>ERZ1066135.62-NODE-62-length-107224-cov-19.538850_pt1 | contig 107224 bp, 170 predicted proteins | sample MGYA00382782_ERZ1066135 | MGnify/ENA primary metagenome ERZ1066135 (study PRJEB33369, sample SAMEA5778365) | biofilm metagenome | biome: Industrial cooling water; feature: Water cooling tower basin; material: Biofilm | place: United Arab Emirates | collected... | reverse complement strand
TGATGTTTAAGTTTAAAGTTAGCTACAAATTTAGCAGCTTCTTCTTTAGTTTTAAATGCTTTTGTTTTTGGACTACACTTATCTACATATCTCACGTAGTAAAGTGCGTTTGGTTCAGTATAACTATAACAAACAAAAAGATTAAGAATTATAGCTAAAAAGAGTATGACCGATAATGCTAATATCATTTAATCCCACCATTTTCTAACGTGCTTACTCCACAATTTGCAGAATAATTGCATGTCTTGTGCGAACATCTTGTCTTCAATAAATAACACTTCTTTGTATTCTTTGTCAAACTGAATTTGCTTTTCAGGAGGCAAGGAATCTCTAAAAGCATGTCGGCTAGTATAAAAACGGCTCTTGTCAGTAGGATGCGTGAACAAGCTATAAGTATCTGCAAATCCCCACTTCTTTTGGAAAGCATTATCCGCAGGTTCATGGTAACTCTCTCAAGGCGTAGTCATACGCTCTAATAGGTGTATACAGGTTTTCATCTTACGGTCGGCAGTCTTATTGTAGACATGGTGGCCGTTTCGCATAATGTGGTTCAGCCGCTTTAAACTAAGAAGCTGTAACTCCATGTGCCAATTATAATCAAATTCACCAATAGTCCAGATATGTTTGCCATACGCCCAAAGACGATTAATACGTTCTACTTGAATCCGGTAGAAAGTCATTACTTTATGAATAGGAGTAAAAATAGGGGTAGTATAAAACAGCATACTGAGTTTGAACTTCAAGGGCTTACCTTTGTACAAATCCCAAGTGTCCTTACCAGTAGCCTCGTGTAGAGACTTAATAAGCTGCATTCCTAATTTACTCATTTAATTCTCCTGGAGTTGTTTACGAATCCTATTCCATTCGTCTATCTGCCAATCCCAACCTTTAACTTCAACCTTCTTTGTACCATAAACGTAATAGTGTGTAAAGGGCAAATTGCAAGTTTTTAATAAACTTTTAAGATGGTTATTGATGTCTACTTTATGTTCCATAGCTTCAATTATAAAGCGTCTAAACACATCTTGAGGCAATCTAATTTGTCTGTCAAATAATTTACCAGCAGCCTTAGCGTTAGCTCCTGATACGGTCCTTAATCTTTCATCAAAAGAACCCAGATAATATATTAGTCCTTCTATTGAAGCAAATTGACCAATAGAAATCTCTATGTGACACCTGTCGAAATTGGACATATAACGGCCTAGAGGACTTTGGGCCTTACTATAAATATTTATATGAGTGATACCTTCTTCTTTAGGATCATAGTTCATATACTGTCCATGTTACGTCTGGTCGTACTTTTAAACATTCCAATATAACTTTTTCAGTCTCTTCCCAAGGAACAGCAAATAATCCTGCATTAATTTTAGGAGAATATACTTGAGTTTTTTCTGGAAGAACGCTTAGTAGGCAAGCTATACTTCTTTTAGTATTTTTAAGAATCTTATCCTTAGAGTCTTTAGCTTTACCGTAATTCAAACTAGTAAACAGATAACCAACTGGCGGTTCTGAACTATCTACTCGTTTGTGGTAAACGCCCATACCCAACAATCTACTGTCATGTTTGTGACATAATTGCTGGTAATCTTTATAGGCTAGTGGAAATCTTTGTTTGAATTGTAATGCTATTCCGGCTCCCCAGGAGCCTTTACAATTACAAGCGTGGACGAATACTATGTTCGTACCAGAAGCACTAAACAAATCTCCACGCTTATACGTTAGCATATTACTGCATCATGCCAGCAGCGCCAAGCAACAAAGCTAGGGCGAAAGAAAGCAAGCCGATAGCGATGTTAAGGAGCATCATTCCGAGGCCAATACCTACGCCTAGCAATACGCCTTCTTTAATTTTTGACAACATTTTTTTGTCCTTTAGTTAAAAGTTGGAGAACCAATGCGTAAAAATTACGATTAGCTTTTACACGTTTATCTTTACGCTTAAGTACTTTGTTACTCTGTACTTTAGCAAACTCATAACGACCATGATCGTTAATGAACAAATCTGCTTCATCAAATAGAGTAATTTGATTAGCACGATTGGCAATAGCCAAACATTCAGTTACGATCTTAACAGCGTGTTCTTTGCCGTGAGTTTTAACGAGTCCATCGGCGTACTCTTGATGACGTTTCATTACTCTTCCTCTGCTCTATCGAGCATAGTTATTGCGTTTAAATGATCTATTTCGTGTTGCACAATTCTGGCAGCAAGACCTGAATATGACCTTACCATCCAGCGGTTAGCTATGTCAAGGTATTTAACTTTGATTGTTTTGTTGCGTTTGACTTTGACAAACTTCTTAGGAAAGCTCAAACAACCTTCATCTGCTATAGAGCACTCTTGGCTCTCTTCAATGATTTCAGGGTTAAACATGAAACCAGAGTCCATAGCATTCATTGTGATGTTTACACAATCAAATACGATAAGTCGAATGTTTTCGCCTACTTGGGGAGCAGCTAGACCTACGCCTTTATTATACTGCATAGTGCCCATCATATAGGCTGCAAATTGGCGTAATTCTGGTGTAACTTTTTCTACAGCTTTAGCTGGTTGTAAAGGTAATTCACTATCCTTTAGGATTCTTAATAACATTAAGTTTAGCCTGTACTCTTTTTAGGAGTGCTACAGGTTCCATATAAAATTCATTATTCCAAGCATAAGGATCATTCTCATCGTAGTGAGAAACAAAACCATAGTTTTGAAGAATTTGTCCAAAACGTTGCTCAGGATGTTCTAGTATTAATTGTCCTAAAATTTGTAACAATTGTAATGTAGATTCTTTACGCTGCTTATCAAATTCAGGATCATTAAACATGGCTAGCTCTTTAAACTTACCCACGTTTAGAACTGCACGGAGTAGCACAGCCTCCACAGGCTTTAGGGCCACAACTTTCGCTTTTAATAAATTGAAGCAAAGCAGTCAATTCGTTATGGCGCTCATAAGAGGACCAGTATACTCGTTGAATCTCAGGTTTATTTTCTTCGAGCTTAGGCTCTAATTGAGCCATCTGAAGTGCCAGATTATTAATCCGAAACTCCATACCTCTAATGACTTGTTCAATAGTTTTAGTCTTCTGAGTTTCGTTCTGGTCGTTGGAATCGTTCTTTTCGTTTGAACTCTGCATAATCCTTCTCACTTGTGTCAATGGTTTTAAATCCTACGCATACCGCAGGTACGGTTTCAATGCGAGGAGGCACTGTGATCTCTTCTACTGTTTCACGGCCTACTACTTCTACTCGTTCTTTTTTCTTCTTGCAGAAACGAATATAAGTTACTTCACGATATTTAGTGACGAACTTGCGTTGTTTTTCTCCAGGGGCAGATTGTTCGCCAGTCAAATCATATTTAAACATCTTTAAACTTCCTCATCAGTTGCTAACCTGAAATCTTCAGGGTGTAGCATGGTTGTAATTTTACCATCATAATCTACTACAATACAGTGTCCATATGCAGGGGAGTGTTCTGCTAAGAAGTGAACAATGTCTCCATATCTTAATGGATGTTCTGTTCCAGTCTTAGGATTCTTATAAACTACTCCACCTTTTACCGGACCACACTCAGCCCATCTTGGCACAAAAACTAGAGCTTGTCCAGCTTTATATTGACAACGCCCGTAAATATCGTATGCGCCGTCAGTCTTCGTCTTCCCAATCAGGCCCAATAACATTCTCTTCAGTTTCATAAGACTCATCTTGCACTACTCGCTACCTTTAGTTCTAGGATCATTTGGAGTAATAGATAAGTATTTACGCCAATCTACCCAGTTAGCTCCACGATCAGCAAGTGGCCAAAAACCCCACTCTCGTAATCGAGGGCCAATTAGACAAAAGGTAAAGGGGGCTTCATTAATCTCAGACATGTCATAATTTCGGTCTAATACAACTTGGTGTACGTCTGTAGCTTTACGGTATGCAATAGAACCTGGAGTTCTTTGTCTATCGGTTCTATCGTAGAAGTACATGAAGTTTTTCTCATCGCCATCTACGACTGTTTTTGTTCTGTCATAAAACCGTTCAGTATATCCGCCGGAAATAACATACGTAAAGAAATTCCAAGGATGGTCATGTGGGTCATCTGCATCCGACCGCATAAAACGATGAATATATAAACAAGCGTATTTAGATTTAAATGGAATATACCTTACAAGGTATACCGTCTTGCCGGCTGGGCCGCCAGTGATATAAAATACCCGACCAGTACGCTCACACCAACGGCAGATAGTATTTGCAATAGCTTTAATCATTTGATCTTAACCTTTTTAGGAGTTTAGCTACTTCAATCATCTCTGCTACACTTATTGTAGCACCTCTAATCTTATTGCAATTTCCACAACAAGGCAAGACATTTTCTAATGTATAACCTTTATTGTTGTCTATTCTATCTAAACCAACGCCGTACTCTCCTAATAATGAGACACCATCATAGTAACAAGGCTTACTTAGTAGTTGTTCATATTGTTCTAGAGTTAATGTAAATTCTTTATTTTGTTTTTTAGCTTTTTGTTTAGAAAAATTATATCTACCTTTTATGGTTTTTTGATAAGTATTAATTGCGTGTTTACCTTTTTCAGACTTATTCCATTTTTGAACTCTTTTTTTGTGTCCTAAAGTTCTTAAATACTTTTCTCTATATTCTAATTCTTTTTGTCGAACTTCAGGTAAAGCTCTATAATGCTTTCTACAAAGCCCTCTGACATACGTGGGATTAGAACATTTAGAACAATTATTCACCTAATAATGCCTTTGTCGCTTCTGGAAATTTTTCCATCATTATTTGTTTTACCTGTCCAGCGATTTCAGCGACTTCAGATTGGGCGTGTTTATCTAATCTTAATTTTACAAAGTGTGCCCAATTACGAAGATTACCCGTTTGATAAAATTTTGTCATTAGATTTTGAGGGAGAATACCTCTTGCCGTTTCTCGTGGAACACCTAAAGCTAACATATCGTTATATGCGTCTAAAGCCTGTTCATGTTGTACCTTCATAATAGCAATAGCTGTATTAGCTGAGATAGGGTCTAATTCACCTTCGCTTGCTTGTCTATTGCTTGCCGCTTGTCTGCGAACTGTTTCTGGCACGTAAAACTCAATATTATCGCTAGTATAGCGTCGGCTAACTTCGTTATAGCTAAACGTCCTATGCCTATGAATCTGAGAACGAATATATAAAGGACATTCCACAATAACCGTAAGAACATTATGCTCAAAAGGACTCATGTGCTCGTTATCAGCTAGGTATTTGATAAGTTTCTTATCTCGTTCCTCTAGGGTTTGAGACTCACCGGCAAACGAAATACGTGCAGAATTGACTACAGTTAGATCATCTCCCATGTGATTAACATACGTTACTTTAAGTTGCGACAAGAATTACCTCATATACAGGCTTATTAAGTTTAAGCATTTGTTGTTTCATATTAGCTGAACCTCTAGATTTGCCATCCCAAATTAAAAGTAATTGGTCTGCATATTTAGCCATCTCAGCGTTTCTAATAAACCCAGCCGCCTTGCCATGTTTATCCCAATCGGCAGGAAACGGTTTAACGGGCACTTCGTAATGGCTGGCCCAATGTTCTCCAGCTTGGTCTACTCCATAAGCTCTACCAGAGACTATCTCTTTAATGTTAGATATTCCTAACATCTTAATAGTATCCCAAATAAAGCTAGGAGAAGGATCAAGAGTTCTACTGCCAGCTATAATGAGCTTCATTATATTCCTAAATAATGTGTCATAAGCATTCTAACAAAGATTGCCAATAGCACAATAATTACAAAGTAAATTTGCTTATCAGTCATAAAGTGAAACGGAGAGGGCCAACAAAAAACATTTAGCAAAGCCTCAATTAACAGCCGTCACAAGCGCCTACAACGAACAAATGGCATAGCCAATTAAATCATTAACAGCTTACAAGGACGGTGTGACCACTTTAGGCAAGGCGTGTGGTCAAGCATTGTCCAGCCCTTTCGGGGCCAGAAGTAATGCCCTCTTTTATGCCGTTTCGATAGCGTTATACGAGGGCCGAAGCCTTCAACAACGCCACCTGCTCATCGCTAAGAGTTACCTTAGCTCCGAGATTCTTTTGAGCCAATTCATCTTCAACATCTTCAAGACCTTTAATGGTGGCTTTAATTTCCTCATTAACTGCCTTGCGAACGTCTTCAGTAATAACAGAGATATTTACTGTCACTTCTGTATTACGTCCATAACCACGAGTTTCACCTTTATCAAGGGCTTTAGCAGTAGTTTCAAGAATGTCTTGAAGTTCTTCAGTAGATACAGCAAGTTCTGCTTGTGCAAGTTTCTGAAGAATTTGAGCTTTAGCCTTAAGCTGCTCACGCTGAGTCATTAATGCGTTGATGCCGACACCTTGGTTGGCATTAGCGATTTGACTGCGAATAGAGTAGCGCACTTCGTTAAGTTGAACAAGATCATTCAAATCCTTAACAAGTTTAACTGCGGCCTCTTGGCGCTGGGAGGTAGCTTCAGTAATAGAAGCCTTAGCACGAATGCTTACTTCTGTTTTTAACCGAGCGTTCTCAACATGCTTGGCAATCTTGGCCTCTAGTTTACGGGCCTTACGAAGATTAAGCTGCATCGTTCTTTCCTTTGTTTTCAAGAGCAGTTAGGCGCTCCTGAGTGTCCATATTAGCTGCTTGTAAATCCATAATACAGCCAGCGATCAAAAAGATTGCGCCAGCAGGATTACCCATAACAGTCTGCACAATACCAAAAATTAGAAAGGCAATAGCTGTGCCTTTTAATAGTCCTTTAAACATTATTTCACCAATACCTTTACTTTATTTAAAAGTTCTTCCAATGTTCCTCTATTTTCAATTACCACATCGAATGTGCCGTTGTCAAGATCACGTTCACTAGCGTCTTGAGAATTGCAATCATCAAAGCGGTTAACTCTCACAGTGACTAAATTTTTACCAAAAGCCTCACGTAATTGATTAAGTTCTGATTTATAACGTAAATCAGAGATTACAAAATCATTAGAGTATTTTTCATAATTATTCACTTTATTGCCATGATTGTGAATAGTAGTAATATCATTAATTTTATTGATGGCCGCCTTAACCCAATAATCCGAACGCACAGTTCTATTAATTGAACCTTTAAGGATACAAAGAGCACGAGGAGTCCAATATAATTGAGCTACAGTTTCTCTCTCTACAAAGGCAGAGCCGTAGCTTACAACGCCTAGGAAGGCTCCTGACGGGTCTATCCAATGGTCGAAGGGTGTTTTACCGTCTTCGGTCCTGCACTCTTTATAGATCAATTTAGCGGCACCTAAACCGAAAGCATCTCTAGGGCTTAATGGAAGGTGTAAAATAGGAGCTTCTTTAAAAGCCGGATCGTCACAATGGCTACGAGGAATACCATATTCCTGAGCCACCGAATCCTTAAGAGGATCAGCAAAAGCTACTCGTTTAAAACCATGCTCTTTAATAAGCTGTTCTGCAATAGTATCTTTACCAGATCGTTTCCAACCGCTAATAGCAATAACTTTCATTTGATCTTTTCCTCACAATAGATGTGTCCGTCAACAACTGTATCTATAGTGACAGACTTAATATTTCCAATATAACCTGTTACACAGGCTTTTACAAGCATTTCGTGGTCAGGTTTAACTTCTACTTTAATAGGCTTGGAGATTAAATAACCGACCATAACAAGTATTGCGGTTAATAGTGTAATTTCAATAATAGATTTAATCATATTCCACATCCTCCAAGGCCACAACAAATACAGATAATACCACAAACAGGATAGTTGTCAAAGATTAAATAACAGCCCACAAAGAAAAGTATCATTTGTTTCCTTCTACCACTTTCTTACACATATCAATAAACTCTGCGTCTGTCAAGTTTCCTCTACAATGATTTACAATCCAGGCAACTAATCTTACGTTGTCTGGTGTATATCCTTTATTAGAGTCGATCCTATCAAGACTAGGTTTATACCATTTAGATTCTATATCAAATCTAACTTTTGTCAAGGCACATCTTAGTCTTTGATCGTATCCAATGCTTTCTATTAGTTGTTCTGTCATTTTAACAGAACCAGGAATTTTTCTAGCATTAGCTTTTTGAGCTAAATATCTAGACCAATGTTTCTTTCTATGTCTTTTAGAATTGTTTTCCAGACAAATAGAACAAGCCAGATAGGATTTCCTACCTGGCCTAGTATCTTTAATCCTTCTATGCTTAGTGCTTGCGTTACACTTCTTACAATCCGCAAACACCATTGATACATTCGTTTTCAACTTCTTCAAAAACTTTACCCTCATCGGCTAGAGCTTCATCTAATGAAACTCGGGTTAATGGTTGACCTCCCCTAGCTCCATCAGGGTAACAAGTAAACCCTCGTAAGCGTTTAGCATATCCTAGTAAAATCTTAGAATTTTTCTCTAAAGTTTCCTCGTTATTCTTGTCGGTTCCCCATGCAGGAAGATTACAAGTGCTAGAAATTGCCATATCTACATAATTTTGTACATCAGCTTGGAATTTAACTCTTTGTTTAAAAGTTAAATCATAAGAATCTTTAATCTTGTCTAACGGTACTCCTGCATTCAATAAGCGTTTTACTGAGCCATCAACGACATATTGATAAACCCAATTACCGTTTCCTGGTCCTCTGTATCTGCGCTTGTATGCTTTACAGAAAAGAGGTTCAATACCAGTCGTAGTTTCTGCTAAAATTCCAATACTGCCAGTAGGCGCTAAAGCTCTTACTCCTTTAGGAACAGCAACTCCTAGTTGTTTAGAATATACAAATGCTGCACCATCAGACTCTTGTTCATAGACTGATAATAGCTTATGTAATTCAGGTACAACTTCGTAGTCATGTCCTTTAAGCATTAACCACTCGTGGATACCGCCTAAACCTAGTCCAATACGATTGTTCTTGGTACCGACTTCTCTAATCTTATCTGTAGGTACGTCGCTATAGATGCTGCCGCAGAGTAGAAAGATCGTGGCGTATTTAGTTACTTCAGCTAACTCTTTTTTATCCTTGACGTTATTAATCCAAATGGTACCAAGGTTACACTTATCGCTATCGTCCTCTGAGACTACTTCGGTGCAAGCGTTACGGAGGCTTTCGTTATCCTTACGGAAGTTGAAAGACATTCCAGGTTCAGCACTACTGAATGCTTGACGACAATTGTCATACCAGATTTTTTTAGCTAGTTCGTGTTTCTCGTGACCTTCGTTCTCAATAGCTACAAAGAACTCTGTGTCGTAGATAACTGAGATGTTAGTTAGCTCCATAGGAAGCGGAAAGCTGAAGTCTTGTGCCTTCATTTGCTTCATTGCTTCTGTATGGTCTTTAAGATGAATAAATTTTGTTGCATCACCATGACTCCAACGAAGTCCGGCCCAAATAGCCGATCTGCGTTGTCCACCTTGCATGATATAACGTCCAGCCTCATTCACCATGTTCATCAGAGCTATTGGTCCAGTGGAAGTTCCACCAGTGCGTCCAATCTTAGCTCCTTCTGCACGTAAGGCCGAATAATCAAAACCAATCCCGCCGCCAGTCATAAGAGAGGCAGTAGCTTTATGAACTGCATCTGCCCAACCTTCACGACTATCTTCTGCTCTAAATAAAAAGCAATTATTAACTTGATGAAAGCTGCGGCCAGCAGAATATAAATAACGTCCACCAGGAATAAATTTACGTTCAGCAATGATGCTGTAGATTTTCTCTTTGGTCTTAGAGTCTACTAATTGAGAGCATACGGCTTCCGTTACACGTTTAGCTGTATCCTTCCAAGTCTCTGTACCATTCATAGAATACTTTTGAAGGTAAATATCTTGAGCAAACTTGGTGCTGAAAACGTCAAATTTTTGAGACATTATTACTCCGATGTTAAGTGGCTTCTGCGTTTCTTCTCAGCTAGTTTAGACTTAAAATCTTCTAGTTGAGCAACATAATCTTTATCTAGCATAGCAATAAAATTTGTAATGCTTAACCGTTCTGTTGCTATACCGTCATTATATCCTGCGGTGTATGCTCCAGCATTAGCATTAGACGCTGGAGGTACTGGCTTGAACTTAGTTTTAAGTCTCTTGCTTATGTGCTCAATGTAGAAAATTACTTCTTTCATCCAAGCCTCTTTGCGTTCGTCAGATAAATATTCCCAATTGGCTTTTTGTCCAGTAGTGAGTTTAGCATATCTCTCAAACGCTTGAGCAGCAAGACTTTCTAGTTCTGTCATTGTTTATTCCAATAGTCTTCGATTTCAGAATCGGTCTTTGTGTCTTTTAGATTCTTACGTTTCTCTGCAATTAAGTCAAGAGATTTTTGAAGATCAGCTAGTTCTCGTTTTGTAACATCACGCTGGGCCATCTTCTGTTTAATCTCAACTTCAATGAGATCAACTTCTTTCTGCGTATTGGCTAGAGCTAGTTTTGCTTGAGCAGATTGTAGCTGTTCACTCTTACGAATGAAGGCGTACAATAATACGCCCACTACTGCACCTAACGCAAGTATGATATAGCCGCCGATAGCACTAAAGAAGTTTTTAACTGCTTCTTTAATTTTGTCCATCGTCGTCTCCTGTATCTTGTAGAACTGGTAGAGCCTTTGCTCCCTCATATCCTACTGTTCTATTTTTGACGCCCTTTTCATTAATTCTAATTTCATCATAATAGATGCGACCAGACTTAACTATATTCTTTACGGTCTTTTGTCGTTTAGAGGGTTTGCTATTGCCAGATTTAACTTCTAAGAATGTAATAGAACCTTGGTCAAAGTCGAATACTACGTAGTCGATAGGGTTGCCTAAGAAGTGCATTGTTTTCGGATCATGCTTACATTCAGCTAGAAACGGAACTAGATGCTCACTAATTTGGCCTAATCGAGTTTCACTGGATTTCTTCTGTGACAATAATGTTCTATTTTTCTCACGCTCTTGGCCTAAAAACTCTTGTATCTCCAATAAGTCTGATTGAAGTTCCTTATTGGTTAATTCAAGTTGTTGATTATAGACCTGAGTGTTTAACATATTCTTATTATCTCGGCGCAAACGCCATATCTCTACGACAGCCAAACCTAGAAGAACTAAAGCTATAATTGTGTTGCTGTCCATTGTGGTCCTTATTTGCTAGCTTGTCCAACCGCATATCCAGCGCCAACCGTGATTGCTACTCCGAGTAACAACATAATCCAGTCTCTACGACCTTGAGTATCTTGTTTCTGAGTTAGAAGAAGTGTAGATTCTTCTGCACGTTTACGCCAGAGTTCAGCTTGTTGCTGCTCTTTGTTTATAATAAACTCTGTATCCTTGATGTCCTGAGTCAGATACTTAATCTTTAAGTCTTTAAGTTCTATCTCTTGCTTCATCAATTTGTTGTCCTCATTCATTAATCGAACTTCGGACTCTTTCTCGGGAGTGAAGAGAAAACCCCTACATGGAGCAGGGGTTCCTTCATTTAACAAAGTTACAGGCTTATTACATTCAGCTTGTGCTGGTAATGCTAGACTAGTTGCGAGTAATAAACTTAGTACTTGTTTCATATTAGTAATACAAAGGTTTGCGACGAGCTTTGCTAGGAGCTTGACGAGATTCTAGTTTCTCAGTTACGAGCTTACGAATGTTCTCGGCAGTTTCTACACTTAGTTCATCTAAGGCAGAGTCCTTAATTCGACGATAGCTGTAGCGATCTTCTTTGTCATCATTTTTAGCAACACGTTTGGTCTTATATGTTTCAAAAAGAGGTTCGCCATCAATATAAACTCGCCAATCTAGTTCGTAAGTAATAATCGGACAATCCGAGTAAGTATCTACGATTTCGATGACATGGCCCATATAAATGAAGCGATCATACAATTTCTCGTGTGTGCCGTTAAGAGAACTATCACAGCTAGCATTAACAACATTGTCAGCTAGACCTTGAGAGATACATTCACGACCATCACACCAATATTCGTTCTCAATCAAGTTGTGATACGATTGAAGTGTATGTTTACCTTTTGTTCGAGCTACAACTTTTTTATCTAAGTTAATAACACGAGTTAAATAATGACGATAACGAGAGTCTAACTGTCCAGGAAATTCGCCGTAGAATCCTCCACGTGCTTTGTGAGACATGAGCGTACCTTCTGCTTGTACTAGACGTTGCCCATTAACTCCTTGAACTGTTTGGAATCCCATAGAAGCTGAGAACACAGTGATGGTGTGTACTGGTCGATTTAGCCTGTTGAGGTTTTCGATGAGTTCGATACCAGCTTCAATTGATCCTCCGCCACTATTAATAACTAGGAACAACGGATCTTTCGCAGGTAGCTTGCTGTCCAACTCACGTGCTTTTTGTGAGATGTTGGAAACAGACTGACCATAGAAATAATCGTTGATCGACAACATATTATCTTTGGTGAGGGTTACTTTTACAACCCCATTTGTAGTCGTAGTAACGTTGGTTGTGGCCTTCTTTGGAGTCGCTACTGTCTTAGTAGGAACCGAAGCCGCAAACACCGTGCTCGAAAACAGCAGGGCTAGCGATACTAATGCTTTCTTCATTCTTTCTCCTTGTTATCGGTTAAGCAATACCGATATGATCGTTGATTTTGACGTTTGATACGTCTGTTGTAGCAAATCCAATTTTCTTTGTCCACGCTAGTCCTACACACACGGCGTCATAAAGATCGGATGGAGTTTGCCTTTGATTCTTAGTAATGTTTGAAACCACTTGAGGAGGCACGGTAAATAGAGCATCTACGTACCTCTTTGCAGGGTCTTTAAAATCTCTTTCTTTTTTACCTTTAGCATTTACAGTTACATCTGCTTTAATGCCGAGGATTGAGCGCCAACTTTGAGGGAGTATGGAACTAACCTTAACTCCATTCTCATTAGCAGCACATTTAACCACGCCCATCATTTCAGGAACTACGGCTACGCCTACCATTTTTTTAGGATTAATAGAGTACTGTTCAACTACAATGTAGTCGATCTGTTCTACGGTCCAAAAATAATTAGATAATGCATTGAAGATATAACTATATTTTTCTGCGTGGTCCCAATTAGGATCTAACCAAAGACAGCCAGCTTTAGTCAAGATAGACTTCTTGCCGACGAAACTTAAGTTAAAAATGCTATAACCTACGCAGGAGGAACTAACATCTAAGAATAAAACATTAACGGACGTAATATGTTGTCCATCTTTAATCTCATTCTTTAGATCGTCTACTGACTTAATGTCTTTGTCCATATTGCTCCTGGAATTGTGTTTCGAGGCGTTTCAATTCCTCTAGATCATTGTTTTGTTTAGCTTTACGGATTTGACGCATAAGAGTACGTTTAGCCTGATGAGCATGGAGTTCTTTATAATCCTCTATACGTTGTTGGATCATGTTCAGCTTGTCTTGAGGAGTTACAATATCCTTATTGCCTTTCTTAACGCTAATTTCTCGTACAATTCTTCCGAACTGCGCTCTAGCTTCATCATTATCATATTCCGCTAGGTCTATCATGTTATGTAATTCACGTAAAACTTTATCGTATTCTTCTTTACTTTGAGAAGCTACTAGTTGATTAACGGTTTTCTTTACCTTAGTAACTCCTTCGGCTAGAAGACTATATTCTTTAATGATAGTCGCTGCCTCTTTAGGAGTTAAGTATCTCGGACCAGTACTATTCTGTTCATCTTTCCAAATAAGAAAGCGAAGGTATAAATCGCCAACCCAAGTAGACCATAGCCAATTTATTAGCTTATATCTAAGTTTCATCTTAGCTTGCCTCTGCCTTGACAAGTGTTACAAGAGAAGTAATCTGTGTCATTAATGAGTTTCTCCATGATAGCAACATCATAAGATCCACACATAGGACATTGTGGTTTATTTTGGATAACTTCTGTTTCTCTTTGATGTTGTTCATATTCGTCCATTATCTCTTGTACTTCGATTTCTCTATTCTGTATTCTAGCAAGCTGCTTTTGAAGTTGAGCTACTTGCTTTCGTAACTTTCTATTTTCTGCTCTTAGCGTATCATCCTTGTCACGCTTACGTTCTTCTGGAACTTTAGATCGCCTGTTGTGCTTCACGGGTTTACCCTTTAGGAGCCGGTTGAGCCAAACCCTCCAGCGCCTCTTTTTGTGTCACTTAATTCATCTGTTTCTACTAGCCGAATCTTAGGAATTGGGACAATAACGATCTGTCCGATTCGTTCTCCAACAGAGTAGTAAAGTCCTCTGTCGTCAATGTCTTTAAACCGGAAAATGAGTTCTCCTCTATAATCCGAGTCAATAGTCCCAGGCGCATTGCACATGACAAGGCTTGTTTTACTAATACTGGATCGTGGTCGTAATTGAGCTTCATATCCTTCTGGAAGTTCAATAGCGATTCCAGTTCCATACTCGTGAAACTTTGTATCGGGATCGTAGTTATAATCTGCGGCATATAAATCTAACCCTGCTGCACGGTCAGTAGCATACTCCGGCTCTATAGCGTGAGTAACTAACCGCTTATATTTAATTGTCAGTGGTTGGTTTTTTTCCAATTTGAAATACTCCTGCCGGTAAATCTTTATTGAACACACGAGATAGTTTAGAGCTATCTACAGATTGCGCCTCCGCTGCGGCCTTAAGAGCCTGGATATGCGCCGTCATTTGTTCTTTTACTTGTTTAATCTTACCGCCCGTTTCTGTATTAAGTTTCATGTGTAAAGTGAAGCTAAGATCAAAAAACTGATCTGCTACTTTCTTTACTCCGTGCGCTACATACAGAATACCGAGGCCGATAAACAAAGGAGTATTACTTACGATATTTTTAATTTTTTTCATTACTCTTCATCTCCTGGGACTTCAAATAACTCCATGTTGCCCCACTTTTCCTTATTGGCTTCCTTATACTCTTTGATAGCTTTGCCATCATTAGGTAGGAACCGATCAGCGGTAACAACGAACTCTCCAGAGTATTCTTGTCCGTTAATATGATTTTTAGTGACGCTCAACTTTGAAACCATTCCAAATTTCAATTTAGCGCCTTCATGGACTGCTTCTAATTTGTTAACCAGTTGAGTTTTGAGCATTAAAGACGCAGTAAACTTGACTTTGTTTCCGCCTTTTACTATCTCTGGTGCTGGTGCGCCAGTGTAGGCCGGTTGTCCTGTATATACGTGATTAATGATAAAGGCTCCAACTGCTTTAGGATAATTGATCTTTCTAGTATCGTTAACACGATCCATCAATACAGTCAATCTTTCTGACTTGATCGCTGCCGCTTGCATGTGCGTGTTTTTAATTTCACGCTTGCCAGTTTTAGCATCTATCTTAATAGATTTCTCACTGATACTATTTCCCATTGAGTCCCAAAAGATCATTACGTCATGTGGAAGTTTTCCATTCATAACGTTATTGATGATGCTATTATCAATAAAATCGAAAATTTCCTCTAGATATTTGAGGTTTTCTTCGACAATGATAAATTCATCCTCATCTTGTTGGTCTGCTGGCAGATCGCCGGTATATTTTAAACCCATAGCTCGTGCCCTGTTCCAGTCGATCTTACCTTCCGAAACTATAATAACAGGAAGGATTCCTTGCTTTTGGGCTTGAGCCGCAGCATGGAACATTAACGAAGTCTTACCTGTATCGGACTTGCCATAGGCTTGTACGATGTGGCCTAAAGGGAGGCCAGGGAGCTTAAGGACTTCTTGTAGGCAGGGGTCTAGCTGTACGTATAAGTCTTTCTTATACTCAGCAGGAGTAATATTAATACTGTCTTTAAATTCTTTTAAGGAAAACTTTTTAGCCATTATGCCGCCTTGTTAAGTTTACTCGAAATTACACGGCGTAATTTGCGGTCCTCCATTACAACTGCACGGTAGGTATCTACTAGTTCTGCTAAGTCGATAGCATCAGTGCGGCGAGTATTGGTTACACGATCTTGTACAATGTACGGACGCAACACGGGATATACCGTTGCAATTTCTTTAGCAAGTTTTTTCTTGCCAATAGCGTTAAGGTATTGAATTGTTTGATTTACTGATAAAGTTCTATTGTTATGGATAGAAGCGCCGATGATAGCCTTAGCTAGAATCCCGCCTTCGCCACGAACCGTGGAACGTAAATCAGCAATGTTTTTAAATACTTGTTCAAATTTTCTCATATATGTCTCCTTGGTATACTACCAATATATGCAATAAGTGTGCCAGTGTCAATACTATTTTTGTTTTTTATATAATATTTTAGCCGCCTTAGTTTCATAAGGCGTTACGCTTAAGTTATCAAGATCAATAACAGAATTGATTATAGTCTCGTAAGTTGGGGTGTATGGGGTAGCTGGCACAGATCCTAGTGGCCCTGCCGGTCTATTTACTTCTCTAACGTCTATAGAACATTGCTCGCATTTTAATAATGTTTTTTTGGTAGGAGTATCTAAAAATTTTATACGTCCATGAACAGTTTTTTGGCCTCTATTATAATCTATATCAGTAACTAGTACACGAATACCTGTACCTTTTACATAAACAGGTTCAGCCCGTAATACGTTATCTAAAACTCTAGTGAAACTATTATTTCTTGCCAAACAAAATCTCCGCCGCCTTAGTACCAAAAGGAACATTACATAAATATTCTAAATCTACTCTAGCTATCCAAGTACGTATTCCAGGTTGAACAGGGTGTCCAGCATAAGACATTTGAACAACGTCTTCTGGAATAGCATTACAAATACGTAAAGCTCTTTCATCAGGATAGTCCTGAAGGAACTCTATATCAACAATATAACGCAAGTCAGCCCTATCAAAAGGATAAACAGCCTCAACGTTTCTAATAACGACTTCAGCATTTGTGTGTTTAACATACCACTTTTTATCCACGAACTCAATTAACTTTTCCTGCGTGTGCGTTTTAAACATTCGGCTCATTTAACAAACATTTCAAATAAAGACTTCTTAAGTCGATTTTGAGGATTGATCCCCAACGCTGTAAGTTTACGTTCCATCTCTTTTAACTGTTCAAAAGCCTTAGTAATTCCAATATCTTGAACCTTATCTTTATTGACTTCAATTTCAATGAAGCGGCCTTGTTCCTTCATATCTTCGTCATATACGACGTAATATACCATATTCAACAATTCTTGCCAGAATATGAAGCAACTCTTATAAATAGTAAAATTGTTATCATAACCTTCTAGTTTGGTCCAATTATCAACAATTCTCTTATTGACTCGAACAGGATCTAATGGCAAATCAATTTCCACTCTCTCCCAATTATTGGTACTCTTTACCTTACGTTTAATGGTCAATTCAGGTCTATCGCTATCTCTGAATCGTAGGAACTCTTCTTTGGTGTCGGCATGAGTATAGTAATGGTCCCAACTAGATACGTCTTTACGGACGGTATAGCCTACCTCGTTCATTAAATTAACGAATGCTACTAAGCTAACGGCGTCCGCCTTGTATTTAAATTCTAGTTCTTTAAATTCTTCCATATCTTTCTCGCTACCTTCTTGGCATAGCCTTTTATGTTCTCTTCTGATACCTCGGTAGATTCTGTATCAGTCGCATACATTAGGTCATTTTTATCACCTTCTGTATGGTCAAAATCTAAACAATGTAGATACTCATGGAGCAACGTCGTTCTAAAAGTAGCATAGTCCATTCCAGTTTTCAATATAATTCTACAGTTTAGCTCGTTTTCAAAGGTCCTACCTATGTAGGTCGGAGCCTCTGGATCTCGAAGATAAAACGGAAGAAGACTTAAATCATCTGCATCTTCTATGGTAATTTTACGGTCAATTTTATGCTTCTCAAACAGTACTGCCTCTTGTCCTTCTGCCATATCATTAAATTCGTGTAAAACTGACATAACCCATTCTTTAGGATAATATCTAGTCTTAACCTCTGAAATATAAGAATCTGTTATAATATATTTATGTAATAGATAGGCTTCCATCTTGTTGCCTACCCAACCAGCTACCATGTATACAATAGCCATTAATACTACTATCATCAATACTTTATAACGATTCACTACTTAGCTTCTCCCCAATTGTCAGCGATCAAAGGTTCTGCTCCAAGTGGGACGCTGATTTTAGTAGTGTTTTCCATACAGTCTTTTACGATTGAGGAAGCTCTAACTGCTTGATCCTCTCTAACAATACAAGTAATCTCGTCATGTACTTGTAAAGCGATATAACCGTCAATTCCTTCTAACTTAAACTGTCTCGCTATCGCAATCATAGCTCTGTTAACAATGTGGGCCGCTAATCCCTGAATAGGGAAGTTCTTAGCATTATTTAAAGAGTTCTTAAACTTTCTTCGTAGATCAGTTTTGTTATTCTTTTTAGCCCATTTAAAATCTAGTAGATCATCGCCGTACAAAGCCCACATAGCTTTGGCTTCTTTTAAGTGACGAATACGACCAAACTCAGTCTTAACCAAACCGTTACGTTTAGCTTCATAATTTTGACGATACATGTATTTAGCTAAATTAGGGAATCCTTTTAAATACTTATCAATAATTTCTTGAGCTTCCTTATACGTGATACCAAGAATCTCAGCAATACGAGCCGCTTCTGCGCCGTAAGGAATAGCCAAAGCAATAACTTTGCCGACTTGTCGTTTTTCTGGATGAATGTTCTTCAAGAATAGAGGGTCTTTCTTGATAGCTGATACTCCAGTTAGATTAAACGTTTCAATTACCACACGAGAGTATAAATCTTCACCGTTAATAAAAACGTTCTTTAATTTTTGATCTCCGCTAACGTGAGCAAAACATACCGGCTCAAGCGAAGCATAGTCGGCATTGACTACTTTATAGCCTTTACCTGCAACGAATCCTTTGCGAATAGCGTTCACGTACTTAAGAACTAATTGAGATAGACCGGAGTCTTCATCTTTAATCCTAGGTTGATTTTGTAGGTTCGGATCACGGCTTGAAAAGCGACCAGAAGTCGTACCAAACTGTAGCATAGAGGTGTAGATAATACCTTGTAATTGTCTGTCCAAGATACCGTCAACATATGTGGAGAGTAGCTTATTTAGCTTCTTATAGTCTAACAACTTATCAATTACCGGATTACCTTTTAAAGTATCCAAATAGTCATCATCAATTTTAGGTTTGCCGCCGTCTGTGTGTTCAATCGGCTGGAAGCCCCAACGATTAAATACTAGTTCAATTAGGTGATCGTTACTTCTTAGATTGAAGATATGTTTGGAGTCTGGGTTCCTCTCAAAGAAACACAGTCTTTGTGCCTTCTCGATCATAAAAGGATTGAGCGGCTTTCTAGGTTCTATTTGTAAGATATGGTCATATAACTCAGAGAATTGCGGCGCTGCCTGTTTTTGAAGCTCTACAGCTTTCTTAGCTAAAGTTATTGCTTTAGTCTTTGCATTTACAGGCAAAGGAATACCGGCAGCTTCAGCATAATATTTAGGAAAATTACCAGTAGCTTTTACAGGACACTCTTTTTCTAAAAGAGCCTCTTCAAAAGATTTAATATCATTTTTAATGAGGTTCATAATGTCATCTTCCAACTTACCAATCTCATTAGTGATTTCAACTTTAAGATTCTGATAGTAAGCTACGTCAACAGGAAAACCCTTTCGCTTCATGTTGATAGTGACTTCTTTGTATAAAGGCATGATTTCTTCTTTATAGAAAAGATCATATAAACCTTCTGATACAATTCGTGGCTCAAATAGTTCAAATAACATCATAGTAAGAATTACGTCCCAGCAACAGTACTCTCCTAGAGTTTCTGTAGAAGCTAGGTACATATCCTTTTGATCCTTGGTCCAGCTACCGCCAGCAGCAAGGACTTCATTCATCAACTTATCTTGTGCTTTGTCGGCCCACGGTCCTAGTTCTTGTACTGCGATTTCTTTGAGAGCGAAGTCTCCATCCTCTACTAGAGAATGCCGCATCAAAATAGTGTCGGCATGAATGTTCGGAGTCAAATCAATGCCTAATTGGTTCTCTGTGACTAGAGCATCATATATTACGTTATGACCAATAACTTTTTTAATATTAATAGTATTAGTTAAGAAAGTTGTGATATTACTCTCAGTAATTGCGTCCCAGTACTTAGAACCGTCCGGTTTGCGCCACGGTATATAAAAAGCCTTGTTAGTATTAAAAGCTAATCCGATACCGTAGAGATCAGCTTTCTTTTCAATTTTACTATTAGTTTCAACGTCGTAAGCTAAGTACTCGCTGTCAACAGCTAAAGCATACTTCTTCAGACTATCGAGTAGTTCTGGTGTATTAATTATAAACGTTTGGAAGCTAGGCTGCATGGCCGCCCCTTAAACTTTTTTATACTTACTCTGATTCGTTCTATCTGCGTCGGAGTGGAGTCCAGCCGGAACAGCAGAGTTTTTCTTGCCGCTCTTAATATCCTGGAGTCCTTGTTTAATCTTGATCGCAGCCTTATTAGTAAAGCCAGCGGTATAGATAAACCGTGTCATTAGGTTATATAAGTCCATGAACTTTTCTTCGTTCATCATTGTCGTATCCCAATGGCCGTATTTACACTCGTAGCCAAACACATATTTCACTGCTACTACAATTCGCTGCCAGATATTTCTATATTGACACAACTGTACATGAATTGCCACTTCTTTCTCTGCGGCATCAAACTCCATACCGAACGTGTGTTCTTGGCTAGAGCAGTCGCATTGAAAGTAGTAGGTTTTGTTATCTTGAACTTTTTTCATTTTATTCCTTTTTAAATGGTACATATTTTCTTGGAATACCTTGCTGGTCAAACGGCAAATCATCCAAGTAATTTTCTGGTTTTGGTAATACTGCATGACAGTAATCTTCTAATTTACATGCCTGTAGTACTTTTTCTGCATGATCCGAACCGCCTTGCGACCAGATTACAATATTCCATCCGATAGCATGTAGATTCTTTACTAGTTGAATGTGTTCTTTATGAAAATAAACAACTAGATTTCCGTTCATTACTTCAATAACTTTAGACATAGGATCGTGTATATCTGCGTTCCACATAATTAATGTATCATCTACATCAACATAACACGTTCTTTTGTCTGAAAGTTTAAAGTACTTCATCAGCTAGTCCTAGATTAACTGCCTCTTTAGCTGTTAATATAGTATCATCCCTTAGCATCTCGTGTAACTGTTCTCTTTTAAATGTCGGATGTTTTTCATGCACCTTAGCTAAAAGTATATCTAATGCTTCTTCGTCTGTGCGTTTACATTCGTCTGACCATTTCTGAAACTTCTTAGAATCTCCACTCCAAGACATGTATCCATAATGGATCATAATTCTAGCGTTAGGCGCTACTTGTCTGTGGTCTGCCGCTTGTAAAATCATGGCTCCCATAGACATACCCATCCCTAAAACTTTAACAGTAACTTCGCTCTGACAAGATTTGATTGCGTCATAAATTGCCATACCATGATACCAGTCACCGCCTGGGTTATTCATAATGATGGTGATGGGTTCGTTCTTTTGGTCAAGAATGTGTAGAGCTTTAATGGCACGTTCAGCCATAATAGCATCAACGCCACTTTCGTCATCAGCTTCTACCGATGCGGAACCCATATAAATTGTTCTGTGGGCAAGGTCGATACCATAGTCAAAAAACTTATCGACATCATCCCTTGTAAACTTGGCAGCCATGATTAGCCTCGGCGGTTACGAAGAACCTCAATCATTTTAAAATACACTTGGGCGCACAATTCTACGTCATACTCTGCACCGTGAAGTTTAGAGTCGTCTACCGTTACTCCTAGTGCAGCGGCAATGGTCTTAAGCCCCGCCCCTCTGCCGCCCATTTCTTGAGTGATAATACCCGCCTCAATCAACATACGAGCACGGTCGCATGTGTCTAGTTGACGGTAAGATACCACTTGATCCCAGCCTTCAATAGAGTATTTTGCGAGTAAAGCCTTAACATGACTCACGTCAAAATGTACGTTGTGTCCGCATACATGAAGGTCTTTATTATCTAGAGTCAATAGATAGTCCATGAACTCGAATACTGCTTTAGACTCACTACAGGCTTTTCCTCGTTCTACGAGAGCGGCAGTATTAGTCTTATTTACTTTTAGTGCTCCCATATCTAGGATCACTTCATTGCCTACAAACTTTCTGGCAAAGGTGGATTGTAACTTGCCGTCTTTATAGTGAGCGCAAGCCAGTTCGATGATCGAATGCTTTCCGGCCACTAGACCTGTCGTTTCGGTATCAATGAATAAAATGTTCATCTTGTTTCCTTTAGTTTGAGTCCGTCAAAGCCATAGTCTGTTGTGTAGTATACATTCTTTATTCCTACTTCCCGTAGAGCCGCTTCACAATAAGCGCACGGTTTAGCTATAGCTTGATTGCCGTCTTTGGTTTCTCTGTACACGTAAGCGTCTGCGCCTTCGAGTTCAGTTCGATTAATACCCAACGTCGCATCCAGTTCAGCATGAATCATTTGGAACGGATGTTTAGATTTCGGATGGGTCTTAAATTTATTAAATCCTAATCCAATGACCTCATTTTTCTTAACTATAACACATCCTAACTGGTGTTTGGGATGCGTGGACTTAACCGATAGTTTTTGGGCGAGGTCAAAGTATTTAAGTTTCATTTTTTCTGGTCTTCAAAAATCCTAAAAGTTGGACGTTTCAAATCGCCGTTCTGATGCTTATTAGGAAATGCCACGAAGCCAATACTAACTTCTTCTGTAGTTGACTTGGCTAGAATCTCTTGTAGAGCCTTCTTGGACATATTGAGTTTGATGCTCAAAAACTTATTGTTTGCTTTTGATGTACGTTCCCAGATAGCTCCAGCTTCTTTTCGTTCTTCTACAGGAACATTACTGGCCTCTGTAGTAGTGATAACTCGGTTTCCAAACGTAGGTCTGATATTATTATTTTCCATCTACTATCTCCTCTAACAGATTCACTATACTATTAAAATTAGCTTTGTCAAGGCTTACTTTGAAAAACATTTCACCTTTATAGACATATTTATTATTAACTTCTTCCAGAGGACTAGATAGTAAATCTGAGCCTCTTACTGTCAAATAATTTGATAGGTCTTCATTAAACATCACAAAAATCGTAGGTTTATCTAATTTAGCCATTTTCCCTTTTCTTTCAGGAAAATTTACATTTTCATAGGGAAATTTAGCTTCTTTCCAAACCGTTTTTCTCTCAACCTCGATGTATCCAATGTGATTACCATCTTTGTCATGAAGTAGTAAATCTACTCCTCGAACTTTAGGATTATCCGTCACATAAAAATCTGTATTAGTTAACAAACGTTTTACCGAGGCTCTACATTTCTCGTCATTTTCGGCGTGAAGTGTGGGATCAAATCTTTTGTGAAAACCTGCCATAAATTTTTCCTATGTGAAGTATAAATTGGTCATATGTCATGTCTAGTTTCATTCTATTACAAATTTCGCAACATGGCACGACATTTTTTAATGTGTACCCTAAATTATTATCAATTCTATCTAAACCATTATAGACATAAGGTTTATTGTGTCGTATTAAATCTGTATTAGAGTACGTTTTCGGCTCAGAATCGCAATAATGACAATTTTGTTGTGTCAACTCTTTAAATTGGTCTTTAGTTAAATGAAAATCATTTTTTCTTCTAAATTTATATTGTCTAAAAATATTATTAAATGACGCTTCTGTTTCTGGCAAACTGTTTGATTTAGAAATAAGTTCAGAAGTTTTACAACCACAAGAAATATTCTTACCTTGAATTAAATTTGGTTTACATTTAATTTTTTTATTTCCACAGATACAAAAACAATTCCAATAGGTTATTCCATTTAAAGAATGAGAATATGATTGGACAGTTAAATACCCAAAAATTTTACCAGTAATATCTTTAATTGACTTGTGCATTAAATATCCTCTGAATCACGGCTACCATTTAATATATTGGCCTCTTCCCAAGTATAAGAATACTTTTTTTTACTATATAAAACTTCTTCTGCAAGAGTGTGTTTTCTATGAGGAGGTTTCATCCCTCTAACTTCTAATTCTGTTAAAATTATATCAATATGTTCTTTTTTAATTTCGTCGCAATTGGGATATTCTTTAAGTTGACTTAAAATTTCATCTATCATTTCAATACGTTTCATTTAGTCTTTGTCCTCTCTCCATCTAACGAAGGAGTTGTTCCTAAGCGAGCCGTCTTCAGTAACCTCAAGATACCTAACCTCAACTGTCTTGCCGATATAGTCGCTTGGCTTGTCGGCCATCGCTTTTCTAGTAGCATCATCAAACCCGCTACCAACACGAACGGCAACACCATTAACATCAACAACCACACCACCAGCCACACCTGTATTTTTACCTTCTCCGTCATAAATACCTGTAACCTCAAAGTCTCCAGTTTTAAATGGCTTGACCTTTAGAATCTCTCCAGAGCGTATAGTGGTTCTTTTCCACTGATATAAACCCTCTGGATCTTTTAACATAGCACCTTCCAAGCCTTGTTTCAAGTAGCCTTTGTATAAGTCTACTATCTCCTTAGAAGTATTGACTAAATCGCTTGGTATGGCCAATACCTTCTTATGGTCGCCTATGTGCGCCACTACCTTATTTAACAGCTTATAACGCTCACTGTAAGGTTTTGGGCACTTTTTGGCATCCCAGTGACGGGAGTCCATAGCATCGAATACAATGAACTTAAGGTCGGGAGGCAGCGGCCCATTATGAGTATTAACAATAGTCTGTAATTGATTAAAAGTATGATTGGAAGCATATAGCTCCCCATCTAGCGTATAATCGTATAGGCTAAATACAGTAGAAAAGTAATCATTTATATTCTTATTGGCAAAGGACTTGCCGGACCTAGAATACATAGAACCCTTATGATATATGAGCCTATAGCCATCTAGCTTAGGTTGGCAATGAATAGGGGTTTTAACCTTAGTAATATCGGCTATTTCGTTAGGGGCCAGCATAAGGTCAAATTCAGGGATTAACCCCGGCCATACCTTATTTACAGTTTTAGCTGTAACTCCAATAGGAGCCTTTATAAGTACTTTAGAATAAATATCAAAGGCTTCTGCATCAAACATCTTTATAACGGCTGATACAGTTTCTTTAGCCTGATTACCAGTAGTTAGTCTTAGTTCTAAATCTTTGAGCATAGCCATAAAACAATCATGGCAATCTTGCTCTGTCCAACCTTTATCGTGAGGATTGTTTTTAAAGCTATCATAAGCTGCCTGGTCAAATTTACATGGCATCTTTGTAAACTGGAATAGGCGGTATGGATTCAAACAGGCTTCTAGCAGGTCTTGAACAATCTTACTGTCTTTATACTTAGCGAGTATCGCCTGTTTCTCTACAATTGAGTTGGTAGATTTAAGTTCTGCAAATACTTTGAGGTCTTGCAAAGGTACTTTCTCCTTAGTGTTAGCTCAAACAATAATGGAGCTAATTCGTAAGCTCTAGGCTTGCGAGGGAAATATTCTTCCTTAAGTTGTAACAGAAAATATCCTAGAAGTAAAGCCCCTAAGATAACAATATGATTATTCACAAAGAAAACAAATAGTTGGCTAATCAGTTCTTTTCCCATTTATGATCTCCAATAGTCTTTCATGGCCTACGGGCTTCATGTTCCATTGATCTACTCCCACGTTAATCATACGACCATTTACCTTCCACGCCGTATGAACGTGACCGTGTAGCAACCAAGTTTTACCGTCATCGAGAATGCGTTTATGAAGGTAACGGTCGTCTACTTCTTTGTCAATTGATTGTTGAATACGATCACCCATTACAAAGTGTTGAGTGACAGGATGATAAGGAAAGTGACTAACAAGAACACTATGATTCCCAATCTTAATCCTATCATTTTCAATAACTTCGTCGAATCCGCATTCAAGCATAACATGGGCTTTCGGATCATGGTTTCCTTTCACAAGGATTTTCTTACCTCTCAGTTGAGATAGAATAGCTGTCATATATTGTTTGCCACAAAAGGCAAAGTCTCCAAGAACATACACCAGTTCGTTATCTTTTTTAACTGTGTTATTCCAGTTCTCAATGAGTGACTTATCCATTTCTTTAGTATCAGCATAAGGACGTTTACAATAGTTGATTACGTTCTTATGGTTGAAATGTAGGTCACTAGTAAAATACATCATAAATACAGTACCTCGTCGGCTTCCCATCTTTCGGGCGGCTCGAACATATTATTGAACATATCCACTACTTTGTCAATAACATTACTGTTTTTGTCCAAGTTAGGGTGTACGTCCCTGTTTCTAATACGTTTTTTACAATCCTCGGCAGACACTTGCAGCCAGATTATAAGCGTCTTATAATTCTTTTCTTTAGCAAGTTTTATATATCGTTGACGTTGTTGTACATTAAAGTTGCATCTATCTACGATAATATCGTCTCCACGTTCTAGAGCAGCAGTATATATCTTTAGATGACCTTCTTTGCCTTGTTCATCTTGACTAATCCTAAGATAGTCTGGATACATCTCACAAGCAGTAGACTTGCCGCTTCCAGGCAAGCCCACTAATACTATTAAATGCTTCATGCTGATTGCAGTTGCTCCAAAAAGGCATCTACTCCATTAGGGGTAGGAATGCCCGATACTCTAATCATAAATCGGCGTAGGTCTTGATCTTCTCCATAATGACACACAGAATGTCCCAATCCTTTGTCATTCTTAGACTCTTCTGCATACGCTTCGGTTTTATAGAAGGCCAGAATATAGTCGGCCATTTCTTCTACAAGAATATACAAATCTTTGCCTGTAAAGAGTTCTAACTTTCCATAATGCCAAAAGCTGCCGATAAAAACTTTATTAGTTTCACATAAGTCAATACCGTATCTCAGATTCACGTTACCGCACAGAGGCTCGTGCATGGCTACTAGTTTATCCATAATACGTTTCAAACGAGGTAAATCATGGCGTAGAGGATCAAGAGGCAACTGGTCGTCTCCATTGTCGTCGCTATCGTTATCATCCGAAGGATCATATGCGTAACAATCTCCGTTGCAAGGTTCATATTGCATTCTAAAGATTTTTCTCATTCCCATTTGTCTTTCCTTTGAAAAGGGTTTCTACCGCATTAATGTTTAAGTTTTGAATTGCTCTAAATGTCTCTAAACTATAAGCTATTTTTTGATAGTTACCTTTACCATATTCTCTACACATCAGAACTACTATGTCCTTTGTAGGGTGTTTTAAGATCATAAGGTAGAGTTTATCAGACTTGTAAGCTCTAATAAAGTTTTTTTTTATATAATTTCTTCCGCCAGTAAAGAACTTTTCAAAAGCTCTAACTGCTGTTGGTTTTGTAATTTCATCCAAATAGCACCTGTCCTGCTTTGCTGTTTGTCTCCAGTTTGTACTTATTGTGTGCTAGTTCTCTAGAAGTCCAATATTGAGCTTTCGTTTTTAAGTTGTACACTTCATAGCCTAATTGCCCGTCAAAGTCTTTGGAGGCTCCTCTTCCGTTCGGTATAAGTCCTCTATTTTTAATAAGATAGACAAACTTAGTACTCTTTACTAAGTTACCTACTTCAAATTTATAAGAACTAGCCATACAGACACTATACCATGTGATTTGGCAATTTCAAGAAAAAAGTGCATCACGACCGACCATGATGCCCCACTCCATAACCTAACTGTCCACCTAATAGATGATTAGCCTTAAGTTTTGGAGAATTTAGATTTTAAATATTCTCGTTCAGCTTTGTCGCCACGTTCCGTATTGTATTGTTCTAGAGTCCAAGGGTCCATATCTTGAATGATACCTTTAGCTCCATTCCATTGTAGAACTGTTTCAAGTTCTTTACCCATACGGTTCTTAGCTAGAAAGATTCGCATAACATCGTCCCATTGTGGGTGTCCCATAAACGGACGCCATACTGTGATAACGTTTGTAGCACTTTCTTCCCAATCTCCAGATTCTTTAGCTGCACGTTTTGTTCGGATAGGTGTACAACCATCACCGACATTCCGTGAAATCTGACTTAGGATAATCCATGCTGCGTCTGTCACATCAGCAATTTCCTTAGATTTTAAGGCATTGTGACGGGCCGAAGCGTATGCGTCTGCATGTGGAGACGAAATACGACTTGCGTAATCCACACAAACGAGTTTGATTTTCTTACCTGTTTTTTGTTCAACATCAAAAATCTTATCCCGCATTTGTTCTAGCGTTAATGTTCCACTAAAATCAAAGAACGTTTTATCATAGTGTTTCGAGATGATAGCTTTGATCTCTTGAATCTTTTGAGTGTTCTTAGTCTTGTGAAATTCAAAAATCTGCTTTTGAGTATAATTAGTCAACTTCTGAGCTAGTTTTAAATATACGAGGTTCTTATGCATGTCCATACTAAAGAACATCGTTTGTTGGTCGAAGCTATTAGCTTTTTCCATCATATTTAAACTCAACGTTGTTTTGCCGGAACCTGCGGCCCCAACTAAAAGAGACGTTGTACCCGTCGTAATCTTCATGTGTTCGTCCATGAAGTCAATACCTGTACGAACTACGTTCTTTTCAAAATTCTCAGCGAAACTATTAAAGCTGCCGAAAACTTCATCAATCTGAACAGTAGTTTTATCATCAGTTAATTGTCCATGCATACAGCACGGCTTATTAGTATGATTACCTACTGCGTTACAGTATTCTTTTAACGTTTCATTCTCAGGATCGGTGCCAACAGCACCAGGAATAACTTTAAATTTTCCAGCATCCGAATAGGCACTAGAGATAACAGTATTCCAAATTTCATCCTTATTAAAAGCAGGATGCTCTGGATATAACCTTGCATTTTCTCTAGCAATACCCTTAAGAACGTTATATGCTACGTCTTTTGTATAGCCTTGATTGCGGTAATATGCCGCCAATCTAAGGAAGATCGCATTACGTTCTCCAACCCCTGATCGCATTACGCCTTGTTCTAGAGCGAAAATACAACGAGGTTTAGTCTTAGGACATTTAGTATAGTCAATATCAGATAGTCCACGAATACCATTGTCATCTGACACATTGACTACAACAGATTGAGGCCGTTTCTTAGTTTCTGTTTTAGAGTATTTATCTAAGATGGCCGGATCTTTGAGAGGTTTTGCTGCCACTAATTCTGATTTAGTTTTAGCTTTTTCTCTAATTTGATCTGGTGTCAAAGTTAAATCGAGAGAATCCAATTCGATCTTGTATAATCCTGTCACCTGATGTTTAGTGTTTACCAAACGGATCAAGCGGGTAGAATTATAGATTACCGGATCAAATGATTCTAAATCTCCTGCCATATTTAGACAAATTGTCTTTAGCTGTTCAGGAGTAAATTCTTTTTCTACTGGTACTTCTACGTGAAAACCTTTGTTACCAGAGAAATAAATACGACAAGTCTCAGCTAGATCAATGCCGTCTTTTTGAAGACGATGAACTAGTTCTAAGGTGTCTTTACGTGCTTTATCAAGGTCTTTATTATCAAGGTCGAAGAACAGCTTATTGCTGAACGCAGGACCATCATAACCAGCGACACTTCCGCCATTCTTTTCGTAATGGGTTTTCAAGTCTTCGCTAAAATAGTACAGAGATGAGTACCAGTCCTTATCGGGAGCTTTAGCAAGAATTTTGCCCAAGGCAGTTAAGTCCTTGAGCGTATTCTCAGTCACGATATTATGGCCCGATACCGTCTCGTTAAGACGATAGTATCTTTCCATTGTCGGTCCTTTAATGGGGCTAATTATTCACGAACAAATGTAAACTGAACGTCCGGTGCCTTTTCTGAAGGCTTGGTTTCGTTAAAGCTCACAAAGAAATTGTTAACCGGAACTTGCGTACCGTCTTCCAACTCTACGATGAGTTTAACTTTTTGACGTTCACCATTGGCTGCGCCGCTGATAATCTGTTTACCAGCTTTATTTTGCTTCAACCAACCTACGGCGAAATTTACATATTTATTGCTTGCTTGGCTCATTAGTTTCTCCTTCTGAGGTTTTAGTTTCCTCTTGATTTTTAACTAGTTCTGCTTCTTTACGTTTACGAATTTCTTCATTTACATGATTTTGCATGAGGATGAATAAACTTCTCATTAAGTTCTGTCCAATAAAAAAGGCATGTTTTTCTTCTCTACCCTGAAGCATAACCTTTTGACCTTCTGTTGGCAAGTCAAAAATAGCTTCCATAACTCTATTCATCCCTTTACGGCTAATTACGTAACTGCCGCCATTCTTTGCATGAATGAGTTTGCGTAGTCCTTGAAGATTAGCAATTACTGAAGAACTGGCACGAGCAACTAATTCTTCCGGCGAGGGAATGTCAATCTTTTGCCCAGTTTTTTCTTCTTCTTGTGCTACAGTAGTGACTTCAGTAACAGGTTGTTCTGGAGCCGCTACAGTTTCTTGTTGTTGATTATTTTCCATTATTTATCCTTATGGGAAATTAGGTTCTGATGCGGCGGCTTTGCGTTTAGACAAAGCTGGGCCAGGTGTTACTGCTGCCGGAGCTACTACTGGAGCCGCACCAAAAGACTTAGTTGCCGCTGGTTTAGCTGGAGTTGATAGCTTAGGAGCTTCTGTCTTGGTTTCTACTGGTGCTGCCTCAGTTTTTTGAGCTACAACTGTGGGAGCAGTAAATGTTTTGGGAGCAGTAGCAGGAGTTTGAACAGTTTTACCGTCATTCTCAATATCTGCACCTTCATCACTAATCATAAAGGTTTTCATAATCGCATACTTAACTGCTGCGGTAATCGCTTTAGATGCGCCTTTATCAGAGCTATCATACCCAGAACCTACAGAATTAATACTAAACTGTTCACCTGTTTCAGAGTCGATGAACGTATGCGTAGTTTTTACAGTAGTAACGAAGTCTGTTTTATCTTTACCTTCTTTTTTCTGAATATCTACAAATTCAGAAGAAGTAAGCATAATGATCTTGTTTTCGATCAGTTGTGCTTTTAAGGCTTCCATAACATCGACCTCACGCATATAGTAATACTTCTGATGTGAGTTATAGCCTTTCTTTTCTACAGCGCCTAAAGCACCGAGAATCTTAACTAATTTACCGGCTAACTTATTTTGCTGAGACATTGTTTCTCCTGTTTTTAACGAATTTATGACAATAAGTAAGATAGTCTTTTCCGTATTTTATGTACGTTTCTGCGTCGAAACCAAAAATACCTTTATTAATTGGCGCATCAATAAAATCCGAAAGTTTTAGTTTTCTTTTTAACTTGAATTCCAAGCAAGAAATACATACAAATCCTCTAGGTGTTAGACCGGCTTTTTTCCAAATTGTATCTTTTACTACATATGGCTCATTTAAGCCCTTACATTCTTTACAATTTTCGCCGTACCAAGTTTTCATTTAAAAATTTAACCTTGCAAATTCTTTTCTTAATTTTAAGACCGCCTTATCTCTTGCTTTTGCGGCCCCAATTTCAGTTTTAAAATGCCCTAAATTAATTGTTTTATTATTAACGCTCATCGTAGCTCTCCAAGGTTTTCTAGGAGTATACTTACCAACATAAGATACTCCAATATACATAGAAGTGCAATTTTTATTTTTTGGTTTTCCTGAATTTAGATTATTTTGTGAGCGAGTACAAACTCTTAAATTTTTCTTTTGATTATTAAGGCCATTACCATCAATATGATCCACTACCATATTCTTAGGACAATTCGTTAATATTCTATGAAGATAAACTTTTTGTTTCTTAATTCTAGTATACACCTTAAAATTAGAATTTTCATAATCTAATAACCATGTAAATTCTTTTAAATATTTAAAATCTTCAGTATCTACTTTTATATTAAAAGTATATTTATGTATTTTAGCTTTTAAATATTTCATTTTCTTTTAACTAGTCCGCTATAATCGTTATTATGACAGGCGTTATAAAATGGACAGCGAGCGCCATACCAATCGTTACACTTGCTTGTATTCTTATACACGATTCCGCTTTTCATTGCAAGAATAATATTTCCAATATCAGAAAGTAGCATTTGAATTTGCTGCGGGGTTTTCTTTTCTATCATTACTTGCACTACTGGTTCTGGAGTAACCGTTTCTGTCCAGTTTCCTCCACACCGATTTCCATTTATAACATTATCACAAGTCTTATGTCTACCTGTTTTTATGTGACCACAAGAATCGCAAGTATGTACTGATTTTTTAGGGATATTTTTACACAAAACTACGAACCCTACCAAATCTGTATTATATTCGTTACCTTTCATTGCAGCATAAAGAGTCAACTGTTGAGTCAAATCAATATCTTCTTGACTGTAAGGCATTCCAGCAGTTTTTAAATCAAAAATGATTGGCTTATCATAGCCGTCTATTTCTAATACCATATCAATGAAGCCGGTGATAGCGTCTCCAGAAACATCATCTTTAATGGTAGCTCTTTGCTGAGTAGCTAATACTCGTTTAACTTTTGGATAAAATTGAGTATGAAATGCGTTCAGCAATAGTTTGCCTTTTCGTTTCATAGAAAGCCAAGAAGCCCTATTAAAATACGTCAGTTGATCTGGCGTGATATTCTTAAACGGGTTCTTTTTAATTTCTGCACAGGTTTTATATAAATCCACCAATTCTAAGGGGGTGGGTGTACTGTTGCTAGCAATTAAATTAAGTTGTTTTGCCCAAAGTTCTAATTGTGGATAGTCCTTTGCTTCCAAAACATGAACGTCAAAGTCTTTATGTCCATAGATAATATCTGGATTATCAAAAATTTGCGTAGATTTGCCAAATGACCAAGATTTATTCCAACGATCATAGAACGTTTTTAACCAATCTTGCTTACCTTCTAACATATCTCCAACGGCAGCGTCTACTGCGCTACCAAAGTAAGTACTTGCTCCTTCAATAGGATTTGAATAACCTTGATTATAGGACATATCCCAATGAGTCGGACAAGCTATATAGGTATTATTTTGTGAATGTGACGTTTTAATAGCCATTATGCTCCTTTAATTTTATTCCATTTTCTTTTTAATATAGGCAATTTATGTTGTTTTGTAAATATTTTTAATGTTTTCAATAACTGTTGGTTAGAATAAGAAGAAATATATATTTTACTATTACAATGAACTATAATTTTTGAATTAGTTCTAAAAATTAAATTTATCCAAGATAAAACAAAAGGCGTCCCTATGATTCGCAATCGAACATACTCATATTTTGAGTTTTTATATTTTATGCTATGTTTTCCAATAGTACCGTCACCGTCTATATAGCCAATAATATAAGCTAAAGATTGATTTCTATTTAATTTTTTGGGCGGCGTTAAAGTTAAAGATTTTCTAGGTCCGATATTAAAATTCTTTTGTAAATCTTGTACTATTTTTTTTGAAGCTACTGTAAATATTGTATTTGTGTTTATTTTAGACTGAGTTATTTTACGTGTACTTTGTAAAAACGCTCTTAATTTTTTAAGGTGTTTTACGTCAACTCTACTTAAACAAACACTCATATTATTTTTAATAATGCATCCGTCAGCAGCTATAAAACCAGCCCAATAACAAGACTCTAAAGAGAGTGGACTTGAAAATGCATCTTCATTAAGAGAATGACTTCTTTCATTTTTTAATGGAGATTTTAAATTTAAACATCTCATCATATATTTAATTTGATGCGGCTTTTTATTTAAAAAATAAGCCATTTCTTTTCTAGATAAAATTGTATAGTTATTGTGAATGAATTTATTTTGTTCTTTTTTTGTTAAATTATTCTGCATCTACAATCTCGTATTCTATTTTTGTTATTGGATTGCTAGGAGCATACATCTCATCACAAATTGACGCATTATAAAAAGAAGTGCCATCTTGATGCACTTGTGAGCCGCCGTGAGCGTGAATGTGTCCGCAGATATGAATATCCGGTTTAATTTCTTTAATTCTGGCTAACAAGTCTACGCAGCCCACAAATTGTCCTTTTGGAGTACCGTCTACAGAATGTAATTCATCTAGTATTCCGTATGCTGGGCCGTGCGTCAGTAAAATGTTTGTGTCCGGCGGAATTATATCCCAATGAGACTTAATTAATGGTACTTTATATAACTCCGCTTCAGCATCATTTCTAGCTCTATTCCATCCCCAATTATGGCCATAGAACCAAGGGGTTACTGGTGAGCCGTGGATTTTTACTTTAGGTAAATCTGGAATATTTTCATCAATAAAAACTTTACCTGGAAGAAATTGTAATTCTACACTAGAGTCCTGAAGTAAAATGATTCCTGCATCTTTGCACATCATTTTGAATTTAAATTCATAGCCAGACGTTTTTGTATCTTCAATTTCCCGTTCATGATTACCACATATTAGTACTTTAGCGGAATATGGTTGCTTTCGCATCCATTCTAAAAACCGCTCAGACTCCCATTTATGCCCTTGACTAGAGAAATCTCCAGCGTGAATAAGTAAATCGCCTCCGGTAAGACCTTTAATCTTATCGTGGCGGTTATGAGTATCTGAGATAGCATGTATCAATATCTTGTTCACACGGCTCCAGAAACGGGATAGTCCAGTAAATAATCTTTACACATAGCCAAGGCTTTGTCAACTGCTTCTTTATCGTTTAGTTGTCTATTAAGACCAGAAGGATGTGGCAAAATTCTATGGCCAATTCCTAATTTTCCTAGTCTTTCAGAGGCTCTTACGCCCAAAGCAATAACTTTAAAGTCTGCCTTATGATATAGTTTTAAAACTTTATCTAAGTCTTGTGGGCCACTATTTAGACATACATAGTAGTCGGGTTCTAAATAGCCTATCCATTCAACCAAACGATCAAAACACTTAGCTCCTACGAAAGCTATGTCGGCGTCAATATTTGAATTAGAAGGAGAATCTCCTACGAAAACTACTTTAACCATTTTTAATACCACGCCAATTATTTCTAAAAACTTCATATTTTCCATTGTCAGACATATGAATTACGCCGTTTTTAGGAATATTTTCGACTGGAACAAGGTACCAAATATTTTTTTCAACTACATGGATTGCAAATATATCTATATCTTTTTTTGTATAATATTTGGCTACTTTATTTCTTTTCCTTCTTAGTTCTACTCTACTATATCCTCTGTTAGTACTGGCAGAACAAGATTTAACTTGAACTTTAGTGAGATTCTTACCAGAATCTACAATAAAATCATATCTACAATCTTCGCTAAAAGGCTTACTCACTTTAAATTTTCTCTTCATAGCTTGAACAATAAATTCTGCCTCAGATATAGCACCTTTTAATCTGTTGATTTTATTAATTTTATGGTTCATTTATTTCCGAATAATACTTTAGTTTGTTTATTGTATGGTACAGCTTGTCTATCTTTAATCCAAATAGCATTTACATTATCATAGTCTAGCATTGAATAAATTGTGTCTCTTTTTCTAGTTTTCAAGTCTTCTACTTTTCCTGAAATTTTATATAATACGAATCCATTTTTTTGAGTAATATTAAGTATTTTACAAATTGTATTTTTACAATAAGCGTAATCTTTTCCTTTTACATCCTCTAATAAAAGAATTTTATCGCCAATTTTCATATTAATGTCCATCCGTATTGCTGTGGTCGTCAAGGTATGCTTCACTGATGACCTTTAATGCACGTTTATTGCCAAATTCACTATAGTTTTTATAGGCTTTCACTACTACACCTTCACGTACTTTTTGTTGAGGACATAGTACAGAAGGGCCTACTGTGTACTGTTTAACAAATTCTAGGCTGTGAAATTGCCCTCTATATACTTCTGGTACCATTTTAAACCCCCGTTGAAAGGCGTATTCTCGCACTTCATCGGGATCTAACCAACGTTGTGTACCATCAGCTTCAGTTACTTTTACATCAAACAATACAAAAGCGTGTTCACCTTTAAGACCATAGTTATAGTTCTTTTGGATACCGTCTCCATAGATTTCTCCATAGATAGCTTCCCCTGGTCGCAATTTTTCTTTTACTTGTAAAGTAGCGAAAACTTTACCATAAACATCTTCACCATAAAACCCTTTATGTCCAGGTTTATTTTGAAGTTGAACTTGATTAGAACCATAACAAAATTCATATTCTGGAGCGAATCCAAAGAATTTCTTAAGTTTCTTAAAGAAAGTATTAGCTACGAATGGCATTAAGGCTGCACGAGCATTAGTGCCATGAATTTTTTCTTGAAGAACTACAAATTCGTCTGGCTTAAATTTTTCTGGATACCACTTGATATTATCCAATCCGTTGTACTGATGGAAATTAGGGTTCTCTCGTTTCTTATTACGAGGAGTGCCTGGTTTTCCAGGAGTACCGACATTGACTTCAGGCGGCTCATATTTAGTGATGCCTAATTCTTGTGCATAATCTTTCTCTATTTCGCTCATATCAAAATCTTCGCCGTATACTTGGTCAATATCCTCTGGATCAACTAACATCCCTTGAGAGGCTAGACCACGAATGCGAATTTGACGAACACGGCGCTTATTAAGTTTAATTTTAGCGTCTGGAGGAAATAGATGATCCTCAAGTTTTTGCGGTATGATAGAATCAATTGGGATATAAAATACTGGATCGCCTTGAACGTATACGTCCTTCTTCACGATCACTTGAAAACCGTAAACTACAGCAACTTCTAGCTTTTCAGCATTTGCGTGTGGACGAATTTCTCGGATAGTTGTTAGAGGTACTTTAAACGTAGAACCAGTTTTTTCTTCCATTATAACCCTTGCTTTTCTATGTACTTTTCGTACAACAAACGACAGCTTAACCGCATTGGTTCTGTCGGACCATTCTCCATAAAATACTTAACCAGAGTAATAAATCTGGTAGCTTCTTTCTTATCTGTCAACTTATCATAGAAAAATTTTAAACGCAAGACCTCAAATTCTTCTAGCATGGTCATCAGGTGTCCACGGGTCTTCATTCTTTTAACCCTAGCCTCATCTATGTGATTGATACTAGGTGGTTTTTCTTCTTTTTTGTCTTCTGAGTCCATTATTGAATCTCTTTTAATACGTCTTTGAGTTGCAATAGACATGCTTTATGGAACATAAGTCGATCTTTTAACACCATCATAGCTTGAGTTTGAGTTAAAAGTACTTCTTTTGCCGCTTTGCCTTCGATCATTTCCGCTAGGCGCTTTCGTAAAATCTCAACATCTCCAGCTACTTGCTTGACAATTGCTTCATGTTCCAAGGCTTTACTTTCAATTAACTTTACAATTTCTTCTGAAGTTTTCATTATCTCAATACCTCTGGTACATTGTATACCACTTTGTTGCCTTGTTTACGTACAAAAACATTCCAACTGATCTTATTAGATTTTATAATCCTTGATACTGTTTGTTGGACAGCTTGCTTCGTTACGTCCAATTCCTTTGCTACTTGCGTCATCGTCTTGTTTTCATTATAGATTTTACCAAGAACTTCAACGCCAGCAGTATCAGGGTTGTCTTTTATCCATTTACGCATTACAGCATACTCACTTAGCTTTGTCAATGCTGCATAAAATTCATATTTCGCTTTCGATTGATCGTATAGACCTAACTCTTTGGCAACAGTAAGGAAATCTTTATTTTCCATTACATACTTTCGTACCACTTCGGCCCTACGTTCAGTTAAGCAATCCCACGGGGTTTGTAGACCTTTTCCTAATAAATTCGTCATCTTATCGTCACTACGGGTATTTATTACCACATTATCTAATGATTCTTTATAAATCATTTCCGGTTCGTCTGTCTTATCTCTTTGTAGAAAATCATTCATTTGGCTACAAGTCGAAGTGCAGTATGCTGCTATTGGACAGGTATCACAATTAGATAGGTACAGTTCATCATTGGTGATCGTGTGTGTCGTCTTTAACTGGTCAAGGTAAGGTTTTGCGGTAGGGCTGGCCCAAGGAAGGGGGCGGCCTATACAAGCCTTTGTAAAGCAAACCTTGCGCTTAGGACACTCATCCAGGGAATATCCGTAGATAGCAATAGATTCCTGTCTAATTTGACGTAAAATATTCTCTTTATTAGGACCTGTAACTAGATGTTCCCACGGCGGACGAGTACAGGCTGGAGGTTTAAATTCTTTCTTATACTTCTTTTCGTCCATACAGCACTTCTCCAGCAGGGGACGATATAAACCGCTTTTTCCACTCTTTCATAATGGTTTTATAGATTTTCCGATTTCCATAGTGACTAAAATGAGAATCCATGTGCTTTCTTATATTCTTAAGATGATCGTCTTTAATTAGTTTTATAGGAATTGTCAGACCTTCCATAGTGGTCCAAGTAATAGCATTAGGATACCGCTGTAGATACTTTTCTATTTCTACTATATCTTCTTTTGTATAACTGCTAGGCGTAGCCACTAACGCTACCTCTTTAACTTGAAAAATTATATCAAATTTACCATATATGTCGGAAGTTTCTATATCTGTCGTAATTATGGTTTTGAACATATCTCACTATATCACAACCCACCACTAAGTCAACAAAATAAAAAGCCCTCTTGCGAGGGCCTAGGCTAGTTGGATTGGCTAATCATACTTCGTGCTACCGTCCAGGCTATTCAAATAACTGTTTGAGCCTAGGTAGTTTGACTGCGTGACCTACAAGCCTTTCTTTGAAAATAAAATCTGTTCGGCTGCGGACTTCGGGCACCTTGCCCTTAAGTAAAGTTCTCTAACGATGCCTACATGAATTTCTACGTCTAAATATCCTGATTGTTCCAAGAGAAACGCTCCATAATTTAGCCATCTAGCGTCCCACCTGCCAGAATGAACTCCGCACAAAAAAGGATGTACGTAATATTGTCCTTTGTATTCTGTAGGACGACATTCTAGTTCAAGTTGTTTTATAAATTTAGGCAAAGTTACATATTTTTCCCAAAAGGTAAAAGTCATAACTCCATTTCGAGCATTCTCTACTATTTGCTCACGTTCAGTTCTAGCTGCTTGTTTTTTACGTTCGTACTCTTCTACTTCACGAACAGCTTGCAATGCGTTTTTCATAGAAATTTTGCTACTAATATCCTATATTTCTCACGTTTTTCAGGATCAGAACTATTATACCTAGTCCAGTAATCCTTTTCTTTATGACCGTACATTCTTTTAAAGTCGGCCAATACTATAGCTCCAGCTTTAACAGAGTATTCTAAATCTGTCAATAACCTGTGCTTATCAAATCCAAAACTTTCTATAGTCCTATGGTTAATCTGCGCTATACCGTAGTCCTTAGACTTCTTATTTACTGCATTCAGAGTATAGCGGCTCTCTTGAGCCAAGATAGCAGCAAGTCTTTGAGGTTTGATGTTTAACTCTTTAGCTGCTTTGTCTATTGCGTTAGCTATTTCCAACGCATACTGTCGATCAATCTTAGGATGATTCTTTACTACTTGTTTAAACGTGGCGCTATATTCTACTCCAGTTTCTTGTTGCGCCCACATGGGAGTCACTAACAATACGAAAGCTATACATTTGAGCATTACTGCCCTCCTTTCAGCTTTCAACTAGAATATACAAATACTCCTGAATTGTCAAGTTTAACCCAATTCGGCATATTCCTATTTGTCCACGTGGGTTTACGAGTGTCAGTATTCCATCTTGCAATTAAATATTTACGGTAGGCTTCTGGCGTGTCTGCTAAGTGTTTAAAAGATATACCTTTTCCAGAATGGGCGGCACAATTAGCAAAGGGAGTAAGTTTCCCTTCGGGTAAAACATTCAACATATCAAGTATTTGAATGCTATGAAACGAACACTTGTGGTGTCTATTATAAGCCTGGGCATATTCATTCGACAACGACACAAAATGGTCATACAACCATTTAAAGTTTTCACGGTTAGTTCTGGCCCACACATTTGCTGGATGATTTACGTGTGTAGATTTATAAGGCGCTTTACCGCCGTGTATATTGATGGCTGTAGAGAGCATTTGAGCCGACTCTAATACCATTTTCACAATTCGTTTATCGTCCAGTGCTTTTGCTGCTAGACCTGGATTTTCGTTTGTTACAAATATATTCATTCTTGTCTACTATATCACACTCTACGATAATGTACCTAGCGACTTCTTTGTTGCCATAAAGGATAACTTTGGCCTTCGTGTCTCTATTTTTCTTTTCAACTCTTGTTATTTGTGTGAACATGCGCTGCACGGCTCCGGTATTAGTCCAGATTGAGCCGATATGATCCCAATGAGTAAATTGGGCATTTCCGTATCCAGGATTTTTAGGATCTTCTGTTCTAATATATTCTCTACTGTAGTATAGGCCGGTTTCTGTATCTTTAATTCTAAAGACTCCCGCCCTATTTTTGCTTGATATTGACATCTTTTACTTCTACCAATTTAACTTTGACTGGAATAATTTCATATTTCGTTAATTGAGCGTTTCCGTATAAAACCTTTTCAGTGGAGGTTAATTTGTCATTCTTAGCAAAGGATACTCCAGCAAATTCACTAATAATTTTACGTGCGCCACCGTGAGAATTGTATAGCTTAGGCATTTGAGACTTAGAAAAGAAAGGATTTTTGACAGTAACATGATCTCCCCAGCTACCGTTGCTTATTCCTTTGCGTCTCAAGTAATTACCTTTAGCATCTTTAGCATATTCCCAACCTACAAAATATTCATTCGTTTCTACATTTTTAATGATATATTTAATTTCTTTAGGCATAAATCTCTTCCTCATCAGGTAAAATTATGAATGGAATGCGAATCTCTTTCGCACGTTTGCGCCATTCAGTTAACACTCTCCCTGCATAGAAATATAAAGGACTTTCTCCGAAGATTTCTTCTTCTGTTAATTTACGTCCAAGTTTTTGCTCTAATCGTTTAACAAAGATAGGGTCAGGTATACGCACTTTAACATTGCCGTTTGGAGGAAATAATGTATTAGTGAACCCACAATCCAAATCCTCCGGCGTTTCTTGTTGTTGTGCGTACACCCACCTATCGTATAACTCCTGAAAGTTTCCATTAGCAGATACGTTCTTTAAGAACTCTACTTTTTGTTCTGGAGTAAGTTTATGATATTTTTCAAATTCTTTTTGCCAGATTTTCAATCTATCGCCGGTACACTCTAGGATGCCGTATGAATTGGTTACTAGCTTAGACAGGCAATTAGGACAAGAAAGACTATTAGTGCGATCATTACGTCCTCGCTTTTTAGCCTTAGCTTTAAGTTTCTTAACCTTGACCTTTTGGCCTTCAAGGTTAATTTCTGTTTCACTTACTATCGAGTTCTTTGACATACACTTTTCCGTCTAAAAGGGAGTACCCCCTAGCTCTACAAAAGCTAGTAAAGGCGTTGACGTAGCAACGACAAACAAACTCTTCCGCTGTCTTATAACTAATAGATTTTTCTTTCCACTCGCTGAGAGCAAGGTCTTTTATCTCTCTATAATCTCTATCAGTTAGGTTTATTTCTTTCATCCTTTTTTCCAAACAACACTTTTGTAGCTTCACTTATCTCTACAAATTCTTTATAAGACTTAGATACTGTGCCGTTTAGTGTTACGACATTGTACTTAATATCCTCAAAATCCGATTCTGCCGGACCATATTGGATAGCCTTAATTATTACATTACCATAGTCTGGATGAAAAGCAACATCTCCCTCTTTAAAGGGAAGAGTGTCGAATACGTGCTTAATCTCTTTCATCCTGGCGATTTTATTCTCAACCTCGGACTTCTTCTTTTCAAGATCAGCTATTCGCTGTTCTAATGTCACCGTCTTATTATACATAGGAGACGTTAACCTTCTATATTTTGTAACCTTTACAGGTCCGCTCATTTTTTACTATACAAAATCTTTGTAGCATCTGTGATAGCCATAACTGAGTCAAAAGGTACTTGTGCTCTTTTGCCAGTTTTTAGTGTAATAGAATAAGTACTATTCTCATAGCTATCGTTAATACAAATGCCGCCAATTAATACGTTGCCATGATCTGGATGAAAAACAGCGTCACCTTCTTTAAAAGGGAGGGAGTCTATCTTTTCGATCATCCTATCATACTTCTCTAAGTCTTCGTTTAGTTTTGTAATTTTATCTTTTGTGGCTCTACGGGCTTGCTTAATTTCGTCAAAGGTATAAATCGGGCTTTTCATAGTTTCTCTAAGCAGGTCTTCCATAGCGCCCAATTTCTCCATCGCCTTCATCATGTCAGCGTGACTGTGATGAACCTTTACATTAGTATCATCGGTCCAACCCAGATTAGTTTTTTTATTAATCATTTGACTCACGATACCCTCTCTGAATATAATACTTTGGCTCCAGGAGTTCTAAGCCAACGTGTCTTATGTTGCCAAGATTGAAGTTTAGACCACCCTATGGTATAGGTGTTACCTTTCTCGTAACCGCCACAGCTTGCATTCATAGGATTGTCACATCGTATCATACGAACGTCTATTTCTGCATACCTATTGTTTTTATAGGTTACTTGAAACCAATGCCCGTGTACTCTTAAAAGGTTTGTTTCTAAATTTAACTCTGCATCTCCCATATACCATACAAAAAGGTCGCCAACCTTTAAATCTTGGTAACTAGGAAAATCTACAGGTAAATCGTATATGGTCATTTTAAATACAAAATCCTACTTGCATCGGTAAAGGGAGCTAGGTCTTCCATTGGATACCATTTTCCACCATCTCTATCTCCCGAATATCCAGCTACTTTTACTTCTAATTTTTCTAATCCATCTGGAAATTTCTTGTATTTCGCATCAATCTGATTTGAAAGCATAATAGCTTTTTTTAAAGAGATACTTATGGCTGGCATTTCTGGAGCCAGCCCTTGTTCGTCCAACATTTTTTGGACTCTGTTCATAAGGTCAATTTTTGCTTGTAAATTTTCAATGTCAGACTGATAGAATTTCATTTGTCTAATTCTTTCTTAATTCTAGCTACCACGCATTGATCGCCTTCTTCTAAGAAATGTTCTTGACAATATCCATGATGGTCAAATCTACATTTGGCTCCTAGAACATATAGTAAATCTTCAAGAAGTTTTTTAAGCTCCTCACTCATTTACCACCAGCCTAATATACGACCGATCAAAGGTAAAGCTAGAAGTGAACTAATCATTCTTGTCGATTGTGTAGACTGTGGTCCAGGGCCAGGAATGATACTGGCTAGTACTGATATTACAATCCAAAACCAAGCGTAATAATAGATATAACCTTCCAACATAATTATCTCCGTACTTTCTTACGAATTTCGATTTTAGTGTGCGGCGCTGCCTTAGTACCACCATTGTACCATTTCGGCAAGTGCGAGGCTTGGAACGGAGGCGTGAGCGCCCACAGTACCGGAACCTTCGGCACAGGAATTTTCTCTCCCCAGCATTCGCCGTCAGTCATATAGATGATACCGTCTAATTCGTGTTTAGCTGCTTCTTCAAACGCTGGAGCGAAAGCAGTCCCACCCCTGCCATGCACGACAAATGGTTTTTTAGGATCGAACTTATATACCTGATTTACTTTCATGTCACATTCGATAACCGTAATGTCAATATGCATGTTATGCAAGCGACACATTTCAGCATGAAATTGTGTAACTTCTTCGTCCGCCACTGAGCCGGAAGTATCCATCAATACTCCGATATGGAGTTTTGGAGTAATTTTATATCCAGGAAACACGATACCATAACGACGATTGCGTTTCTTACGAGTATTCTCAATAAAAATCTCTGTGGCACGAGCAACGAAACGTTGAATATCTTGACGCCAGTCTTTAGGAACATGGTTCAAGTCCTGGATAGCTTTCATAATGTTTCCAGGAACATTACCCATATCTTTAGCTGATGTTTGCTCTACAGCTTTATTAACGACTTCTTTCACCTTTTCAGTGATTTGGTCTTCGGTAGCGTCTGACTCGTGCCAAGCGCCGTGATCGTCAAGCGTCATACCGCCGCCCGTAGGATCTTTACCGCCTTTGCCGCCTTTGTCGTTCTTTTCTTGTTCTTTCTTAATCAATTCGTAATAATATTCAAACTCTTGCTCGTTCATTGCGGCAGGAATTTGTTTCTTAAGATCATTTACGAACAGCAATTTTACTTCTACGGGTTTGCCCGACAAGTCGTTACCTTTGTCGTCTTTAACTCCAGCAGGATACTTAACTGTCTCGCCTTTCTCATCGAACAGCTTCACGCCGTTGCGTGGCAGGTTTTTAAGATACTCGTTAATTGCGTAGTCTGCCGCTTGGTTAAGCGTTGAGGCGTCCTTTTGATCGTTCAATCGGTCTTGAAGGGACCGGCCTTGGGGATTGTCGTAAATTTGTGGCTCAAGGTCACGGAAACGGACGAAGTGGTTATTAATCACGTGTAAACACTCGTGCTTAATCACATCGACTCGCTCTGCAATGTTCAAGTGCATGAAAAAATAGGGGTTAATGAACAGATTAATTTCATCTGTTACGTTAACTGCCAATGTCGGAAACTTCGTGGTAAACTCACGGCGCATATTAAGCGTCAGGTTGGCGTAGAACGGCTCATTGTGAATGAGTTCCATCATCGCTTCTTCCAGTGCAGTTTGAGCGTCTGCAATGTCAGCGGCAGGAATCGGTGCGCCTTGCATGTTAGGCATACCTTTCTTCTGTTCTACCGGAGTTTTAGTTTCTTCTTTAGGTTTGCTCATTGGCTATCCCTCTTTTGAATTAGGCCCTAGAGCTATTTCTAGGGCCAGTCAGGTTATACTAAGCGTTTACGCCTTTGACTTTCAGACCACGCTTGTTGGCGATTTCCGTCAACAATTCGGTATGGTCGTCGATCACAGGGCGAGTAACATCTTCCATGTATAACTCTCTACAGAGAGAATACGACAAATCTTTGGGGATTGCAAACAGGAAGTCTGCCAAATTCTTTTGCTCATCTTTGGTCAGGGCTTGTTTACGGCTCTGTGCCATTTCGAGAATTGAATCTGTAGTTACCTTGAGCATGTCCATGCGGTTGTTGCCGGAGCTAGAATACTCTTCGATTTTCTTCTTGAATTTCGGATAGTTCTCCAGAATGTCTTTGGCAAAGATCGGCTTGTCCGTATCGCTCAAGGCTTTGAGCATAGCGGTAGTAGCCTCTACTCCGACCAGACCATAAGACAGTTCACGCAGCAAGTGCTGGGGGGTCTTATGAGCGATTAGACGGTTAACGCTAAACCAGCTACGACGAGAAGGCTTAACTTCAATGTCGAAGGCTTCCAGTTCGGACTGGAGAAGTTTAGGTTGATCTTGCAAAAACTGGAGCAACATTGGATCAAACTGCTTTGTTTTCGCATACTTGAAGAACTCTTGTTTGCTAGGAGCCATCTTAACGTGGCAAAAACGATCCAACAAGGCTTTATCGCTAATATCGGTGACAATATAATCGTCGGTGTTGGGGTTCATTGCGGCCAACACATAGAAATTCTTGGGAAAAACCGTGGTGTGCATACGTTTTTCGAGCAAGAGAGGGAAAATCACTTGTAAAACGTCACGGCGAGCACGGTTCAATTCGTCCAAAAACAGAACACCAATTTTATCTGGATTGGCGTCACAGAACTCTTTCAGTTCTTTTGCCCAATCGGGGATCATAAATTTGGTGGCTACGTTATTGCCTTTGGCGTCTTTCAAAAAATCTGCCAATCCAATAATATCGCCTACGTCCTGTGTACCCAGGTTAAGGATACGCAGCATGTATTTGTTTTCCTCACAGAATTGGCGAGTCCCTTCGGTTTTACCAACACCGTGATGCCCGACCAACATAGCCGGAACTTCCGATTTGATAAGGTAAGGCAGGGCTTCCTTAAAGGTTTCGATGTTCATTCACTTATCTCCTGTCGCTATGCGACCATTTGGGTTTGTGGGTTAGTTCACTTTCTCAAACTTTAAAATCTTTGTCAAGGCTATTTTTTACGTCTTTTCTTGGAAACCCTTTTATTTTTAATTTTGGGAAGGGTATTCAATAACTTAAGAATAATATTATTACTAATATTAATTAAAGTATTATCTTTTAAATAAATTGTATTAGTATTATATGTATTAATACCTATAATAATATTACTTTTAGTATTATTAGGGTAATACGTGGCTACTGTACAATTTTTGTTAACTTTTTCTACAGTAGGTGGTTTGTAACCTTCAAACTGTTCAAACATTTTACATCACTCCATGAGAAGTGTTGAAGTTTAAGGCAGTAGCAGTTACTATGTGGCTTTTGAGTTTAGAATGCACACCACAATTAACCAAGAGTACATCACGTTCAAATATAACGTTAGGGATTTGATCTACGGTTAGGTGTCCAGCCGGTACCTTATCGTTAAACTTCAAGTCGTTTTTAGTGAAGTAATAAGCGATTTTTCTTTTAAGTTTATTCAAGTTAATCATACACCTATCCATTGCAGTAGCCGTGCCACCGCTAAATTATTGAAATTGCTAGGCTCAGAACGAACCTAGCTGTCAAACTTTTATACTAGTGTAAGTGTTGTGCGTTATTCCGCTTTGCCCGTCTCAACCAACGGTGAGGAATAAACCCACGTTCAAGGTTACGCTTTACAAACGGCAGCGCCTTGTTTGCGCTATCCTCAGAATCGTAAATACCGCAAATTGCTCCGGTATTGTCCTTGAGATAGACCGCTGTAGTCCCGTCCTTCAAGGTCTTAGATTCTGTCTTAAACTCAAGTCCTTTAACCGGACGAGGCTTAACACGATTATTTGTAAAATTTTTAGTCACTTGTTTGCGTACCATCGACATAACTACTCCTCGCTAATGTTTAACTTTTAGACACTTATTATTCAAGGCCAAGTTCATCGACTGCAACGAGGCTAACGGTAGGCTTTGGCTCAAACGTATTGATAACTGTCTCAGTTAAGTTTTGTCGAACGATTTCCACCGTTTTGATCTGGTCGTTTAGGACCAAGTTGCGAACGATGTCCCGTGCGAGTTTCAACGACTCTTGCGGCTGTGCGCTTGTCAGAATCTCGCCGTTGACCTTCACGACGTAGTGACTTGACAGTACTTTGGGGGTGGCCTGTTTCTTGCTTTGGGTTTCCATCTTTTTTCCTTTCGCCAAATAAGGCTTTAATTGTACTTTCTTTTACCTTAGCAAAACTTTTGTCTAAAAACAAGAGCGGAATGCGTAAACTATCTTGAAATTGCAGTCCCGCCAATTCAATCCAAGTTGCTCCACCGTGTTGTTCCACCAACGTCACTTCGTAAAAAACTGCTTTAGATTTTGTGTCTAAAGATATATAAGCATCACCAATTTGTGGTGAGTTATTTTCTGCGTCCTTTGCGTCCATCTTGTTTATCTCCGTACAAAACTTTTACAGCATTAGCTTCTTTGAGCGGAGTCAAGTCCGACAACATTTTAGTTTCATAATAACGTTTCCAGGGCTTGCTCTCAGAACGATCATGGTTGTAAACTCTCAGGGCATACAACCAGCCCTTTCCTTCACCTTCGTAGAAGTCCATACCATCTACTGCCACGAACACTTTCTGTTCGGGATGAAAGAACATTTGGTTCTTTTTAAACTTCGGTTTAGTTTTAAGCTCCAGCGTATTCACTTTCAATCTCCTCGATTGTCTTACCAGTAGACAATTCTAATTCGTTAATAAGTCCAAGAATCTCATTATTGATTGATGCAATTTCCTTGCTAGTCGTTGCCTCAATCAATTCATAGTTGAGTTCTTCGATTTTTTGTAGTGCCGCTTTTACATCCATTTTAACCTCTCTTTAAATCGTCGTAAATACTAGACCAAATAAACATAGCTAATCCGAATAGATTAACCGCCCAAGTTTTATCATCTACATGATAGATGCACAGATGTGCCAAACCTAACCATACAACCATGTGAATTAAGAATAGTGTTATTTTGTTCACTTATATCTCCTTGACTTACTTACATTGCACTTCTGATGCCAGCATACGATTAGCTGATTTCAGTATGTTAGGCAACCACAAATCGTCTAAGTTCCTGATATTGTATAAACGTTTTACGGTTTCTCCTGCTACGATAGCTGTGGATTGTGAAGTACCAGTCATATATCCGATTTGGTTGTTTGGCAGTACAGACATAACATTCAATCCTAAGCGTTTAACGGTCTTTACAGCGTTTTTTGAGGCATTAGAGTAGTTCGATATGTCTAGGCGCTTACCTGCCTTATCCTGAGCCTCTACGACCGTTATACGGGGATCGCATAAAGCAGGGTAGAATTTAAAACGGTTAAGGTTAATGCCTTCATTCCCTGCCGCCGCTATAACCTTTATACCTTTATCTAAGGCTTTTTTAAGAATAGAACATTCCGCTTCACTTCTTATGATGCCGCCGCCGGAATAATTAATAATATCAACGCCTTCTGCTACTGCATCAGAGAAGGCATTAATAGTTCTATTTAAATTTTGTTCGCCTGTAGCATCTTTTTCGTAATATTTATAGATAACTAAACAATAGTCAGCAAAATCTGCATGAGCAGCGATAAGTCCTGCAATGTGCGTACCATGCCCATGAGTGTCAATATTTTCTTCACTTGTGTAGTTTTTATGCCCAGTAGGACAAAGTTTAGGTACCGATAAACCAACGAATTTTAAATCAACTTTGGACCAATTAGAATTAAAGTCAAAGCCTGTATCTACTACGGCTACCTTAATCGTCTTGGCGCTCAACGAGAGCGGCATCAACAAACAGAGAAGTGTTAACATTTTCTTCATGGTTCATCTCCCTCTTAAGGTTAGTACCATACAAAACGTGTGCCACATCATCTCTACTACCGATATATTTGGCATTATGAGTTTCAAAGAAGTCTATGCTTACATTTAGCTCTTTAATTTCAGCTAGTTTTTGTATTTGAAAATTAGTTCCGTATAAAAATTCAACAGTTACGCCTTTATTATAGACAGACATAGCCATTAACTCTTTACAAATATTGGTGATTTTAAATATATCGCCGGATTCGGTTAAATATAAATCACCTGTACGAAACTTATACATTAAGCTAAAACTCCCATTTTATACTAATTCTGATCTGTTCTTGTACAACTGTCTGAGCTAAAAACACAAGTACCCCGCCGTTCTTCACTAGAATTTCCGGCATGTACCTACGTTCAAGCCTACGTGAGTAGTCTCTGACCATATCATCTAGACCAGACTGCATATAAAAGGCTTTAGCTGCCTGTTTGCTAGCCTCGTCGTAATTATCAGCCGCCTTGCTGACCTGCGGTATCATCCACAGGACCATAGTCAGGATTGCTATTAATATTCTCATCGGCCCTTTCACTGAAAAGAACTTTGACAGCTTTTGGATCTACTTTAATATAGACCATATTAATCATTTTCTTTGCTAGCTCAAATGGAGGATTTTTACCTTCCATGTCAATAACCCATACATTGTGGGTTTCTTCGTGCAGAACAAGATACATCTTTTCAGGATTTTTCTTGTCCATAATTACATTCATAAAGTCTAACTTTTGTCTTAAGGTCGCCATCTTTTCTCCAGCCAGTTTATAGCTTTTAATAAAAGTTTTTTATTATCTTTAAAGCCGCCTAATGCTGCATTACATTTATAACAAAGCAAACCTCGTACCACTCCAGTTTTATGACAATGATCTACACATAATATTCTTGTAAAGGACCTGCTGTGTTGGCTACAAATTCCACATTTGCCGCTTTGTTTCTTATAAAGAGAATTATAATCTTTTTCAGACATTCCATAATGATGTCTAAGCTGATACGATCTAGCTACTTTGTTGCGTCTCTTTATAATTTTAAATTTATTTACTCGTTTATATTTTATTCTACAATACATGCACCAACTATCTAAACCATCCAGCTTAGAACTATCGCTGTAAAACTTAAGAAGTTGTCTACGTTTTTTACACTTAGTACACTCTTTGAGCATTATTGTTCTTTTCTCCCAAACAGGATATATGCTTTCTTATCTGTTTCCGTTTGATGTTTCAAAACAAAATTAGTATCCAAGTCGGTCGTCTCAATCCAATTCTTGAGATTCAATAACTGTGCCGCTTGTTCTGCTGCTTTACGAAGGCTGTCTGTTCGTTGTTGTTGAGCATATTGCAATGCAGCCTGGTAACGTTGTTCGATAAGTGCATGTTCGTTGGTCACTCTGGTTAGATCGTCTGTGATGTTCTTGATAACATTATCTTTTTTGTCGTTCAAAGTTTGAGATACGACTGTCGAGTTTGTAGCCACACGTTTGAATGCGATAGGTTCATTCTTAATCGTCACGTTCTTTTGATACTGGTCGTAACGAATTTGCCAATTGCTAACAAAGTGTTTTTCAGCCGACTCGACTTTAAACTTATAGGCTTTCCGACCTTCATTAAGTTTAATTTGATCTGCTATAGCGGCTTCTTTAGTATGGTACTTCTCAGCTTGTCTAGCGTTGGTTGAGCATTGGCTGTAATGATTGCCACGATGGTAATAGTTTTGTTTTTTAATCCGTTTAAAAACAACCCAAGTATTTTTAAGATCGTCGATTTGAATGTTAGGATTCGCCATCGTTATCTCCGTTCGTTACCTTACTCATATACAAAGCCCGTACCGCTTCTTCACTGATTTTATTGTAATGGGCGTCAATTGCCCTAGCAAGTTTGTAACGTTTGTATTCTCTTTTGACAGTATGTCGTAAGGCTGCGTTACCAGAGCCATTTCTCATATCACACGTGCTCATAAAGCTATCACGTGCATCATTCTTGACATCTTGCAGCACATATTCAGCGTTATCGTAATTGTAGGTTCTATCTTCATTCTCAAAAATGCCACGCATGTCTACGATTTTTGAGATAACTTTAAATTTTGTGTTGAGAATATAGTCACCAACACTAAACTTAGGCTTGCCAGCGCCTATTTTAATTTTCTTACTTTGATCGAAAAACGCCTTAGCGTTTGACGGTTTCAATTCTGAAAAATCGTCGTGACTCATCTTGACACTTCTCCACAGCCTGTTCGGTTTGGCCGTTGTTAACAACACAGCTAGTATAATACTCCACACAATCTACCTTATAGTCCTGCACTTTGTATACCAAAGAGTGATCGTCTATACAGATAGCCGCTATCATATTTAATACTAGCTGCGACATTTTAAAAATCCTAATAAGTTACGCTACCATCACCATGTACAGTAAATGTACAATCTCTACCGTCAGTAGTATTCCAAACACCTGGAGTTAGTTTGGTAATACCAATTTTTTGACCTTTTGCATAAACTCCGTACAGACTATCGTTAATTCTTAATAGATATTCTGTAAATGTTCCACCTAAAACAGAGGGACACAATTTAATCTCTTCAATTTCCGTGCCGTCCGATATGGCAGATGTGGTACCGTCCTCACAACTAATTACAGAGCCATTAGGCACTGTAGAAACTGTGCAGGATAGTCCATTTTGTCCAGCGTCCCCTTGAGGTCCTTGTGGTCCAGGTTCACCTTGAGGACCTTGCTTTACAGAACAACCGTCAATACAATCTAAAAATCGTGAAGTGTTATCGCAAGCAGCGAGCATTAAACCAATACTAATAACTAAAAGAATTTTCTTCATGGGCGTCTATCTCCTGTTCATCTTTAATTAAAATTTTTGCCAATTCATTGTCAAACAAAAATATATCTTGATACTGTTCGTCTTGCAACCAATAAAGTGTACGTCCACCTAACTTGTCGTAACGAGGATTGTTATTGTTACGGATAGTAATAGCACATTGAACAGACATAAAACCTTTGGTAGTGTTTACAAAATCACCTAAGTTATACATGTGTCACCTCGTTACTTATTACCTAGCAATACCTGTGCCGTTTTATCTAATTCATAAATGTTTTCTAGCTGGTAATCTGTAAAAGTATTAGTAAAATGTCTATTAGGGTATCGAATGTCTTTTATTTCATAAAGCCAACACTTGGAATCCATAAAAACATTTAAACGTACATCTACTATAACTACACGAGTTTTGCTGTCTAGTTTACTTTTAAAGTATGTACCTATTTTATATTTTTGCGTAGGTATTAATTCATTTTCCATTTGTCAATGGTCTTTACTTCTGCCAAACAATCATTCACTACGCCACTAATAAATTCGTAGCCAATCACAGTCTTATCGACTGGAGTCATTTTACCATCGCTGTGAAGGATATAGATGTAGTAGCAAACAACGTGCCACTCACCCTTCTCTTGTTTAAGTCTCACATCGACATTAACCGACTTCTTACCAAATACTCCGAAGTCTACATTGTGTATATTTTTTACAAATGTTACCATCATTAGAATAATACCTCTGCGGCCTTATCGCCACGCAATAGACCTAATACGATCTTAAAATCCATACCTAATTCTAACTCAACGCATTCATCTCTCAAAGAATAATGCATTATATTAATGCCTACAGTTTTGGCCCACTTTAAATCTACGTGTATATAGGCAGTTTCAATGTCTTTAGCGTCACCACTACTATAGTCTCTATCAGGTTTGGTGCCTAAATACTTAATAACAGAGCGAGGAACGGCTATTTTGCCTTTCTTCTTATTGATTAAGACTATTGTATCATTCCAATCAATCATGGCATTAGCTCCTGCAAATAGTATTCCCGATTGTCTCTGTACCACGGCGCATCGCCAAAATGCACTGAGTTCATAATACTCACTGGCACATTACTCCATGCACCTATCGTGCCAACTGCATCGTTATGATCTAAATTCAATACACAGTGTCCTAGTTCGTGTAGAATTAATTGTTCACGGCCTAACTCTGTGATTTCATTCCAGTATGGAGTATCAATCTCAATTTTACGTGGCGTGGTATACCAACACTGACCAGCCACATCCTCATCTGTAATATCTTTAAACACTATGCTTACGTTAACTTCAATACCATAAGTATTTTCAAATAGTTGTACATAACTGTCGAACTTTGGATCAATGTATATACCTTTTGCGCTTCTAAAGGTACCACATGCTGATAATAGAATGATAGTACACACGACAAAACTAAGTTTTGCCATGCAATACAGTAAGCGTAGGTTCATATTTAAGTAGTTTGAATATGTCACGAGTAAATCTAATGCAAGGATAGTGCCTAAGCTGGCGCACCTTATATTTGTCCCAAGGCTTTACATCACGAGTAATACTGTCAAACTCTTTGATAATGGTAAATTCATGTACAGCTATAATAGTTTGTTCGCTCTCTTTATCTGGATTGGCAGTAAATTGTACACCATCATAACGCACCAGCCCGTCGCCTAAAGAATAGACATATCCAACTTCTATAGGCTTATTTTCGTCCATACAATACCTGTGCCGCTTTACTGGCTGGTCTAATATCCATATCTTTGTCGAACCACGCACATCTGTTTATATCTTTAAACAAAATTAACACTCTTTTACGTTCAATATCTATTATTTCTCCGATGAGATGTGGATAATGTTTTGCAGCAGCCCACAGTCCAACGTTGCAATCCGTTACATCATATAATTCAACAATCATGCCACGTTTAAATCTCATCGTATAATACCTTTGTTGCTCTAGGCGCTGGCATTAGTTTCTTCATAAACCATTTACGAGTTTGTACCCATTGATCTTTAGTTTTCATATCAATGAACGTATATTGCCACTCAAGATTACCTTTGTACTTCTTTTGTTCAACTGATATAAGTTTGTACACACTCTTTTCTTCAAGGTGTACAAAAAAGTCGCCAACTTTAGCCTCGGCAATCGTATACTTATTCATATCGCAATAAATGCTGCTGATGGCAGCCACTCTTCAAAACCATCTTTATATCGTATAAGATATAGACGGTCGTTAGAATCATAGTCAATGATTGTTACCTGACATTGCTGACCAGTTATGCTATATTTAGCATCAATCGTCGCTGGTTTATTAAACCGTGCCATGCCTATCTCCAACCATATAGAAGAACACTATTGTAATAGGTCCAAGTAGCAAACCAAATGCCAAACCTTTTAGAAACTCTTTAGTTGTATAATTCACACGATCATAATGTGAAGGCTCTACAGCCACTTGTTCAATGCGGCGCAATACATCTCTAAATGCCATAACGCAGTAGCCAGCTAAACCTAAGAGTAACCACAATAATAACCAAATCATATCACTCTCCTATTTCTTTTAGGTCTTGCAAGCATTGAGCCAATTCAATTTCGTGTTTAGCTATCTCTGCTTTATAATGAGCGATTGTATTCTGCATAGACACTATACGATTGTCTAAATATTGTTTGACACCATCTTTGTTTGGACGTTCAATGGTTACTCCATTGCTTAACTCAGCTACAACATATAGCTTATTATGTTCTGTTAATTTCATTTTTATCTCCAAATAAAATTTCTATATTTTTATCCATTAAATCTATATTGAGTATTTGTTTTGTATCAATGTAGGCTGACATTAATGGGTTAGTTTTTACTGCTCCTAGCACAGCAAAAAAGTCTTTTCCAATATATTTAATTTTTAATAAACCATGTTCTTTTGAAGCGATATAATCTTTTGAAACTCTAATAAATTTATATCCAAGTAAATCTGTCACAAAAGCCTCCCGGCCTATCTTTAAAAGCTCCCCCCCCCCCCCTATTGGGTAGGGGTTCAAAAAACATGCCTCTTAGTTTCCAAGTACTCTATTGCTTTAAGCAAAGTCTTTACATCATCTTTAAAAGAGCCTAAAGCAAAATTACAAGGACTACATAATACGCCTCTAACTATACCAGTAGAATGACAATGATCTATATTGAGACGTGGTTTAGTTTGTTTTGCTCCGCATATTTCACATTGGTTATTAGCTGTTTTAAGCATCTGTCTATATCTAATAGACGCTTCTTTAGCAGAAATTCCAGGCCAATAGTTTTTAAACATTCGTAAAGGTTTAGTTTTGCTATCTTTTCTAAATTTGCGTTTAGTTTCAAGGTGTTTAGCGATTGAAACACAATCTTTACACACATTTTTATTTCCATTTAAAAAAGAAAATTTTTCATCCATAAAAAATTGCTCTTTCATCTTATCACAGCGATTACACACTAAAAACACTTGTCCCATTTTGATACATGCTCCAAATTGAGACGTTCGATATTGATACGTCTCGGATTGAGATACTGCAATATTCGTGCCTGTCTCATTTTGAGACACAAAGGGCACACTATTCTTATCGGCGTATTCCGGCCTAAACTTTAGAGCCAAAATGAGAATCAGTAAAATACTCATTATAATACGCATATAAGTTTTACGCACAAATTTGATACGTGCAACCTGAATGCCAATATATAACCTATTGAAACTAGGTAAAATTGTAGCAGGATCGAACGTATTAGAGTGAGAAAGTGTCGAACTTTTATAAATTGACTAATAGTTCTACAGATTCTCATAACTATACGATTTGTAACATATTATAATCATTATGTATTCTAATTTTGAGACTGGCACCGATGGTGCATTAGCTGTATGGTATGAAACAATGGACGTTATACATTATTATAGTTGAGACTTATCCGGTTAAGGTATATGTTAATTATAACAATACTTTAGCCGTGGTATTTCCGCCTTATGGACGGTACTATAGGTTAAGATCGGACATTAATGCTTTAGACTTAACCTGTATAATGCTGTTCCATAAGACTTCTAATGATATATGTTATAATACTGTTAATTATAACAGTTATGTTAACAGCTTAGAAGATACTGTTAATATAGAACTAGACAAAATAGCATAAGGGGTATCAAAATGAGACACTGGGTTATAGGCGCAAGTTATAAGGACCATAAGAGGGATAAGGTATGCATACTCCATGCCATGTCTCCTTATAAGACAAAATCGGGCTGTTATTTAGATTTTAAGTATATCGACGGTACTTATAGGCGTCAATCGGCGGCTAAAGCATTGTCTCGATTTGAGAAAATCGGCGGTATGTCTCAAACTGGTACAGGCGACTATATACCAGCTAAGAACATCACGTCTCAAATTGAGAATTTTATTGACGCTGTTATAGCGCCGCCTAAATCTAATACTAAATCGGTTAAGAAGTCTAGAACAAAATCTAGACAGTCTCAAAATGAGACAGTTGTACCAGAACGATACGCTAATGTTATTTATATTGATTTTATTAAGAAGTGTAGAATATACTAATAGAACTAAGGGGTTAACTATATGTTTAGGGACTATACTAAAGACGAAGTAAAAGCGATTCAAAATGAGACAGGTGTCAAGACTGTATTCAGTCAAAACGCTAAGATGAGAAAATCGTCTCAAAATGGGATTCATCTGTATAACTGGGGTATTCCAGCATATAAGTCTCAAAATGGGACACTGACTTGCCCTAATGCCTCTAAGTGTATTATAGGCTGTTATGCTAAAAGCGGCGCTTATGTCTGGACTAATGTAGCACAAGCTTATGAGAATCGTCTCAGTTTGAGCCGTACAAAAGGCTTTGAACAGGTTATCGTGTATCATATTGATAAGCTGCTGTCTAAACATAAGACAGGTACCATTATGATACGTATTCACGATAGCGGCGACTTTTACAGCGAGTCTTATTTTGAGACATGGTGCAAAATCGCCGAACTGTATCAGAATGAGAAACGTATTCAATTTTACGCATATACCAAAATGGTACAGATGTGCAAAAGCTATGCCAGCAAAAGTCTCATTCCGAGAAATCTCACTTTGATATACTCGTTCGGTGGCCGTGAGGATTCTCATATTGATACAGAGCATGACCGTCACTCCTTTGTGTTTCAAAATGAGACAGAGTGTGCTGCTATGGGCTATTCCGATGCATCCCATAATGATATGGTGGCATTAGGTCCTAATAACAAAATCGGCCTAGTATACCACGGGACTAAAAGCTATTCTAATACAGCATGGTCTAAAGTATCGGCAAAATAATTATTTTACTTAACCGCTAAAGTTTAGTATTCTAATACCGATAAGAATACATAACATTAAACAAGGGGTTTAAAATGTTATTTAATGATGTAATGGACCGAAAATCTAGAAATTTTGTAATTCACTTAGATTTTGCTAAAATTAAACCGCTTATATTAAAACGTTATAAAAGTTATAAACATATGTCCGCCGATTTAGAAGCGTGTCTACAGAGTGTAGTGTCTACTTTTGAAACAGCGGATAAGCATGGTATATTGATTTATAAACCTAATTGGCCTAATCATTATACTATTGTTTCAAGATTATTAAAACAATTAGATTTAGACCCGAGCAAATTTGAGGCATCTGAAACTAAAGTCAAGAGGTATCAAAATGTATAACGTTAAAATAACAGGGGTTAAGGGCTATAGCTATACAGGCTATATTCTAGACAGCGAGTTAACAGACGAACAGCTAAAGTGTCTCGGATTGACACGTGACGCTGAATATGTCTCAGAAATAGCCGTCGAAGGTGATTTTGTAGTAGAATGGGACGATGATATAGCGATGCCTCAAATTGAGAATTGTCAACTAATTGGTGCATTGAACGGCAAGACCTATAATGGACCGTTATATGTATCAAAATGGTGCGATTTAGAGACTCGTATTGAGACGCATAAGACTGTATATGGACCTGTACCGTCAACGTATACACTAGATTTAGACTTAGAACAGCTAAATCTAGAGACGATGGAGAACGATGTCTCAGAATGGGACGATGGAAACTGGGCTGTAGACCGTATATCGTCTCAAATTGATGCAGCTTATGATAGCTATATGGACCGCTAAAACGCATATAGAAGTAACGGCTGGCGGCCTAATGCTAATAGAGTTGATTTTACTGAATATAGGGTTAATATTAACAGTACTAGGGTTAATTGGCATAACCCTTGCATATTAAATAGGGAGAAATATATGATGTACCGTAATGAGACATTACCAGAAGTAAAACGTCCCAAAATGACACACGTGGAATCTATTGTATTCCATATAACCTTGCTTATAGTTCTTATAGGTCCTTTTGCTTTAGGACTATATACCATGTATCTTATTAATACGACTAATTTTAAGTCAATCATTGGCTTATAACCCCATCCCAAAATAAGACAGATAACCCCTACTGTCTCATTTTAACCCTGTACCGTTCTGGTATGGGGTTTTTTATTTTGTACCTGTTACGTCGGTTAATAGTCCTATAAGCTTTAGAAGTATAGCATAACCCCTAGAATACCTTGTTAACCCGTCTAATAGCCTCACTGTTAAGAGTACTGCTTATATTGGTGTATAGACTAGTCTTAGGTGTAGTAGCTGTTATAGGCTGTTATAAGTGTGTTTATAATGGGACACTGTATACTTAACTATTTGTTATTATTAGCTTTTATAGTCTTTTATAGTCACTTTTAGATGTCTCATATTGAACCAGTTATTCGCCTAAACCCCTGTTTCCACTACTAATTATAGCTTTTATACCTCTAAAACACCCTAAAATAGCTATTTTTACTAATAATTACACTAATTTAGCTAATTATAAGCATTATTTATACCCCTATTGGCATAAATCTTGCAATAATACAGTGTATAATAGCTATACATGCTTTATTAGCTCTAAAATCAGTTATAGTAAAAGTATGTCAATTAATTCTACGTACCAATATGAGTCAATATACCTATATTAGCTCTATTAATACTAGTCTTATAACTTCCTATACGCCTCGCTGTTAAGTTTTAGTCTTATGGTCCGCCCCGATACCCCTAGACCGACCACCCGGACTAAATCTCATAATGAGACAAGCTGTATAACCTGTACACTAGTCGGCTATAACTTATACAGGCTTTAGGGCTATTAGCTATTATAACCCTATTAGGCATTGGTACGCCGTATGCATTAGTATTAGGTATGATTGATTGATATAAATATTTTACTAAAAGGCTAAAGTTCTAGGACTAGACGCCGATAAGTATAGTATGAAACAGTTAATCATACTAAAGACTAAGAGAATTAACGATAAGACGATTAAGGCTTTAGAGTCTTTAGGTTATAAAGTTATAGTAATTTTAAAATAAACTATAGGCATAACGCTTATAGCTAATATAACAAAGGGGTTATATATGTCTAAGAATAAGTCAACTGTATGGTCTAAGGTCTACTCGGATCTTCGTTCCAAAATGGATCAAGGTTTTACCCTGGATCAAATTAAGGCAATGTCTCAAAATGACATTGAGGCTTATTGTCTCTACTTCAGACACCAGTATGGTCACGAATTGAGACAGTATAAAGACGGTACAGTTAACCGTTATGTCGAGACTTTTATTAAGGCTAATAAAACAGCCTAATATAAGCATATAATAGTGTATCGGCTAATAGCTCTATTAACTTTAGGGCTATTAGTTAAGTTATTAGTTTTATTAGTTATTCTCAAGATGAGACAAGGGGGTATACGGTGGCTTTTGCCACCTCCCCCACACCCCCACCAGAGGGTTTCATACCAAAAAGTGAAAATAAAATTTAAAAAAAATTAAAAACAAAGATATTACAACTCTAGTAATTTCAATAACTTATAGAAACTATGGTTTATAATAATTACTCTAAAGTAATTAGTACCGGAGATAAAACACCTTTTTAGGACACTTAGAAGGGGGTAGCCCTAAAATTACCGTTATAACAGTAATAGCCCTTTCAAAATTTAAAAAAATTTTAAAATGAAAATATCTATTATAAGGGATAATTTTTGAATGTTAGCTAGAATGTTAGCCAGTTAATTACTCTTAAGTAATTAATTATAAACCAAACTTATAATTTATACTATTAAGCGTATTTAATTACTTTAAAGTAGTTTTTATAAAGTAAACGTTATAACTTAGCTACTACCGGACTTTTCCACCTTTGCTACAAAAGAGCACTTCGGCCCCCAGACCGTAAGGTAGTAATAGGTTTTCGCTACAATCTATCTGGTCGCACTTCATTCTGCTAAAAAAGGAGTTAGAAGGCTCGTGGCTCCAGTGTACCCTTTCTTCAGGATAGTGGGAGTGGGGGCGGACGGTCTTAATAAGGTACCCGCCTACGTTTTCAAACATTACGTGGCCTTCGTATAGGTCGTTATTGGTAGGGGACATGACAAATACGTGGTCCCCTGGCTTAAACCGGCCACTACTTAGTTTTAGACCCATATAACACCTTTGCAGCATTAGAGGCCAGCTTACACCGGCCCTCAACCACATCTTTATTACGTTGAATAACTTTACCTGTTACTACATGTTTTATCATGTATAGTCCAGGCATAGGAAAATTAACCCTAACTACCTCAAACATAAGGTCTATATCGTTAGTTACAAATATTATATCGCCTTCTTTATACTTTAGTTCCATATAACGCTAGGGCGGCTGTGGTATTAGGTATCCATTCTCTCTTTTTTAGACACCGTTCTATTTCTTCTGGAGTACGAGGCATAGTATGAAGTATAAACTCGCTGTTTTTCTCTGCATTCTTTCGGCTACATATCAATACTTGGGTGCCATGTGGGGAAATGTGGTAAATCCGAAATACGACTCCAGTAGCTATTTCTAGATATTCCTGGCCTTTTTGTAGTACCATAAATGCCTTTATTTAGATTTGCCGGTACTTCCGTATAAAACTTCAGTAGTTTTACGTCTCTTATCGGCTTCTTCTTCAGTCACCCACTCTGCGTTCTCCATGATACTTTGGAGGTGGCACTGTTGCAGTAGTTCTTTAATAGCTTGCTTGTGCTCGGCTTCGGTCCATTTAGGGTCAGCTTTAATCTCTCCGCCGCTTACTATCTCAATTCCACCACAAGCGTACATAATCTCAGCTTGGCCGTCCCAACCTAAACTACCGTGTGCAATTCTAGCTGTACTTTGTAGTTGTTGTAGAAACTGCTGTTCTTTTCCTACTTTAGCTACTAATACTTTACCTTTTAAATGGTCAGGTATAGCTTCTTCAGGAAAAACAATTGGTTCGTTTTTTTCGTCCGCCATATAACACCTTTACTGCCGGAGGAGCTTCTCTCCAATATTTTTGGCTCATATCTTCAGTAATAGTCCAATTACTGTCTTCGTATATAGAATAAGCCTCTCTTAACTTATCATCTAATTCTTCTTTAATAACTTGTAGTTCATATCCCCATTTAAACCCATCACCAGTTCTAACCATGCCGTAATTTGTCACTATTTCACAAAGTACCCATATATTAAATTTAGGGTTAAATACCTCCATGAAATCTCCAGCCTTAAATTTTTGAAAATCTTTATCGGCTACTTCCATACAACACCTGAGCACTCGGGGCTAAATTGCCTTTCTTGTCAAAAGCATCCAAAGGATAGAGTGATGTAGGTTGAATCCCTTGGGTCTTCTTACACTCAGTTATACGCCAGTCGATAGAATAAAACAAGTTCTTATTAATATCTACAACAATTGCAACAACTGTGCCAACAGCTTTTAGTCCAAGTGGCTTATCTTCTACTTGAACCCAATCTCCTACTTTAAATCGACATTCTCTAGCCATATAGTACTATTGCTGTTTTAAATGGTTCTGGATCTACTTGTTCAAACCAACGTAGTATTTCTGTGGATTTAGTCCAATGATCTCGATAACCTAGAATCTTCCAGCTTACAGTTAAATCTGGAGGTTCTACTTTTATAGGTTTCATTCTCCACATGCCTTGCGATTGTTTTTCTGTTAAAACGAAATAAACATGACCTCTAAGTTCATTGTCCATTAAACCTGAAGTATAAATAGGGTAGCGCCACACTTGCCCCTTTTTAAGATGTCTTCGTTTTTGTTTTGTTTCCATAACGCAATAGGTTGAAGCTAGCATAAGTTAGGTAGGCTGTCAAGCCTACCGTTACGGTTCGTTCAGCGTTGAGAGCGTTGGAACGGAGCGTAATGGACTCGAAAAATTTATCAGAAGCGATGTCAAATACTTAGCTATGTCTAAAAGTTCTACACGGATTGACTTAGGGTATACTATATTAATAGTATTATAGTGCGTAATTAATAAAACGTATAAAAACGTTTTATTAATTACTTATTCTATAATATACATATTAGTAATGTATTATATTAATTGACTCCTTTTCAAAATTAAAAATAAAAGTTTTTCCTCTTTTTATGAAAAATGTGTTGACAGGGGTTATATTCGATGTCATATTGGCATTATGTCTAGCTCAAATTGGATTATGATACCTTTTGGACCTCCTGGACCCCTAGGTCCTCCTACTGTAGCCACACAAACAACTATTACAGTAAGTGGTATAGAAACTCCAGAACAGGCTAGGAAAAGGACAGTAATGGAAAATCTATTCCAAGTAGGCGTAATCTTTAAACATAAACGATCACGAGTACTTTGGGAAGTGATGAGCGTACAGAAAACAGATGACGGCAATACTACGTGGGCCGTTATGAAAAGTAAAAAATCGGGCTATACCAAATGGTTTAAGCCTGGTCCAGAAACTTACGATACCCTTAATTTGCACGAAGCGCCGGAAGCACTTAAGATTCTGTTTGGAGATCAAAAGCATGTCGAGGCAAGTACTACAACACCTGTTGGAGATCCACAAGAAGCTGAACAAGCCTTTGACGTTGACCTTACGGAAGACCAAATCGAATAAAGCTATTATAGTTCAAGTATATGGCTTAACATATAATGGAAAGGGCGGAAAGGCTTGCGTAAGGAAAATTAGCGGAGTAACGAGAATGTACGTAAATATAGAGCAACTAGAAACACCTCAAGAATATAAAGCATTAGAAATTCTTTATGGCTAATTCTTTTCCTAACTTCCCGAAAACAGGCGATAAAATCGTATTTAAAAATTCGTGGCAGTTCCAAAACGAATGGGGCGGCTACGAGTATATTAATAATGGTCAATTTGGAGAGGTTTTAGAAGCCAAAGTAGTTGACGGGAACAACTATGATACGGCTACTGGTTATTTGTTGTTTATAGGCGTTCTATTGAACGGAAAGTTACATGTCCTAAAGTTCCCCTACACTGACCGTCCAGAGGTAATAGAGGTCGTCCCAAACACTCCAGCAGCGCAGGTACTTTTTGGTAGGAGATGATGAAGCCTCAGTATAAAAAAGGGGATTTCGCACTGGTGCAAGGCCAGATAGTAGAAATTCATGACGTTCGTATCGGTATGAGCCGAGAGTTCGATTGGTTCAGATATAGGGTAGAAATCAATAAAATGATAGTATGGGTCAATGAGGTCGATATGAAACCTCTACCTAATCAAAAAGCCCCACAAGTACTGTTCGGCAAAGTCCAGTAGTTACCTTGACTTAGAGTACACAATCTAGTTTATAAGGAGTATCCCTTATGGATTTTAGGCTTGTGGAATGGAGAGGTGAAATTTATATCGTTTCCGGTATAGGTTACGATACTAGAATTGACCCGCCAGATGTGTTTATTGGCGTCCCTTTCGACGGCTCATCTATATTCAAATCAGTTATTTGTGCTCCAGGTATAGTTAAAATACCATTTTCGGAAGCTACTGAAATTACTGATGAAAAACGAATAAAGGCTATCTGGATACTCTTTGGAGGATAAATGCCCAAAAGAGAAATAGTTAGCAAAGACACTATTAACATTTTAGAGCATATAGCTGATCTTATAAAAGATGAGGTATATACTGCTAATAAATTAGTTGACTTTAAACCAGGGGACGTTGTAAGGTCAAGTATATTACTGGGTTTACATAGAGTTGAACTTATTGGAGATAATGCGGTATTAGTTTCAAGTATAACAGGTAGTGGGCCAATATACCCTATACATCCTAAGTACTTGAAAATAGTAAAGATTAACGAAAAGACTGTAGATATTTTATACAATGCCAAAGATGGAAGAGATTAAAATAGGCGGTTGTTTAGTTGCAAAAGACGTAATTTATAGAATTACTGCAATAAATTCAGGTACTTACCTACTAGACAGAATATGGACTTCTAACCCACAAGGTAAAGATGTTACAGACGGGCTGTGGCCTCAAAAGAACGTATTTACTCGTTCCGCTTTAAAGCATAAGCTATTACAGGAATGGTTCGTTTATATTCCTAAAGAAAAAGCTAATACAATCAAAGTTTTATATGGATAGAACAGAATATAATCGTTTATATGCTCGTAAACGCAGAGCTGAACGTACAAAAGCACAACAAGAAGCAGATAAAGCCTATTCTAAAGCATATTATTATGCTAATAAGAGTGCAATAGCTTTACGTTGGAAGACTAGATATAACATTGATCCAACTTTTAAACTAGCTGCAAAATTAAGAAATCGACTTGGTAGAGCATTAAAAAGAGGCTCTAAAAAAGGTTCAGCCGTCAGAGATTTAGGTTGTTCTATAGAAGATTTTAAAAAATATATAGAATCTAAATGGTTAGAAGGTATGACCTGGGAGAATTATAATTATAATGGTTGGCATATAGATCATATTAAACCTTTAGCAAGTTTTAATTTAAATGATCCTAAAGAATTTAAAAAAGCTAATCATTTTAGTAACTTACAACCAATGTGGAAAGCTGACAATATTGCCAAACGAGATAAAGTTTAGTAATTACGTTGACTTAGAGTACACAACTTTATAATCACAAGGAGCTTTTCATGGCCAAGGCTAAGACTGTCAAAAAGAAGAAAAAGACAGAAAAGCCTGTAGAGGCTGCTCAAGAACAGCAGCAGCCCCCAGAGCAAGAGCTATCCGAGGAGCAGATGGCACAACTTATGGTTGATCTAGATAATTTTCAGAATACCTTTCTGATGAAACTAGCGCATACCGATAAGTTCGAGATCGTGCCTACAGCCGATGACGAAGGTAACGTATTGTCTCAGGAACAATTATCCCTTATCAAAAGGGAATTAACTCGTTTAGGACTAGTTACCGTTTATACTTTTGATATTGGAACAAGGTTCACAGTTTTAATGTGTCCTAGTAAAGATAGAAAGTTAAAGATCGGCATGATCTCAAATGGGGCAGAGGTTCATTAAGTTTCTTAGAAAAGTGATTAGTTTCCACCTTCGATTGGTTTCAGTACCCACGAAGCTATACTGACTTAAAATAGGAAACATTAATCTCCTCCCCCAATGGCCCTTAAATGATTCCCACTGTAGCGCACCCTGCTACCTTTTAAGGGCCTCTTTCTTTCTACTTAACGAGGAGAACATATAATTATGGATAAGGTTAAATATCAATGCAAGAATTGTGGATGGGAAACCTCAATTCGGCAAGAATGGGGCGATTTGCGCCCGAAACGTTGCATGAATAAGAAATGCAACACTAGTTTTGCAGCACACCCTGATGCTCTTATTATTACTCGGCCCGAACCGAAACAAGTTGCACCAGTAGTATTAGATCAAAAAGAGGAGAAGGCTCATGGCAAAACAAGTCGTAAGTCCCAAAAAAGCAGCCAGTCTGTCGAATAACAAGGTTAAAGGCAAGCCGGTTAGTAACGTAAGCACAAGGAATGATTATGGCAAACGATCCACAAAATCCAGACCAAAACGAAAAAAAGGACGAAAAGGATAAGACGCCTACAAAGTTAGAAGCAGTTCGGGCAGCTAGAGAGTTGACCAACGAAGGTTCTAACTGGAACATTCTTCAAGAAATTATGCAAGAAATTCAGGCAAGTTATATCGTCGTAGACGCTAAGACTATGCCAGATGCTACTAAATTAGCTGACCAACTTAAAGATGAAGTAGAAAAACGATTCGTAGACGAACCTGAAAAACAGAAGATTCTGCTAGACGGTATCCCCCATGTCCGCTCCATTAGACAATGGTTTAAAAAAGACGGATGGGAAGAGGCAGTCTGGAGCAAGATTCGTACTAATGAATTATTTTCTGCTGAAAAAAGAACCGAAGTTATTGAGTCTCTAAGACTTCGTGCTATTAAACGTTCTGATGTTGCTGCCAAATTATGGCTAACTATGTCAGGCGATTACAGTGAAAAAATGGAAGTCAACGATAAAACGCTTGACGCTTTTCGTGACATCAATTCTGTTCTTCAACGTAAGAGACGTGAGGAAAAAGAATAATGGAAGAATTTAACGTAGAGGGCAAGCCTATACGGATACACGAGCTAGACATTAGAGCTTTAGCTGAGTATTTGCAGGAAAAGAAAATTAGGACCGCCCAAGGTAAACTTATACAACCCTTACATTTAGGGCATTTAGAAGTACTTGGCGATCCGGCACGTTTCAAAGTTCTAGCTTGCGGTCGTCGTTGGGGAAAGACGCTATTGACCAGCTTGATTGCACTTGCAGTTCTTATGCAGGTGAATCGTCGAGTTTGGATCGTAGCACCAACCTATGACCTTACTGAGAAAGTATTTCGAGAGTTATATAATATCTTAGTAAATCAATTAAAGGTTATTAAGCCTGGAAAAATAGGTAAAGCTCGCAACCAAAAAGGCGACTATTACCTTCAAACTCCGTGGGGGAGTGTTCTAGAGGCGAAATCATTAGAAAATCCAGACTCACTTGCCGGTGAAGCGAACGACTTAGTTATTGTTGATGAAGCGGCCCTCGTGCCTAACATCGACGATATATGGACACAGATGATCCGTCCGACGCTCATGGATAAAGAGGGAAGTGCTATTTTTATTAGTACTCCTCGTGGTAAGAATGGTTTTTACAAAATGTTCATGTATGGACAAGTTGGACAAAAGCAAAGAGATGGAAAGCTAAAAGTTGTATACGATAAAGAAAAAGATACAACTAACGACATGAGGGACTGGAGTAGCTTTCAAAGAAGCAGTTACGACAACCCGTTGTTAGCTAGTTCTCCTGAGAAATCAAAGGAAGAAGTAGATTTAGCTTATAGAAGCGCCGTCTTGGACGGAAAGATTACAACGTTCAAACAAGAATATTTAGCAGACTTCGAGGCAGTTTCGGATAGTTGCTTCCCTGGTTTTACAACCGAAAAATCAGACAAAGTACCTTATCCTAACGTGGTTGATTATATATGGCACCCAGATGAAGGACCTATTTTTGCAGCTTGCGATCACAACTTTGCTAAACCAGCAAGTACTATTTTCGCTCAGGTCAACAAATATGGTGATGTTATTATCTTTGATGAGAAGTTTACTCCTCAAACTACGAGCTTTATGCAAGCTCAACAGATAGTTGACAAAGAAGCAGAATTAACCAGAACAGCTTTAGAAATTTGGAAAAATGAGGCCGCACCACAATCCCAACGTAGACACATTAAATTCGATCAAGTTGTCGCTGACGTATCTGGAGATCAAGTCCAGCTTAACGGTCGTGCAGCTTGGGATGATATGCAAGCTATTTTGGGTCGCCGACCAGTAGGTTTAAAACAACCTAGAGAGGTTGGATGTAATATGATACGATTATGGATGCAATATCCACAATTCGATCAATATGGAAAGCCTTTAAAAGACCCCGTTACTAAAGAACAAGTCACTGCACCAAAGCTATTTATTAATCGTAATTGCGTGAATCTAATTTACGCTCTGAGTACAGCAACCTTTAAAAAAGGTAAGTCTGGCGTTCTTAAAGAAGATTACGATGAAACACCAGCAGGACATGAAGGATTACTAGATGCTTTACGGTATCTTCTAGTTCATCTATTCCACGACACTGGTGAACATTTCACAGTTGTTAAAGGAGTCCAATAATGGCTCAAGAAGGTTTAAAGAAAAAGGATATACAGCGTGGCGTACAAAAAGTACACCAAGGTACATCCGTTAGTAGCTCAACTCTTGATGGTACTAATACTACTGAACGTATCGAGATTGGATTTCCTGCTGAAAAAGTAACGCTAGTTACTACTGGCAACTTGGCAGCTAACGTTACGCCGATGATCGGTGGAGCGAACTCCAATACCGCTATTGCAGCTAGTACTACTCCGTCAACTACTACGACTAGCCATATGTTTTCTGCTGTTTTAATCAGCCGTACATCTGGTTCAGGAAAAGTATTAATTTTGGCGAAGTAATATGAAACAGGTTATTCTACGCAAGAATAAAATGTTCATTATTGACCAAGAACAGTTAAAGCCTACGGCGAGGAGGCCGGACATTATCAATGCTCTGTATGCAGAATTGTATGCTGAATTTTCTGGAGCTAGTTACAATCCCAATTATGAGAAACTAACTAACCTAGAAAAAGTCAACAAAATAAACGAATTTGCATATAACTGGCTAAATAAGAGAGGTTATGTTTAATGAAAAAACAGAAACAGAAAACTATTCACCCACATGCTATGCCTGACATGGTTCAGAATCATAAGATGCGGGAAGTAGCACCTCCCGAATCCGCTCGTAGAGATCCCATGTTGGCAAATAAAGCCAAAGGTGAGACTCTCGCTAAAGCTGCTCAAGAGTGGCTTAGAACAGCAAAGTCTCAAAATCCCAGCGCAGGATTTTTAGAAGTTCCTTCTGAGGGTTTAGCCCCAACGCAGGGACAAGATCGGGAAATGCTTTACAAAGGCAAAAAGAAATAATTATTAGGAGTATACTCAATGAAAGCCTATAAATCTAAAGGTATGAAGGCTCCTCGGCCTGGTGCTGGTCCTGCTATGGATCAATCAGCAGCCCCGAAGACCAAGCCTTCCATGCAACATAAAGAACCTGCTCATCCAGTAATGCCTGGAGATCAGTCGATGGCTCCGCAGCACAAAAAAGCTGCACTACCTATGCAAGACGCTCCTCCTGGAGTATCTAGTGTTAATGGTGGTTCTGCTATGTCATTGCCCAAGGGCGGTGGTGTTGGAGAGTCAGAAGTCTAAAGAACTAGGGGAGTTTATCTCCCCTTCTTTTTAATATTGTCTGGTAGAGACTGGGCACCTTACTACTCCAAGAGTGGAGAGAGGCTATATGTCATTTAATTTAGGAATAGCGAATCATCCCACAAGTCGAATGGGTGGACTAAGTTCCATCGGCGTTTACTTGTATGAGGATATTTACTACCGACAATGGATCACAGAAGTTGCACTTGCCTTCTACGAGGGAAGACAAGATGAATTTATCTGGTTAGACCTTGTACGGCAGTTTAGAAATCCAGAAAAACAGCAAATTTTACCTTCTAATTTGACCAAAGAGATCATTGACGAAGTTTCAATTCTTTACCAAGAATCGCCTGTATATCGAGTCGTAGACGAAGATGGCAAGCCCTTGAAAGACGATCAGAAACTTTGGGAAGAGATCATGGAGCATAGTCGTTATTTGATGACTATGGATAAATTAGATCGTTGGACCAGATTGCTAGGAACAGTTTTAGTTAAAGTCTCTTTCGTAGATGAAGACACTGGACGCCTAGTAAAAGAAAATGAAGGCGGCAAAGTACAGTTAGACCTGCTTCACGGCGGAGTTTATGACTTGCGGCACGGAGCATCACCTTATTATATTACTGAGCTTTTAATAGGCTTCGGTACCAAATTCGGCGGTTTTGCTCACGAAATGGGTTCCACCAGTACGCCTATTGGCGCTGGTGTTGCTGGCACCGTTCCTGATCCGTCTAGTTACGGAGTGAATGACGCTCGTAGAAAATCGAGCAGCGGCCTCAAATACTCAGATATTAAAGAAGTAAAAGAGTTAGGTAGAGTAAATAGGATTTACTGGACACCTGATGAACACGTCCAAGTTGACGATAATAACCAAGGGTATCAAGTTAAAAACCCTTACGGCGTTGTTCCAGCAGTTCCTTTTTTCAATCAAGACCCTGCTCATTACTACTTCTTACCTGTGAATGAACCTCTAATTTACGCTAACCATGCTGTAAATATGAGGATCACTGACCTTAATCATATTGCGAAATTCCAATCTTTTGGAGTTCCAGTAGTTAAGGGAGTAGAAAGACCTACTTCAACTCGTCAAGGTAGACCTGTAGATGACTTCAACCAATTAAAAGGTGGATCTGCACAGAGTCGCTTTGGTGGCATTAGCGGAGTTTCTGGCTTTGGAGCCGGAGGTTCCTTCCGTACTTATGATACTGGATTCGGCCTTAATCGTGATGGTAATGCCGACGCTAACGCTTTAGGATTTAGTCTTGGACCTGATACTGCTGTCGCAGTTGGTGAAAAGGGTGATTTTAAATTTGCCCACCCTTCTGCTGACATTGTTGGTCTAGTCAAGACGATCCATTCCATTACGGATATGGTCCGCATTAATCACGGTCTAAGACCTAAGTATGAACAATCACTGCCTTCATCTGGCTTTGCTGTACTTATGGAGAAGATTGGAGTTATTGAAGACAACATCCGTCGTTCAAGGCTTTTTAAAGAGCGTGAACAACAATTGTTTCATATTATAAAACAATTATGGAATACGCATCACAATAAGTCTGGAGAACGAAAGTTCAGTGAAAAAGCTAGACTTGAGGTAACGTATAAAACACCTGAGTTCCCTGTTGATCCAAAGACGAAGAAAGAGGATCTTCTAATGGAGCAAAAGATTTTGGATTCTGGTGATACGTTTTCAATCAAGAAACTCTATCCCTACATGAGTGACGCAGAAATTAACCAAATGTTAACTAAACGTCGCAAAGATAGAGAAAAGCAAATGGAATTTGAAACTGAACTTGAAGTCAAAAAAGCACAGATGTTGCTTGAAGCTGGTGTATTTACTCTTCAAGAAACTGAAAGTGCAGGAATTGGTAATAGTAAAGTTAGTAAAACTAAGTCCATGACAGGTCAACCACCTGCTCCTGGTGCTGGTTCTACTCCTGGAGAAGTACCAAAACCTAAAATTGATAATCGGTTGAAACATTCAACTGACAGTTCAAAACAGCCGGGTAAAAACGGCGATCCAAGAGCTAAATAAGAGGAAGTATGAAGAACGAGGAGAAAAAACCTTCATACGCAGTCGTAATTTTGAGACGGGACGAGCAACATATTCTCGTCCTTGAGGATAATAATTACGATAAAGTGTTTGAAGAATACGAGAAGATTGCTGCTAAATGGGCTTCTTGTGTTAAGGATCATACCCCGTTTAGCCTTACATCGCCCGTTGTGACGACTTTCGATCCTGGGCTGATATATGAAATTAAAATTAACCCCGTTGTAGAGACAGCGGCTAGTAAATATGATAACCCCTATGCCAATCAAATGCGTCGAAATGGTTTAGCAGCTATGCAAACAATAGGCGAAAATTTGGATCAAGGTTATAGGTAATCCTATTCCTAGAAGAGCTATGAAAAGGAAAAATAAAAATGGACATTCTAAACAATAGTAAGTTTCAAAAAGGTACTGCACAAAACGCATCGACAGAAGGAGCAGCTCCGGCTGCGCCAGAACAGTCTGCTAATCCTGCGGCTCGTAGTGAGCAAGCAAGAGGCACAGACATGATTAGTCAGATGAATTCTAGTGGTTCTGCTCAGGCTGCTGCCGCACCTGAACAGACTAGTGCTGATGCTAATAAATCAGCTTCTAGTAAGGTTGAGCCTTCTGGAAGTGAAGCTGGAAACGATTGGACTACAGATAGCGCACTTAAAGAGATAAAGAAGTTAAGGGAAGAAAACAAGCAATATCGACTTAAGTATAGCGAACAACTTGATAAGCTAAAACAAGAAGCTGATGCTCGCCTTGCCCAAAAGGAAGAGGAAGCTCGTGCTCTTGCTGAAAAAGCTAAAGAGTTGGACCGTATTAAGGAAGAACAAGAAGATAAGAAGCGTGATCTTGCAGAACGTCTTGCCGTTCGTGAGTCAAAATTAGCAGAAATGCAAACTTTGATGAAAGTTCGAGAAGAAGAGTTGCAACGCAAACTTCAAGAGAAAGAGAAAATCCTTTCTCAATATGAAGCTGATCGTGCTGCTGAAAGTCAAGTTTACCAAAATCGGCTAGATGAAGAATTGAACCGTATTCCAGAAAAGTACAGAGAACTTGCTAACCTTTTAGTTAAAGGTTCAGGTGATCCAAGAGACGCTCTCGTAGCATTGAACGAAGCCAAACTTAAAGGCATGTTTGAGGACAAGACGGTTGTTGTCAACCATCAAGTTCCTGGTGCCAAAGATGGCGCTCGTGCAAGCCAGGAGAGACTAAAAGAAGGTGAACGCCAAACACGTGCTTCTATGTCGTCTAATCAAAAGATTAAGACTGCGCTAGAACAAATTAAAGGCGGTCAACCTAACAACGCATTTAGGACAAAATAATAGGAGTTTATTTAAATGGCTCAAGTAATTTCTTTGACTGATGCAGCCGTACTTTCTAACAACATGCTTGTTGAAGGTATTATCGCTGACATCGTTACTGTGGACGAGTGGTTCAAACACCTACCGTTCGTAGTTTTTGAAGGTCTAGCTTATACCTTCACCCGTGAAGCCTCGCTTGCAAAAGCTGATTTCGCTTCACCTGGCACCAACTTGAATGCTTCCAAGTATCAAGATGGCGCTACTTTTCAACCTGTAAACGTTAACCTCGCTGCTATTATCGCTGATATTATCATCGACGGTCAGATCGAAGATCAGTTTTCTGAGACTAACGATCAGTTGCAGGTTCAAATTTCTGCAAAAGCGAAACAGATTGCTCGTATTTATATGAATGCAATCGTTAACGCTCGCCGTTCAGCTTCGCTTACGCAAGCTAACAACGGTCCTATCGGCCTTGCTGACCGTTTCAACGGTATGGCTTCCATTTTGGACGCTGAACAAGGTAACGCTGATGACGTTAACCATCCTTTCTACAATGCCGGTGCTGCTACGCAGACTCTTGGCCTAGTAGAAGACGATGTTGCTTCTGCTCGTAACGGTCGCCCCGGTCGTGTTTTCTCTCTTGAAGACCTAGATGACCTAATTGACCGTGTTACTGGTGCAAAACCCGATTTCTTGATGATGAACTCACGTGAAATCCGTACTCTACGTACTTTGCTCCGCAACACTGGTGGCGGTACTGACGCTTACATGATCCAACAACAGGGTCTTGGCAATGCTCGTCCGCAACTTATGTATCAAGATATTCCTGTTTTCCGCAACGACTTTATTTCTAAGGCCGATGCAGTTAACTCGGTAACTTTGGCTGTTAGCTCGATCACCGATGCTGATACCATTGTTCTTGCTGCTGATCCTGAACTCACTGTAGGCGCAGGTAATGCAGATCATCTCTTGATCCGTGGTCTTGACAAGGTTCTATATCGTTATCCTGTAACGACTAACACCGCTGGTACTCTTGATGTAACCGTAACTGGTTCCTTCTTTGACCCAGAACAGAACCGTGTTGTATCCCGTGTTCCTCTAAATGGTGGTAACTTTGCTGGCGTAGCTTCGGCTATGGTTGCAGAGCGTCTCGATGGTTCTAGTATTTATGCTGGTGCTTGGGGCGAGCTACGTGGTATCGTAGGTTTCACTTCAGCTAACAACGCTGGTCTAAAGCTAGAGTATGTTGGTCCCCGTGAAAATGAAAACGCTTACCAGTATCGTATGAAATGGTATTGCGGTTTCGACCTTTACAACCGTTTGAGCTTGGCTCGAATCAAGGATGTATTGGCTCTCGGACAGTAATTGTCTAAGTAAGTAAATGAAATTGGGGAGGGCAACCTCCCCTCTTTCTTGATTTTTAACCATCGGTAGAGCCGAGGGGATATGAGAAAAAATATAGATCAACTATGTACAGTATGTAGTAAGAAAAGAGTTACTTACCACAAACACAAAAGTACTATCTATTATGATAAAACGTGCGCCGATTGTAGAAGAAAACAAAAGTACGGCCCATTAGCCACAAGAGTAAATTATAAGTATATTACCTATAAAAAGTCTTCTTGTGAGCGTTGCGGATTCATACCAGAGCATAGTTGTCAACTAGACGTAGATCATATCGACGGAAATAGGAACAACAATAATCCGTCTAATTTGAAAACGTTATGTGCTAATTGTCATAGAATAAAAACCTATGAAAATAAAGACTATGTTAATAAATATGACGTTGAAACTGTAGAGGAGATTCAAAATGTCAGTATGGACCACGAAAGCTCTAGACAGAGCTAGAAATTATATTGTTATCCAACACACTTTACGAGGCGTTAATTATGTGATTAATGGCGTAAGGTTTAGGGATAGCTACGCAGTTGTCGAAAAAGACAGCAAGACTTACTACGGTCTTAAAAAAGTACCTGTATTACGAGCAGTCAAGGAATTTCCTTTGACCCACCTCGCCAAATTACCTTTCATTACTCGTCCTTTAGACATTAAGATGGTCTATGGTCAGGACGTTTACGTTACTTTTCTAAGAGAACAAGAAAAAGAACAAGAGGCCCAACAAGCTCTTGCCGAACTCCGCAAATTGGAAGCACAAGATAAAGCTCTCCAAAAACGTGAAGAAGAATTACGTTTAAAACAGGAGTTGGAGCAAAAAGCTAAAGAGGCAATTGAGACTGGCAACATTGAAGCTGCCGAAGAAATTAAGGCGCAGATGCCTGAAATTGTAAAGTGTAGCCATCGTAATGATAAAGGCGAACTTTGTGGCAAAGATGCATATGAATTTAGTCCTAGTGGCTATTGTGGAACGCATCTACTCGAAGATCCCAGATTGCCTGAGTTTGGTCTAACGGAAAAACCAAAGTTCATGACTAAAGACGAAACAAAAGAATATCGTGAACAAGTAAAAACTATTCTCAAAAAAGCTAAGAAACAAGGAAAGTTTTAAGTAGGTATTTATGGGAACAAAGGGAACAAGATCATCTGGATCACAATTTAATCCAAAAGGAGTGACTCAGGGAAATACCCTTGTTGACCCGAACACAGGAAAACCTATTGATGTCATAACGGATGGCGAAGGAGTTCGTAGATTAGCTGTAGACGCTGATGTTAATATTGGTGATATTGCTGTAGATACTCGTCCACTTGATGCAAGTACGGACAACGTAGGCATTAAGGATACCAATACCGGAGCTAAGTTAAAGATTAATCCAGATGGATCAATAGATTCAAATGTCGTATTAGATTCTGCTTCTGGCGATAACGTCATGGCAGTTGGAACTGAAGATGGCACAACGAGCGGCATCCGACATGTTCAAAAAATCGGTTCAGACGGCAATCTAAGAGTAAAAGATGAAGATGTAAAAGCGAAGTTAGATGACCTTCTTACAGAATTAGAACAAAAAACCGAACCTTCAGATACCCAGCAAGTAGCAGGTACTGTAAGCATTTCAGGTACAGTTCCTGTAACAGGTCCATTAACTGACGCAGAGTTACGAGCTTCTCCAGTAGAAGTGGAAGTAACTTCTATACCTTTACCTGCTGACGCAGCTACAGAAACAACATTAGCTCAAGTAGCTCAATCTGTAGATGAAGTAGAAAATAAGTTAGACGACCTCTTAACAGAACTACAACAAAAAACTGAACCTGCAAACGCTCAAAACATTAGAGCCTTAGATTCAGGCACAGATAGCGTTGCAGTCCCTGGAGTCGCTACTGCTGGTAAACAAGATGAAGCAAAAGCAGTATTAGAGAGTATTGATAGCAAGCTAACAAATCCCCTACCTGTCAGTGTTCCTGGCGGAGTAACAATAGGAGATTTAAATGCGGCTAAAGATGATGTAGCAATAGCTGGCACTGAAGACGGTACCGCTACAGGTACTGTAAGACACTTTGTAAATAATCGTAGACAGCAGATTTTAGCTGCTCACGATAGAGTACAAGCTATTACTTATGCAGATTTTGGAACAAAAGATCAAAGAATAACTCAGATTATTTATACAAGTCCAACTTTTCCTGGAATACAGGCTATTAAAGCTATAAGTTACACGTTAGTTGGAAATAGGTATCGTAGAGACAATATCACTTGGAGTGTTGTCTAAGAGGAGCATGATATGAAATGGTTTAAAGCCGGATTATTAGATAACGTAGTGTCAAGCTACGATCAAACGAAAACGACTATTCAAGGTCGTGTTTCTTCTAAAACTATTGCTGGTCAAACAGTTTTAGGTCCTCCACTAACAAAATTTATTGACGTATTTACCGATACGGCTCAGACTCCTAGCGGTTCTATACTAGTCACTGATAACGGACGTATGTTTGTTTTAGCAGCTCCGGTCAACGGTACTACGTATGATACGTTACCTATTCTTTTATATGATTTTAATTTAAATACTGGTGCTTCCGCTTATGTAGGCCGTATAGACGTACAGTTACCAAACTTAGCGGCCACAGTTCATACTATCAGAAGTATTAGAGTCTCTAATGATTCCACTAACACAGGTTGGAAAATTTGGATATTGACTACCGCTAGCGTAACGATTAACGGCGGATTGTTTTTAGTAAACAATATTGATAAGGCCGATTTTACTCCTATTGCGTTTCCTACTATTCCAATGGCTACAGGAACCAATCAAAAAGCAGTATATTTATTGCAAGATCCTGCAAATATCGGAGTAAATCAATTAAATATCGCTTCTGTCGGTATGGCTTATCATCCTAGCGCCAATCGTATGTATGTTCATAACGGCGTTGCTGCAACTCATCAATATTATGTTTATGATACCGCAATTACGCCAACATATGCCTCGGCTTCAGTTAGCATTGCTAGCGGAACGCCTGGAGTAATTACGGATACTGCTCACCCTTACAATAACAACGACCCAGTAATTTTAACAAACTTAGTTGGCGGTACTGGACTATCGACAAATACAGTTTATTTCGTTAGAAATAGAACAGCCAACACGTATGAATTGTCAGCTACTTCCGGTGGCGCATCAATTAACGTTACTGTTTCTGGAACTGGTACAATAGGTCGGGCATGGGGAACTACTGGTTCTAATTTCGTCCATAAAACAGGCAATTTACCTGCACTAACTGGTACACTTTTAGCAAACGATAGCGAAGAGTACGCTTTACCTGTCAGTTCTCCTATTAATGGTGGAGTGTTAAATGGACAGGATTGTGTATTTTTGGCTACAGGTACTAACCTTTATTTAGGAAAATTGTCAGAATTAACTTCTGGAGCTACTACTTGGCCTTCTTTGTCAACAAGTAACTTATTAGGAAGTACCAACCAAATTACTGCTCCAACAGCAGTATCAGCAACATGGTCTAATATTTTAGATCAAGCAATCTATATTACAAATACTTCTAAGTTTGTTAGTAAGAAGTTAGAAAATAACGTAATTAGAAGTATTGCAGGAGAGCTTAATAACCAATTCTATGAAGGTTTTGCTTACGATACCGTAGAGTTAGGTTTAGTTTCTGTTGTAGGTTTTAGTCCAAGAGACGGTTGGATTTTTGCCGCTGGCGGGACCACCGGACAACGTGGAGTTATTGCATCAGATTTTAAATCCGACGCTTCAACAGATTTCTCATACATAGTAACAAAAGTATTTGATACTCCTAATTCAAAATTAAGATTTTATAGTACTTTTGAAAAATTATGGGATTCTACTGGAAATATTAAACTACAATATAGAAATTCAGGATTCGGCTCAATTAGCGGAGGATGGATAGACGTACCTTCTTATGAAGATTCAGAAAGTTTAATCATCTCTTCAAATCAGATTCAATTTAAGATTTTATTCAATCTTCAGAGTGAAGGAAGTTCAAGTCCGGCGCAAATAAACGAGCTATTAATTGGAATAGAAGCAAATAACTCTATTTCTGATAATTGGGAATTTTCTGATGATTGGTCAGATAACAACTCTCCTTCTCGATGTGCCTTTAGACTAAAAACAGCATACACTTCCTCGGTACCGCAACTCTATTTTAGAGCATATGATTTATCCGATAGCTTACTAGTAAATCATAATACGGTAGCTAATGCTGCAAATTTTGAATATTCTACTAATAACGGAGTTTCTTGGAGTCCATTAGGAACTATTCCTAATACTGTAGGAACGCTAGTTCGATACACGTTCACTTCTCCTCCTGGAGTTGATATTCGACCTGGACTTAAGGAGTCATAATTATGGCTAACATTCTAGTAGGAAATAATTTTTACCAAGGTACTACGCAAGCGTGTATAGTGGATCTTACTCCACCTACTTTTGCTGGTATCGGTTCTGCTGCTGTTCAATCTAGGGGCCAAATTCGGGCATCTTGGGCAGCAGCTACGGATGCTACTGCTCCTATTAGATATGAAGTATACATTCAGGCTTCTACTGCTACTGGTCTATTTAACACTAATAATATTGTAGGTATAACTGATAAACTACAGTATGACACTTGGACTATGCCAGACGGGTCGTTCTTAGTTAATGGGACGACCTATTATCTTGGAGTTAGAGCTTTAGATGGAGTCTCGAATAGAGATAGTAATACTGTTTCTATTAGCGTTATTTCTACTGGAGTCTATACTGGAGCAGATGTTTATAAAACTGAAGGAGCATTTGCTATTAGTTCTAGCAATGAACTTCAGGGCACTTTGTGGGCATTAAAAAATTCTGTGTTGGCTACTTCTGCAAATGCGGTAATGGGAACAGCCAGTTATCAAGTTTACGATAAAACTGGAACCGCAGTTCCTGGAATGACGCAATCTGGTATTTCAGCAGATTCAAACGGGCAGTATAAAATCACTCCTACCCCTTCTACTTTAAATAAAACTTTAGATCATTACATGGTTAAAGTTTCTATTACAGTAGACGGAGCAATTAGAGAAGGATATGTAGCGTTAATTCAAGAAGCTCCGAAATATGATATTTCTGGACTATTTTTTATTAATGAAACTAATCAATTTGACGGTTCTTTTTGGGTATCTGCTGACGAAGTATTAAAAACTACTGGACTAGGAACAGGAGCTTACCAAGTGTTTGATTCTGACGGTAATCCAGTAGTAGGTATGTCGCAATCTGGTATAGCTGCTGATGCAAATGGCGTATTTAAGATAACGGCCATAACTAATCTATTAACGGGAAATTATCCAGGGTATTCGGTAAGAGTCACTTTAACTGTAGATAATACTACTCGTGTAGAGATGTTTGGAATACAAGCAGATTTACCAAAGTATAATGTTAAAGGACAATTCTCTATTAATGCGCTAAACCAATTACAGGCAATGTTTTGGCTAGAAAGCGATTTTGGAGTAGTTCCGACCACAGGATTAGGAACGGCTAATTATACAGTGTATGACGCAAACGGTTCACCAGTAGTAGGACTATCCCAATCTGGAATAACTGCTGATGCAAATGGTAGATTTAAAATTACTCCAGTTGCAGCTACTCTTTTGACAGACTTGACACATTATAACGTTAAGATTGGAATTGTTATAAATGGCTCAGAAAAAGTGGGCTATAAAGGCTTTACTCTATTAGGAACATAATATGGCAATCAATAGAATACTTTTAGCACAAGATGAAAACGAAGAAAATCAATGGCTAAAAGTGGACTCTAACAAAAGGTACATAGTTAATGATACCGAAGATTGGCAATTTTTATTTGGTCCGAATAGTGCTTTTACTACGTCTAATCTATTTCTAAAACTAGCAGCAGAATTTAATAAAGACACTTTTGATACCATACGTTTTGCTGCTTATTTGTATAATCCTACATCAGGAACAATAGCTAATACAGCAACTATTACGTTCAATGTGTATTTAGTTACTGCTCCTTTTTGGACTGAGCAACTTATTAGTTCTTTTCCAGGTACTCAGATTTACAACAATTATTTTTTCTCTGATATTAATTTGAGTGCCTTAGCTCCTATAGATTTTTTTGGAGGAGACACTATAATGATCGAAGTAGTAGCTACTAGATTAACAGAAACATACAGAGAAAGATTATACGTAAATCATCTAGGAGTATACGACAATATTACTAGATTAAGACAGGACGTTGAATTTTTAGATATTAGTAAAGTGGATGAGTAATTATGAGAAAATTTGCAGTACTGGACAATAATGTAGTAGTAGAAATTCTAAATTTAGATGATGATGTGTACCAAAGAGAGGCTTCATATCATCAATTAATTGTAGATATAGAAGATTTAGTAGTTACTCCTCAAGTTGGATGGAAATTATCAGGCAATATGCTTGTTCCGCCAAACGATCAAGTAAATTTAGAACTTTTAATTAAAAGTAGAATTAAACATTATCAAGAAGCTGCGCCAGAACTACTAAGAGACTTATATACTGCTAACACGCTATTAGGGATTAATGTTCAACAATCGGACCAAATGTTTCAAGACTACCAAGATGTTCTTATTCGTATTAGAGAAGGAGCTTGGCCGACAGCATTATACCGTTTGAGCCAAAAAACTCCAAGCGGTTTTGTTACGCAGCAGATGATTGATAATTGGATAAATCTAATTCAACAACGAATGTTGTAATAAAGTTTATGAAAACTATAATTATCGGGTTCTCTAAAAGTAAACATTCTTGGGCGATAGGTTCAGATTTAATCCGTTGGTTTATGAATAAAGACTTTTCTCACACTTATTTCAAATTTAAAGAAGATTTATACGAAGATTATACTATTTGTCATGCAACCGGAAAAGGCATAATTTATATGTCGGAACAGACATTTAGTTTATCGAACAAGACAGTAGCTGAGTTTGAATTAACAATAAGCGAAAATCTTTTCGATGAACTTTTACAGGACTGTCATAAATATGCCGGAGCTAATTATGGCTATTTTCAAAATTTAGGAATTTTTCTTGTGCGATGTCTAAATAAAATAGGCATTAAATTAAATAAGAATCCTATAGATGATGGCATAAACTGCTCAGAATGGCTTTACTATCTACTTAGAGAAGTTGATGGAGAATGGACTAAAACAGATCCAAACTTAATCGCTCCTGATGAAGTATACAACTATTTAATGGAAAGAAACTATGGCAAGACATAATAGACCTTTTGAAGAGAAAAGTAATGTTTTACCATTTAAACGACCTAAAGCGCAAATTCATTGGCTGAATATAGTCAACACTTTGTTACTTTTAGGTTTATATCTTATATTATTAGGAAAATAATATGAAAGATTGGTTAGTTGCGCTAGCGTTGGCTTCAATGGCAGCACTTGCGCCGATTAAGGCGGTCTTAGTGACCGTGGGCATCCTTATAATGATGGACGCATTAACAGGGATGTATGCCGCTAAAAAACGAGGAGAAGAACTAAGTTCAGCAGCAATGCGTAGAACTGTTTCAAAGTTTCTAGTATATCAGGGTGTAGTAATCACTGGATTTCTATTAGAGGCTAATATTTTAGATAATTTAATACCTGTAGCTAAAATCGTAGCCGGTGCTATTGGCATGGTAGAATTTAAATCTATCTTAGAAAACGCCAATTCTATCATGGGAATGAATTTATTTCAAACCGTTATTGATAAATTAGGTTCTGATAACGCTAAGAAAAAAGACGGAGAGTAACAAATGGCACGAGTCATAAGTTCAGTAGCAGGGACAAGGACAGAACCGAAAGACTCTTATACTTTCGTCCGTGGAACTACAGCTACATTTAAGATCATTTTTACAAATGAAGGCGTCCCTACTACAGTAGATGGAGCAACGACTCCTATGGCATTGGTTTTCAAACCGGCCCACCTAACTGGCACGTTTAATGTTACACCAGAGCTAGTAGCAACATTGACTGGAGCACTTACAGTAAATCAAGAGTTTGAATATAGTTTTACTTGGAACATTCCAGCGAATTTAACTCCAAGCGATGAATATATTGTTTCTTATCAAGCTGTAATTGGCGGCCAACAATACAATTTTGGCGACGAGTTTTTTACTATTGCTGGAATGGCTGGTTCTGTTGGAACCAAACAACCTGCATACGCTACTGTTGATGATGTTCGTAAAAAGAAGTTTAACATAGATGATTACCTTCCTAAGACCTTAGCTAAAGACATAGATGGCCGTAATAACCTTATTAATGACCATTTAATGGACGCCACAACTCGCCTTCGTGAAGAATTAAATCTTCACAAAGCTCGCAGTATGAGCGAAAATTATCGTCTTTTCTGCGTCTATTATACGGTATGGAGTATTTTACTTGCAAGCCGTGGAGAAGATGGTAGTTCTGTTAGTTCTGAGAACATAAACTTCTGGCGAGCAGAATGGGAACGTATTCTAGCTCAAGAAAAACGAGAAGGCGTATTCCAAGGTATTCCTGTCGGCAGAGGTTAATATGCCAGCGAACGTTAAGTTTTTAGTAAAAGATAAAGGATTATTGGAGGATTTGAAAAAGTTCTCCAAAGAGCTAAAAGTAGAAATGACTAATGCTCTGGACCCTGTTTTGAGTAAAGCTGTAGATGAGTTAAAATCTAATCTAACAGTAATGCTAAATAGCGGAATAAACCTTTCTTCTACGTTACCTGATGGAACTAAAAAGATTCCTGTAGGACTTAATGTTCCAAAAACTAAGGCCGATCTAGTTAAATTCATATTTGGCGAAGATATTACTAAAGCAGACTATTTTCAAAGAAGTTTGGGAAATAAGACTGTAAATGATAATAGTAAAGTTTTCGTGTATGATCGAGGAAGAATTAAGAACTGGCAGACAGTAACAGATTCTTCAACCTACGCCAGTCAAGAGTCTAATTTTAGAGAGCGTCTTGTGGGCGGCATTTTAATTGATGCTGCTACCGGAGCGATGTATAAAGTACATCCTGATGATGTAAAAGGTATAAAATTAGAATGTAGTAAAGATACTGGCGAGACGATTAATAGTGAAAAGAAGTTTGAAGCCTATAAAAATGGCGGCAATATTGAGCGACGTAAATTTGACGCTCCTTTCACTAGAACAGCAGTATGGACGATTAAACAAGGAGATGCTGCTCAACTTCTAAAGGGAGGATTACCTCTTAATGGTCTATTAGATCAAATGTTGGAAGGTAATTTCACAGCAGCACAACAAATCTTTACTAATAATAACAAAGGCGGAGTATTTAGCCAAGCTCTAGAACGAATAGAGGATCTAAAGAAAGGGACAAACCTTTCAGAAGATTTACAAGTCCGCCAACGAGTTATGTCTCTGATTAAGAATTTAAAAATCAGAAAGACTATAAGTGATTATCAGACTAAATATGTACTGTATTCTAATTACGACACTAGTATTGAAGAGTCTGAAGACAAATTCTTTGAGCTTATGAAGCGTGAAATTTTCCTGTGGAAGATTGGCAACGAAGACGCTCTTATTAAAGCTCTTATGAAGGCCGCAAATAAAGTCATAAGCAAATACACTAAATCTAGTGTGGGGTAATCATGGGAAATACAGTTCGTGTGTTTTATGACATTGAAGAGGCGATTTCTAGAGAAATACGCCGGATTACATTCTTTGCCCCTCGCACACGAGATAAAACGGCATTACAGGATACTTTCGATCCATTCACAGGAGAGATTATCCAGACACCAGTAGAAGCTAATTACTACGATTCTAGTGCTGACCCTAATCATATTCAATATCCTCATTTCTTTGTAAGACTACTTAAATCTAAAGAAGATTTAACTACTGGTCGAGTTGTTCCTCAATACGGCCAATGGCAAGTTAAACCAAACATATATTCTCCTGGAGCATACGAAATCGTATTTCAGGGCGGTGGATTGGTTTTAGCCGCAGGAAATGACATTACTACTACGGCCTTTCAAATTAATAAGATCCAACCAGGACATTTAATTCGTTTAATGGCCGGAAATAATAAAGGAACGTATATCGTATCTTCTGTCGTTGTTAATCCAACGGGAGATCACACAATAACAGTTTCTAATATTTTAATCCAAAGTTTACCTGAATCTTTGTTTGATTCTACAGATCGAATTGTAGCCTTTCAAGGAGCGGTAGACTTAAATACAGTTAAAATCGGTGATATTTACACTGATAATAGCTCTAATACTTTCAATATTACAGCGGTCGATGCCAATGCTGGTACGATCACTATTGATGGTTCTACTGATCCTGACCTGGATGAAGGCGGACAGATAACAAGAGCTACACCTGTATTACAAAACACAGATTTAAGTTTAGTTCGTTACATTGTAATGGACCCCACCAAACCCGTAAAAGTGAACAACGCTTGCGGCGAGGAGGATCAGGCTTCTGGTTCTTCTGGAGTATCTCCTGGTATTCCTTTGGACGTTTATTACTTAGTAAGAATTGATTCTAAAGAAAGACAATCTCATATAGAGGTACTTAATCGTATGTGGGAGGAGTTTAATCCCCCACGCACAGCACTACCGCTTGTATTGCGATCTTCCCTATCGGCAGAACAAGCGTTAACTCTAGATGTTACGACTGGCGGCACAGATACTATTACAGTCGGCTCTAATAACGATTTTTCTGTAGGAGATACCGTATTTCTATTAGACGACCTTCACCCTACCAAACGGGTAGATGGTAAAGGATTTGAAAGACCCTTCGAGTCTAAAATTATTGCCAAAATCGGTGACAATCAATTGCAATTAGCAGATGTTGTTCCCGACACCTTCACGGTGCAGAACGGCGCTAAGATTGTGAGTAACGCTAATTATCAGCTAGTCATGTTCCATTTTGTGGACCATGTAACCAAAGATGTGGAAGGTTCCCAGTATTGGGTTCATGAATTTACATTTTGGGTACAGGTTGTCGTAGACAGACTTGAAGAGCCTAGCGATGTCACAGCAATTACCGACGTTGGTATTGATATTGAGGATTTTGAAGGAAATGTAATAATTGATGACCTATAATTAGGAGTTAATTAAATGGCTTTGTTAAATACAAATATTGGTCCTGAACGGGTCCAGGTGTTTGATGTACCGATTGGTACTGTTCAAATTCCTGGTGCTGCTACTTCGGTAACGGCATTCCTAATCAGCACTTCTGAAGTTGGTGCGCCGGAGAATACTCCGACCCGCATCACTGACATGGAGGGCTTGGCTCCGTTTGGTGGACCGGACGAGATTGCTCATAATGCATATTATGCAATCAAAGGCTATTTTGACAATGCTGGTACTGGTGCTACTGCCATTATCGTTAACGTAGGAGCTTCGGCTACTGCTGCTGACTATATTGGTAATGCTTCAGACAACTCTGGACTTCGTGCGCTTGACGCTCAAGACGACCTAGGACTCGTATGTGCTCCTGGTCTTCCTCTTGAGATGGCGTTCCTAGTTCATCCAGCTTTGATCGACTATAGCGAAACAGTTCGTGCAGAGTTCGGTGCTACTCTATCGACCGTATACTCTCTCCTAGCTGTACCAAAAGAAATTGAAAAGGCAAATTCAGAACTTCAGATTCAGGACGTATTTTTCGTTTCTGAAACTGGTACTGGGCCTTATGTTATTGAAGTTGAAGATTCTATCGGTGGCGGAGTAGCTGATCTTTCGGCTGTTAAGCCAGGTATGCTTTTGACTGATCTTGCTGACACTTTCCGTGCAGTTATTACTGCTGTGAACGATGCTGGAGATACAGTTACTATTGCTACCAACCCTTCGTTTTCTGTCAACCAGCCTTTGCTAATCAAAATGCCTTCGGCTGTTAGCTACAAAGAAGAAGTTATTAATAACCCTTCTCGTGTTGCTGCTTGGTACTTTAATAACTTGAACGTACTTGATGAAAGCTCAACTGCTATGCCTGGTGACATCGTTGTAACTGATCCTGTGGGTCACGTTGCTGGTGTTATGGGTCGCATTGATGCTAATATCGCTATTGGCGGTATTTCACACGCCCCTGCTGGTATTCAATATGCTGGTCTTGCTGGTATTCTAGGTCTTAACCTAGCTTTATCAGAACGTACCGATGCTGAACCACTACGTTTGAATTTCATCAATCGTATCACCTCATTCCCAGGTCAAGGTAACGTAATTTTTGGTGGTTACTCTGCTGGCGGCTCTGCCGTTACTGCGGACGAACAACTTATCCAAGTAATGCGTACTTTGCAATATATTAAAGGTTCTTTGGAACGTGGTCTTCGTGGCTTCTTGTGGGAAAATTTCTCACCTGAGACTCAAAGCGCCGTTGAGAGAGCAATTCTCTCGTTCCTACGTAACAATGCACACTTGTTCCCTGCTGGCCTAGCCGAAGCGAACCAGTTCCGTGTATTGCGTGTTGAACCAACTCAAGACGAACTAGATCAAGGTCTATTGCGTGTTCGTGTACTCGTTAAGCCTAATAAAGCTGTACGTTTCATCGAAATCGCACTTGAGTACCCACTTCCTACTGCTTAATTAAGGAGATTTTAAAATGGCAAGAAGTTGTCAATATGATCCTTTAGAGAAGTTCCGCTTCTCAGTTTCGTGGAGCAGTCAGGGCGAATCCGAGGGTACAGCCCTTGTTCGCTTGGGTGTTCACGATATTCAAATGCCGAAACGTTCAACTACTAAAATTAGTTATCGTGAAGGTATTGATCCAGACATCAATCAACTAGCCCCCGGCCTTAGCACAATGGAAGACGTTGTGATGAGCCGTGGTGTTATTATTGATGATCCAAATAACGAATTTTACAAATGGATGTCATCTGTCCACAATCCGACCACTGGTCATGTTGGACGTTTACAACTTGGCGGTCGCCCAGCTAACGCTGCGAACAATGAGTTCCGTAAAGATGTCACTATTAAAATGCTAGATCGTGAAGGTAACGTTGCTCGTCAATGGACCCTTTACAATGCTTGGCCGGTAAACTTCGTTCCTGGTTCAGATTTGAACGCTGCCGAAGATGGTGAGAAGTCAATGGAATCGTTGACTCTAGCTTACGAGGATTTTAAAGAAGAGGCACCAAACACCTCTAATGGAAAACCCGTTTCATCGGAATACGCTTAAGGATTTTAATAATAGGGGAGGTTTTCCTCCCCTATTTCCTCTTTGGAGATAAAATGGCAAGATCACATTCTAGCGATCCACTCGAAAAGTTTCGCTTTAGAGTTACAGTAGTAGCTATTGATTTGTCCGTTACTGGGGGTCTAGACACTATTGCTGGACTATCTGGAACTGGTACTTTTTTTAAAGAAAAATTTGCAGTTGTCGCCAGAGCAGGATTTTCACAAGTTGGCTTACCTAAAGCTAACATAGGCGAGATCACGTACCGTGAGAACATTGATAATCAACGATCTATCAAGGTTCCTGGATTAGTTAAGTTTGATCCCGTTACTCTAAGCAGAGGCGTAACTAAAAGTCGTGATTTATACGACTGGTATCGTCTAGTCAACGACGAGTTGGCGTTGCTTTCAGTGGCAAACGAACTAGGCAGGGATTCGGTAAAAACGCCCATTCAAAATGATAATTTTCGTAAGGATGTTGTTATTGAGGCGTTAGACAGAGAAGGTCAACCGATCAAAGCATGGTATCTTTTTAATGCTTGGCCTACAGTATATGTGCCAGGTAACGATTTGGATGCTAACTCAGAAGAAAAGTTAGTAGAGAGCATTACTTTAACTTATGAACATTTCTTAGAACTTGAAGGCGGACTTGACGGCCTAGCTAGAGAATTAGCTCGTGGCGTAGGACAAGTTGCAGTCGGATCAGTTTTAGATAAGTTAGGAATTTAAATGGCAAGACCTAGTTCAAAAGATCCATTGGATAAATTCAGATGGTCCATCAGCATTGATGGTTTTACACGGCTAGGTTTTGCGTCCTGTGATGTTCCAGGTTATAGCATTCAGACTAAGCCTTATGGTGAAGGCGGTCAACATCTATTTCCTAAACAAATCGTAGATAATATTACGTTTAAGCCTGTCACCCTTACTAGAGGCGTGACGGCAGATTTAAGTTTTCATAATTGGGCGACCCAAGCATTGACCGTAGCAAGAGGAGTTACGACCGATGGTAAGTCACCAGTTGAATATAGACGGAATGTAGTTATTAGACATCTTAATCGTCGTGGAGAAGTTGTAAAGGCTTATACCTTAATCAACGCTATGCCCATCGAGTATGAAGTCGCTTCGAGCTTTGCTTCAGATGCCGACGACGTACTTAGTATGGAAAAGCTAGTATTGACTTATGAGAGCTTTACTGTTGATAGCGCCGAAAGAGACTCTAACCCACTCAATCCGAGAGATGTTATTAAGAGACTCATTAATAGAGTTTAACCTATAAATCGAGGAGTTTATATGTTAGTACAATTACCAAACGGCCTATTGGATGGAGCCGATTTGTTTAACTACGCTGAAGTTGATGAACTTCGTGGTAAACAGCAAAACTACTTAGCCAATCGTGACTTGGTAGTAGGGAATATCGGACATATTCCCAAAATTCTAGAAGATTGCGTTCTTAGCCTCCAAACCAAAGAAGGTTTAAAGTGGGGCGGCCAAATGAAGGACGCAATTGAAAAGTTGTCTATTGGAGATATTGAAGCCCTTTTAGTTAAGATTCGTGAGAATACTTACGGAAATCGTTTCTATTTCAATACAACTTGCCCTCATTGCCAACACGAAAATAAGAATTTAAAGCTAGAACTAGACAAACTAGAACTTGATGTAATGTCTATCGAAGTTATGATGGACAAAACTAAGCGCACTTTTAAGTTGCCCAAGTCTGGTAAAGAACTAGAAGTACGCCCTCTTTATCTTCGTGACCTTTTTGAGTCGCTAAAGATTGTAAAATCTAAAGCTGACCAACTTGTAACGTCTGTTATTGCTTTATCAATTAAACGGATGGATGACAAGACTAAGGTTACTTCAGAAGATATAGACCAGCTTCCTGCTAGCGATCTTATGTATCTTCGTGACCAATTGGAAAAAATCAAATTAGAAGGAACAATCGACACTAAGATTCAACACGATTGTAACAGTTGTGGAAAAGAATTTGATACTAAACTCGATGTTTACAGTTCTGATTTTTTCGACCCTTCCAAGGCATCTATGAGTACGACTACATAAGCCATGAGCGTGATCTCTTGGAAGACTATGCTTTCTTCGCTCAGGTTTGGCAATGGGGTCCAGAAGATGTGGACTATTTGCGTTGGTCGTATAGGAAACGCTTAAAGCAAGCATATAAAGATAACCTAGTAAACGAGAAGAATTAATATATGGCTATTCGTAATCTAGAAGTAGTAATAATGGTAACTGACAAAGCCTCCAAGGATTTGGATAAGGTTAGTCAGAAAGTACGTCAAACTGGCGAATCTGCAAAGAAAGCTGGTGTTGACTTTACGGGGTTCAACCGTACTCTATTCGCTACTACTGCATTCGTTGGATCGTTCTTAAAAGCCTTTCAGGGTTTAAATAGATCATTCCAAGAAGGCGCAGACCTAGATCGAATGGCCAATCAGTTTGAACGGTTATTTGGTAAAGGAACTACTAATAGCTTAACTGCTATGGTTCGTAATTTTACTGATAGTTACGTAGATGAAATGGCTCTAATGAAAGAGGCCACAGCACTGCGTTCTATGGGTATCGTAAAAAGCCTTGATGAAGTTGTTCAGATGGGCGCTATGGCTTCTGTTGCAGCTAAAGCAGCAGGTAAAACTTCAGAAGAAGGTATTAAAGAATACTTTGCTTTCTTGAAGGACGGAGAAGTTAGTCACCTTCAGAATTTAAATTTGATCCATAAAACTAACACAGGTTTAATGGCTCAAAATGCAGTATTAGGGAAGTTTGGTGGTTTATTTAATCAACTTATTAGTACTCAAGCTAAAAAAGCTCTAGGTGATCGACTTTTATACCAAGCCACTAAAGATTTAATGAAAGGTAGCGCAGACTTAGCGGATACGTTAGGTTTCGTAGGAAATCAATGGCGGTTCCTAAAAGGAGAAACCGGCAGATTCCTATTGACTGCAATGCAACCTTTAATCGAAAAGTTTGGTATGTTTTTAAATAGCTTGCGCTTAACTGTTGCAACGCTTAAAGACAATAAAAATTTATTATTCTTTGCTAAGAGCATCATTATGGTGACAGGCGCAGCTTTAGGTTTAGCTGGCGCATTAGGAACTCTAAGACTTGCTGCAATTGCGCTAGGTTCATTAGGTTTCGGTTTACCAAGACTTATCTTTCTAGCCACAACTTTAGGAACAGTGTTTCTTGGAGTTACAAGCAAAGCTGAAAAACTTAGTGATAAGATTAAAGTCTTTGCAGGTTTTATCCGAGGCGTATGGCAGTTAATGACTAGCCTTAATCGCAAGACGGGTATTGCTCAGATCGACGAAGACTTAAAAAAGCTCTTGGAAGACAACGGTCTTTTTATATTTGCACAAAACGTAGCCAGAGTTGGCTCAGTAATTCAGCGAGTATTTGAAGATATAGTTGATGTAGTAAAATGGGTAAGTAAATCTACCGATCAAATGTTTGGCGGTATCGCTCGTAAATTTATTGATATGGTCAGTAAGTTTAAAGAGCCTTGGGAAAACTTTTGGGTTAGCGATACAGCTACCCCAATGCAAAAATTTGTTAGAAATTTTGCTGTTTTAGGTGGTACTATTGGTACCATTTTTACTGGTATGATTATGAAGGCTCTAGCTGGTAAAGCTATGGGGCTTTTATCTAAAATTCCAGGACTAGGTTTTCTTGGTGGCGGAGGTAGAGGCGGAGGTCCTAGAGGTACTGTCCGTGATCCTATCTATACTCGTGCTGCTGATGGTATAGCAACTTCTTTATTTACTGGTACTGGAAATTTATTAAATCCCATATTAAAAGCGTTCACTAGTTTAACTGGAATCGTAGGTATTTTAAAAATGGAAGTTGGTAACATACTAATTTTCTTTTCTAATATAGTTAGTACTGGAGGAAGTTTAATAGGTCAATGGAGAAACTTAATAAATATTTTAGAAGTTTCTGTTATTGGTAGATTAGCTATGTTTGCAGTAGGAATTTCCGCAGCTATAGGCTCCTTTCAAGGAATAATGGAAACTGCTTCAGAATGGGGCAAATTCTTTCAGGGCATATTCGACCTTGGTAAAGCCGTAGGCGCAGTAGTACTCAAGTTTATAGAAAGTATTCCTTTCTTAAAATACATTAAAGATACATTAGTCGCAGTTAGCAAAGGACTCTACAACGTAGGTAAATTCTTATTGATTGATGGTCCTATGACCATTATGAAGCTAATTGCTGAAGGCTGGAAGAAGATTTTCGGCTGGTTAGGTATTGGTGCTGGTAAACTTGGAGAGTCGATGACGGCTCTAGCTAAGAACATTGCGCCCGACTCTTTTAGCATAGCTCCTGAAGTTCCGATGGAAGGTACTAAGCTAATGAACACTGAAGCGGCTAATACAGCCGGTGCTAGTGGAGAGAAGACTAACATCTCTGTACCAGAGGATACTAAGTCCACTGAAGAGACTGTAGATTCATTAGGTGAACAACTTAAGGGTCTATCAGATGCTCAACGTAAGAGTGCTCAAAAAGCTGTAGAAGATGCTATGAAAGCAGATTCTGCCGGTGGAGCAGCTATTACAGCAGATGAAATGGAAGTCATTATGAAGGCCATGCAGAACCGTCAAGTAGACTTACTTAGTGAGATTGCAGATAATACTAGACCTATTAAGAACAAAGGTACTGTTGGACCAAGAAGGGATAATTAATGGCAATATCTCAACTTAAAAAAACTATTGTTTTAGGTAATGCCTATAAAGATAATGACGGCACTTTAAAATCTGCTGCCATATTGCCAGTAGATCCAGATGGAAGAATTAGATTTAAAGAGCCTGGAGTATTTTTATTAAATCCCTCAACTATAACAGAAAATAAATCTTCTAATTGGGTGCAGCAAAATGTGCCTGGCCAAAGCGATCCGGTGTTACAGTGGGTATCATCTGGTCCTAGAACTATTTCCTTTCAAGCCCTAGTTACTGCGGACACTTCCGATTATATTTCTGGTCAAAAAATTATGCCAGGTAAAACTGCTGCAAATCCTTTAGATAGGGTTGATACAGTTTTTGGCGGAATCGCCGCAAAATTTTTTAAAACAGCGGTTAAACAAGAGAGAACAACGACAGAACAAGGTCAAAGCACTCAATTAGATATTACTGAGTATTTAAATTATTATAGGTCATTATTATATCCGATTTATTCTGACGATTTGACAAATCCCAAATTGTTAGGCAGTCCTCCGTTAGTAATATTATTGTTCGGTACAGCTATTGCTAAATTTCCTTATGGGGATACTATAACTGCTCAAAATGATCTCTGGGTTGTAACTAATTTAGAAATTCAAATTACTAAACAATTACCTAACTTAGCTCCTATGGAAGCAGTAGTTAATTTCCAATTAACTCAATATAATGTTAGATCCTTTGGTAGAAATAGATTTTTTAGATAAAGAATTTTTATGAAAATTTGTAGTAAATGCAATCAAACTAAAAGTTATGAACATTTTCATAAAGGAAAAAATTATAAAGATGGCTATGTAAATGTTTGTAAACAGTGTAAATCTGATATTAGAAAACAATATTATAATGAGAATAAATTAAAAGAAGCTGATAATGCTAAAAGATATTATGTTAAAAATCAAAAGAGATTAATACAGTATTCACAGCATTGGCGAGATTCTAATCCAGAATACAATAAGAAATATAGTCAAAAGTGGAGAAAAGAAAATAAACTTCATAAAAGACAACAACGAGCTAAAGAACGGTCAGATAAATTCAAAGCTACTCCTAAATGGGCCGATATAAATAAAATAAAAGAGTTTTATTTAAACTGTCCTGAAGGTTATCAAGTAGATCATATTGTTCCTTTAAAAGGAAGAAATGTGTGCGGACTGCACGTAGAAAATAATTTGCAATATTTAACCAAAATAGAAAATTTACAAAAAGGAAATAAATATGGCGAATTTTAAAGCTAATACGAGATATACAAATGGAATAGTAACTAAAAATAGGTCAGGAAAAGATTTTTTAGTTTTACGAAGACCTTTAAATTTGGAAGAAAATGATGGAGACATCTTTGTAATGGTCACTCAAGATTTGGAAAAACGACCAGATTTAGTTGCTCAAAAAGCATACGGAGATCCTTCACTTTGGTTCGTAATATATGAATTTAATAATATTAGAGATCCATTTTTTGATTTAAAATCTGGAATGCTTTTAAGGATACCTTCATTAGAGAGAGTTTTGGCTGCAATACAAAGATTAGGATTAGAATAATTATAGAGGTGTTCCTTGGCCGCAGATTACAGTAAATATAAAACTCCTTATTATGAAATTGAAATATCAGATTCATCTGGACAAAAATTAGTTCGGCTTCCTCATCATATTTTGAGATTAGTTGAAAAAGTTGAAATATTAGAAACATTTGAACCAAATCAACTGTCCACAATAACGATTGATTTTATTGAGGGATCTCGTGAACCCGCTTCTACCAACGCTGCACTAGGAACAGACGGTTTATATAAAATTCCAGTATCTTCGGACAATAGAGATATTGATATGGCTATATCAGGATCTATAACTAATAGATCAGGAAGTTTAGCAGATTTACGTTTTAGCGGAGATAATGGTATCACTTTTTTAACTGAAAAAGAAAGAAAACAAGGCAAAATTGATAGAACTCCACAGTTCACTGTACAAGATAAAATTGAAACTAGAGCACATCTAAAAGAAGATTCTAAACCAACGTTCTTATTTCAAGAAAGAAATCAAGTCAAAGTTACTTGGGGATATTTAGAAGATCCTTCATCTAAGAGATCAATTAGAGGGTACATACTAATGCTTACGACTTCTTTTCCAGAAAATGGACAAGTACGCACTAGTGTTGTATGTCAACCTACAAGAACTGCTTTAGATCAAATTGCTACAGTTAAAGGTAAACCTTTTGGTACCAGAGAAAGAACTACTAAAGGAAATTCTATAGTAGCTTTTAAAGATTTAAAGACCGACGATCTAATAAGAAAAATCGCTGATGATGCTGGTATGGCACATATTGTAAGTAAAAATTTACCAGCAGATACAGTAGATGCTGACAAACAAAAACTTTGGATCGGAGGAGAAAGTTTCGATCAATTTATGGTTAAATTGGCAGCAGAACATAACTGCTATTATAATGTTATTCCAGATCCTAATACTGGAAAAGATACAATAGTTTTCATTAAAAAGACAGAATATGAAGGCCGATTAGTAATCACAGATACAGATTTGACTACTTATAAAGGCCCAGGAAGTATTATTAAAAGTGTTGATATTAAAGCAGATTTTGGTAAGTTTTCTGGAAACTCTCAAGCAGGAATAACAAAAGATGCAAAAGAACAGAGATTAACTACTGATTTAGGAGATGTTGCTTTATTCAAGGGTCAACAAGCTATACCAAATAATCCTATAAATAATGGTAATCCAGTTTTAGGTGCCAAAGGAATAGCTGAAAATGTTGCTAATGGCGGAGTAACCGGCACCGTCGATATGAACCCTAGTAACAATAAAAAAAGAATAGACGATATAGCTAAAAATAAAGCAGAGCAGGATTCTAGAAATATAGCTTTAGAATTTACTAGTTTAGGATATACTGGCTATCATCCTGGAGTTATAGAATTTAAAAATCTAGGAGTAAGGTATAGTGGGAAATATCGTTTGATGACAGTAACTCATACTATAGATTCTAATGGATATTCTTGTAGAGGTTCAGCTTTGAGTATGGCCGTGGCCACAGGAGGAGTCGCTGTTCCTGAAGCAGAGAAGCCTAAAGAGCCACCTAAAAAATCTAATGAACAACAATTTAAACCTCAAGCAAAACAAGAAAAGTTGGCAAGAGATTTATATTTTGACATGCAGCAAGTAGCTAAAAATTAGGATAGTATATGTTTAGGATCAGAGACGCAAATGGTAATGTTAAATATGCAAGTCGCTCAAAAGCGGTAGTCATAGATAACCGTGACCCCCTGAATAGAGGTCGCATTATAGTCGATCACCCGTTATTGGGTAATACGGTATGGATTGATTATATACGGGAACCAGGCGTATTTACTGTTCCTTCAATTGGTGATGTGGTTTTCATCGAATGTGATTCTGGAACGTATGAGTTTCCTGTGGCAAGTGGGATTGTCACTAAGGGGGAGGATGCGAACCCAGAATTGCCGTCAAAGTTTAAAAGGGATATACCAACCAACAGAGGGTGGTTCACTCCAGGTGGACATTCTTTAGAACTTGATGACGGTGTTGCCACAATCACTAACAATCCTGATGATAAACAGTTTACCACAACTAATCGTGGTATTCGTATCACAAGTAGGGCAAATAACAAAATCCACATCATAGAAGATAGTGCTGCAAATCAACAGTATATTCTATTACAAGATGCTGGAGGAAATTTAATTAAGTTAGATTATAAGAATAATCAACTTACAATTAACTCTATCGGTAAAACTAAGATTGATACTGCCACGGACAAAGATCAAACAGTTGGCGGCAATGAAACTTTAGCGATTACTGGTAATAGAACTAAGAATGTAACAGGTAACGAATCTGATACCATCGGTGGAAATTTACAAATTACTATTACAGGTAATGCGGACATTTTAGCTACTGGAGCAACAACTATCAAAGGTTCAAATATTACCTTACAATCTCCGGCAAACTCGCTAAATGGCGGAGTAGTTACAGATAATACAGTCAACAATGACCCAATTACTGGCATTCCTTTGCAGGGTGTTGGTGGAGTAGTAACGAGTTAATTATGGCATTGAGTGGACCAGCCTTATCGGGATTAATACAAGCGCAATTAGCCAGTAAAGGTTTTACTGGTGTACAACTTACTCCTTTTAGCAATGCTTTAGGGAATGGGATAGTTAATGCGACTACTGGAATCCTGATGTTTACAACCGCAGATACGGGGACGATTCCTGGAACGGGTTCTGGGAGCGGCACTGGAGTTCTTGGTTTAAATATGGCTAATATATCCTCTCTTGCTTTTACTACAGGTCAAGGCTTTTGGTCGTCGTTTCAAAACAACGGCCCTGGAATTAAATGGCAAGATTTATGTGATGCAGTTGCAACAGCAGTTGTAGCTCATTTTACATCAGATGCCACGTTAACTTCTACACATGCTCCAGTCTTTTCTGGAACAGGTATGGTAGTAGCCTACTCAGGCGTGACGGTTCCTGCAATGAAAGCTGCAATTGTCGCCGCCGCCCCAGGAAGCTGGGCAGCATGGCGAATGCCAGAATTAGCCGAAGCTATTGCAACAGGCGTAGTTACGGAATTACTTTCACATACTCCGGCTAGCACGGTTACTATCTCGGGTTCCCCCGCAGGTGTTCCAGTGCCAGGTGCCGGTTCAGGATCAGGAGTAGTTACATAATGGCTAAAATTAAGTCTGCTAAGGAAAACTTACAGGTACGATTAGGTTCTGACCTTTTGTTCCCTATAGCTGGGAATTTTAAGTCTGTTGCAGGACTTGAACTCCTGTTACAAGATATTCAAAGATTGCTATTAACTATTCCAGGTGAGCGCCCAATGCGCCCGAACTTTGGATGTAATTTACGCAATCAAATTTGGGAAAATTTAGAGACTGCTCGTATACAAGGAGCCGCCTCTATAAGAGAAGCATTAGAACTATTTGAACCAAGAATTACATTATTGAATGTAAATAGTTCTTCTAATGAGAATACAGGATTAATCACTTTTAATATACAGTTCGTAGTCAATAACACTGATACGGCAGTTAATCTAGTGTTCCCATTCCGTGCCGGAACTCAACTTTCTTTCGCATAAGGTAATATATGGCTAACATTACAACCAATCTAGACATTGATTACATACAGAAAGATTTTACTAGCACGGTAGATGCTATTATCAATTTTGCAACAGTTAACTACGGCCCAGGTACGTCTGCAAACAGATTGTGGACTAACTTTAACGCTGATAGTTTCAGCCGCAATTGGTTAGAAATTGTTGCTTTCGTGTCTGATGTATTCTTTTTCTATTTTGATAACCAAGCTACCCAGTCATATCTTCAGACTGCTACCGTTCAGGCAGCTATCCGAGATATTGCTAAACAGTTTGGATTCGTTCCAGCTTCGGCTGTTAGTGCTTCAGGCGTAGCGCAATTTACCGTAACTGGTGCTGGCACTATTTCTCGTGGTTTTGTAGTACAAGCGTCTAATGGACAACAGTACTATCTCACTAATGATGTTATTTCGATTGGTGCGGGAACTGTAACTGGCACTGTATTACAAGGTATTATTAAGAATGAACAGTTCACCTCTGAAGGTCTTCAAAATGAAGAATTTGAACTTCAAGGTCCTAATGTAGTTCGTGATACTGCTAATTTAAATCCATTAGATATTAGCCCCATAGTAACTGTTGGAGGCAATGAGTATACTCTAGTAGAGAGTTTTATTCGTCATAATGGTACAGATACTCCTGCTGTAGAAGACTCTTTGGGAGTCGTCATCGGTGGTGGAGGTCGTGTATTCACTTTAGAAGAGCGTCCTGATGGTACTCCTTTTATCCGATTTGGAGATGGAGTATTTGGGCGTAAATTAAATCCTGGAGAAGTTATTACCATATCTTATCGCTCAGGCGGTGGATCTGCGGGTAATATTCCAGAACAAACTCTTAACACTCTAGTTAGTTCTAATCCTATTGTATCTTCAGTAACGAATACCGCAGATTTCTCTGGCGGCGCTGATGAGCAGTCAATTGAACAATTACGTCAATTGATCCCTGCAAGTCTTCGTACCCTTGAACGGGCCGTGGCTGAACAAGATTATTCAGATATTTTAGTAGCTAACTTCAGCGAGGTTTTCGCAGCTTCTACTGAAGCGAATACAACCGATGCGGGTATCGACCTAAATATTTATGTCGTACCTCAAGGTGTCGGTATTACGAATATTTCAGATAACATTCTATTACGCAATAGATTGACCAACTTTATTGATCGTCGAAAGACTGTCACTGTTCAATTTCAAATCTTAGATGCTTTTGGAATTGATACTCTAGTCGGGCTTGAGATTTTCATTACTGACACTACAAGTAAAACAACTGTATTAAACTCTTTAACTACTTCATTACAGAATTTCTTTAGTTTATCTACTGGAGGTTCTGATGGAAGCGGTATCGGATTCGCAGAAAAGATTCTATTAAAGGATATAGCTAATTTAGTTGAAGCTATTCCTGGTGTTGATCGTTTTGAGATCAAACGATTAACTTATAGACCAAGAATCGACGAACGTATTATTGGCTTATTGACTGAGTATAATCACAGTGATGTGACTATCTATCCTAACGTACAGGAGCTAGAATGGCTTTGTGCGGCCCAAGGACCAGTAACTCAGCCTTCTGGTGTTGTTCTTTTTAGTAATACGGGTTTAATTGGATTTACTTATAACAGTTCAACTGGTTTAGTTACTTATTCTTTCCCAGTAGATTTAGAAGGTATTGGTCCTGGCGATCAATTCCGTGACAATACTGGTACTGATTTTACAATTTTAGCTGTAGATATTGAAGCTAGCACGGTAACTCTTAGCGAAGGTTTAACTGTAGATAACACAGTAAACGATGCTAACGATGGATCTATTCGTTCTGGTGGAACTTCTTACGAAAGCTATAAAGTATTTAAAAAGATTAGAGCAAAAGTTACAAATTTATCAGTCGATAGCATTACAGATAATAATTTAGATTTATCTGTTAAAAGCGGCAACGCTAATGCTATTTCAGCGAGAGTTTTATTAGATAACAGAAACGTATTCATTCCTGGACAATATTCCACTGGAGAATACTATCTAGTAGATTCCGCAGGTAATATCTGGGAAATTGAGGATAACGATAGTAACACTATCAAAACTTCAATTAGCGCAGTAAATGACGCATCTGTTGTTACTGTAGCTTCTGGAGATTATAAGATCGTAACTAAAATGACAAGCTCACAAGTTGTCTTCCAAGGCAACATCTTCAATATTCAATATAACAGCGATAATACGCTATATTCTATTGGAGCACAGTTTAGTCAAATTGGTACTATCTCAGACGAGTTCACAATTAGCACTCTACAAACAAATGTAGGGAATCTTGGCGTGGCTCTAGATTTAATCGCTTATTCCGCAGGGACTAAGACGGTAAGATTGAACAGTTCGCCTAATTTAGTTGGAGTAACTTCGGATTATGTCTTAATCGACTCTACCGGACAAATTTTCAACGTTATTGCAGTAGATAATATTTCTAAGCCCTCCGTATTCTATGATCCTATCAACCAAGACGACCAGTTTTTGTTGGCCGGTTCTGGATTAGGTTCTCAAGTAGCCCAAGGATTTCAAGTTTCAATTACAGATACTTATGCTGTAGTTAGCTGGAGATTACGTAAGCAAGGGAACATCGTAGGCAATTTGACAGCTAAGATCGTCGATGATGACGGTAGTGGTTTGCCAGATTTAGGAAGTGTTGTAGCTGTATCTGATCCTGTTAACGTTTCGGCTTTATCAGAACTAACTTATACTAAAGTATTATTTAGTTTTGCTACGCCTCCTACGTTGACTGCGAGTACACAATATCATCTAGTGTTGAGTGCTGATGCAGGTTATGCTGCTGCTCAACAGAGCAACGTAAAGTCTTTTGACAATACTGGTCTAGTTAGTTTTACCTATAGTTCTCTTTCGGGCATTGTAGAGTTTTCTGCTGGAGTTAACTTGTCAAACGTTCTTCCTGGCCATTATTTTATGGACAGTGCTGGAACGATGTTTAAGATTCTAGCAGTTAGTGATATAGATGATGAAATTACTCTTGCTACAGGATTAACAGTAGATACTAGCGTCCCTTCAGTAAGTGACGATGGTTCTGTATTTATCTTCGACGAAGTTACTCTTGGAATAGATTCTTCTACGCCTTCATACGCTGATGGAGAATTTTCACGATTTGATGGAGCTTTGTGGTCTGACTCAACGTTAGGTCCGTCTCCTTCTGGATCAGCACAAGCAGCTATCTTCTCTGTAGAAGGAACTAAAACTCTAAGAATTGATAGTGATTTAACTCCTGTCCTTGGACCTGGAGCTACATTGAGCACTCGTTATTATGATGACCAGAATCAAATTTCATTGGTTCTAGGTATATCTAGAGGCTCAATCACTTCTGCTACAGACGTTAATGCGGCTGGCAGAGGAACAGTAGCATCCGTTCCTAATAGGCCAGTAGATACGTTCACTTTCAGAACATCTAGATACGCTGACGATATTGTAAATCTACGATTGAATGAGATTCCTCAGATTGATGTAGACGATATTGATATTCAGATTTTCGGTGGAGTAGATTAATATGGCTCTTGCTAGAGATTTTAAAGCCTCAACTTCGACGCCCAATACTATAGCGTTGAATTGGAGAGCGCCTATTGGTTTTAATGACCAGGCAGATGAGTTGATAGTCACTAGGACTCAAACTCATTTTCCTATGGAACTGTTTAATGCAGATTTCCCTAATAGAGCTACCGATTCCCGACCTGTAGAATTGTACCGTGGTCGAAGTATTGTAGGTACCGTTGTAGCTAATATATCTGTTTCAGGTAATACTTTGACAGATACAGGCGCAGCGTTCCCGACTAACCCTTCCTTAGTTGGTCGTCGGTTACGGGATGAAAATAGCCAGGTATTTAAAATTCTAGCAAATACAGCAACTACTATCACTTTGGATGGCGCACCATTCAACGGCAAATACGAGGTTATTCCTGATTTTGTCGAGGATGTGCGCCCACAAGAGAACTATGAATTTGATGGCCGAACCGAAGTAGGTGTAGGTTTCATTAAAAACTTAGTTACAATTGTTAACGGTTCATTAACTGTTAAACAATTTGAGCCTGACGAATGTGCTAATTTAGTCTTCAAGGATGGAGGCGGAAATAAATATTTCGTAAAGAGTAATACTGCGGATACAATCTTCTTATTTGAAAATATCACACCAAGTTCTGGTGTAGGTATGAGTATGTTAACTAGTCATTTTGATAGTGAACCTACTCCTTACATTGATAATTTTAAAACAGACGTTGAAGCAGCTAGTAGACTAGGGACTGGTTTATTAGACAATCAATTTTACTACTATACGGTATTCACTATTCCTGTAGGTGCAAACGTAGCTCAAGCGACTTTCGCTAATTTCGATAGCGGAGTGTCTACCCAAAGTTACGCTATAAGTGCAATGGACCGACAGTTCGGGAATATCTTATATAATAATATGTGGTCTAGCTTAGACAGAGAGTTAGATTCTACGGGAGACTTACAAGACTTAATGCAAGTATTTGGTAATTTCTTTAACGAATTACATGCATTAGTTGACACCTATAGATTACAAGATACGGACAGAGTTCTAGTTACGGCTGTTCTACCTTTATCGGAGCAGTATGGTTTACCTTCAGTCGGTTATACGATTGGAGCAGACACCTTACGACGCATAGGTAAAGATATGACTCAAGCCTGGAAGCTAAAAGGAAGTAAAGAAGGTATAGCGTTATTCATCAAGATTATTACAACTTGGGATGTAACTGACGGTACCGCAGACTTCTCTGGAGCTATTCTAGATTTCTTACCTAACGTTTCGGCACTAAGATTTTTCGATCCGAACTTAGGTAATTTAAATACTAGAATCACTAAAACTGATCCTTTCGTAGCTGGAGGACGATTCGCTAAATCGTTACCTGGAATTGTTATTCCTGGTTTCTTCACATTTAGAGAATTCGTAATCACGCTTCCTAATGTTGCACTATTCTTAGGAACTAGCGAAGGTTATACGGTATCTACCGGAACCACTACGATGACAGATAGCACTCAAAACTACGGAGCTACAGATAGCTTAGTAGGTAACTTCTTAATCCCTAACACGGAAGAAGTAAATGATATTTACCAGATTGTAAGCAATACAGCTACAACAATCACTGTAAGAGGTATTATCAATAATAGAGTGCCTGGTGGAAGTTATGCAATATTATCTCCACTTAATACTAATAGGTTCGTAATTCTAAATAAGCTATTGCCGGTATACATTCCATTTGGAACCCGTGCTGGATTTCTTTTCACTATAACGTAGGCTTTATGAGAAAATACCTAGTTTATAAAGTAACTTTTCCAAACAATAAAGTTTATATTGGTATTACTAGTAAAGATTTAGAATTTAGAAAAAAGAAACATTTTTCTGAACTCAAAAAAGGAACTAATTATAAATTTCATAATGCTTTACGAAAATATGAAGGACTAGAAGTATGGGAAGAATTTGCTTATGCTTTTACCTGGGATGCTTGTAAAGAATTAGAGCAAAAATTAATTAAATATTTTAACAGTTTTGATAACGGCTATAATTCTACTTTAGGTGGAGATGGAACGTTAGGTTGGAAACATAATCCTAATTCTGTTAAAAAATCTAAAGAACATAGAGACAAAATACGTATAGCTTTAAAAGGGAAACCTAAATCAAAAAAAGCTAAAGAATCTATGTCTAAATCTAGAAAGAATTTTAAATATTCTAGAGAACAAAAGGAACAACAAGCTATTAATTGTGGTGGAAAATTATTTACTGTATTTAAAAATAATATTGAATTAGGAAAATGGTATAGTAAACAAGTTTGCGCAAAAGAATTACAATTAAATGCTAGAGGAATTTTAGGTTGTTTAAATCAACCAAATAAATTCAAATCTCATAAAGGTTATACGTTTAGATACGTAGGAGAAAAACATGCTTAGGTTTAATACTTTTCGATCTGGCAGATATTTACGTAGCAAATTTGTCGAGGGAAAATATTTGCTCGCAAGTGAAGCGACAGACTTAGAATTAGAAGTAATGGACCTCCTACGTAAAGTTGTAAACTCTACGATAGGAGACGTGGCTATCGAAGACGCTTTTAAAGTAGAGCGCCTTTCGGATACCCAAATTCTAATTAAGCCTGGTCAAGCATGGTTCAAAGGTTTACCTTTTGCTATGCGTGGAGGCAAAGATCAACTTGTTACTGGCGCTATTTTGAGTCTCGGTACGGTTCCTGTTGGAACTACGGCGACTGACGATTCTACCGGCCTCGGTAAAGTTATCACATTTAACAGCGGTTCCACTACTCCCTCTGCGTTGTACAGAATCGTTATTACTGCACGTGAAGAACTTATTACTGAAGTAGACGATCCTTTTCTTCAGAACGTAAACCTTACTGAGTCAACTGCTCAGAAGATTCGTTTACTATTCCAGTTGAATATTGTTCCTGAGAGCTTGCAAACTGAAAGTCCTATTCCTTATAGAGATGAAGCTAGTGCTTCAGGATCAGTTACTAACTTCCCGAACTCGGGCGGTATGGCTGCTCCTAACTTCGTCAATCAGATTAGTGTTACTCCTACTGCTGGCGGTAACGGTGAGTTGTTAGCGATTAATCCTATCTCTGGGCTAGAAGGTATCGATGGTAGAGATTTAGAATTAGTTGTTCGAAATAATCCTTCTATTGGTGGAGGTAATCCTATTCCTAGAGGATTAAATGCGCCTCAAGCTTTTGCAAACGGCAAATTAATAGATTCTTTAGGTAATGTATTTCATGTAAATCTTATTTTTGATGATACAGTTAACACACAATCAGTTATTCGTATTGATAAAGAGCCGGATCAACCGAACCCTCAAATCATTAACACTCTACCGTACACGCTACTTAAGAGAGATGTTTATGTAACCGACGACTCCAACGGCGTTCCCCAAGGTAAATTACACTGGGCGATTGCTACCGTTGATTGGAGTTCCACTGACGGAATCGACCACGATTCTAAAGTTGTGGACCTACGAGTTAGTGTATCTAAACAAGATGAAGCTCAACGCTTATTGATGACTAGAGACAATCTAGAAATGGTTGGCGGCGGCAATATCTCCTTTGACCTAGCTCAATCTATGCTAACTTGGCCTGAAGATTTCTCCATTGTAAATCCTCACGGTCCTCTACAAACCATCGCTGCTGGACAAGCTCCACTAGTTGATGGCGGAAGTTTAGCTTATGAAATGGACCTAGAATCAGGCGGTCCAATTCAACGGGGTACTTTATCAGTAACCGTAACAGGCGCAGGAACTACTGCGACATTAGCCGCTGTAGACCTAGCCGACGTAAGACTCGGTAACGTCTTAGTCGATTCAACTGGCGCACTACATGTTATCACTATAATTGATAATGTGAATGATACCGTAACGGCTTCTACTTCTATTGCTGCTGGCGCTGCTGTAATCTATAAAGATTCTTTTGGTCCAGAGAAAGCTCCTCTTTCTAGCCTTAGCTTTATCCTTGCTGTAAGAAGCGGCGATGATGTTCTAGTTGGCGGCGAAGAGGAAGAGTCAGATTTTGAAGATCGTAACCTTAAGTTGGTTCGTGGTGGTATCTGGAATTGGGGCGGAACTGTTGGCCCTGAAATGGTTCAATATGACGCCGACGATTTAGAAAATGCTTCGTTAAGTAACTTTAGTGCCACAGACCGTTTAGGTATGGCGTTAGTAGTACCTACAAATTTTACTGCTACTAAAGTCACCTTTAGAATGCAAAATTCAGGTTCTACAGGATCTATCGTATTAGATACTTACTCTGATACTGCTGGTGAACCTGGAACTTTATTAGACACTTCAGCGGCTATCGACGTATCAACGATTGGCGGCCCAACTCAAGATGTCCAATTTACATTAACGACACCAGTAGCATTGACTTCTGGTCAAACGTATTATTTCATCGTTCGACCGATTTCTTTGTCTTCTCCAGCGTCGTTAAGTATGCGTGGAGGAAATCCACAGGCTACACATCCAGAAAACAGTATTGAGTTTTCTGTTGATGGTGGAGCTACTTGGGGCAACTCTTTAGGAGCGTTTGTAACTTCTCGTATTGATGGCACCGCAATGGGCGCTGCTGATACTTTAAGTTGGGACCAAGATGCTTTTATTTCTATTCCAGGTTTAACCGAAGATAGAAATACTATACCCGCTGGTGATGTGACTTTAGCTAATGATGGCGAAGTCGCTTACGTTAATATTAATCGTGATGCTGGCGCACCTGCTAACCTTACAGTTCAGGTAGCTGCCATTGAAGATTTAGTTTCTACGGAAGATTTAGTTATAATCGCTCGTAGAACAGGCAATAACGTAATTGTAGGTAATCAGAGTACTCTACTTGAAGAAGGTCAGAGTTCTGAGCTTTACGCTCAAATGTCAGAACAACAGAAAGCCTTCATGGGAGGCGGACCTGCTGACAGTACTAATTACTCTAGTGAGAATTATGTAACTGATGGTGATTCTTTAGAAGACGCTATTGGTATCTTGGATAACGAGGTATTTAACCTTAGTGGTTCTGTAGCCGCTATCCAATGGAAAGATCCTGTTGCTAACTTCGCTGCTTTGCCAGCAGTGGGCAACACCGATGGGGACAACCGTCTTGTTTTAGACACAAGAGTTATTTACTCTTGGAAAGCCTCTGCTACGGCATGGGTAGAAACTGGACGTTGGAAATCGCCAGTAGCTAATGCTGCTGCGCTACCTACACTAAATAACCTAGATGGTGACGTTCGTATCACCCTAGACACTCGTGTAGCGTACCATTGGGAACAATCATCTACTTCTTGGAAGCCTTTAAATGGCACTGGCGGGGGAGTTAAGATTATTGGCGGTGGAACTGTTGGTTGGGTTGCTCCTAACTTGACGTTTACTGCTGATATGTACCTTGAGATGAAAGGCTTGGCGTATACTGATAATACTATTCAGTTCTCTACGCAAAGTCCTATTGTACTTTCAAGTTCTTTAGATGTAGCTTATGTTATTCCGAACCTAGCTTCTGGTGGCCCGAACCTTACGGTTGTGGTTGGCGCATTAGCTTCTGTACCTGCAAACGCAATTATCATTGCTCGCCGTGAAGGTAGCGATGTTATTGTAGGTTCAAGTTCGACTCGTTTAAAGAACGGTCAAACTACTGAACTATATGCTCAAGAGTCGATTCAAAGTAGAAACACTCTTCGCAGTACAGATTTCCTCCGATCAGATAACCCTGTTACCTGGACCGGAACGGAATTACAGTTCACTTCGGATATTGTTCTTGAAACAATGAACGTCCGAACTGGACAAAATAATCTTTACGTTATTGATGTTGGAGACTCTCCTCTAGCATTAGCTGACGGTGAGATTGCTTACTTAATTATTGATCGCACAGATTCTGGTGGAGCTACTTCTATCCTTACGGGTATGAGTGTTCCTACTGCGACTTCTGAAACGTTCGATTACGTAATCATCGGTAAACGTGTAGACGCTAACGGCGCTGGATACTTACATATCCCTCTACACAAACAGGTATTAGAGCCTGGCCAAACCGTAAGGCTTGGGGCTAGTGGAGCCGGATCAGGTAATGCCAATGCTATTATTGAAACGGTTAAAAACAGATTACTAGACTCTACATTTGCTCTAGCTACGCCTAATGTGTTTTCAATAGACACAGATGACAACGTAGATTTAGCTTCTACTGGTGAGTATTCACTAGTAACTAAAACGTTCGACATGGCCGTTATTGGTGAAACACTTGTAACTTCACAGCTTCTTGATGCGAATGAGTTTTTGAATAATGACAACTTCCTCAAGGAAGTAGAACTATTAGCTTTCTGGACCCAAGGTTTTATTGATCCGATTGCCACTTATGAAGTCAGCAGAGATGGTGGCGGCGAGTGGCAAACTGTAGACATGGAGAGAGTCGGTAATACTGAACTCTTCCGTGGCGTACACGTATTTGACGACGAAGCTGTAAATGCTGTTCTTCAGCAGCAAGCTCTCGCCACGTCGGACGGAGACAATGATCTTGATGACGGCACGGCTCGCCAAAAACTTGGCCAAGCATTCACAGTCACAGATAAACAGTTAGTTAAATCGGTACGTTTGCGTATCAACAAAGTTGGTTCGCCTTCAGGTAACTACAAGGTAAGTATCGTAAATGATAACGCCGGTAGCCCTGGAACTACGGTTTATTCAGAGTCGGCTCTATTGCCTGTTTCTGGTTTATCTGCTGGAGCTAACGATGTTTCGATTGATGTTTCAGACACGATTCTAATTGCTGGTACTTACCACATCGTATTTGAGGCTGATGCAGCTTATAGAGCTTCGTATTCAAACGGAGTCACTGAGATTGCGTTGCGTTCTCTTGTCGCAGGAACCCCTGTAGCACGAGCGTATGATGGAACGGTTTGGTCAGCATTAACTAGCAAGACTGTATTTGAAGTCGTAGGTATTACTCTTGACTTACGTGTGCGTATTACCTCTGGTACTACGGACGTTAAGTTAGATGGGTACGCTGTATTGTATGATCGTCTTCCTGGTCTACTGGCCACGGGAGTAAAAGAACTTGAAGTGTTCCAAGTTAACGGAAGTTCAAATACTGTAGATTTTGCAGTAAATAACTTCTTAGTAAACCCTGAATTACTCAGAGTATACGACGTTAACACTGGACAAGTATATCGTTATGGAGCCTTTACCGTAAATGGTAATACCGTTTCGTTTACTTCAGGTCAGTTCTATGATCCGGGTAATACTATTACTTTGATCTTCGATCAGACTTCAGGTGGAACATTTGACAATAGTGATGCTAACGCATTGCTCTTGGCGACTAACCACTTAGGTTCTAGCGATGCTACGATTGACCGTTCTATTGCTGGAAGAGGTATTTTCTTGAGACGCCCTGATGGAACGTTAAGAGAGATAGCTATTGATGATAGTGACAACATTGTTGTTTACAGTGTATAAGGTGATATATGGCAAGAGCTTTAGTTAAAGAAATTAAAGATACTAGAAA
>ERZ1066135.57-NODE-57-length-111390-cov-24.523959_pt1 | contig 111390 bp, 108 predicted proteins | sample MGYA00382782_ERZ1066135 | MGnify/ENA primary metagenome ERZ1066135 (study PRJEB33369, sample SAMEA5778365) | biofilm metagenome | biome: Industrial cooling water; feature: Water cooling tower basin; material: Biofilm | place: United Arab Emirates | collected... | reverse complement strand
TCACGAAACGCAATGCTAATTATTCCTTTCGTCACGTGGGGACACTTGCCGAGGCGGAAGTGGACATAAATATCCGCCTCGTCCGTTTACTAAAATTATTGGTGGTATACTAGCAGTAGACAACAGTTTTACCAATCAAGCGACGCTAGAAAAGCACCTCAAATCCTTAAGGCCAATTGAATCTCTAGATATGGGATGTGCAGTAAATGCAGGAAGTTTTTATCTAGGGTATGATTTGAACCAAACGAACTGAGACTGGAGATTGAAAAACTTTTTGGTCAAGAAAAGCACAATGATATTGAGGAACTTCTTGAGAAAACGATTTCCAACTATTATAATAAACGGTCGATACAGGAAATTGAATTTAGTAAGGCTGAGCACTCTCTTGTTACATTTTTTCTTCAATTATCGAGATACTTGCAACAATCTATTGGTTCGGTAGCAGCAATTGATTTGAGTGATTATGCAAAAGCCATAAAGTTTGAACTTGATGAAGAAATCTGAGCAGTTTGCAAAAAATGGAGCCATAATTCTCGCCCTTGTCGGTGTTTTCACCAACAAGCATATGGTCGTTGGTCATAAGACACAACGACGGCTTAAGGATGCAGTCTTTGCATTTGAATGGCCAAAAGGGTTTTGATTCAGCCCCGACAGAAGCGGCACGCCGTATAGCGGATGGCGGGAGTACAGGCTCTAAAAAGCCTTGCTGTTTCGCTACTGACGCTTCCGGTCAGCACTCGTCCAAAAAACCTTAATCCAACCCCCTTCTCAAAAACACCACCAGCGGATGGAGCACGCGGAAGCTGTGGAGCACTTGCTGCACAAAGTCGGGGGATTGTGCCTGTGCATCGGTGAAGGTGTGGGTGAAGGCGTAGCTTTTGTATTTCAGCCAGTCAATATGCGGGTGATCTTTGGGGTATCCTTTGGGTGCCGTTTTCAGGCGGTCGTCGTAGGCGGTGGGGTAGTGGTTCGTAAATTCCTTGCTCTCCACGATAGACACAAACTCGGCTGCATTGTAGTCAATCTCTTGCCGCACCTTTTTCAAGGCTTCTGCCTCGGGATGGTAGAGGCCGCCTCCGCAGAAATTGTTGCCCGGCTGAATGTGCAGGTAATAGCCCGGCTGCCCTGTTGTGCGTCCGCCAATGGCCATGTAGGCACCAAAGTGGGTTTTGTACGGGTCTTTGTTGGTGCTGAAGCGCACGTCTCTGTTCAGCCGAAAGATGCATTTCTTCGGGTCTTCATTTCCAATGCCAGGGTCAATGGTTTGCAGTCCGGCAATCAATTCTTTCACGAGTAAAATGAAATCCTCTCGTGCCGTTTGATAGTCTGCCTTGTGGGCATCCATCCATTCTTTGGTGTTATTGGCGGCCAGTCCGGCAAGGAAGTGGTGGGTTTGTTTGACGTCCATGGACTAGAGTTTTTCTAAAACCTGCTCTAATTTAATGGTTCTGGAGGCTTTGAGTAGAATGGTACCGGTAGCGGCGAGCGGCGAGCTGTGAGCTGAGAGTAGGTGTGTGGTGGAGGGGAAATGCTTTGCTTTTGGCAGAAACTCCAGTGCCGGCTTTATCTTCTCTCCCACTAAAATTATCTCATCAATGCCCAAATCGGCAATGAACCGCCCGATTTTACGATGCTCTTCGTCTGAGTCTTGCAATTCGTTCATGTCGCCAATGATCGCCACTTTATGTCCGCCGAACTGTGCCAGGTTTTGCAAGGCGCCTCGCATGGAGTCCGGGTTGGCATTGTAGGCATCCATGATGATGGTGAGCCCCTCTTTTTTGATCAATTGCGAGCGCTGATTTTCCGGCGCGTATGCCGCTATGGCCGCAATGATGTCCGCCTCGGGCACACCGAAATGCACACCCAAGGCAATGGCGGCAGAGACGTTGGGAAAATTGTATGCCCCCGTCAGTTGTGTTTTGATCGTGTGGCCATGCCAATCGACGTGAAGAAACTCCGCATTGGGCAACACCGACAGGCCGTCCATCGGATAGGCCATGGGCTTCTCGAAGCGCTTCACCATGTGTTTCAGGCGTTCGTCCAACATATTGATGAAGGGCATTCCGTTCGTCTTTCGCAAGAAATCGAACAATTCACTTTTGCCGCGCAGCACCCCTTCTATTCCTCCAAAACCCTCGGTATGCGCATAGCCAATATTGGTAATCAGCCCGTGTGTAGGTTGGGTAATGCTACTGAGTAGGGCTATTTCGCCTTGGTGATTGGCACCCATCTCCACTATGGCCAATTCAGTTTGGTCTGTCCACTGCAAGACAGTGAGCGGCACCCCGATGTGGTTGTTGAAATTGCCCTTGGTGGCAAACGTGCGGTACTTCTTCGACAGCACGGCATTCACCAGTTCCTTGGTGGTGGTCTTGCCGTTGGAGCCCGTGATGCCTACCACCGGTTTTGTGAATTTGGCTCGGTGATGTCTAGCTAGTTCTTGCAGCGCTTCCAGCGAATCCTTCACCAAAAAAATGCGTGGGTCCGTGGCAAAAGCCGGATCATCCACGACGGCATATTTTGCTCCTTTTTCCAATGCGCCTGCTGCATATTGGCTGCCGTTGAAGTTGGGTCCGCTCAAGCCAAAAAAGAGGTGACCCTCGCCCACGGTACGCGAATCGGTGGATACGCCCGTGCAGTCTGTGTATAGCGAATAGAGGCGCTCGACTGTTGTGATCATACTTATCGTTTTAGGGGCGCTTTCACCCGATAATCTGCTGAAACAATGCCTTTGCTGATATTGGCCAGTTTGTTTTTAAGCAAGCGTTTTTTGAAGGCACTCAGGTAATCAGTGAACAAGATGCCCTCTATGTGATCGTACTCGTGCTGGATCACGCGTGCCTTCATGTCGGTGAGTTCTTCTTCGTGCCAGTTCCAGTTGGTGTCTTGGTATTTGATCTTGATGGTCTCCGGTCGCACCACATCTTCGCGAATGCCGGGGATGCTCAGGCAGCCTTCTTCAAATGCCCACTCTTCGCCGTATTCGTCCACGATTTCCGGATTGATAAAGGCTTTGCGCACACCATCGTTTTCATCGTCTTGCATAGGTGCCGTGTCGATCACAAATAGGCGGATGGACAGCCCAATTTGCGGAGCGGCCAGACCCACACCATTTGCTGCATCCATCGTCTCGAACATATCGGCGATGAGCTGCTCCATGTCATAGTCGCCGGGTTTTATTGTTTCGGCCTTTTTTTTCAGCACCGGGTCACCAAAAAGTACGATCGGGTATATCATCTGGACTGCATGTAGGATTGTAAAATAAGCGCGGCGGCAATGGTATCTATTTGGCCTTTTTCGCGGCGCTTTTTCTTTTTCATTCCCCCCGCCACCATGGCCTGCATAGCGTGTTGAGAAGAATGACTTTCATCGTGCAAAACTATCGGTTTGTCAGGAAACTCCTTTTCGAAAAGGGCTTTGAATTGGCGCACGAGCTGTGTAGCATCCGTATCTGATCCGTCCACTTTGGTCGGGTATCCAAGCACCACTCGCTCCACGGCTTCTTTCTGAAAGTAGCTTTTGAGAAAAGACATCAGGTCTGTGGTGAGTTGAAAACCAATGGGACTGGCTACAATCTGCAACGGATCGGTAGCTGCCAAGCCGCATCGTTTGCCCCCATAATCAATCGCCAGTATCCGCGCCATTCACATAAGATTAGAAACCTGATGAACCCAACTGCTGTTTAGTCAGTATTTTTATCGCTCAAAGAAAGAAAACGTGAAGCACACTAATACCAAACAAGCCATTCGATTACCCATTTTTCTTGCCATTGCCTTGAGTATCGGCATTTTTATCGGCTCGCGTGTGAGCACCGGAAAAACGGAGAACGTGGATAGCATGTACGCCAGTTTGCATAAGTTCCGCCAGGTGATGACGCATATCAATGACTATTATGTGGACGATGTGGAGACCGAGCAATTGGTGGAAACGGCCATCGAGCAAATGCTGGACGAATTGGATCCTCACTCGCTCTACATCCCCTATGAGGAGCAAAAAATCGTGGGTGATCAGTTAGAGAGCAAGTATGAAGGAATCGGCGTGGAATTCAACATTTTCAAAGACACTATCGTGGTGGTGACAGCTCTCAGCGGCGGGCCTTCGGAGAAATTGGGCATTCTCTCCGGTGACAAAATCATCAAAGTGGGTGACGAGGTAGTGGCAGGCATTGGCATCAATAACCGGGGCGTCCTGGAGCGGCTGAGAGGAGAGGCTGCCTCGGAAGTGACCATCACTATTTTGAGAGGTAAAAAGCAAATAGAATACACGATTGTGCGTGGTGAGATTCCGCAATATTCGTTGGATGCGGCTTATATGATTGATGCTGAAACGGGCTACATCAAAATCAACCGATTCGCTGCTTCCACTTTTCTGGAGTTTAAAGAAGCACTATTCAAGCTTCAAGACAGAGGCATGCAAAACCTCATTTTGGACCTCAGCGGCAATGGAGGTGGCTATATGGATCCGGCTGTGAAAATGGTGGATGAATTTATAGAAGACGGCAAGCTGATCGTGTATACCAAAGGCAAATTGAAGCAAAGCAATGTGGCGTACAAGTCTGAGAATCCGGGCGAGTTTGAAAAAGGTGCGCTCATCGTGTTGGTAGATGAAGGATCTGCCTCAGCATCGGAAATTGTGGCCGGAGCTATCCAAGACCATGACCGTGGGTTGATCGTGGGTCGCAGAACGTTTGGCAAGGGCTTGGTGCAGAACTACTGGGAGCTGAATGACGGGTCTGAACTACGCCTGACCACCTCTCGCTACTACACCCCAAGCGGACGGAACATCCAGAAACCTTACGAAGGGGGCAATTTGGATGCGTACTATCGTGAATATTACGAGCGCTACATTTCGGGTGAATTGTACTCCGAGGACAGCATCAAAGTGGCTGACAGCCTGTTGTTCAAGACAGCCAAAGGCCGCACGGTTTTCGGTGGAGGCGGTATCATGCCTGATTATTTTGTGCCGCTAGACACCTCCGGCAACACCACCTTGCTCACGCAAATTTTCAATACCAGTTCTATCCATGAATTTGCCTTTGAATACGCCCGAAAAAATGAGGTGGAATTCAAAGAAATGGGCTTAGAGCGATTTATTGCCGAATACCGCGTATCGGACGCTACGCTGAACGACCTGCTGGCAAGTGCCGAAAAAAATGGAGTAAAGCGCAATAACCGACAGTTCCAAACGTCAAAAGAATTGCTCAGACTCTATTTGAAGGCCTTCATCGGTAGGGGCATTTGGGACAATGAGGCCTTCTTTCCGGTGATCAACCAACGAGATGAAATCATCACCAAGGCACTCACGCTCATCGAAGCGGCCAAAGGTCTTTAAGTGTAATAGTATTGGGTAGTTGTATATTTGGATTGTTTTAACGCAAAATTTGATTGACTATGATGGATTTAGAAAGCCTGCGAAGCATTAATCCGCCTTATTTTGATTTTCTGATGCTGTGGCAAAAGATCGCCTTTGCGCTCATTTTCGCCTCGCTTGGAGCGGCCTTGCTCATCTACATACTCTACAAAATAAAGGTGGTAGGCCTCAAGACGTTCAAGCAGAAATACGATCACATTTCCAAATTTGAAATCAATCGGTACGGCCTTGCGCATATGGCCATAGCGGTGGCGTTTTTCTTTTTTGTCAACTACCTCGAGTTCATGACGGTGGCCAAAAACTACGGATGGTTTTTCGTGCGGCTGTTCATAGGCATAGCCATTGCCATTTTGTACGGTTATATAGCCCGCTTACTCTTGAAGTATTATTGGCCGGGTCCTATGCACAAAAAATTGCGCAAGCTGCGCTACACGCCGCGCACGAATCCTACGAATGGTCGAAAAATGAAACTGCTCAGCGAAGCAGAGGAAGATGCCTATTTGGATGAAGGAAAGCAAGCAGAAGAAAATGTATTCTCGGTAGATTATGACGTGTGGATAGACGAGACCACCGGCGAAACGCACATAGAGAAATACGACGGCCGCCTCACCGCCGAGCAATGCGACAGATGTGGCTTCCAGACGCTCAAATTGGCCAAAGAAGAAATAGTGAAAGAAGCGACAGAGGCGAAAGATGGCGAGCTCTTGAAGGAATTCAAGTGTGCCTACTGTGCCCGGGTGAAGAGACGTACAGTGAAGCTCACCAAGAATATGAAGCAAGATGCGAGTGCCGGTGTACTCATCGAAAATCCGCTGGAAAAGCACGAACAGGTGGTGACCGTCAAAGTGGACATCAGTTCTGACCAATACGCCCGTCTCAGCTACGAATTCCAAAGCTTAAGAGAAGCCTTGAAATCGGAAGGATTGGCCGGCGAAGGATATGGCATTCGTTCGGTAAAAATCGAACTCTTCACCAGCCAAGATGTCCACCTGAAATTTGAATTCCAGAATTTGCCCGAAGCGAGAAAATTCATGGAGCAATTCAGTTTGCACAATGTCAATCAATAGGATGTTGACCGGAAAACGAATAGGGCTCATTTTAGGGCCCTTTTTGTTTGTTTTGGTCTATGCCAAGGTGATGCCCGTGCCAGACTTGTCGCATGCGGCTCTGGCCGTGCTCGCTTGCACGCTTTGGATCACCACTTGGTGGGTCACGGAGGCCATACCCATTTCAGCTGCATCGTTATTGCCTATGGTCATTCTACCCATGACGGGCGGTGCACCTATCGGTCAGACCACAGCGGCCTACGGTGACAAAATGCTTTTCTTGTTTGTGGGCGGGTTCATGATCGCCATTGCTATGCAAAAGTGGAACCTGCACAAGCGCATCGCACTGAACATCATCATGACGGTGGGAGGCAAGGCACACACGCTGATCCTTGGTTTCATGCTTGCCACCGGCTTCTTGTCCATGTGGATTTCTAACACAGCCACCACGCTCATGATGGTCACCATAGCCATCGCTCTGATCAGCCAAATGCAACAGTATCTCTCAGAAAAAGGTACCACTTTTTACAAAGCTTTGCTGCTTTCTATCGCGTTTTCTTCCTCCATTGGCGGTGTGGCCACACTCATCGGCACACCTACCAACCCCATCTTGGTGGCCATATTTCATGAATTGTACGGGGTGGAAATTTCCTTTTTGGATTGGATGATTTTCGCGCTTCCATTTTCCGTCCTCATGCTGGGGTTCACATGGTTTATTTTGACCAAAGTGGTTTTCAAAACACACCAAATCGAATTGTCTGTTGGACGCGATTTGATTCGAGAGGAATTGAAAAAAATGGGTAAAATGACGCGTGAAGAAAAATCCATTGCTTGGGTCTTTGCCGTTGTGGCGGTGGCTTGGATCACGCACAGTTTTTTATTGGATCAATTTATCCCCGGCATCAATGACACGTCGATTGCCATCATCGGAGCACTCATTTTGTTCATTTTGCCTTCGACTGAGCGAGGCAAGCACATCCTCACATGGGACGAGGCGGAGCGCTTGCCTTGGGGCATCATTATCTTGTTTGGTGGAGGGCTTTCCATAGCGGCTGCCTTCCAAAGCTCCGGGCTGGACAAGTGGCTTGGTATGTTGCTTTCCAATGCAGAGAACCTGCCACTATTTGCGCTTATATTGGTGGTGACATTAGCGGTTAATTTCCTGACAGAAGTGACCTCCAATGTGGCTATTGCGTCCATCGTGCTGCCCATCTTGGCCTCTCTGGCGGCTGCCATCGGATTAGACCCCTCCCTGTTGATGGTGCCTGCCACCATGGCTGCATCGTGTGCTTTCATGCTGCCGGTAGCCACCGCACCCAATGCCATTGTCTTTGGGTCTGGTCATCTTCAAATTGGTGATATGGTACGTGCCGGCATTTGGCTCAACCTGATCTCCACCCTGATCATTACTGCATTGGCCTACTGGGTGGTGCCTCTGGTGCTATGAGCGCACCCGATTGGTGATGTACACTCCCACAATGATGGTGGCCATGCCCACATAGTGCATGGGTTGAAGTACTTCTTGATCCAGCACGCCCCAAATAACCGCAACGATGGGAATGACATACGTGACTGACGAGGCGAAAACCGGTTCGGTGATTTGCACCAGCTTATTGAACAAAATGAGTGCGATGGCAGTGCCCATGACACCCAACAGCGCGATATATCCTGCCGCAACTTGCACATTCTGAGTATTGATTACTTGCGGAAAAAAGTCTGTGAACAACGCTAAATGCAGCAAGGCGATCGGTCCGGTGATCAAGAGAGAAACAGAGGTCACTGTGAGTGCAGGCAAGTTGCCCAAGTGATATTTTATGATATTCAGATTGAGGCCGTAGCAGATGGTGGCTAACACTACAAAAAGCACAAAGGCATTAAAGGATAAAGCACCGGAAGCACCCGCCAAGGAGAGCACCACGGCACCAAAAAAACCGATCAACACGCCGATAAAAATATTGGCCTTTTGGTGCTGTTTATAGATAAGCAAACCAACCAAAACAGTGAAAATGGGCGTGAGGGCATTGAGAACACCCGTGACAGCACTGTCAAGGCGCGTTTGAGCTATGGCAAAAAGAAAAGAGGGAATAAGGCTACCAAGAAAACCGATGGAAGCTAAGTACTTCCAATGTGCGCGGCTTACGCTCCGCATACGCTGAAGAGCAAAAGGCAACAAAAAGAGCGAGGCAGCTACTATGCGCAACGACCCGACCATCTGCGGGGTGAGGCCGACCAAGCCACGTTTGATCAAGATGAAGGAACTGCCCCAGATGAGAGCCAGAATGATCAGTAGAAACCAGGCACGGAGATTGGGTTTTTGCACGGGGCGAATTTAGCTTTTTCGTCCATCGCATTATCAAACGGTTCATAGAAAAAAGGGTAGTCGCCTAACTTCAGCTCTTCCTTGGCTTTTCACCAACCACGAACGTCGTAGGGATGCCCGAGAGCCAAGTGTTTTTATCATCTACCAATTTCTTCCAACTTTCCTGCGAGACCAACATCAAATTGTGCTCAAGCAGAAATTCCTTGTCCGGCTCGCGCTGGTTTGCGTAGTTGATGTGCTGAGGGGCCATTTCTTCCAGTTCGTCTATGGCCTGTTTCAAATCCGGATTTTTTTGCAAAATGCCCATGCTGTCTTGAATGGTAACCTGAGAACCCGAACTCTTGATGAGGGCCTTGGCATAACCGATCAGCCGCAAATCATTGGCATCAAAGATGGGCAACAGCACCCGGTCGAGTTTAGATAGCCCTTTGTCTATCAAGATTCCCACGGGCACTTCACTCTTCATTAAAATAGTGTTGGTGCGCTCATCGAACGGTGAATTTTCAAAGAATCGCTGCTTGCCCGTGACCTGGTGCAGCAGTTTCTCGGGGTTAATAATGCGTGTAGTCAGGCCAAAAATTTTGCCTAGCAAACTTCCCTCAAAAATGGACTGACCCACGCCGATCAGCAGCAAATCATAGTTGCCCTTGTTGGCTACTTCCACTATGTCTTTATCGATATTATTTGACGCCTTAAAGAGCGTGATGATTTCTTGATTTAACCGCGCAGACTCTTCAATAATAGGCGCAAAACTTTCCTTTTCATGCACATCCAGATTGTAGGGGTGTAGTTCGTTTGTCGGTGACAGATGCATGGCAGTGATAGAAGCCTGATCGTGATCTTTATCGATCAGTCCATGTGCCAAGCGCAGAAGCGATTTTCCGCGCATAGGGTAGCCAAAGGAAATAAGGATATTGAATTTTCTCCTTGGGTTCTGCTCCCCTGATACCTCCACATCCTTGGATTTGAATGACCAATTGATCAGGTCCAGCGCCGGGCCGGTCATGACCGTAGTAACCAGCGCCATAATCACCATCATGGCAAATATCTCGGGGGTGAGTACGCCCAAATCATACCCAATATTTAGCACAACCAACTCCATCAATCCCCGCGTATTCATTAGTGCCCCAATGGTCAGGCTATCCTTCCAATTTTGACCAATAAACTTAGCGGATAAGGCACTTCCCAAGAATTTGCCCATGACCGCCACGAGAATAATCACGCCGGTGACTTTCCACAAATACACATCATTGAGTAATCCGATTTCGGTACGCAATCCTGTAAATACGAAAAACAAGGGCAGCAACAGCACGAGTGCCACGTCCTCTACTTTCTCTATAATAATGGATCGGAACTTCACATTGGCTGGCATGATTGCGCCGGCCATGAACGCACCAAACAACGCATGAATACCGATTACCTCGGTAGCATATGACGAAAGAATGAGCATCACAAAAAAGATGGCCACAATCGGTTTGCCGAGCGACTCGCGTGAAGTATGCAAATCACCTACACGCTTCAAAAAAGGGCGCACCGCCTTGATCATCACGATTACATAAATGATGGCTAGGCCGATTACATAAAGCGAACTGACAAACGACCCGGCTTTGACTATGGCAATGACGGCCGCCAGCATACACCAAGCTGTGATATCGTCTGCTGCTGCACAGGTGATCACGATCGTTCCTATGCGTGTCTTGTGCATGCCCCGCTCTTGCACGATCCTAGCCAACACCGGAAAGGCAGTAATGCTCATGGCAATGCCCATAAAAAGGGCAAACGACGAAAAAGGTACGCCCTCAGGTGCAAATGACGTGTAGACGAAATAAGCTAGGGTGAGCCCAAGTGCAAAGGGAAATACGATGCTAGCGTGACTGATGACAATGGCATCTTGCGCTTTACTTTTGAGCACTTTCAGGTCAAGCTCCATGCCGATCACAAACATGAATAAGATCAGCCCGATCTGACTGAGAAATTGGAGATTGCCGAGCGATTGAACCGGGAATAAGGCAGCCGAAAAATCGGGGAAATAGTAGCCCACCAAAGATGGCCCCAAGACGATACCGGCCAGAATTTCGCCAATGACCGTAGGCTGACGTATCTGCTTGCACACCCAGCCAAACACGCGCGCCACTAGGATGATAGTGACAATTTGCGCAAGCAAAATGGCCAATGGATGCATTAGATTGTGACTCATGGCTGTTAGAAACTCCATCCACTGACTTGCGCCGGTCTCCACCTGGTTGATGTCTCTGCCTTTTTCTAGGTTTGAGCCCGCAACAATGATCCAGTAGATGAGCGCAGAGAAACCGCCAATCGTCACCAAATAAAATGCACTACTCTTCCAGCCTTTCATACATCCAACTTGTTAAGATGAATAGTCATTGAGCTGTGTGAAAATCCAAACCAAGGCACACTCATTTCGGAAGTAAAATAGTAAAGAAACTTTTTGGGAGGAAGTATCCATGCCCAAACAGACGGTAATACTTAGTTGTTTAAGCCACCACTTCCCCAAACACCTCGGGGATCTCATCCAAAATGGCAAAAAGCTCTGCCGGATTGTCCGTTTCTACCAATCGGGTGCGGTACGGCTTGAAGTCACCAATGCCACGGAAATAGTTAGTGTAATGACGCCTCATCTCGAAAATGCCTGCGCGCTCGCCTTTCCACTCCAGCGAAAACTGCAGGTGCTTCTTGGCCACCCGTGCTCGTTCGGCCAGTGAAGGTGGCTGCAGCTTGGTGCGGTCGTGTAGGTACGCTTTTATTTCGTTGAAAATCCATGGATAGCCGATAGCCGCCCGCCCCACCATGATGCCATCCACGCCAAATTTTTCTTTGTACTCAAGTGCCTTTTCGGGTGAGTCCACATCGCCATTACCAAATATGGGAATGTGGATATTGGCCATGTTTTTCACCTCGGCTATGTGTGACCAGTCTGCCTCACCTTTGTACATCTGCGCACGTGTGCGCGCATGGATCGTCAGCGCTTGAATGCCCACATCTTGCAGTCGCTGCGCCACTTCTTTGATGCGAATATTGTCGTGATCCCAGCCCAATCGGGTCTTTACGGTCACGGGTTTGTTCACCCGCTTCACGATCTCGGCCGTCATGGCTTGCATTTTAGGCAAATCCAGCAAAATACCCGCTCCGGCTCCTTTGCAAGCCACTTTTTTTACCGGACAGCCATAATTAATATCAATGATCTCCGGATTGGCTGCTTCGGCAATGGCCGCTGCTTCGCGCATGGATTCTATTTTGTCACCAAAGATCTGAATACCGATGGGTCGCTCGTAATCGTAGATATCCAGCTTCTGCACACTCTTGGCCGCATCACGGATGAGCGCGTCAGATGAGATGAACTCGGTGTACATCAGGTCTGCACCGTTTTCCTTGCAGAGGGCACGAAACGGCGGATCGCTCACATCCTCCATAGGCGCGAGCAAGAGCGGGAATTCCCCAATTTCAATGTCACCGATTTTTACCACGTTCACCGATTATCTTTGGCTGCAAAGTTAGCCAATGCAAGACATTCTGAGCCACATACCCACTGAGGAGCGCCAAAGAAAGACCATCCTATTTTCACTATTGGTTTTGGGTTATGTGGGTTTGTTTACCTTCATGGCAGGGCAAGGCGACACCCAATCCGATGGCATCACCAGAATAGACCCTATCGATTTACTACTGGTTCAAGGGGTCATTTCCGGGGTGTTCTTTATTCTCTTACCCATGCTATTTGTTCAACATGCGCTCGATTTTCCGGTGAGAAAATTCTTCCGGCCTATTCCTTTGGTGCAATTGTTTGCTTTGGCACTTATCGGACTCTCCTGCATTGTAGTCCTCAGTGCGGTCATTGAGTGGAACATGAACATTGAACTGCCCGGAGCGGGCTTTCAGACGTGGGCAAAAGCCAAAGAGGCCGAACTGAAAATATTGACCGAACATCTGATCAACTTCAAATCAACCACCCAGTTTGTCATTGCATTTGTGGTCATCGCCATTTTTGCGGCCGTAGGTGAGGAGTTGCTCTTCCGCGGATTGATTCAAAACTTGCTGGCAAAGATTTCCGGCAATGCGCATGTGGGCATTTGGGTCTCTGCCGTCCTGTTTTCGGCCATCCATCTGCAGTTCTTTGGGTTTTTCCCTCGTTTGCTTATCGGGGCACTTTTCGGGTACCTCTATTATTGGTCAGGCCGCCTCTCCGTGGCGATGTTTGCCCATTTTTTTCACAATGGCTTGTCCATTACAGCTGCTTATGTGGCCGGCATGGGATTAGAATCCGTCCCGATCACGTCCGATCAAATGGACAAAGCGGCTCCTTGGCATCTTATCCTTGTCTTTGGGTTGATCGGCGCGGCGGCTCTTATTTGGTTTAAAAGAGAAGCAAAAGAACATGATGCATTGGCAAAGAGTGTATAAGGACAACCGAGAACATCGTGCAACCATCGTTCGGGATGTGCTAATGGATAGGGAAATAGACGCTGTAGTGGTAAACAAAAAAGATTCTCCGTATGGTTTTGGATTTTTGGAGGTGCAAGTACCGGCCGATCAGGTAATTTTGGCGCTCAAGATAATCGAGGAGGAAATTCAATTTGAATAAGTTTTCTGACCTATTAGTGCGTGCCCTTACGGCCTTGGTGGGTGCGTTTGTTATGCTGTTTTGTATAGTATATGGCCAGTGGACGTTCTTCGGTTTGTTCCTGTTTATTCTCATTTTCAGTGTGCGCGAATACACACGCATGGTTCAGTTGCCCAAACCTCAGGCTGCTTGGCTGCATCTTATTTCAGTCGCCATTTTTACCTTGTTCTTCCTGTACATGGCCGGTTTTCTGGCACCCAAGTATCTGTTCGGACTCATCCCACTGGCTTCTTTGGGTCTGTATCTTCAGCTTTATCTCAAAGACGAAAAGCCGCTTCGAAGCATGGCCATGCTCTATTTGGGGATCGGCTATATCATCTTGCCATTTAGTTTGCTCAGCGCCATAGCCTTTCATCCGCTCACGTATGAGCCGTTTTTGATCGTTGGATTGGTGGGTCTCACGTGGTGCATGGACACAGGCGCGTATTTCTTCGGAAGTGCGTTTGGTAAGCACAAATTGTTTGAGCGGGTGTCTCCCAAGAAATCGTGGGAGGGCGCCATCGGCGGAGTAGTCTTGGCCATGGTTGGTGCTTGGGTTCTGAGTCTTTTTTTGGATCAACTCACGCAAAGTCAGTGGCTGATGGCCGGTGCTCTCATTGCCATCACAGGCATATTTGGTGACTTGGTGGAGTCGTTCATCAAGCGAGTGGGCCTCACCAAAGATTCGGGCAATTCGATACCCGGACACGGTGGTTTTCTGGATCGTTTTGATAGCTTGGTCTTCAGCATTCCGTTCTTTCTTTTCTTTCTCAAGCTACTCTAATGGCTCAATACCATTAGCTTTGCGCCAAAATTGAAAGAACCCAAAAATTTCCCCTTTTTATAATGGCTTACATCGAACCGGCTCCTATCAAGGACAAAGACAATCCTTTCGAATCCATGATGTCCAGATTCCAAATTGCGGCGCAGCATTTGGGATTATCCGAAGAAGTTTACAACGTACTGAAAACCCCCACCAAACAAGTGGTGGTTTCACTTCCAGTGACCATGGACGATGGATCCATCCGCGTGTTTGAAGGATACCGCGTCATTCACTCACAAATCCTCGGTCCGTCTAAAGGTGGTATCCGATTTGACAAAAATGTGAACATCGACGAAGTAAAAGCACTTGCGGCTTGGATGACTTGGAAGTGCGCGGTGGTGGATATTCCCTACGGTGGAGCCAAAGGAGGAATCACCTGCAATCCGCGCGAAATGTCCGCCGGAGAAATTGAGCGATTGACCCGCGCATATACCCAGTCCATGGTGGACGTTTTTGGTGAAGACAAAGACATACCTGCCCCCGATATGGGCACAGGCCCGCGCGAAATGGCCTGGCTTATGGACCAGTACTCACGTGCGCAAGGCAAAACGGTGAACGCGGTAGTAACGGGTAAACCAATCGTTTTGGGTGGATCACTCGGACGTGAAGAGGCTACCGGACGTGGTGTAATGATCTCGGCGATGGCGGCTATGGAGAAACTAAAAATCAATCCATTCCGCGCTACCTGCGCCATTCAGGGCTTTGGCAATGTAGGCTCTTGGGCTGCACGCCTTTTGCAAGAGCGAGGAACCATCGTGGTAGGCATCAGCGATATCAGTGGTGCTTATTATAACGCGGAAGGAATCGACATCCCCAAGGCCATCGAATACCGCAACCACAACAACGGAAGTCTGGAAGGATTTACAGGCGCCACTTCTATTCCCGCGGAAGACATCTTGCTACTAGATGTGGACGTGCTGGTACCCGCCGCAGTGGAGGATGTGATCACTGTGCACAATGCGGATAAGATAAAGGCCAAATTGATCGTGGAGGGTGCCAATGGCCCTACTTCGGCTAAGGCGGATGCTATTTTGAATGAGAAAGGGATCATGGCTGTACCTGATATTTTGGCCAATGCCGGCGGTGTGACTGTGTCTTACTTTGAGTGGGTACAAAACCGTTTGGGCTACAAGTGGACCAAGGAGCGTGTGAATCGCCGATCTGACAGGATTATGAAAACGGCTTTTGATAAGGTGTACGAAACCTCCCTGCAATACGACGTTTCTATGCGTATTGCCGCCTATATTGTGGCAATTGACAAGGTTGCCAAAACGTACAAATTCAGAGGGGGGTACTAATTCAAGCAACAAACGATCAATGAGAATACACAAAGAAGGTTTCTGGTTAATCCCCCTCTGCACGCTGGTCATCGGAAGCCTTCTGTGGCTTTTGTGTTGGTTGATCCCTTTTGCCATTGTTCAATACATACTTGCCGCAGCGGCTCTTGTGCTGTGGATCTTAGTGATTCGTTTCTTTCGTGATCCAAACATCGATTGCCCGGCACTGCCTAACATAGTGTATGCCCCTGCCGAAGGCAAAGTGGTGGTCATAGAGAAGACGTTTGAGGATGAATATCTGCAAACAGAATGCATCCAAGTCTCCATTTTCATGTCCCCGCTCAATGTGCACGTGAATCGCTCGCCAATCGCCGGAGTGATTGATTTCTTTAAATATCACCCGGGTAAATTCTTGGTGGCATGGCATCCCAAATCGAGCACCGAAAATGAGCGTACAACCATTTGTGTGAAAACCGAGCAAGGAACGAAAATCTTGATGCGCCAAATAGCCGGAGCTGTAGCACGACGCATCCTTTTCTATCCGCCGGTGGGTACGCCTGTAGCTGCCGGTGAGCGGGTAGGCTTCATCCGATTTGGCAGCAGGATGGACTTGTTTTTGCCACTAGATGCAGAGATCAAAGTGAAAATAGGAGATATCACAAGTGGGGCTACCACCGAAGTGGCGAGGTTGAAGTAATCACTTCACCCCAAAGGCCTTCTTCACCTGACTTACATAGTCGAGCTTTTGTAATGTGAGAGTCTAATTCAATTTGAAGCCCATCTCACCACCTATCTAACTAGGACGAACTGTTTCCGCTCAATTTGGTCACGACTATTCGGCAATACTTTACTAGACAATCAGATTTCTAAATCTAGAATTGACAATTTCATAATAGACGGTTAACCATATATTTACTAAATTGGTTTTATGAAAACAGCGCCCTTTTCTTTTTCATAGCAATGCTAGCCTTTCTTGTTGGCTGCATTCCCACGGAGGAGAACCTAGGAGGTGGACTTTGTACCGGCTTTGATTTTTCCATAATTGATAAATACGAATGGGAAGAAAATGGAAACCTGGTGAATCTTGTAGGGAAAGATGGCCAACCGTTTCATCCAGATGACATTGTGATTGTCAGTCAACAACTCGATACAATGTTTTCTAAGTCGGGCAAAGGAGGATTAGTCAATAGTCTAGAAGACTGGTGGATGATAGGCGGCTTTTCATATTTTGATGATTTAGGTTGCATTGGAATAACAGAGCGGATTGATCTCAGATATTTTGTGCATCTGAATCAAGACGATACGGATACTATGGATATAGTACTGAAGCCATCACCAAAGGGACGTGTAGTCCAAATTTATTATAACAATACCCGAGAGGTATTGCCCACGGATTCAGGCACTTCTTCTTATTGGTTTTTAAAGGAATACTAAACGCACACATGAAAAAATTTACAATCCTCCTTGCATTCATACAGATTGATTTCGCATCTGCCCAACAACAGTTCGGCTGTGGGGTTCAGCCCATTGATTTTGCCACTGCTGTGAATCTTCCTTGGTACAATAACAATCAGGCACTTTCAGACTATTTACAGGCACGTATTGGTACCACAGATCCATCGGCACGTATGGATGCAAATACTGGTGCGTATGGACAATATTCATAATTTCATAATAGACGGTTAGTAAAATGTTTGTAAAATTGACCTGATGAAAAACATAATTTTTCTTTCTCTGATAGTTGCACTACTTACACTCTCAGGCTGTATAAAAGACCCGAATGAAGAAACAAATGGTGGCCTATGTACAGGATATAGCTTTTCCATTATTGACAAAGACGAATGGGAACAAAATGGAAATTTGGTAAACCTTGTAGGCAAGGATGGTCATCCTTACGATCCGGATGATATTGTGATTGTCAATGAATTGCTTGACACCATGTACATGAGGACACGGTCAGTAAATAGGACGTATGATAATGAAACAATAGTTTGGTGGTTTATAAGTGGATTTTCATATTATGATGACCTTGGCTGCATTGGAATTACTGAGCGAATTGATCTTAGATATTTCGTCCAACTCGACCAAGAGGATACCGATACGATGGATTTGGTGCTTAAACCTTCCTCTAAGGGACGAATTCTTCAAATTTATTACAATGGGATTAGGGAGCAACTTCCTACACACTCAGATATACCTTCCTCTTACTGGTTTTTAAAAGAACATCCTTAAGCTTTTTATTTATGAGATTATTTTTAATCTTTATTTTCTCAGTTAATTGCGGTTTCATTTTTGCACAGCAACAGTTTGGTTGCGGTGTTCAACCCATTGATTCTGCTACAGCTGTAAACTTGCCTTGGTACGATAACAATCAGGCACTTTCAGACTACTTGCAGGCACGTATTGGCACCACAGATCCTTCGGCTCGCGGAGATTCGAACCCGCTCTATTTTATTCCTGTTCGGCTAGTAATTTATAGGGATAATGCAGGCTCTGAGTTAAGCTCAATTTCCTCCGCTTTTGCAAATGACATTTTGGATGCAACAAATGACATTTTCTTCAACGCTCAGTCTGCTATTCAGTTTTATGTGGTGGATGTGGATTTTGTCAACAACAATTTTTACCGCACCGATATCAGTGATTTTGGCAATACGATAGACCTCTTTGCCTCCAACAAAGAGTATGGCCCGGTGAACATTCATTTTATAAAAAATACGAAAGGGTCGTTTTCAAACACTTCGGGTTACGCCATCAGTCCGTTTTATCCTGCAGTGCCTACCACCGAGTGGTCTTGCTTTGTGCGCACCCACGGGGCTAAAGGTCGTGGAGATGAGAATGTTCAAAATGATTTTGATGAAATCTCCACTACATTGGCGCACGAGTTAGGTCATGTGTTTGGGCTGCTACATACCCACCATCCGGGCAGGTTGCTATCGCTGGCCTCCAATGACGATAATGCCACCATTGAAAACAGTTGCTATCAGGAGTTTAGAAGTCGGGTGGCTGAGAATTATTGGTACGATGGCTGTACTAGCACTAACAATAAGAAGAAATGCCAAATAAACGGGGATTTTCTCTGTGATACAGAAGCAGATCCAAATGTGAGCTATGAAGAATTCTCAAATGGTCAGGTAAAAAAAGGAAGTGGATGAAGACTGCAACTATATCATAAATGCGGGTGGTGATTATTATCAAGACAATGATGGCAATGCGTGGAATCCACCTACCAGAAATATCATGAGTTATACCAATCGGGCCTGCCGTACTGATTTCAGTCCAAGTCAAATAGCGATCATGTGGTCGTATATACAGGATGATTTCTTGCTGCAAGATGCGGCGGCAACAGGACCTTCACTGCTATGCTTATCTGATGAAGGTGACTATACATTGATCAATGCCCCCACTGACCTAGAAGTAACATGGTTGGTTAGTACTAATCTTACCATAGTTTCCGGACAGGGAACGGCATTTTTAAGAGTCCGGGCAGTTGGCAATGGCTCAGGCTGGGTAAGACCAACTATTAATGGAGAATTGTGGGATGTGGAGTTGAATCAGTTTAACGTACTAGTTCAGAATACTGCTATTCTTACCACTACTGGCATGGGTGGAACATGCTACGAACCTGTACGAAACTTTAGCTACTCACCAATAATAGCAAATGTGAATTACAACTGGATTCTCAATACAAATAAACTTAGTATTTCCTCAGGTAATGGCATGGCTTATCTTGAGAACAATACCCTGCAAGATGGCCAAAGTGTGAATTACACACTCACCTTACAAATCAACGATCCACTTGGATGCACCATTTCATCCAACACTCGGACAGGAGTCTTCTATAAACCCACACTATGCGATTGTGGATATGATGACCCAAGCTGTGGTGGACGTGGTGGACCCCCTTCGCCTCTAATTGTATTTCCTAATCCTACGGACGATGACTTGGAAATAGAAAATACTAGCGCAGGTGAATTTAAGTATCACATTTATTCCAACACGAATGAGTTGATTTTAACCGATGTGTCAAAGCAAGGAAAAGTGCGCAAATTCATCGGCTCCTTGCAGCCCGGCATATACTATTTGGTTATCGTAATGGCTGATGGTACAGAACACAGGCACAAGATTGTGAAACAATAAGTCGACTGTAGAATGTCCTCGGTTTAAAACCGATCACTTCACCCCAAAGGCCTTCTTCACCTGACTGACGTAATCCAATTTTTCCCAAGTGAATAGTTCTACTTTCACTTTCTTTTCGTTGGATTTGCCTGCATTGAAGACTTTCACCACAGTCTCGGGCTTGCGTCCCATGTGTCCGTAAGCGGCTGTTTCCAAATAGATCGGTGAACGCAGCTTCAATCGCTTTTCGATGAAGTATGGACGCATATCAAATAGCTCCATCACTTTTTTGCTGATCTCACTATCAGTCATAGCCACATTTGATTTACCCTTCGTGTCTACATAAATCGAGGTAGGCTGTGCCACCCCAATGGCGTAAGAAACCTGCACCAGTACTTCCTTGCTCACTCCGGCTGCCACAAGGTTTTTGGCAATATGACGAGCTGCATAGGCTGCACTTCTATCCACCTTCGAGGGATCCTTGCCGCTGAATGCTCCTCCTCCGTGACCACCCTTGCCGCCGTAAGTATCCACGATTATTTTACGTCCGGTCAGTCCGGTATCGCCATGAGGCCCACCTATCACAAACTTACCCGTTGGGTTGATGTGGTATTTGATGTTTCCTTTGAAATATGGCTTGTACTTAGGATATGCTTTGAGAATGCGCGGAATCACAATTTCCTGAATATCCTTAGCGATGCGCGCCTGCATTTTCTTTTCTGTATCAAAATCATCGTGCTGCGTGGACACCACAATGGTATCGATGCGCAATGGCTTATGATCATCGCTGTATTCTAACGTCACCTGACTTTTGGCATCAGGTCGCAGGTACTTGATTTTCTTACCTTCTCTGCGAAGAATGGCCAATTCCTGCAGAATCTTGTGAGACAAGTCCAACGCCAACGGCATGTAATCCTCCGTTTCGTCGGTGGCATAGCCAAACATGATCCCTTGATCGCCCGCTCCCTGATCTTCCTTATTTTTCTTATCTACGCCTTGGTTTATATCCGATGATTGTTCGTGAATGGCCGACAGAATGCCACAGCTATTTGCTTCGAACATATACTCACTTTTGGTATAGCCAATCTTGCGGATAACATCCCGCGCTATGTCTTGCACGTCCAAATAGGCCTTGGACTTCACCTCTCCAGCCAGCACCACTTGACCGGTGGTCACAAGTGTTTCACAAGCTACTTTGGAGTCAGGATCGTACGCAAGGAAGTTATCAATGAGCGCGTCTGAAATTTGATCGGCTACTTTATCGGGGTGACCTTCTGATACGGATTCGGAGGTAAAGAAATAGGGCATAATTAGGGTTAAAAGCTAGAGCGCACAAAGTTATGTTTTTAGGTCAAAATCCATAGGCTTATGCCGGATATGTTCCGATGCAAAAAACCGCGGGAATTTTATGAATGTCCGGCAGGGCTTTGCTCCACTCTTTGATACTTTGGGTGGCAATCAATTCGCGCGAACCGGATATGCCTGCCGCGACAGAAAGCAGCGTACCGGGAGCACAGGTATCCACGAGTGCCTGCAGCAATTGATTGTTGCGAAAGGGTGTTTCCATAAAAAGCTGGGTATAGCCGGTTCGAAAGGCGTTAGTCTCCATCTGCTTCAATTTTTTTGTTTGTTCGGCCTTGTCAATGGGCAGATATCCGTGAAAAGTAAACTGCTGACCGTTGAACCCTGAAGCAATAAGGGCCATCTGAATGGCTGACGCGCCGGGAAGCGGCACCACGTGCACTTTGTTTTTGTGTGCCCAACTCACAGCCATATTGCCAGGGTCGGCTAATCCGGGCAGCCCTGCCTCCGACATGACACCCACGTCTCCTAGTTGTATCATTTCACTCAAAACAGCACTTATAGGCTGAGAGCCGGAATTTTTGTCCATCACCTCAAAGCGCAACTCGTCGATGTTCACGCCCACTTTGAGGCTGCCGATAAATCGACGGGCGGTGCGGACATTTTCTACCAAATAAAAAGACGTGTGACGAATGACCTCCTTCACCATGGGCACCACAAAATCAGGCGTATTGGCTTCATCCAGATAGGTCGGTATCAGAAAAAGTTTACCCCTCATTTAATAGGAAATCTGTGACCAAACGCGCCAACGTCTTTGGCTGCTCGGCGTGAACCCAGTGACCTGCTCCTGGCACCATTATTATGATGGCATTAGGAAAATGCTTCTTGATTTCGGCATGATCGGCCGGTTGGATATAATCAGACTCTTTGCCGCCTATAAAGAGCACGTGCCCATTAAACCAGTCATCTTCAGCGAGCGCTTCTCCAATTTTATCGGCATTCTTTTCGATTATATCCAGATTCAATTTCCAGACAAATTTTTCGCCCTCGCGTGAAAGATTTTTCAATATGAACTGGCGCACGCCGAATTCGGGAATGCGGTAGGCCATCTGATCATCAGCTTCTTGGCGTGTTTTCAGCGTGTCCAAATTCAGCGATCGAAACGCACGAAAAATACGGGCATGGTGAGGTTCGTAGTGTCTCGGAGAAATATCCACCACGATCAGTTTGTGCACTCGTTCAGGATAGCGAGTGGCAAAAGTCATGGCTGTTTTGCCGCCCATGGAGTGGCCGAGCAAATGCGCACGATCAATACCCTCATTGAGCATAAGTTCCAACAGGTCATCGGCCATCACGTTATAGTCAAACTCTTCACTGTGGGGAGAATTGCCGTGGTTCCGCTGATCTACTAAAAAAACCTGGTAGCGAGCAGACAAGTCCTTTCCTACCGTCTGCCAATTGTCAGATGACCCGAATACCCCATGTAAAATGATGAGCGGCTCACCAGAGCCATACGAACGGAAATGTAATTGCATGCTGTGCTTAAACGGTTGTTATGCGAGTTTTCTTAAATAAAGTCCAATGGTATTTTCAAGTCCAAAATAAAGCGCATCGCTAATAAGCGCATGTCCGATGGAGACCTCCAATAGGTTAGGAATGGATTGTTTAAAAAATTGAAGATTCTCCAAATCAAGATCGTGACCGGCATTGAGTCCCAGCCCCGAGATGTCGGCTTGTTTGGCGGCTCGAAGGTAGGGCGCAATGGCCTTGTCCCGATCATTCGCATAGCCTTTGGCGTACGATTCAGTATACAATTCTATTCTATCCGTTCCACATGCTTTGGCCGCTTCCACCATCCGCTCGTTGGGCTCCACAAACAAAGATGTGCGCACGCCCCACGATTGAATCCGACCAATGATCTCTTGCAAAAGAGCTTGATGTCGAATCGTATCCCAGCCGGCATTTGACGTGATTACATCTGGAGGATCGGGTACTAAAGTGGCTTGAGCGGGTCGAATGGCCTCAATGATTTCCATGAAGCGAGCGTCGGGATAGCCCTCGATGTTGAATTCTGTAGTTACTATCTCTTTCAGCTCAAACACGTCCGTGCGGCGAATGTGCCGCTCGTCGGGCCGGGGATGCACCGTAATACCCTGCGCACCGAAACGCTCACAATCCATGGCTACACCTACCACTGATGGTCGGTTACCTCCACGGGAGTTGCGCAGGGTAGCTACTTTGTTAACGTTTACACTTAGTTTTGTCATTCGCAGGTTGTCGCCACTTTCGGAGACAAATTTGACCAAATAAAACCCAAAACCATGAGCTTAAAAGTCAAAATAGAAGGAGAAATAAAGCAGGCCATGCTGAGCCAAAACAAAGACCGCTTACGCGCCTTGCGTGCCATCAAGTCTTTGATCCTGCTGGCTGAAACGGAAAAAGGAGCCAAAGCAGAACTCACGGAAGATGCCGAATTGAAATTGCTTCAGAAAGCCGCAAAACAGCGTAAAGACTCTCTTGAGGTGTTTGAGCAACAGAAACGAACGGACTTAGCCGAAGTGGAACGGGTCGAATTGGCCATAATTGAGGAGTTTTTGCCCAAGCAAATGAGCGAAGCAGAGGTGGAAGCAGCTGTGAAAAAAGTGATCGCCGAAGTAGGCGCCACCGGTCCGCAAGATATGGGCAAGGTGATGGGTGCAGCCTCCAAACAACTGGCCGGACAAGCCGATGGAAAGGTGATCTCGATGTATGCCAAAAAACTGCTTGGCTAACGTGGCGCTTTTTGACATCATCTTCGGAATTTCCCTCCTGATCGCCGGATTCAGTGGATTCAAGCGAGGATTTATCGTTGAGATTATTTCACTACTGGCTTTCTTTATAGGGCTATTTTTAGCCTTGAAGCTTGCATTCCCCATAGCCCTACGCTTCTTTGGTGCAGGCGAGTCTTTCTGGATCGTTGCGCTGATTATATTTCTGCTGGTTTTTTTGCTGGTGATCTATGCTGCCACCTCCATTGCCAAAGCCATCAAAGCGGGTTTGGAACCTACAGGCGCTGGTACGTTAGATAGTCTGCTGGGCATTGTCATAGCAGTGGCCAAATGGATTTTCATCGTGAGTATCCTATTGTGGGTTGTCGAATCTTTGGATATGGACGTACCAAATGAGTGGGTAGACAATTCGTATCTCTACATGCCCTTGGCTTCCGTGGCACCCATTATCGTGGAGTGGGTGAGTAGTGTCATTCCGTTTTTTCACGATATTCTAGACACGATGGACGCACCCCCTCGGCGCGTCTAGGAAAATTTTTGACTGATCTGATCAGCCTTTCTTAGAGCTTACAATTGAAATCATGGTCCCTGATCCAAATACGCGCACATAGCATTCAACTTAATGCTTTCCAAGAAGAGCAAATATTATGACTCATTTTTTCAAAGAAAAATATAAATTAATAATTTCATAATGCACGGGTCATTAAATTTTTTTACTTTGGCTCTGTGAAAATTTCTGAACTCTTTTCATTGTTAATTGCCATCTCATTTCTACATGGGTGCAACTCTCATGAAAGCCCCATTTTCTCTAATTGCCCACCGATTGCGATTGATTATGATGCCCCGTACAGTAATCCAATCTGGCACCCCTCTGGTGAATTCATTGGCTTCAATTATTTGCCATTGATATCCAAGGACATATCCAATGGGAAGAAGAAATGCCCACATTATACCTATGATTACACTCAGCAAGGGTTCTATTTGGTGAATGCGGATGGATCTAATCTACGATGCATTCTGCCATATACTTTGCTCACTCCTGCTTGGAACCCTGATGGTAATTGGATAACCTATTCCGAGGGTGGGCAAATAATTACCATGCCATTTGATGGGGAACATTTTTTAGAGTCTGATAAGCAGCAACTTACCTTCGCCGGTAGTAACTTTTATCCTGCATGGAGCCCAGATGGCTCTCTAATTGCATACGATAATTCCACCTGTGGAAGTGCTACTGAACCCAGACCTACAGATGGTTGTGGGATTCTAGTAATGAACAGTGATGGAACCAACAAGAAATTTATCGCATCAAATAGCAGACAACCATTTTGGGGATCAAGTAACCAATTTATATTCTCTTATGGTTTAAGATACGATCACGAAAATGAATTTGAGCCTTTGAGAATTTTTGATCCTGAGCATTTCAATCTCGAGCTAATTCAGCAAATTTCATTTGACCCAACTTTTACAAGCCTAACTATTATAGCTATGCACCCTGATGGCTTAGGGTTGCGATTGTTTTCATATCAAATCGAATCCAATAAGATCAAAACGCTTATGATGGCAGTACAATCCTTTGCATGGGCACCTGATGGTCGTCTTTTGGTTTTGAGGTATGATGGACGAAATATCGACGAGACGAACGGCACACTTTGGTTGATGGAGGCTAACGGTTACAATCCACAACCCCTACTGTTAAATGAATTTCAATTAATCGAATAGTTTATGAAACGTCCATTATCTATCGTCTTGCTTTTTGCTTCAATATGGGCTTTGGCTCAGCGAAACCTCGATAACGAAATATTGATCTTTTTCAATGCAGGTGTGGAACAGCAAACTGAGAGTGTCGGTAGTAGTTCTGTCCATCGGGTCGTAATTCGATCTGCTCAACTTAAAAATCTTTTGACAAGATTCAGCATCCCAATTGATCGAGTTAGACCTGCTATGCCTGATTTTGAATTGGCAGACACCTTAAGAATCCTTACAAACGGTAAATCGATCCGTCAGCCCAATATGAAGAAGCTTTATCGGTTAATTGTTCCGGAGGGTACCTCTAAACAACAACTCATTGATGAGTTAAGGAGCTTACCCGAGGTTCTTTTTGCGGAGAGCAATGGGAATACCAAGCCGTTAATTGAGCCATCTGATGCAGACTATGGAAATCAATGGGCTCTATCAAATTTTATTTATCCTGGGAGAGATATTCATGCACAAGCAGCTTGGGATATTTATAAAGGAAACCCTGCTAATATTATAGCCATTATAGATGGGGGCATAGATATTGCGCATGAGGATTTTGTTGGCAAAATTGACAGAGGTACGAATGGCTTTGGTTGGGAAGGGCACGGAATCCATGTTGGCGGGATCGCCGGGGCAACCACCGATAACAACACAGGCGTGGCTGGGGTCGATTGGTATGCCAAACTGCACAATAGACGAATAGACAACAACGGAGATGAAGGTGTTTATAACGATATAGTGAATTCGGTTAATTATAGTCCAAATGTTAAGGTCATTAACCATAGCTGGAGTATGATATTTGAAGACCAAAGTCCTGGCAGAAATTCTGTCACCGTACGAATGGCCTTTGCCTATGCCTACAAGTCCAATAGGGTATCTATAGCGGCAATGGGAAATGAAAATCAGACATATCCAAATGTAACAAATTATCCGGCAGGATTCTCCAATGTCATTGCTGTTGGCAACTCCACAATTACAGATCAGATTGCAGGGTCATCATCAAGAGGAATTCATATTGATGTGGCTGCTCCTGGTTCTGGTATTTTGTCAACGTATGTAAATGGAGGATATGGATCATTGTCCGGGACATCCATGGCTGCTCCGCATGTGGCCGGTGTGGCGTCTCTGTTGATGGGCTATGCACCTTATCTAGACAATGATGATGTGGAGAATTTGATTAAATTGAGCGCAGATGATTTAAGCAATCTTGGAGCTCAAGATGGTACCGCACCCGGATGGGATGTTGCCAGTGGTTGGGGACGATTAAATGCTGAAAATGCTCTACAAAAACTTCAACTACCCAATGAATTGAAACAATGGACGGCCTTAGGAGGTACAGTTCATTCTACCACAGGAACATTCACTCAGACCTTTTTTGGTGCTGGAAACCTCGCAGATGCCAACTATTTGGTGAAGAGGAAAGAAGTACGCAAGACAATTACATTTCCAGAGGGTTTTTGTGAAGTAATCGGGGCATGGGGTAGAGGAGTTGATACAAATGGGTGGAGTGCAGAAGCTCCAAATTTTGGTGTGGGCTTTACTGAAATTGTGCCTGGTACCCTTACCTCAACAGGAGCTACCCTAAGGACATATGTATATCAGGTATGGTCGATGGGTGGCCAAAGTTTGGGTCACTATCCCGCATCACCGGCCAATGTTGTTTTTGCATATTCTGTGTTGGGAATACCGGAACCTAGTGCGATTACTACAGGTCCAACTCAACTTTGCTATTTAGGTCAGGGAACATATTCTGTGGGAAGTCAATCCGCAGGGACAGGTGTAACTTGGACAAAGAGCAGCAATCTAACTATTGTTTCAGGCCAAGGAACCCCTTCACTAGTGGTGACTCCTGTTTCCGCATCATCCGGCACGGCTTGGGTCAAAGCTACTATGACAGGAGATTGTGGCAGTACTACCCTGAATCAGTTTAATCTTTGGGTAAACAGCCCAGAGCAAGTTCCGGCCATCAGCTACAATCTGATGCTTGAGAATCCCGAGGTGATCTGCATGACTTCTACCAATGATTATGGTGACTTTTTTGCCGGAAATATACCTGCCACTGCCACTCATGCCGAGTGGGAAACAGATGCAGGTCAGATTGTGTCTGATCCAACGCCCGAAGGATATAATTCAGTGAGTATTCAGTTGAACAACTTTGGTTTAAATCGGTATGTCCGCACCCGAAATGTGAATGAATGTGGCGTCAGCCCTTGGACTACTTATACCTTCACCTTGCAGTACAATTCAAATGGGTGCGGTGAGGGAGGATTTGGTTTCGCTATGATGTATCCAAATCCCGCAGAGGGCGAGCTGTATATCGAAGATTTGGAAGCGGGTTCCGAGGAACTCTCATCAGAATCTGATTCGTTTACAGTTTCATTCTTTAACGCATCGAGCGAACCGTATTATAAGGAAACCTGTAGTGGTAAGATGTCGATTAACGTGAGTTCTTGGCCGGAAGGCACGTATTTTGTCGATATCAAAAAAGGCAATCGATCAGAAGTAAAGCGCTTACTTGTAAAGTAAAGTAGTCTAGCACCTCTCTCCTTGTCTTTAACATTTCCTCCTCTTCGTGGGGTAATCAAATGCCTATTGGTACTTTCACCTTTTAGTGTATTTTTGACTTATGCGGATTCACGAGTCAAACGAATTTCAGTACATAGATGAGGGGAGCGGTGAGCCGCTGGTGCTACTTCACGGGCTTTTTGGGGCATTGAGCAATTGGGGCACAGTGGTAGATCGATTTTCGCACAGCTACCGAGTGATCATCCCGCTTTTGCCTATCTACACCATGCCGGTAAAAGAAGCCGGATTGGAAAAACTCAACGAATTTTTGGAGGCTTTCGTGGCTCACATGGGGTTGGGTCAAATGAATCTTGTCGGCAACTCGCTTGGCGGACACATTGGGCTGATCTATACGCTGCGTAATCCGACTAAAGTGAAGCGGCTCATCCTAACGGGAAGTTCCGGCCTATTTGAAGATGGCATGGGCGGGTCTTATCCACGCAGGGGGAGCTATGATTACATCTCAGAGCGAGTGGCCTATACGTTTTATGATCCTAAAACCGCATCAAAAGAACTGATAGACGAGGTGTTTGAAACCACCAAGAGCATCCCCAAGTGCTTGCGCATTGTAGGCATAGCCAAATCAGCACAGCGCAATAACATGGCGGATGAAATACCTGCCATTACGTGCCCTACGTTGCTCATTTGGGGATTGAATGACACGATCACCCCACCGATGGTTGCGCACGAGTTTAACCGCCTGATCCCGAACTCCACTTTGCGTTTTATTGACAAATGCTCGCATGCGCCTATGATGGAAAACCCAGAGAGGTTCAACGAGCTTTTGGAAGAATTTTTGGCTCAATCCGTACCCGCATGACAGCCAAAGATCTTATCAATTACATGATACCGCCCCTCAAACCGGAGGACCCGATTGAGAAGGCGCATGAATGGATGGATGAGTTCAAAACGGCCGAATTACCTGTGGCTCAAGAGGGTAAGTTTTTGGGCCTCATCGTAGAGGATATGATATACGATCTGATGGACGCCAAAACCATCGGAGACCTGCCCCTTAAGGGGGTCAATTGCTTTGTTAAGCACGACAAACATTACTATGACGTATTGTCCACATCCTACAAGCAAGGATTTCGATTGGTAGCCGTGATTGACCGAGAAGATCGCTACCTTGGAGTAGTCTCTATTCAAGATGTTGTCGAAGCTTTTGCCCAAACATCTTCACTGAATTCACCCGGCGCTATTTTGGTGTTATCGATAAAGAAATACGACTATTCGCTATCCAATATTGCGCGTATGATCGAGATGAATGATGCGAAAATTTTGAGTACGCATATCACGCCGCACTTAGATAAAGATTCTCGGGTTTTGCTGACATTGAAATTGGATACGGAGGACATTTCTCAAATCAAAACTGTGCTGGAAAATAATAATGTACACATAGAGGCCACTTTCAATGCATCAGCACTGAGTTATGATGAAAAGGAGCGATTGGACTTATTGATGAAATACCTAAAGCCCTGACCATGCAAAGAGTGGCCATTCATGGGCGAAAAATCAAGAGTGAGTCTCTACCTTGTGTACAGGCCATTTTGAATGACCTTGCTGGTCGAAATGTACAGTTATTTGTTTCCGAATCATTCAAAGTATGTAACGATTCTCAGTTTGATTTGACGCGTTATACGACCTATCCGAATCAACTCAAAGCCGGTGCTGTGGATTGTTTGTTGAGCATTGGCGGTGACGGCACACTACTGGATGCCGTGCTACATGTGGGGCGTACGCAAACACCCATTTTAGGTGTGAACACGGGCAGGCTTGGTTTCTTGGCCACTACCTCCGAAGGTAAAATCCGCGAGGCACTAGACTGCCTGTTTTCCGGTCAATTTACCTTGGATCAGCGTGCACTGATATCGCTCAATGCGCCTGTCAGTCATTTCAAGGACCAAGATTTTGCGATGAATGAGTTCGCTATTCTACGCAAAGAAACGTCCTCTATGATTGTTATTAAGTGCTTTGTAGATGGTGAATACCTAAATACTTATTGGGCCGATGGTCTAATGGTAAGTACCCCTACCGGCTCCACGGGTTATTCACTGAGTTGTGGCGGCCCTATCATGATGCCGGATGCCCGATGCTTTATCATCACACCGGTGAGTCCGCACAATTTGAATATTCGGCCAATTGTCATTCCGGATCACCACACTTTGTCATTTGAGGTAGATTCGCGTGAAACCAGTCTACTCATATCGCTGGACTCGCGCTCTGTCACCGTTTCTCATGATTTAACCTTCTCCGTTACCAAAGCTGACTTCACTGTGCCGTTGATCAAACTGCCCGAAAATACCTTTTTGAAGACCCTTCGTACCAAGTTAGGTTGGGGGTACGATCGAAGAAATTAACACTATTTTCTAGGTCAGTACCGTCAAATTCCTATTTTTGTGGATTATCCGAACGCTATGCGCTTTAAGAGTTTAATAATCACATTGTTAGTCGTGCTCACTTTAGGCAGCACCATAGACGCTGACGCACAACGCCAGAATAAGTATCAAAAGCGTAAAGCGAAGAATAAACAGATTTCCAGTTATCGTGGAGGAAGGATAGGTCACAGCCGATTTGCACCTTATTCCTTCGTAGGTGGCAGTATCAATGCGCTCAATTACTTTGGCGATTTAGCACCAGTGAATAGGCCGGGTAGTACGGATATTTCTTTTACGAGACCTGGCTTAGGCGCATTTTATGGTAGAAAATTCCACCATTCTATGTCATACAGAGTGGCGTTTAATTATGGAAGACTCATTGGTGATGATAATACCTCTGACCCTACTGGTGGCGATGACCCAAGTGCTGCAAGCAGATATGAGCGGAATTTAAGTTTTCGAAATGACATAAAGGAAGTATCAGCCACATTGCAGATAGATCTTTTACCTAACTATGGCGGTCCGCAAAGCCGTATGCTGATCAACGGATATTTCTTTTTCGGCGTGGCGGCTTTTCATCACGAGCCGAAAGGACTTGTTCCTGATTATGATTACCAAACATACGGATTCACACCTGCTGATGGCACTCCCAAACTCCCAAATGCCGGTGAATGGGTGAAACTCAGAGAACTGGGCACAGAGGGTCAGAACTACGGTGTAGGGACTAAATACAGTCCTTTTCAAATTGCGGTTCCTTTTGGAATAGGTGGAGAAGCATTCATCAATCAAAAAATCTCTGTGGGACTGGAATTAGGCGTCAGAAAAATTTTCACGGACTATATTGATGATGTAGGAGGAACATATTTTGATCTTGGTGCTTTTGATGATAATGATGCATTGGCTCGTATTATGTCTGATCGCTCCGTTGAACCCGTAGCTGCCATTACCGGAGAGAATCGCGACCTAGTCCTGCCACACATCGATTTGAGGAATTACTTTGAGAACGGTGAGAGTTATTATCACAATTGGTACAATGATACCGGTCGAGCCGTAAACGATAAACGAGGCACAAAGGCGAAAGACCTATACTTCATGACGCAAATCCGCGTTGTATATGTCCTATCGAATAATTCCCGAAGGGCGAAACATAGATAATTGATCCTTGAGATACTCCTTTCTACTTGTCCTCTTATTGAACGTTTCCGCTCACGCTCAATTCATTGAATTTGGTGTGGGGCTTGGTGTTACGCAGTATTCCGGCGATTTGGAGTATGGATACAAATTCAACACTGCAGGGCCTGCTGTGAACCTGCATTATCGACTGAATTTCTCCGAAATTGTAAGCACTCGATTTAATCTGGTTTACGGGGGCATAAATGCCGATGACTCCACTCCGGTAGACGTGTTGGGAGAAAATCGGGACTTCTCCTTCAATAGTTCCGTTTTTGAACTCAGCTCAGTTTTTGAGTATCATTTCCTCGACTATAAGAGTCATGCACTGCCACAAAAATGGTCTCCTTATGCATTCATGGGAGTTGGCGTCATGCGATTAAATAACCCTGCCAATACAGAAGTTGATTATGCCAAAAACCAGCCGGTCATTCCGATGGGACTCGGCGTAAAATACAAAGTGGGTAAGCGATTTGTGGTGGAAGTGGAAGCCGGAGCTCGTAAGACATTTTTCGATTATTTGGACGGGGTTTCCGATTATGACACCACAATAAAAAATTATCAGTTTGGGCATCCGAACGATGATGATTGGTATTTCTTCACGGGGTTTAGATTGTCTTGTGTGCTCTACAACATTCCATGCCCATTTCCATACATCCCAAACAAGTCCATGCTGAACCGTTAAAACTCGTTAAGCCGGTCGCCCATTACGTAAAAAAACAACATTTTTGTAGCCCTTTAATCTTCTCTGACCCATGGGAGATCTCCCAAAACATATAGCTGTGATCATGGATGGCAATGGCCGGTGGGCCAAGCAGCAGGGTGCAGCGCGTATTTTTGGGCACCAAAATGCCATCAAAGCGGTGAGAGAAACTGTGGAGGGTTGTGCCGAACTGGGCGTTCAATATCTCACTCTCTTTGCATTTTCGACTGAAAATTGGGAGCGTCCCAAACTGGAAGTAGATGCATTGATGAATCTGTTGGTCAATACAATCAATGACGAGTTGGACACATTGAACAAAAACAACATCCAGCTCCAGACCATTGGAAACACGGCTGCCTTACCGGAATCCGTTCAAAAGAAATTGAATTTTGGCATTGAAAATACAAAAGCCAATACCGGGTTGACCCTGATACTGGCGCTCAATTACAGCGGCCGCTGGGACATGCTCAATGCCTTGGCTGAAATTAGCCGCCGAATCGAGGAAAAAGAACTGAGTTCTGGCGATATTCGCGACGACTTAATCAGGGAGCACCTTTCAACCAAGGGTTTCCCCGACCCGGAGCTATTAATTAGAACAAGTGGAGAACAACGAATCAGTAATTTCTATCTATGGCAATCTGCCTATACGGAACTGTATTTTTCGCCGGTCTTTTGGCCAGATTTTCGAAAAACTGACCTAATACAAGCAATAGATGATTTCCGCAATCGCGAACGACGATTCGGAAAAACGAGCGAACAAGTGGCTGCAAGATGAACAAAATTTACGCATTATTTTTCCTGACATTCTTTCTACTTTTTGATGCCACCTCCCAGGTGTTCAATCAGCGAAATCGCACGACAACCGAGGGCGGGCAAACTATCAATTATGCCAGTCCGAAGGAGTACGAAATTGAAGCCATTGAAGTGCGCGGCGTAGAGTTTTTGGACAATAATGCGCTCATTTCCATGTCCGGTCTGCGCGTGGGTGACAAAATAAAAATACCCGGAGATGAGATTACTACTGCCATTAAAAAACTGTGGAAGCAGGGGATCATTGGCAATGTGGCTATTTACGCATCTAAAATAGAAGGGGATAAAATTTCGTTAGTCATTGAACTCACCGAGCGTCCTAGGTTGTCCCGATTCGATTTTCAAGGCGTGAGTAAATCGTTGGGCGAGGAGTTGGAAGAGAAAATTGATGTCATCCGAGGGCGTGTGTTGACGGATGCTGCTCTAAAAAATGTAGAGCTCTCAGTTCGCAGACACTTAGACAGTAAAGGCTATTTGAATGCAGACATTGAATTGATCCAACAAAAGGATTCGGTATTAAGAAACAGCGTTTCCGTACTTGTGAATATTGACAAAAAGGCTAAAGTGAAAATTCGAAATATCAGTTTTGAAGGAAACGAGCATTTTTCGCAATCCAAACTGCGCAAACAGTTTAAGAAAACGGGAGCTAAGCCGCGCATAGGTCTCCCTAGAGAAATGTTAAGCAAGGGCATTTATTTCATTTCACACCCTCGTGCATTCTTGTACTATGCCACACACAAAGATTCTTCATCCGCGATCGAATTTAGTGATTATTTCAGCGAACATTTCAAGCTGAATTTTTTCAAATCCGGTAAATACGTGAAATCGGATTATGAGGAAGACAAACAATTTCTAGTTGATTTCTATAAGTCAAAAGGATATCGAGACATAGCAATCGTGAGCGATACATTGTTCAATCATGATGCCACGAGCATGAACATTCATCTCAAACTCGAAACCGGCAGGAAATACTATTTTAGAAACGTAACTTGGGAGGGTAATTTCCTGTATCCTGACGAAACACTCAACGGCATCTTAGGAATAAAGGAAGGTGATGTCTATGATTTAGATCTGATAAACAAAAAACTTACTTTCAACCCTACAGGCGGCATGGACATTAGTTCGCTGTACATGGATGATGGGTATTTGTTTTTTAATGTTACCCCTGTTGAGGTCAAAATTGTCGGCGACTCCATTGATATGGAAATGCGGATATACGAAGGAGCTCAAGCCACCATTGACAAGGTATATATTACTGGGAATGATAAAACAAACGATCACGTAGTAATGCGTGAATTGCGAACGCTACCGGGTGATAAGTTTAGTCGAGCGCTTTTAATAAGAACACAAAATGAATTGCGCCAATTAGGCTATTTTGACCCTGAGCAGATCAATCCATTACCTATACCCGATCCTGTAAATGAAACTGTGGACATAGAATGGGCCTTGGTAGAACAAGCAAATGACCAGATTGAATTATCAGGAGGCTGGGGTGGAGCCTTCGGTTTCGTAGGGACCGTTGGATTGACATTCAATAATTTCTCTTTAAGAAATATTCCTAATACCAAAAAGTGGAGAGGACTGCCAGTTGGGGATGGTCAGAAACTGTCATTGAGGTTACAAGCGAATGGACGTGCATTCCAAAGTTATTCTGTAAGTTTCACGGAACCATGGCTTGGTGGTCGAAAACCAAACGCTTTTAGTGTGAGCTATAGTAATTCGCTTCAAAGAAATATTAATTACTCGACCAATGAGATTTTGGGATATTTAAAGGTCTCAGGTCTATCACTCACTTTAGGAAGACGTGTCCAATGGCCTGACGACTACTTTCTCGTAAGCAATTCCATTTCATATTTGAGATATGAGTTGTTTCGATTTGGACAAACTCTTGGGTTTTCGGATGGTGACGCCAACAGTTTCACTTTCAATACGACCATCGCGAGAAGATCCACAGACAATCCCATGTATCCTAGAAGCGGTTCGGACATTAGTTTAAGTGCTTCTTTTACGCCTCCTTATTCGCTTTTCAACAATATAAATTATAAAACAGCAGACAATGCCACAAAATACCAGTGGCTTGAGTACCAGAAATGGAATTACGATTCGTGGTTCTACTTGCGATTAGCGGGTGATTTGGTAATGGCCTCTCGAGCACACTTTGGACTTATTGCACCTTATAAAGCTGAAACTGGTGTTGGCCCATTTGAACGCTTTCAATTGGGCGGAGATGGTCTGACTGGGCAAAGCTTCTTATTAGGAACAGATGTTATTGGCCTAAGAGGATACCCCAATAACTCTCTTGCGCCAAGAGATATAGGCAAAGATGGTATTCAATTTACAGCAGATGACGTGGTTGGCGGAACAATTTTTAATAAATTCGTTTTGGAATTGAGGTACCCAATTTCCTTAGCACCGTCAGCCACTATATACGGTTTGACATTCTTTGAAAGCGGAAATAACTGGAATGATTTTACGGATTTCAATCCATATGTTCAGTACAGATCTGCAGGATTTGGCATTAGAATCTTTATGCCTGCGTTCGGTTTAATGGGACTTGATTGGGCATATGGTTTCGATCGAGATCCAACACCGGGTGCTTTGGGTGCAATCAGCGGTCCGCAGTTCCACTTCTCTATTGGTCAACAAATACGATAACCAATGAGAGTTTGTACCATATCATTCCTTCTTTTTTCAGCCTCTCTCTCTTTTGGCCAGAAATTTGGATATGTGGATATGAACTACATTTTAGGACGGATGACGGAGTATAAAGAGGCTCAAGCCGAGGTAGACAAACTCGCGAAGGCCTGGGAAGATGAAATACAGAAAATGTATCAGCAAGCCGAGTCACTCCAAGCTGATTTGAAAGCGGAGGAAGTTTTGTTAACAAAGGAAATGTATCAGGAAAGGCAAGCTGCTATTGACTTGAAATGGAAGGAAATCAAAGAATATCAAAAACAAATATTTGGGTTTGATGGATTATACTTCCTCAAAAAGAAAGAATTGATCAAGCCTGTGCAAGATAAAGTATTTGATGCGGTGGAGATTGTTGCAAAAAATAATCGTCTCCAAATCGTATTTGACAAGTCAGGCGAGCTCGTAATGATATACACAGACCCGATCCATGACTACACAGATTATGTACTTGAAGAACTTAAAATTGAAAGCAATTAACATTTATTAAACTTATGAAATCCAGAATGCTATTTGGCGCTGCAATCTTATTGATGGTAGTCGCAAGTGTCAACGGCCAATCACTAAAGGTTGGTTATGCTGATGCCAATTATATCCTTTCGCTGCTACCCGAATCTAAGCAGGCACAAACCAACATTGCTTCGCACGAAAAGATGCTTCAAACACAGCTTGAGGCTAAATACAAAGATTATCAGACCAAATTGGCTGCTTATCAGCAAAACGCCTCAGGGTTTGACGAAATCATCCGTAAAGACAAAGAAACGGAATTGATGGCCTTGCAACAATCTATTCAACAATTTGAAGGAGATGCACAAAATTCAATCGTTAAAAAACAAAGTGAATTATTGCAGCCCATTTTTAAGAAAATCGGAGAGGCAATAGAAGCTGTTGCTGTGGAAAACAATTATGATTTTATCTTTAGTGCCGGTGCACAAGGTGTAGACGTATTGTTGTATGCTAAAGAGAGCCATGACGTCACGTTGATAGTGCTTAAGAAACTTGGCGTTGATCCGCCTGCAGAAACGAAATAACCAAAGGGACTGAAAAAGAATTAGCCACCTGAACGGGTGGTTTTTTTATGTCAATACAATACCAACTATCAATCCCACAAGAATAATGACCGGCGCAGGAATACGCGTAAAGAATAGGATAAGTGCCGTTCCGGCCATAAGTGAATAATTGAGCATTGAAATCTCCATTTGAATCAGCAGAAACAAAGTAGCCGTGATCACCATGCCTGAGCTCACGGCGTGCACCCCTTCCATTGAAGCTCGAATGCCTCTGTACTTCTTCAGTTGATCCCAAAATCGAGTAACAAAAAATATCAAAAATGTGCCCGGCAAAAACACCCCTAAACTAGCAACAAATGAGCCGGCTATTTGACCTATAAAACCCGCATCACGCATACTGAGCGCACCTACATATCCGGCAAACGAAAATACCGGACCGGGTAGCGCCTGCACCACTCCGTATCCGGATATAAATTCCTCTGAAGTAAGGTATCTTTTGAATTCCACAAACTCGGTGTATAGAAGAGGTACGAGTACCTGTCCTCCTCCAAAAATCAAACTGCCGTTTCGATAGAAATTCTCAAATAACTTGACCAATCGAAAATCGAAAATGGCACCTACCACAGCTGCCATGATCAGTACGCCGGCCCAAAGAAAAAAATTGGCCCATTTCACATGCATCGTTTGCTTCTCTTCACGCGGGTGCTTTTTATAATTCAGAGAAGTCACAAAACCTCCCAAAATCAAGAAGACGGGTAGCACAAACGGAAACGGTAAAAAATAGGAACCGACAGCAGCCAACAACATCAAAATAAGGCCGAGCTGACTCACGATTACCTTGGTGGATATTCGATAAGCTGAAAATGCCACAATCCCTACGGCCATTGGCTGGATAAATCGCAAAAAATCGAGCGATATGTTAAATGCCTCAAAATTGACAACAATGATCGCCACCACGGTCATAAGGATGACGGCCGGCAACATCCAAATGAGCAAGGTAAGATAGGCCAATGTGGCGCCACCGATGCGATAGCCTATCGCCGTGATAGTTTGCGTAGAAGTCGGTCCGGGCAAGATTTGACAAAGAGCATAAAGCTCAAGCATATCCTCCTCAGACAAGTACGCGCGTTTCACCACCAAGCGCTCGATGAACACAGCCAAGTGACCTTGCGGACCGCCAAAGGCCGTCAAGGCAAGAAAGAGTACGTCTTTCAAGAAAATGAAATATCGTACTCTTTTGATGGTCATTTAATCAAACCAATCTCCTTGAGTCGTTGATGTAAAAATGCCCCGGCCGTAATATCGTCAAAGGCCTTGGGATGGTCAGCATCCACACAGTTCGGCAAACAGGTCAGATCCATCTCAGAAATCGGATGCATGAAGAACGGAATGGAATACCGCGGCGAACCCATCAAATGGCGCGGAGGGTTCACCACCCGGTGAATCGTCGATTTCAACTTGTTGTTGGTGTGTCGCTCCAGCATATCCCCCACATTTACTACCAACTGCTCCGGCAAGGCCGTGATCGGAATCCATTTGCCATCACGGCGCAACACCTGCAAGCCATCCGCACTTGCACCCATCAGCAAGGTGATCAAATTGATATCACCGTGCTCAGCTGCCCGTACGGCATCTGCCGGAATCTCGTCCGGATTTTCAATAGGGAAATAATGAATAGGGCGCAGGATGCTGTTTCCGGTGATCACCTTGTCGTCAAAATAATGCTCATCTAAGCCTAAATACAACGCAATGGCTCTGAGCATTTCCACGCCAGCTTGCTGCAGCGTATCATACGCTTCGGTTGCGTACTTTTTCATTTGAGGTACCTCGTCCGGCCAAATATTTTCAGGGTAATCGGGCTGCATACGTTCCTTCGGCTGACCCACGTGGAAAAATTCTTTCAAATCGCCGGTATTACGCCCCTTGGCTTTCTCTTTGCCCTTGCTTATGTAGCCACGCTGACCGAACAACTCCGGTTTTTCGTATTTGGATTTTACCTCTTCGGGCAATTGAAAAAAAGCCTGAATCGAATCATATAATTTCTTTGTCAGGTCATCTGACAACCCGTGATTTTTAATGGCCACAAAACCGATGTTTTCGTAGGCCTGCCCCAAATCCTTCACAAATTTGGCTCTTTGAGCCGGGTTGCCTTTGGTGAAATCATTCAAATCCAATGACGGAATACTGTCATATAAAATCTCTGCCATGTCCAATGTTGTTTAACTCTCCACAAGATAAAATCTCTTGGGTGCTTATCGAAAAATTTGCTTCAAAACTTTCAAGGACTTCACCTCGCCGAAACCGGGCACATGATGGCGAAAATAATGCGTGAGGTACTCCAGCGATTGAAATCGCAAATCGCCGGAGGCTTGTATTTTATTTGCAAAATCAGCTGCTAGCAGTGCATTGATGAGTTGCTCTACATCTTCTCGATCGGCAACCTTATTCATGTTTTCGAATAGCTCCGCGCCCGAACTAATATCAATGCCCAGATGATGACTCAATTGCAATAAGAATTGAATGTGAAAATTTTCAGTTGAGGGTGCCATCTTGAAATAGGCTAAACTTTCCTTGAGAAAAGAGAACAACGCCGGATGCTCCGTGTGCTCATTTCGAAGCAGCTTCTCTACCACTTCGCCCAAAAACAAGAGTACGGTTTGTTTTTTAATGTCGTCTGTATGCCAGTTCATCACCGATTTAAATTCAGAAATGCGCTGAATGTCACGAGTAGGTTTCCAATAAATAACCAAATCAAGAAGAGTGAAAGGCTGAAAATAAGCCATGCTGTGTTTGCTTCGTTTGCTGCGCACGGCATTGACCAGAAATGCCTGATAGCCGTGGTGGACAGTATAGATGTGCGCAATAATGGAAGATTCCCCGTAGGGAATATGACTCAAGACAATCCCTTGCGTTTTGGCAATCATCGGATCACCGCAATTTTTCCTACCATTGTTTCTTTGCCTGTTTCATCACTGGAAAAAAGCAAGTAAATGCCGGGCTGCACGCGTGCGCCATTGAAGGCCAACAGATCCCAACTGGCCGTGCCGCCATTGGCTTGAATATCCGCTACTAACCGACCCATGGTATCGGTCACTTTCACGGTAGCATTGCGCACGAGCCCGGTGATACCGACCGTTCCATCATATCCGGTTCGTACTGGATTTGGAAACACCCGAATCACCGCACCCTGCACTACACCAGCACTAGAAGAACCCGATCGGTAAGAAACTAACCCTTTGTCTGTTAAAATGAACACTTCGCCCGTAAGACCATCATACGCCAATGAACGAACCACGTCAGAAGGCAAAGGACTATTTTCTTGAGTAAACCGATGCACCACGCCAGATACGTCACGGCTGAGCACCCATACACCGGTGTTGGTAGCTACCCAAATTCGATCACCTCCATCTGTGAGCACATCATTGATGATTTCATCCTCGAAAAGGAACCTGCCTTCAAAAATAGGAATGGTTACTCCGAAAGAATTGAAAGGAAAGGAGGCCGAAATATAATTGCCAATTCCGGCGGACGTGCCAATCCACGCCTCATTTTCGGTATCAATAGAGATGCCCGTCACCGCGTTGGATGGCAATCCGTCAGGCGTCCTGATTGTTCTTTTTTGCTCAAAGGCCGGATCGAACACGCCTATACCGCCTCCCTCTGCCAAACTGCGCCTAGACCAAATCACCCCAAGCGACGTAATGTCAATATCGGTGGGAAACTGAAATCCTGTCTGGGCAGTAGTATACGCTGTGATATTTAAATTGGTCTCCACTTTGTAGAGGGTGTTGGGCGAATCGTAGGCCACAGCCCAAGCGGCATTGCCATAATTGGCGATGGCCGATATTGGCACGCCTGGTTGTTCATTGCCCACCACTAAGGAAGTGTTGGACTGATCGAGTCTTGTACCCGTGAGGTCATCGAAGAGACCAAATCCCATGGACGAAAAAATGAAGGATTGGCCAAATGCCGCCACATCGGTGATGTTTGCAAAGCCGGCTATCGTTCTATACCTCCATTTTCCATTTTGGAAATAGGAATAGCCAAGTTGATCGGAACCCCCTGCGTATTCGGCCGGTGAAGGCCCGTAAAAAGCAAAGGTGTGTCCACTCACTGATCGGATTCGAGAAGGTCTATCCGACAAGGGGCTACTAGGTTTTATCACTTGGACACTTGATCCAATGCGTAGTAACCCATTTGTTTGATCTGCCACCCAGTAGTCATCCGCATACTGAATAATCTCTTGTCCATCTACAAGCAATGGCTCTGACGAGATAATCGACGACCCAGAACGTGCATCATAAACAGCTGCTTGTGTGAGTGCAATTAGCGCTTGTCCAAAATACAGATCGAGAACATTGGCAGGCAAAATGATCCCTGTTGCCGACCAATCCGCACCATCAAATGACCACATGTCCGTACCCGATGCTACTGCAAATAGCTTATTCCCCGTACGCGTCAAGTGGGTAAATGCCTCCGCCTCTGTTTCAGAAAATGGCACCCAATCGTTGAAATCCAATAGGTTATCAGCCAAATTGCCCGCTTGGATGCCGTCTGCCGAGACCACATAAAGCGAATCGCCTAAAACCTCCACTTCGCGAATGCTCAGCTGCGCTCCACCAATACCGATGTTTCGATAATTTTCATTGATCGTCTCGGAGATGCCATTGGCACGCACCACACCAAATGAAGTCGCCATGAACACGTCATTTCCCGCCGAGGTGATATCCAAAATAGCTTTATCCGCCGCAATGGGAGAATCTCGGAGGGTAGTCACGGTGGTAATTTTCCCGTCCGCTGAGATAAAGTCAATCACCCCGCTCGGGTAGCCGATTATTAATTTTTGCAAATCGGAGGCATAGTGAATAGCCGATGCACCCACATCGCCCAGTCCATTTTCCTTTCCCAAACTCCGAGTTTCGCTTGTGGTAATATCCAAACTGAAAAGACCATTTTCAGCCACGCAAAAAACGGTGTTGTTGGCGCGCTCAATCAGTCGCGCATGTGAATAGCTAAAATGTGACCTCCACGTGTCCAGTGGAATCTGCTGAGCCATGCTCCAGAGTGGGAGTAGCAGTAAACTAAACTTTGCGAGTTTTCTCATGGAAACAGGCACGACAAAGTGCTTCGTAAATGTCCTTTTCTCCCAAAACGACGGTCTGTTGGGATTTGGTGCGGCGGTGAGAGAATGATGCCACGTCTCCGCAACCCATACACACGGCATGCACCTTCGTCACGTATTCGGCTACAGACATGAGTTTGTCCATAGGCGGAAACGGATCACCTCGAAAATCCATGTCCAATCCCGCCAAAATCACTCGTTTACCCGAATTGGCCAACGTTCTAGCAACATCCACTATTCCTTCATCGAAAAATTGTGCTTCGTCAATGCCGATTACCTCGCAATGCGCCGACTGCAGCAAAATATCATGTGCAAAATGCACCGGCGTGGACTTGATGCTATTGCTATTGTGTGACACCACCTTGGTTTTTGAATAACGCTTGTCCACCACAGGTTTGAAGATTTCCACGGCCTGCTGCGCAATGAGTGCTCGGTTCAGTCGTCGGATCAATTCTTCCGTCTTTCCGGAAAACATGGAGCCGGAGATCACTTCTATCCAGCCTTTGCTGCTCAGTCGTCCTCCTCCTATGGTGCGTTCTACAAACATTACGTTGAATAGTTCAGATGCGGCAATTTGAATTCTTCTGCCACGGCGATCACTAGGTCTCCTTTCACCTCCACCTGACAGCACAGTCGCTCATCGGATCGTAATTTATTCAATTTGAGGTATTTCAACTCGGCGTGGGTATGCGCGCCCAAGTGTTCCATTCCTCGTTTTATGATGGCTTTGCAGGATGTGCAGTTGCCTTTGCCGCCACATGCGTGCATCCAGTCGGTGTGCTTGAGCAAAATATGGAGAAGTTTTTCGGAATTACCTTCGCATTCGATAGTTTTACTAGCAAGGTTTTCAATCGTAATAGTGGGCATTCTTTCTGAACTTCTCTATGCAAAAAAAGTTAAATGAAGATTTTATAGAGGAATACAGCGAAAAATTCGCTGCAAAAATTTCAGACGATTTTTTTGCCACCAATGCCTTCATCAATGGTCAGGAAATTCTGAACATCACACCCTCAAAGCAAGTCAATTTTTTCGTGATCAAGCTGCTGTTCAATAATTGGCAGCAAGAATCGCAGCGATTGGAAAGTCCCTTCTTCGATTATTCTGCTCCGGATGTCAAAGAAGCCATGGTGCAGTTCATGAACGTGCTCTCCAGACACATCAAAATTGGGCGAAAAGAATTTGAAACGTTACTACAGGATGCCGTTCGAGACACCCTGTTTTTAGTGATGGCTCCCAATGTCTTCATGGAAATAGAGATGGATCGGCGCGGCACTGAAGAGCTCACCGAGAAGACAGCCAAGAACATCCTGAAATATTTACGCGTGTCCAAAGATGCTTTTTCGGACTATTTGCTATCCAATGTCGGCATTGACAGAGATGAGATTGCCCTCGATGATGACATTATAAGTGAGGACACTTTGCTCGAAGAAATAGGCTATCTAAATGAAGTCGTACCGGTGACGCTGCAAAAGCTGGAGGAAGGAGACGACAGTGCGGATGAGGAGCCGGGCGATGAACAAGCCGTGACGCAGCAGCCGGAAGACGAAGAAGCGGCACTCCTGAATGTGGAGCCGGAGGATGTATTTAAGCCAAAGGTTGCAGAACGGGAACGTGAAGTCATGCCGGAAGAAAATGAGCCTGAGCCATCTGCAGCGGAAGAAACTGAAGAATTAACAGAGGAACTAGAAGAGGAGCTCACGGCCGAAGCGCCAATAGAAGCATCCAATGAAGCGTCTACAACTGAACCGACATCCTCTTTAGTATGGGAAATGCCTGTACACGATATTGAAGAAGAGGAAGAAGAGGAAGATGACATTGAAGAGGAGAAAGAAGAAAGTGCCTCAGATGAAGAAGATGAGGCTACAGATGCGCCTGTTGCTGAAGTAATCACGAATGTAGCGCCAGAAGATGAGGATGATGAAGAAGACGAAGACAACATTCTGAATTCCAAATTTGAGGATCCGATGATTGCCACCAGCATTGCCGAAGCGCATGAAAATCAGGTGGACAGCATGATGTCAGCCATTTCGCTCAATCAACGGTTCATGTTCATCAATGAATTGTTTGATGGCGATCCCGAAGTTTTCAAGCAAGCCATTGACAAGGTAGACGCATGCAACTCGTTCGATGAGTCCGTGGAACTACTGGTACAACTTTACGCCAAGGAATATCATTGGGATATGAACTCCGAAGAGGTGAAGGAATTACTGAAAATCATTTTTAGGCGGTTTAGATGAACTGAATTCGAAAACGAATTCCCTCTGAAGCAAATCCCCTTCTTTCACTATACTTGCACTCCCCATTGAGGCACAGCCTGCCTCAGCTACATTTCCCCAAAAATGACTGAAAACCATGTTATTTAATGGACATACAAAAGACATTTGAGGAAACCACCCGCACTGTAGGCAAGCCATATGAGGATTTGTCTTTTTTACTACACGCCCTGAAGGACTCGCTGCTCGAGAATGGCGAACCCGAAACTGCCGCCATGATTCCGTGGGTGAACGACATTTCCACCATCCATCCCGACGAAATCACGACTAAACACCTGCAATTGTATTCGCTACTCTTTCAGTTGGTAAACCTCTGCGAAATAAATGGTGCCGTGCAGCAGAGGCGCAAGCAAGAAGACGAGTCGCTGGATCAGGTGAGCGGACTGTGGGCGAGCCGAATCGGCAAATTGAAGGAAAAGGGTATCAGCGAAGATGCTATTCTCGCAACTCTGCTCGACGTGTCCATCGAGCCGGTCCTGACGGCTCACCCCACGGAGGCCAAGCGCACCACTGTACTGGAGCACTACCGGGAGCTATATCTACTCATCGTGCAGCGCGAAAACCTGATGTACAATCATCTGGAAAAGGAAAACATCCGGCACAACATCAAGCAGGCACTGTATCGGCTCTGGAAAACGGGGGAAATCTATTTGGAAAAACCAGATGTAGAGTCAGAACTGCGCAACATTCTCCACTATTTGGTGAATGTGTTTCCGGAGATCATTTCCATTATCGATCGCAGACTCATTCAGGCCGCTCAATTTCATGGTTTAGACAAGGAAAAACTCTGTGAGCAACTGGCCTTCCCATCCATATCCTTTGGCAATTGGGTGGGTGGCGATCGGGACGGTCATCCGCTGGTGACGGCCGAAGTGACAGAATACACCCTGCTGCAGCTGCGCCTAAATGCCTTTGTTGTGATCAAGCGCAAACTAAGTATGCTCGTGCAGCGCTTGAGTTTTGCTTGTCAGTTGGAATCACTCTCGCCTGCCGCACAGCAACGCATACACGAAATGGTGATCGAGTTGGGCGCCCCCGGCACAGAGAGTCTAAATAGAAACAAAGGCGAAGCATTTCGCCAGATGATCAACCTGATGATTGCCAAATTGCCGGTGAAAACCATGCGCGGGCACGCCACCCAATTGGCCGACATCAAAGGTGCCTATGTGCACAGCCGCCAACTGGTAGAAGATTTGAAATTGCTGCAATCGTGCCTCCTCTCGTATGGTGCGCGCACAACTGCTCTCGACGATGTTGTGACGGTGATTCGCGTGGTGCAGACGTTTGGCTTCCATTTGGCCGCCTTGGACATCCGTCAAAACAGCGCCTTTCATGACAAAGCGATGGATCAATTGCTCGTGGCGTCACAATCGGCACAGACAGGTTTTTCCGGTTGGTCGGAAGCGGAGCGCTTGACCTTCCTTGAAACAGAACTTCACTCGGCAAGGCCATTTACCACAGCAAAGGCTCCTCTTGGCGCTGAGGCCACCACTGTAATGGCTTGTTTGCGCACCATTGAGCGGCATACGGCACACTACGGCACCAACTGCATCGGGTCGTTTATCGTGAGCATGACACGCTCATTGTCAGATTTGCTGGCTGTGTATGTGCTGGCGCGAGAGGCGGGTCTCACCGTGATGACTGACGAGGGAATGGTTTGCAAAATACCGGTAGTGCCCCTGCTCGAAACCATTGACGACCTTGAAGCCGGACCTGCAATTTTACAAGCATTCTTGTCACATCCGTTTACTCAACGATCGCTGCGGTATCAACAGCAGCAGACACAAGCAGGATACCTGAAGCAACAAGTGATGGTGGGCTATAGCGACAGTAACAAAGACGGAGGCATTTTAGCCAGTCAGTGGAACCTCTACAAAGCGCAATACCACCTCAGTGCAGTGGGCAATAAGCATGGGGTGAAAATTACGTTTTTTCATGGCAAAGGCGGCTCCATTTCGCGCGGTTCGGGCCCTACACACTATTTTGTGGATGCATTACCGCATGGGGCGTTGCACGGCTCCATCCGCCTGACGGAACAGGGTGAAACCATTGCGCAGAAGTATGCCAACAAGGTAAATGCTGCCTATAACTTGGAACTACTAGCAGCAGGGTCTTTATACAAAACACTTACCGACAGCCAAAGCGACCGGACGTTTCATCCCCTCGCACCCATTATCGAAAAGCTGGCGGCAGCTTCCAAGAAATACTATGAGGCTATGATGCAGAAGGAGGGCTTCATGCAGTTTTTCCGCCAGGCCACACCCATTGACGCCATCGAAACGAGCAAGATTGGGTCTCGACCGGCCAAACGCACTGGAGCTAGTTCCATAGAGGATTTGCGCGCCATTCCGTGGGTGTTCTCATGGAGTCAGGCGCGTTTCAACATGACGAGTTGGTATGGGCTGGGCAGTGCCTTGGAGGAGTTGGCCACTGCGCATCCCGACGACTATGCACAAGTGAAAGCCTCGCTGAAAAAGGATGCCTTTTTACGCTATGTCATCACCAATGTGGACACCAGCATAGCTGCCACCGACGAGGACATTATGAAAGCCTACGCCGAACTGGTGGAGGATGCCAAGGTGAAGGAAACATTCCTACATGTGTATCTGCACGAATTGGCGCTTACCCGCAAACATCTGGGTCAGTTGATAGAGCGACCTTTTGCTGAGCGACGCAAGAGCCATTACCACTCCAGCCAATTGCGGGCATGCATCATGCATCCACTTCACGAGAAGCAGATCAAGCTGTTGAAAAAATGGCGCAAGGAAAAAGCAGCTAACGATCCGGCCGCCGAGCAGACACAAATTGAAATCATGCTTACCATCAATGCCATAGCCGGGGCGATGCGGAGTACGGGGTGATTGGTTCACATTGGTGAACCAATCATACCATACTCTACATTGAAATTGGGGATCAATCTACTTTAGGCAGTCCCCTCCTCTTTGGTTAATATCCGCAAATTCAGGACTTTGTACTGAAGCTATATTGCGGATAATCGCAGTAAAAGTGGTGATAAGCTGCAATTCATCGCCGAATCCTAAATAAAAGAGTTCTGTTCCTTCTCCTCTTTCGATCTTCTGCAATAAATCACACGCCTTAAATGGCCCCTTGAATGAAGTAACACCGTAAGAGTCTAGTTCGGATTTGTTGAGTACCATTCCATATTCTGCTACCATAAATACATCTTGACTAGACTTGCATGCTTCTCTTAGTTTGTCTCCATGCTTTTGCAGAATAGCATTTGGCCTATACATTTCAAAGTTCTTCATATCCATCAAATGTCGCCTTTTTACATATTCCAAATAAATCCCTTCCATGCATATGTACCGGGAATCTGGAAATGCGGTCTTCTTATAGTTAAGCTGAAAGGTATTTTTAAATAATCCATAACTAGCATTCGAAAGATTTGCAGGTACATACTTGGCTTTATACTTGCCGCTTGTAAACTCCAGTGTACTTCTCTCTACTTTCAAGAACAAGTCTTTCAGATTTGGATCTTTATAAATCTCGATAGCATCATTTCGTGATTGATGTCTTACTACATATAAGTACTTTATTTCATTCCGCATCTTTTCGGCAGCTTCAGGAGCAACTTTATAGTCAATTCCTAAATAGCTTGAGAGTTTTCGATCACCCAGATTATCAAGAATAATAGGAAAGGATCCTTTTTCGAAATCATACGAACCCAACGAAGTAACATCCAGTATATAGCCTTCCTCTATTGGCTTTGCTTGCATGCTGGCCTTTACAACAGCTTTGGTCACTCCTGATGCCGCATAGGCTTTCTTGGCTCTCATCTGATCAAATTCAGTAGCACCAGATGTAGCGAATAAAGTGGCCTTAGCTTCCTTGGTCATAAAATCTGCCACAATACCCCGATGAGAGGTGGAAGTTGAATCAAGAGCGGCAATCGATTTAAGCCTAAAATAGAGATTCTTGTTCAAATCCGGCCATGTTGGTACCAATCGCATGGATACACCGCTAGTGAAATTCGGCAAATAGCTCCCTCCCATTATAGGTTCACCTTTGTATGCGGCTATTGGAAAATATTGCAAATACGCGTTCTTAAAATCGATCATGAGGGTTTCTGTAGTTTGCGAACTAGGGGGCTGGTTACCTTGTGCCGCATTACTTTGCGCAGGTTTACTCCCCTGTGTGGAACCTGCCTTCCCAAGTTGTTCCTTTAGCTTATTCATCTGCGCACCGGATACCTGAGATAAGAAGAGCATAAAAGCTGAAACAATGAGCACTCGTGTTGTGATTTTCATAATTTTTACATTTTGTTTGACTCCCACTAAATTATGAACGATAAGCCCCTTGGTCTTGAGAACGATATATTATCAGATGAGAAGGTAAATCTGTGCTTTAAGGCAATAGAATTTCACCTTAAAGGATAACGCAACGGTAAAGAAGCAAATGTGGATTTTTGAAAAATCCGTACTTATTCGAACTAAATCAATTTCCTTTGGATAAAGACATTTCTCAATTTAAGATGACTCCACCATCCGAACATTCAATTTCCATATGACCATCTGGATCTGAACAAATTGCAATTGCTACATGATAACGAATTATTCATATGCATCCTTGACATTGTTGATACTCTTTGTGTTGAATAATCCCAGTTCATGTGCACTATCTGCTAACACATTTATGCCAGATACTACCATCCACCGGATGAGTAATATTACGTTCCTAGAGGTTCATTATAAGGATCCAGAAGCACGTTTTGCTCCACGAGGCATAGTCGGCAATAGCGTTGAAGATATAGCACTATTTAGAAATACGCTTCGTAACGGCGTTGGAAATACTATCATTTAGCGCGGTGTACTGTTTGTAAGCTTCCAATGACTTTTTATAGTCGCCTTTTGCCTCATATATTCCTTGCAGCGTGGCATACGCACTTACAGCCATTGATAGGTTGTTAATCTTATTTGCCAATTCCAATGCTAGATTGGCATACGTTTCCGCATTATCGTATTGCTTTTGAGCAAGGTATATTTCGGAGGCATTTGTATAGGCCGATGGACGAACTAGCTCTAGTTGATGCGCATCAACCAGTCTCAGACTTTCTTCGATATTGGGTATAGCCTCGGTCAATTGTCCGTTTTTTGTAAGCATCATGGCAAGTGCATTGTGCGCATACGCCTTTACGATAATATTATTGAGCAAAGAAGCTTTCTTAATGGTTTCCTTAAAATAGTAAATAGCTGAATCATACTGCTCCATTGCCCCGTACACATTGGCGATATACTGCGCCATAATGGTGTTTTCACTGAATTCCGCATCAATTTCCTTATACAGAGAAAGCGCTTTTCTATACTCCTTCTGATCAAAATAGATTGAAGCAATATTCGCTTGACAATTGGGCGTGTGAATCCTCAGTTTTGGATTTTCATCAATAACCTCCAACGCTTTTTGGTAATACTCAATGGCAAGAAGGGGATCGCCAAGAAAGAACTGATAAACGGTTCCCAACCTTTGGTACGAAAGCATAATACCTTTTGGGAAGTTCAGTTTCTGCGAAATGCGAAGTGTTTCCTCAATAAATTCTACTTGAGTGGTGTCTGATGGGTCGTGGTAAATTTTTTGAACAGTAAGAGAATTACGCAATAGAACATAAGAGGTGTCGTGCTTGCCGGAGTACTGGTCAACGGCTCTTTTAAGAGAGTCCAGCAATGGTTGTTGACCTTGACTCTGCATTGCAAACTGAATCAATAAGACCGATAAGATTGTTAACCTCATAACTGTTGGAGCTTCTTACCAACGAATATATATCGGTTTAAGTCATATATAATACTGGCCTAAAGATATTTCTAGTTAATGTTGCTAGGAACCAATGAACAGAACGAGCTTTAATCTTTCGGCAAATGCGCTATTAGCTCAATTTCCAATTTGGCATCCGGCATGAGCAGACGAGACACTTGCACCCACGTGGCAGCAGGATAATCGCCATTGTAAAACGGCTTGCGCACATCCTTGTATTTCTCCATTTCGGCAATGTCTGTGGTGTAGAGGTTTTCTTTCACCACGTTTTGGAAGGTAGCACCGCGACTTTTCAGCGACATTTCCAACGCCCGATACACGCGCTGAATGCCCTCCGGCGTGATATCTCTTGCCACCGCACCCGAGATGTAGAGCACATTGTCCACCTGCACTACCTGCGCATAGCCATACACTGTGTCCTGCTGCAGGGGTTGGTTCCAATGCCATTTTTGCTTTTGTATGTTGGCAGATTGTGCCAGCAAAATGACTGATAATGCAAAAATTAGAAAGGTGAAGATGGTTAAACGTTTCATGTTGAATTTTTTTACACAAACTAGGAAGCAAACCAATTGTTTCGTAATTCTCAAGAAAGCTTTCAAAAAAGGGTCGAAAGACCCTTCATCTGCCGTATTGTCATCTTTTTGAATCGGTACGATTTCTGACAAAGCGGCCTCATGTCAAAAACAAAAAAGACCGTCACCTTTCAGTGGGCACTCAAGAATATCATCTGGCCCAGAAGTAAAACCATCTTTATCGGACTAGCGCTTATCCTCCTCACTCGACCGGCAGGTTTGGTACTGCCTTGGGCTACCAAATTTCTACTGGATGACGTGGTGACGGAAGGCAACCTCGAAATGCTCAAACTTCTGGTTTTGGCCATTTCCGGTGCGCTGATCATTCAGGCGGCAGGGTCTTTTTTGCTAACGCGCATCTTGAGCGTGGAAGCGCAATACCTTATCTCCGAACTGCGCGTGAAGGTGCAGAAGAAAATACTGTCGCTTCCCATCCGATACTTTGACAACAACAAGTCGGGCGCTCTGGTGTCGCGCATCATGACGGACGTTGAGGGCGTGCGCAATTTGGTCGGGACAGGACTCGTGCAGTTGGTCGGGGGCACGCTCACCAGCATCATTTCCATTTTCTTTTTGATCAATATCAGCCCTACCATGACGCTCTTCACCTTGATTCCGATTGGGGTGTTTGCGTTTGTGGCACTCAAAGCTTTTGGAAAAATTCGCCCGATTTTTCGTGAGCGAGGTAAGCTGAATGCCGAAGTGACCGGTCGTCTCACCGAAACGCTCAACGGCGTACGTGTGATCAAAGGTTTCAATGCCGAAGAGTCTGAAAACAAGACATTTGAAAGCGGTGCTCGACGTTTGTACGAAAATGTGAAAGCCAGCCTTACAGCCACCGCCTTTGTCACTAGCATGGGCACATTCCTCATCGGATTGGCCAGCACGGGTGTGCTTGGTATGGGCGTGTATTACATCATTCAGGGAGAAATGACCACAGGGGAGTTATTGTCTTTTGTGGCCTTTCTTGGGTTCATGATTGCACCGATTGTGGAAATGAGCAACATCGGCAGCCAATTGACCGAAGCATTTGCAGGATTGGATCGTACAGAAGAAATCATGCAGATGGATCCCGAGAATATGGATGATGAAAGACCGATCCATTTGGAAACGATTCATGGTGACATTGAATACAAAGACGTGTCGTTCAGCTACGAAGAAGGCAAAGACGTGATTCGTGGCATCAATTTCAAAGCTCCACAGGGAAGCGTGATCGCATTGGTGGGCAGTTCGGGTTCGGGAAAAACCACCATCGCCGGATTGGCAGCCACGTTTCTGACACCTCGCGCAGGCCTGATCACCATCGACGGACAAGACCTCTCAAAAGTGAGCCTGCCTAGCTACCGCAAGCATTTGGGCGTGGTGCTGCAAGATGATTTTCTTTTTGAAGGAACCATCCGCGAAAACATTCTCTTCCCTAGGCCAAACGCCACCGAAGAAGAATTGCAAGCGGCCGTGAAGGGCGCCTATGTGAATGAATTCACCGATCGGTTTGAAGAAGGATTGAATACGGTAATCGGCGAGCGAGGGGTGAAACTATCCGGCGGTCAAAAACAACGCATTTCCATTGCCCGGGCATTATTGGCCAATCCACGCATTATCATTTTGGATGAAGCTACATCAAACCTCGACACAGAGAGCGAATTGTTTATCCAAAAAAGCTTGGACGTGCTGATGAAAAACCGCACCACGTTTGTGATTGCGCACCGACTGAGCACCATTCGTCAAGCCGACCAAATATTGGTAATAGAAGATGGAAAAATCGCCGAGCGAGGTACCCATGATCAACTCATCACAGCTCAGGGAAGATATTATCAATTATACACGTATCAGAGTAGGATATGAATATATAAATTGGATTACAAGTTTGAAATTTAACTGACCCTTCATTTTAAACTTAATCCTTCTTTTTGAAGAGCTCCTTCAATTTATCCTTGGCTGCTTCTTCTGCTTTCTTCTTGGCTGCATCTCCTACCTTTTTTGCCTCCGCAGCTGCTTGGGCCTTTAGTGTATCAATTTTCGTGTTGATGGAATCCGTCACCGTCTTTTTCATTTCGGCAATTTTTTCTTCCGTCTTCTGTTGCACTTGTGCTTTCACACTGGCGGTAAGACTTTGTTCACCTTCACTCGGTTTGGCTCCAAGTAATTTGATTTCTGGCTTGGCGTACGTGCCACCAATACCGATGTTAAGATCAAGAAAATCAGACACCACAGAGGTGCCGCCGGTAAACTTACTTAGGGCTTGATTCACGGCCGCACCGGCCGTGCCCGAAGGCACCTTCATAGCCATCACATATTCCAAACTCCCATCCAAACCGGTACTCCCGGAGACCACTGTGGGGTTACCTCCTATGGTCAAACTGAAGGGCTGAACACTCATGCGTCCGTCTTTGATTTGAGCCGAAAGCAATACATCCTTTAATTGCGCCATGCTTTGCGCTGACGTGCCGTCCCCCTGCAGATTGGCAATCTGCTTGATGCCATCCAGTATCTTCACATTGGCCACAGCTGCCTCCACTATATTGATTAAACCTGATGCGCTCATGGTAGTAAGCAAGGGCATCATGTCACTACCCAATGCACCATTTGCTTTGAAGTTGGTGGAGAAACTACCAGTCGTCTTTTCTGCGACAGGAACCAATTGTTGAATAGTAGTAAATGCTTTGAATGCTTCCGGAATCGATAATTTATCAATCCCAAAATCAAAGTTAAATGTGGGATTCTCTGGCGCACTCGCATATTCGCCCGTCATGGTAAAGCGACCATTGAGCAGATTAAAGCCACTCTTATCCAAAATCACCGAACCGTCTCGCACCACCACTTTGCCCACAAAGTCACTCAACGTAAGATTGGAGTAAAGAATTTGGTCAATGGTGGAGGCGAGCGTGAAATCAATATTCACGGGAATTCGCACCACCTCCAGCGCCGTGGTATCCACCGTTTCCTCCTCTACCACCTCTTCTTCCGTCATCCATTCGTTCAGGTCTAGTTTAGCCGAGGAGAAATCCAAGTTGCCTAGCAGCACTTCATCTTCGCCCAAGGCGAATGCCAGATAATTGGTAAGCTTACCTGACAAGTTCAAGTCTGACTGCCCGGCATTGGCTTGAAATGTGCGCAATTCAATTTTAGCCGGATCAAAGCCGGCATCCACCTTTTTCATACCAAAGCCCTGCGGCAAATCAGGTCCTTTAAAGTAAAAATCACTGGCTTGGAAGAGTCCAGATGTAGGCAACTTATCCCACCGTTCGGCCTCCACGTCACTCATGCGTCCTTTGGTGAGTAGTTGAGCCATCATTTTGCCTCGCAGTTCACTGTCTTTTAGCGGCAGCACTTTGGCCAATTTGGCCATGTCCAGATCAGCCTTGAAATCTACATCCCATTGGTAATCTTCCATGTCTCGGAAAAGGAGCTTCAGCGTGGTGATTTGCCCGGCCAACTCGCTGCTATAATCCAGTTTCATACTCATCTGCCGCAAGTCAGCTGATGGGACATCCAACAGCATGGCCATGTTGATTTTCTCTAAGGCCTGTGGCAAATCCGGTGTATTCACTCGGCCGTCCTTAATGGCCAGGTTGGTTCGCACCGCAGGCATGAGCGAGTCATTGTAAATTCCTTTGACAAAACCATCGAACCCAACTACGCCCGAAGCAGTGATACCATCCAAATATTCTTCGTAGGCACCCGGAATGAGCGAAAGCACGCTCTTCATATCAATATCTGCCCCTTTGTATGTCAAGTCCATTTCAATATCATCACCGGGCATGCTGATAAATCCGTCAAACCCAAAGGCAAAATCATTGACGACCACCTTATTTTCTGCGAAGGTGAACTTCATGTTGGCCAAATCCATTTGCATGGTCACCTCGGCATTCACCGTCTTGCCCGTCATATACTCTATGCCGTCATAGCCAAGGGAAAATTTTTCGATTTGACTCTGCGTCACCATCTCAAAAACATCCGCGGCAAAATTGCCTGAGCCTGAGTGGGTCAAGCCATCCAAAATGATATAGAAAGGCATGGAATGATCGTAGTAAATAAGTTTACCATTGGTGATCTCCCAGCTTTCAATTCCAATCTTCAGAGCTTCTCCTTCCGCAGGTTCTACGGCGGCCTCTTCCACCTCCTCCGACGGTTTCATGATGTCATAATTTGCTTGCCCATCTTCCAGCACGAGCACCAGAATTTTCGGTTCATCTAGTTTGATTTTGTTGATCGTGATATCACTAAAGAGCGATTTAAGGTCAACTGTGAGTTCAAAATTGCGAACCGAGGCGAGGGTATCGGCCGCAAATGCATCCAGTCCGACGATTCCAAAATTGCCCATGCGCACGTTCAGATTAGGAAAACTCCGAAACAACGACAGGCTGAACGCATCGGCATCATAGAACACTTTCGCATTCAAGCTCTTGTCCAGTTCTTTATCAATGGCCTTGCGGATATCCTCCTTGAAAAATACAGGAATCAGAATGGCTGCCAGCAAAACAAGGCCAACCATGCTAGCCAAGATGATTAATGGGATTTTGATGAATTTTTTCATTTTGTCAGTGTGATAAATATGTCGTCAACCAATTGTAGGCGGATGCGCGAGGCGCTTTGCTCAAGCACCTTGTATTGCAGGCCGTATTCACCGGGTTGATTTTGCAATTCAAGCGTATCTCCACGCAACATCCACGTCTGAGTGAATACAGTCGTGTCTGATTGAAAAACACATTTTGGAAATCCGTAAGCAGAGATTGTCACTTTGTCCGTGTCAAACTCAAAGCGACCATTCATTTCAAAGGCGTAATCCGCCGGAATCGCTTCATAGCCAGGTGCGCTTCGATCCGTTTGCCAAGTGGCCGTCCATTCGCCTTGCCAAGCGTCTTTCTCCTTTGGTGTAGAACATGCCCCTGTGATCAAAAGTAAAATAACCGTTAGCCTTTTCATGTCAGAGATATTTGATCATAAACTCAATGTTCCATTTCTTCAACTTGCCATAAGGTGGATGAAGCAGTTTGGCCATCGTGAATCCTACGCGCTGTTTCAGCACCGCCTTCGGATTGGAGAATTCCATAAATCCATACTTTCCGTGCGATTTCCCAATGCCGCTGTTATTTACTCCACCGAAAGGCAAGGAAGGATGTCCGAAATGGATGAGGGTATCGTTGATGAGGAGTGCCCCTGATGATGTGCGTTCCTTGAATGCGCGAATGGCCTGTTTGTTTTTAGAAAAAAGATAGGCGGACAAAGCCTTAGGACGGGCATTGACCATGGCTATAACTTCATCCAAGTCCTTGAATCCCTTGACCATACACACCGGACCGAAGATTTCATTTTCGTCCAAATGTGTACCCGGAGAAACGTCCTCAATAATCGCAGGTGCCAGTCTGCGCTCGGACGGATCGCTGGTGCCCTCATAATACAATGAGGCACCTTTGGCGAGTGCCTCTTCCTTCCATTCCTTCAGTCGATCAAAATGTCCGTCTGAAATGATGCAACTATAGTCCCGATCACCATATTGCCGAATCACTTCCGCTTTGAGTTCGCTCAAGAAACGGTCTTTGATTTTCTCATGGACAAATAGGTAATCAGGCGCGAGGCAGGTTTGTCCGGCATTGAGCCATTTGCCCCAAGCAATTTTTTGTGCGGCATCTTTCACATCCGCCATTTCGTCAATGACGCACGGTGATTTGCCACCCAACTCGAGCGTGACGGAGGCCAAATGCTTGGCGGCTGCTTCCATCACGATCTTGCCTACGCGAGGTGAACCCGTAAAGAAAATATGGTCGAAGGGAAGTTTCAAGAGCTCGGTGGACACGTCCACACCTCCTGTGAAGACATGCACTTCCTCGGGTTGAAACACTTCAAGAGCCATTTGCCGAATCAACTCGGAGGTATGCGCAGACAACTCGGAGGGCTTCATAATGACGGTGTTGCCCGCAGCAATGGCATGGATGAGCGGACCCACGGCCAGATTAAACGGATAGTTCCAGGGTGAAATGATCAAGACTGTGCCTTTGGGCTCGTAATACACCTCTCCGCGCGTGCCAAGGAATGTCAGGCTGAATCGCTGAGGATCCGGCTGCACCCAATATTTGAGATTGCGTATGGTTTTTTTGAGCGCCGAGGTGACGACATAGATTTCGGAAATGTCCGCCTCCTCGGCCGATTTTCGCAAATCCTGATACACAGCCCGCTGAATGCGCCCTCGATTTTCCAAGATCCACGTTCTGAGTTTTTTTAGCGTAGCTATACGCTGACGAACAGTGGAATATCGCATCACCAAGCTGTGCTTTTTCTGCCGATCAAATACGAGTTGCATATCCATTCCCCTAAGGTACAAAGGGACTACACAAAAAAAGCAGCCCGAAAGCTGCTTTCCGTTCATTGATTGGTTAGGTCATTCGACAATCTTGAACTCAACCCGACGATTGAGCTGTCTGTTTTCTGCTGTGTCATTTGGTGCTGCGGGTTCGGTTTCGCCTTTCCCTTCAGACGTGATCCGATCCTTGCCTATTCCCTTGGTGATAAAATACGTGTAAACAGCCTTGGCTCGTCGCTGAGAGAGGCCGAGGTTATAGGCATCTTCACCCACCGAATCTGTATGTCCAGTAATCTGGATCTTGGCAATCTTGTTTTCCTTGAGCAACTCGTACACACGCTCCAATTCAGGGAAAGAAGCTGTTTGCAGATCTGCCTTATCTGTTGCAAAGAAAATGTTCTTGATAACGAGCTTGGCGCCCACTTCGATTGGCATCAATTTGAGGTCACGAGTTATTTCAGTGCTCGCCGTGATTTTGTTGAAATCCACGTTTTCATTTTGGGACAAAAATCCGTCAGACGAAGGCACCAAGGCGTAGCGCGCACCCGGCCTTAGCACAAGGGTATAATTTCCGGCTGCATCGGTTTTTGTTTCGCCCACATCCACACCATCGGGAAGGCGTTCCACAAACACGCGTGTGTTGGCCATGGGCTCACCTGTCTTACCATTTGTCACGTTACCTTTCACGGTGATCAGCACAGGCTGAGTGGTCAGGTGTTTCATGGATTCATACACGGGTCCGCTTCGCTCTACAAAGAGGTCGTCCACTTTGAAGCTGAAAACGTCCATGTCATCACCTTTTTCCCCTCGTGTGAAATAGGCATAATTTCCTGTGGACGGAATACTGAAATACTCATCGTCTCCTTTGCCATTGATGCCTGCACCCATGTTTTCCGGTTCGGTCCACTTTGTCCAAGTGTTGTCTTTGCGAAGTGCCACATAAATGTCCTTGCCGCCATAGCCGCTCAGTCCATTGGTTGAATAATAAAGCGTGGTGCCATTTTCCGCTATGAAGGGCGATTCCTCTTCGCCCACGGTGTTTACATCTCCGCCTAAGTTCAGCGGTTCTGACCAACTGCCATCTGCCTGTTTGAAGCTGACATACAAATCTCTGGAGCCATACGAATCGTCACGCTCGGCTGATAGCAGCATCGCTTGACCACCCGGAATCATGAAGAAATCGGCATTGGGCGAATAGTTATAGTTGTTCGTGATTTTGACTGATTCAGGTGCGGAGAACGTATCACCGGTTCGAACGGCCATGGACACCCCCGTAAACATCCGATCCTTCTTACCATATTCATTGCCCAGCACCACCACTTCCTTGCCGTCTACCACGCTGATGGAACTGATGAAGTTTGGTCCGACATTGTTGAGTGGAGGTCCCACATTCTTGGCTGGCAACCATTCACCGGTTTTAGGATCCTTCTCTGATACCCATATGTCCTCTTCATCGTCCACACCGCCCACGTTTTCCGGGTGATACTGTCGGCTGAAATAAAGACGAGAACCATCGGGTGACAATATCGGACTGTGCTCAATATAATCAGAGTTCACATTTGTGCTTAGTTTCTCTGTGCCGACGGATTGATTAATGTTTTTGGCCAAATTGATCAATACGGCTATGGGTATATTGGATCTTGAAATGCCAATGGCATCAATGGCGTTGTAGCCGGGCACGGCGGCACCATCTATAATTACTTTAATGGCCGTGATTTCGTAAGGGGTTTCTTCAAAAAATAAGTTCAAAAGGCGACTATCCATCGGAATCGTACGCGGTGTTAATTGAGGAAAAAGGTCGTATTCCTTGAAATTGGCATCATATGCAATGATTTTCTTAACGGCTCCCGGATTTTCTGACTCAGCGATGGCCACTTGCTTGGCACGGATGGGCGTCTCAAAGGAGACCATGATGAATTCTTCACTGCTCTCGCCTTTGGGACGCCACGCATTGGGACTGTCACCACCGGCAGGTAGCACGTTTGGTTTGTGCAGGGCCTGAATACCTGAATATTCATAGGGGCCAAACTCTGATGAGAGATCCACCACTTTGGAACCCCACACTACGGTTTCCTGTGCGCTAAGTCCAAATGCGAACACTGTCCCCAGAAAAAGCACGGTTGCTTTCTTCATTTTACGTGTGATTTTACTTTTTAATAACCCTAACCTCCACTCGTCTATTCAATGCCATCGCCTCCGGTGTGCGCTCCTCAGACAATGGTTTTGAGCCTCCAAATGCTTTAGTCAATATGCGTTCGGCTCGAATTCCCCCCTTCGTCAAATATTTCTTTACTGACTCCACGCGCGCTTGCGAGAGTGCCATGTTCGCATCCGGATTGCCGGCAAAATCGGTGTGACCCTCCAACTGAATGACCATGGCTGTGTTTTCCTTCATTCGCACGATAAGTCTGTCCAGTTCGGCAAATGACTCGCTTTGTAACTCTTCACTGCCTCTAGAAAAAATTACATTCTTTAGCGTGAACACCTCCTCTTCGACAAAATCGGGATTCATATAAAAGCGAAGCTCCTCTGTCAAGTCATTGTCTGCATCGGTGGCCACCACTTCTTGATTAAAGGCTCGGAAATTCTCCTTGCGAATGGAAATATTATAACTCACTCCCTTTACCAATAGAAATGAAAAATCCCCCGATCCGCTGGCACTGGCTATGCCCATATCGTCGTAATAAGGCAGTTTTTCATACAAAATGCTGGTAGAAATGGCACTTGAATCTTTGGCACTGAGCAATTTGCCCTTGACAGTCACCATGGTTTCATTCTGTGTTTTGGCAGCAAATGCCACAAACAAACATGCTAAAAAAAGAAGGTTGGATGCCCTGAACATTACAAAGTGAGATTTTGTTCAACGGCTAAATAACAGAAATAAAAGCAATTATTAAAGGATAGCCTACAATTCTACCTCATCCAGAACCACATCCGCGGGTATTTCCATTGCGTCCAATCGAGGTATGTATTGCTCGCTGAGCAGGGTGAATTCTTCAAATCCCGAGGGATCAACCGGCTTGGCAGGGGGTAAATCCACTTTAAAGGGATCCACTTGCTGACCGTTTTTCCAAAACCGAAAACAGAGGTGTGGCCCTGTGGCCAATCCGGTGCTACCCACATAGCCGATGGTCTGTCCCTGAGACACTGCTACGCCCGGACGAATACCCGTGGCAATCTTGGACATGTGCAGGTATTGGGTGGAGTAGGTGGAATTGTGCCTGATTTTTACATAATTGCCATTCCCGCCTTTGTATTGCGCCTCCACGACCACACCACTTCCTACCGTGCGAATAGGCGTGCCCTTTGGTGCGGCATAGTCGGTACCCAAGTGGGCTTTGAAACGCTTCAGCACCGGATGAAATCGACTACCCGAAAAGCGAGAACTGATGCGCGTATAGTCCAAAGGAGCCTTAAGAAAGGCGCGTCGCACACTTTGCCCACACTCATCGTAATAATCGCCTTGACTGCACTCATCGAAATAAATGGCGTAATAGTCTTTGCCAAAATGCTGAAAATAGGCAGCCAGCACCCGACCGGTGGCCACTGTGCGGCCGGCGATCATTTCCTCTTGATAGATCACCTTGAATTTGTCTCCCTTCTGAATCCGAAAGAAATCAATTTGCCAGGCAAAAACATCCACCAGGCGATTGACCAAATCAGGATTCCCCCCATTCTGAACAGCTGTCACATACACGGACGAGTTGATCTCGCCTGCCACTTCCTTCTGTACGATGACGGAAGGTCTTACAAATCGCTCGGCGTAGATGGAGTCTGTCAGGTGAAGGATGATGTACTCGCGCAAGCTCGGCTCAATGATCATTTGCCGAGCCACTTGATTTTCGCCTTTGGTATGAATGAGGATGTACTGTTCACCAGCGCGCAATCGGCGCGCATCATACACATCGCGAGCATTGTTCACCAAATCATGAATGGTGGAGTAACTCACACCCCATGCGTTCAATATTTCCGATAGGTTTTGATTGGGTTTCACCGACCCTAACGTCACCGCTAGGGTGTCAACATTGATGCCGTACACCAAAATGGGGTCTTCCATGTCGATGCACTCAGGCTCTGCCTCGAAAGCGGCATTTCGCCAAATAAAAAAGCGATAGGCCGCTGCAATCAAAAGCAGCACCAATACAATGACGATAGATTTTTTGATCATCCGATGCAGTCGTGCAGGCTATGCCTTGGCGTAAAATCGATAAAATTGGGTGATCGTCTCAATGCCCTTATAATAATTGAATAGCCCATAGCTCTCATTTGGCGAGTGAATGGCGTCTTCATTCAGTCCAAAACCCATCAAGATAGGATCCGTCTTGAGTTCTCGTTGGAACAAGGCCACAATCGGAATGCTTCCTCCGTCTCTTGTTGGTATTGGGGTTTTGCCCCAAATTTCTTCGAACGCGCGGCTGGCCGCTCGGTATCCGGCCGAGTCTGTTGGAATCACCGCGGGTGCGCCTCCATGATGCGGACTGACTTTGACTTTGACTGATGGTGGAGCAATTTTCTCTAAGTGATTAATCACCATTCGGGTGATTTCCTGATGTTCTTGATTTGGCACTAATCGGCAAGAAAGCTTGGCGTATGCCTTGGCCGGCAGCACGGTCTTGGCTCCTTCGCCGGTATAGCCACCCCAAATACCATTGATGTCCAGCGTAGGGCGAATACCTGTCCGCTCGATGGTGCTGTAACCCTTTTCCCCACGCACATCGCCGATGTTCAATTCGCGCTTATATTCTTCCAAATCAAAAGGTGCACGAGCCAATTCTTCTCGTTCAGCTTTGGAGAGTTCAGCCACTTTATCATAAAAACCGGGTATGGTGATCCGACCGTCTTTATCATGCAACGAAGCAATCATTTCGCACAGCACATTGATCGGATTAGCTACACCCCCACCATAAATACCCGAGTGCAAGTCGCGGCTAGGACCCGTCACCTCCACCTCCAAATAGGACAATCCGCGCAAGCCCACGGTGATAGACGGATGTTCGTTACTGATGATGTGCGTATCCGAGATAAGGATGACGTCACACTTGAGCTTTTCCTTGTTGTTGATGACGAACGGCTCCAAGTTGTCTGAACCTACTTCTTCTTCGCCTTCAATCATAAATTTCACATTGCAAGGGAGGGAATCGGTACGCATCATGGCTTCAAACGCCTTAATGTGCATATACATCTGCCCTTTGTCGTCGGCCGAGCCGCGCGCATAGATGCGCTCATTTTTCACAACCGGCTCAAAAGGTGGAGAATCCCACAAATTCAATGGATCCGGCGGCTGCACATCATAGTGTCCATATACCAGCACCGTGGGTAGCTTGGGGTCAATGATTTTTTCACCATAGACGATCGGGTGGCCGTTTGTTGGACAAATTTCGGCTTTGTCCACGCCCGCCTGCTCCATCTTGGTCTTTATAAACTCCGCCGCTGCGGCTACATCCGCTTTGTACTTAGAGTCTGCACTGATCGATGGGATTTTGAGCAAATCAATGAGCTCGTGCAAAAAAGTGTCTTTGTGTTGGTTAATGTAATCGATGGCGCGCATGGGCAATAGGGGAATTGAATTCGGCGACAAATATAGAAGGGATGCTCAAAAGCCAAACCCGTCATCGTCTTTCTTGATCGTTTCAAAGTTTTCGTCTTCCAGATTGCCGTCAGACGGAAACGACAAATTGTAGGGCGTATCCACCCCAAAGTAATTTTTACGGAAACTGTTGATGAAGCTCAACGTCTCGTTGACATCTCCAACCACAAATACCAGCTGACCCGCCTTCTGTTTGCCCAAATTGGTTTTGAGTTTCACTTGTTCGTTGAAGGTTGGGTTGGACGAAAACATGAGCAGGTTGTGATCGTGATAACTGATGAAATACCACGTTTCAGGAGAAACTTGGATGAAAAGATTCATCACATCTTCGTTGGAATCATCACGCTTAATTTCCAAGAAGCCATCCACCTTGGCATTGATGTCGGTGCGTCCCATGTGCGACAAGTCGATCTTGCTGGTATTGTGCCAAGCCTTGAAGGCGGGGTTCCATTTCATTTTCACGCCGGAAATGACGAGCGACTTTGCCAACTCGCTAGAAGCTGACAATAGCGACTTATATCCGCTCAGCATGTCCTCGCGGTATTTCAGCGCCGGCGCATTGCCGATGATATTGGCCAATTTAAACAGCAAATCATCCGTTGGTTCATTCGCCGGATTAGCGCCCATACGCTCCACCGCTCCCACTATGTCGTTGGCCATTTCATCTATGATGGCATCTATGACCACATAGTTCATGATCAGGAAGCAATCAAGAGAAAATTCATTCATCTGTTTGTTGCCAACACCCGTCACGGCCGCTTTTATCTGCATGTCGGTGGTTGTGGGTTTTAGGAACGTGACAGGTCCTTCAATAAACAAATTGCCAGTGCTGTCATTGTATTGCAGCGTGTGTCCGGCATATGCGCCTGCTGTTTTGGTGGGCGTCTCTACTTGGTAGTTGCCTGATTCTTGATCGAACGATAACTCTCCCTGCGCATTAAAGAAATCCAAATCGGACGGATCCCTTCTCTTCTCAATAAATGTGCTATAAATCTCCCCTTTGCTGTCGTTGTGAATGCCCGCGATTGCTTGTGTACCATCTTCAAAAACCGCATTGATCAGCGGAATGTGTGGGTTTACCGAACTGTCATTGCGCGTGTAGGGGATCCACAGTTTGTCGGCGTTAGGGATATTTTTCACATCCATGCGCACTTGCCCGTCCAACTCCAACGCTTGCTTATAGGCGAACATCTCCACACTGCCTTTGTAGAAAAAGCCCGGTGCTATTTTCAGATTTTGCGACTCAGGCACTTCCCCGCCGGATACCGTCATCAACTGAGTATTTTTCTTGCCAACGGGCACTTCCTTTAAGAAAAAGGTGTCGAAGCGGATTTCAAATGTATCAGAAGCTGCTACCACTTGGTAATAGGCCGATCCTTCAAACTTGTTTCGAGAGATCACCATGATTTTCCCTTTCGTTAAATGGTGAAAGCCATTGAGCGTGTCTATCACAATTTGGGCGTTGGTGAATTCTTGCAATTGCGAATTTTCCAAGATCGTGGTGCGGTTGCCATCCGGAATGATGCGCGAGTCTGCCACTGTGATGTATGGAATTCCCTCCACCGTGATCGCATTGGTTTTCATATCATAGATGGCTCGCTCTCCCACAAATGCCAATGAATCAAGTTCTTCTCTGGTGCTATAAAAATAGGAATCCTTCAGCGGTACATCAGCGGGCTTGGTCATGGTGATCACCTCATTATTGAGATTCCACACCGCCTCCGTGATGGATGTTTTCATCTGCGCGTAGGGAAATGAAAACGCCGCTACACCCACTTGCTCGGGTCGCAGGAGTGCGGTATTGTGGATCAAATCAAAATCAATGGAAATGTCACTGGCCGCCATGGCCGGCTTTTGCGGATCAGCCGTCTCAATTTCAAATTTGGCATGGCGAGCCGAGTACGATTGCTCCTTGAAATTCATCTCATTGGATTGAGATTTAGAGCCTCTCGTTTTCAACATACCACCGCCAAACACCCCTTTGGTTGTGATAGTTGCAAAGCCGGAAAGTTCGGCGGAGGAAGTGTAAAATTTGAAAGGCGCATTCACGGTACGCAAATACATACTGTCCTTCCTTGGCAGCCAAAGCATGTCGTAGGCGCCTAGAATGGCTTCCGGAAAACTAGCACCTTTGTAATCGCCCGGCTGGATACGCCCGCCAGTGCCATTGGCACTTACCGAATCCGGATAATAAATGAAGTCATCGGAGAATATCTGCGTGGTGAGGAAATCGATCTGACCTCCTCCGCGTATCCCTTGATTGCTTAGGCGAATTTTCTCATACGTTCGCGCCTCCGTACCGTAGAGATTGTATCCTTCGGGTGGTATTTGGTGCGTGAAACCCAACGATCGATCGGGCTGTATGGTCAGCGTCTCCTTGAATTCGGGGAAGATGCCGCCGGACACAAATCGTCCGGCAAATTCAAACGATTCTCCTGCCGACCGGTCAAGACTGTCAACTTCAAAGGGTGGCAATACAAAGAACACCGATCGGTCATACGCGCCATTCAGAATTTCCTTGCCATTGAAATAGACGAGCGCTTCACTGTCCGAAACAAAATACGGATAAGCGTCATTTTCCTCATGCCCCGCTTTGTGATGCGGCTCTTCGATAAACAAGGTGCCGGAGGTGCCCGTGATTTGATTGCTAAGTTCCGTTTTTTCCACGGGCGCATCCACTTTGGTGGAATCATGCAAAGGCACCACCAGCCGCATGGAATCGATGATGGGCATGAAAATCAAAAACTCGTTGTAGTTGAACTCGAAGTTTCGACCATTGTAGACAAAATCCCCCTCTGTGACCGCACCACTCACTTTGAAGCTTCGGTCTTTATAAAAAGTCACTTGCTTGGTGGTGTCCGTTTCAATCTCCAAGTCGTAACCCTCTACTACCGAAAATGACGTGACGCCATTTACCACTAGTTTGCCACTATCAAGCAACATCACAGCATTTGGCTGATTCGGAGAAAGGGACTCCACATAGATATAATCATAGTCCACTTTTTTGGCAGAAGCATCAAAATAATGAAAGCCTTTCGGGAGGACTGTGACTTCACCAAGTGTGCGGTTGTATTTTACGAGCCCGTACATTTCCAAAAGTTTCAATTCCCCTTTTACGGTTTCAATCGACTCCTTGTATTCCACGGCCAATTCCTGATCGTAGAAAGGATTAGCTCCATATTTTCTGGAAAAATTGACCACCATCACCAGCGGATGGGTAGGGAAAACAGCATTCATTCGTCGGTAACGCTCAGGGGTGAAATACTTGTCTGACTCCACGGTCATTGGGATTTCCGCTCGCCCATTGAGCACTTCGAAAGAAATCGAATCTTTCGCCAAATTCCACTTGAGCAGGTCTACGTTCAGCTCCATGCCAAAATAGCTGGATCGGAAAGGTGTGACATTCTTGTTTCGGTTGCGTAGCGCAATGAGTTGCTCGGTGGCCACATCGTACCAAATCTGCACAGCCGGATGATAAATAGTGTCGCTCCCGTGCAAGAGCAGCAATTCGCCCGTCTCGGCTGTCATGGAGGAATCGCCCAAAACAAAATCCGGTGAATGAATGATTACGCGGTTGCCTCCGGCCGCTACCAATTCCAGCTTGCCCAACTCGCGAGAGATGGCCTTACCATGAAATTCACTACCACGCACTTCCAGACCGCCGGTGTACTTAGCCTTTTCCGATAAATCGAGCATCAACCCGGCATTATTAGATTGAAAGATGGGGTAAGAACTTGCCGTGCCTGCTGCGCGCGGTTTACTTCTGAATTCAAACCTTCCTTCAATCGGTTGATCAGAGAATTTAGCAAAGGAAAGCTCGGCGTTGGGAGTCCAGAAATAGTCGTGATCGGCCTCAAAATGCCATTCACCAAATTCCACTGTTGCTCCATCCATTTTATCCTGTGATTCCGGCCATTTCAAGGTACCTCCTGTACCTGCGAATACACCCTTGGCCAAAAGAAAATTGCCATCCACACCTGACACGGTCATGGAGTCATAGGGGGTGTTGATGAAAACATTGATCTTCTTCAACTCGATCACGGGTCCATTGATAGGAGGAAAGAAATAATTGGCGCGCATATCAGCCACATAGTCATGCACGATGGGTGGGTCTATCTTCGGCCGCTGCAAAACCTTAGTGGCTTTGGCCGCCCATGGGTCTACGGGCTCATTCGTATTCCAAGGATCGGCATAAGCAGTGGATGCCCACGGATCATCTGCCGGTGCGGGAGTGGCCCAAGGGTCTGAATTGGCCCAAGGATCATCATTTTGAGTTGCCCATGGGTCGTCTTCGGTGGTGGTTGCCCAAGGATCATCTTCCTTTTTCTCTTCGGCGGACAATCCTGCATACTTATCCTCTTTCCAAGGATCCACATACGCATCCGTCTCATCGGCTTGGTACCCGCCAAACGCATCGCCCGCAGCTATCGAATCCAACTTAACCGCTGATCCATCCGCAGCGATATAGGCGTTCACATCATTATTTAACACCTTGAATTCATACGATCCGTCCTTTGCCTGGGTCTGAATGTTCTTGGTGTAGGCCAAATACCGACGCGCAAAGAAGAAATTCATGTTGTGGGCAAACTTGGCAAATTCAGGTCGGGTGCGCGTTTTCAGCACTTCTTCGCTCACGGCCAGCAGCTTGGTCACATCCGCCGAAGACAGACTTTCTTGCGTCACAGCAAAGGTTAGGTAGGCGAAATAATTAAAGTACGTCTCACTCGTGTGGCCTCTCATGCCCATTTGCTGCGCAATGGACTGAATTTTGATTTTTTGCTCTTCTGTCCAGTTGGAACTCCAACACGTGGTGAATTTGCCGGCCAGTTGATAGGCGGCTTCTGTGTCTTTTGCTTGAATCAATTGGGTGACCTGCGCGCTGAATTCGGCCGGATCATTAGAAAACCGCTGTGCATAGCCAAACTGAGCCAACGCGGCAAAAAGAACGATCAGTGAGATTTTGACCCAATTCATAAAATAAAAGTACGAATAAAGCTCATAGTTTGTGGCATACCAGCCGCGCCCATCCGTTTCGAGCGTCACTTTCCACGCTTTTAAACCCGACCTTGGCCGCAGCTTCACTCAAGTCATGTACGTCAGGTTCAAAGAATCCGCTCATCATGAGTACGCCTCCGGTATTCAATCGGGCCGCATATTCTCCAAACAATTCCAAATGAACCCCTTTGGTGATATTGGCCAAAATAATATCAAAATCCGTATCGGTCACCGCATAGAGTTCCTTTTGCTCTGCCACCATATCCGGGCAGTCATTCAACGCAAAATTCTCGTTGCTATTTTCCACACACCAATCTTCTATATCAATCGCCTGCACGTGACTGGCGCCTTGTTTCTTAGCCATGATAGCCAACACACCCGTTCCGCACCCAACGTCTATTACATTTTTGCCTCGCTGATCCAGCGTGAGTTGGTAAGCGAGCATCAGATGAGTAGTGGCATGATGCCCTGTTCCAAAAGACATCTTTGGGTTGATGATGATCTCCAACGGCAATGTGGAAGGTGCATGGAAAGTAGCTCGAACCATCAGCTGATCCGCCACGGTGATCGGGTCATAGTTTTTTTCCCATTCCTCGTTCCAATTCACGCGCTCCACATCGGCTACCGAGAAGTTGGTCATGCCGTAGCGATTCAAAATCTCCATTGCCTCTGCCTCTGCCCAATCCGGTCGCTCACAGAAAGCCGACAAACCCGTCTCCGTTTCTTCAAAAGTGGAGAAAGGAAGCAGAGATAATTCAGCCAACAACACATCGCGCATGTCATCGGAGCAGGTGATGTGCAAACCGACCCAATTCATCAAAACGCCTTGGCTATGTCCGTAAAATCGCGTGACTTCAAGCTGGCGCCTCCTACCAAACCTCCATCCACATCAGGCTGGGAGAATAGTTCCTTGGCATTATCAGCTTTCACACTGCCGCCATAGAGAATGGAAATGCTTTCGGCTACTGACTTGCCAAATTTGGCTGCCAATTTTTCCCGAATCACACGGTGCATATCTTGCGCCTGTGCCGAACTGGCCGTGACACCCGTGCCGATGGCCCAAATGGGTTCGTAAGCAATCACCACTTTTTGAATTTCGTCAGCACTTAAGTGAAACAATCCCGCTTCAATTTGGGCAGTGACGAATGCCTCGTGTTGATTTTTTTCGCGGGTGGCCAAGGCTTCTCCGCAGCAAAAAATGGGAGTAAGTCCACCGGCTAAAATCTTGTTGGCCTTTTCGGCAAGTAGGGCATCTGATTCGCCAAAATACTCTCTTCGTTCGCTGTGCCCAATCACCACGTATTTCACACCCACGCTTTTCAGCATTTTCACGGAGATTTCGCCGGTGTAGGCACCCGAGTCATGGTTGGAACAATTCTGTGCGCCAAGGCTCACATTCGGAACAGATCCGATCAGTCCTTTGACAGTAGTGAGATGTACAAACGGCGGGATGAGCACCACCTCGGCATTATTATGTAGTTCAGACGAAACCATCTGGATCACCTCCGAAGCAAGGATTTTTCCCTCTTCGAGCGTGCAGTTCATCTTCCAGTTTCCGGCGGCTATTTTCTTTCGCATAGTTGGTAAGTAAGCTGCAAAGATGCACCACAGATTGGTTTTAGCTACTTTTATCCCATGCCGAGCGTCAAACCCGTCCGAATTCATCGCTACCGAGGAGCCGAGCTAGAGGCCACCGAGGACTTATTGGTAACAGAGGAGCCCTTAGAAATTCGACTGGGCTATGGATCCACCGCGGATCGTCAGCAACTATCGCTTTCGGTGACCATGCGCACACCCGGGCATGACGAAGAATTGACCATTGGCTTTTTGTTTTCGGAGGGCATTATCCAAGCTGCGTCCGATCTGCTGAGTGTGAAATACTGTGAGGATTTAGGCAAAAGCGAGCAAAAGGAAAACGTGATGCGTGCCGAACTAGCTCCACACATTGTTCTGGATTCGGCATTATTCAAGCGCAATTTCTATACGACCTCCAGCTGTGGCGTGTGCGGCAAAGCGTCGATCGATCAGGTGCGGGTGACGTGTGCGTCCATTGTGGACAACCTCATGCATGTGGACATCAGCGTGCTGTATCAATTGCCGCAACGCTTGACGGAAGCACAGTTAGTCTTTAAGCATACCGGAGGGCTACATGCCGCCGCACTTTTTGATTTGCAGGGAGAGCTACACTTTTTCCGTGAGGATGTAGGCCGCCACAATGCACTAGATAAGGTGCTCGGTCATTTGCTGCTCACTGAACGAACATTGGCACACCATTCCGTTTTGTTGTTGAGCGGACGCATCAGTTTTGAATTGGTGCAAAAGGCTGCCCGCGCGGGCATCCCGATCCTTGCGGCCATTGGTGCCCCGTCCAGTTTGGCGGTGGAGTTGGGAGATGAACTGGGCATGACACTTATCGGATTTTTGAAACACGATAAATGCAACGTGTATACGCATGAGGGAAGGGTGAGGGGGTGAAGATACTGGCTAGAGTTAACCCATTAACCTTTCATTTTATCAGGGTTTTGCCTTTAATCAAAGAAATCAGTAATGTAGACTCTATCATCACTGATGCGATAGATGATTTTTAACATGACCATCAACCAGTCTTCGATGTTCCTTGTTCAAATGAGTTAAGTATTTCTCCTTTTGTCCTTTGAACGGGTGAAGTGCTAGGCTTTCTGCATTTTCGAGGAGTCGATCTTTGAAGTCAAAAGCCAGATCGATTGGAATTTCCAAATCTTCAGTCCAAAATTTGATTAACTCCTCCAGACTGTCATTTGCTTGATCAAGATAGATCACTCTCATTTTAAGAACCGCGCCTTCAACTTGGCCTCAACCTCTTCCCTCGTATTAAATCGCCCATTTAAAATATCGTCTTCGGCCTTGAGTGCTCTGGATGTTAGTTTGCTTTTTAAAGCCGCTTCATAGGACTCACTATTTTGTAGAATCGCCTCCAATTCATCAAAAATCGCCTCGTCCTCTTCAACAAGTATCGATTGAATAAGACGAAGTTTTCGTGTCTGCACATTCATGCATTAAAGGTAAGAAGAATTTGCAATTACCTCGACGGTGAGTCCCAACTCCCCAAAATTCCCTAAATTAGGTTTCCCGAAAATAACTCCCCCATGTCTGACAATCTCAGTGCGCTTTCCGGCAGAAAAGGTCTTGAAGAAAACCTCTTCGATCAATTGGTGAAAAAGGCGAAAGTCACCGGCACTCCCGATGATGAAACCCTCCGTTCATTGGCGCAAGAGTACCTAATGGGAGAGGCCATCACCTACGGCACGGCTTCCTTCTACGATTTTTTGAAAAAGGAGCATGAAGGTGGGAGGGTGCACGTGTGCAACGGAAGTGCTTGCTTGGTGGCCGGCACACAGGAAAACGTAAAAAAGAAACTATCTGCGCAGTTCAAACCCGAGGAAATCGGCCACATGTGCTGCCTCGGCAGATGCCACGAAAACAGCGCCTTCAACCTCAATGGTCACAACTACTCGGGTGATGCCATTGATCACTTGGACACATTGATTCAATCAAAAAAATCACGTCTTGATACCTATCGAGTAGAAGCCAATGTGCCTGATCCGGTGCTGACGGGTGCACCTATTGATGCAGGTCAGTTTGCCGTTCTTTTTCAGGAAGTATTGAAAAAGGGAGCCGATCAAGCGTTGGCTGAAATCAAGAAATCGGGCATTCGTGGGCGTGGAGGTGCGGGCTTCCCCATGGCCATGAAACTGGCCGCTTGCCGCGATGCAGTGAGTCAACAAAAATTCATCGTCTGCAATGCCGATGAAGGCGATCCCGGCGCGTATTCGGATCGGTATTTATTGGAAAAACAACCCCTCCTCGTACTCTTCGGAATGATGGTCTCCGGCTACATCGTGGGTGCCAATCGAGGAGCGCTCTACATCCGTGGGGAATATCCGGAAGCCGTGCGCATCGTGCAGCAAGCCGTGGAAGATTTGATCGCCATCGGTCTGGTAGGCAAGGAAATCGGTTCGTCCGGCTTTCGCTTTGATTTCAAAGTGATCGAAGGGGCGGGTGCGTATATCTGCGGAGAAGAAACCGCTTTGCTTTCGTCACTCGAAGGTCAGCGACCGGAAGTGCGCGTGCGCCCGCCGTATCCTACCCAACACGGGCTTTTCAACAAACCCACGGTGGTGAACAATGTGGAAACCCAAGCCGCTTTGTATTGGATATTGAAAAATGGAGGCGATGCGTATGCCGAATTTGGCACAGAGAAATCAACAGGAACGAAGCTGGTTTGTCTGGATTCATTTTTCAAAAAACCCGGACTGTACGAAATCAACATGGGCACGCCGTTCGAAGATGTGATCTATGGTTTTGGAGGAGGTTTTAAGTCACCCGTAAAAGCCGTGCATGTAGGTGGGCCTTTGGGCGGAATCGTACCCGTCCGCAAGATCAAAGACCTTACTCTGGATTTTGAAAGCTTCAGCAAAGAAGGCTTTCTGCTCGGTCATGCCGGCATTGTGTCCATTCCTGAGGCATTTCCCATGATTGATTATTTGCATCATTTGTTCCAATTCACTGCTGATGAGTCCTGCGGCAAGTGCTTCCCGTGCAGCATCGGGTCGGTGCGGGGCATGGAAATGATCGATCATTCGCGAGAAGGAAGCGCCAAGCTAGATCGCCAACTGATGGATGATTTGCTAGAAACAATGGAAACGGGCTCGCTCTGCGCACTTGGTGGCGGACTACCTTTAGGCGTGAAGAATGCCCTACACTATTTCAAAGACGAGTTGAACGATTATTTCAAAAACTGACATGAGCACTGCATCCAACACGGTCTATATCAACAACGAAGCGTTCACCTTCGAGCCGGGCGAAACCATCCTGTCTTTGCTGCGCAAAACAATGGGTCCTGATCCTGTGCCTACGCTCTGTGACGCGCCCAATTTGAAGCCTTTCGGATCATGCAGGGTCTGTTCGGTAGATGTGGCACTGACTAAAGACGGTTCTTGCAAAACCCAAGCCTCGTGCCACACGCCCGTGATGGCTGGTTCCTATATCTACACCCATTCTGAAAAGATTCAGCGCTTGCGCAAAAACATCGTGGAGTTGGTGCTCACGGATTATCCAAAAGACAAATTCGAACAAGCCAATCCCAATCAAAACGAACTGAAAAAAGTAGCACTTCAAGTGGGCATTGACATGGATCAAGTGCGCTATGCACCAGGCCACAATCATTTGGATCGTCAGCCGGATACCAGCCACGCTTATATGCGCGCCAACCTTTCCACATGCATTAACTGCTACCGTTGCATCCGCGCATGTGACGAGGTGCAGGGCGAAATGGTGCTTACCATGGAAGGCCGTGGTTTTGAAAACACCGTGGTGATGGGCATGAATGAGGGCTTCAAAGAATCCGATTGCGTATCCTGCGGCGCATGTAGCCAAGCGTGCCCTACAGGAGCCATCACCGATATTTTTCAGTCTAAATTCAATGATGCCGATACAAAGCAACGCACGGTCTGCACCTATTGCGGTGTAGGCTGCAACTTGGATGTGGCTACCAAAAAAGGTGAAATTGTGAGCGTCACCGCACCGTATGATGCCGAAGTGAACGAAGGACACACGTGCCTAAAAGGCCGCTACGCATTCAAATTCTACAACCATGCGGATAGATTGAGAAGTCCGATGATCCGTAAAAACGGGGAATTACAGCCCGTAAGTTGGGAGGAGGCATATGACTTCATGGCGGAGAGGTTCACTTCGATAAAGGAAAAATATGGCTCGGACTCAATAGCCGGAATATCGTCCGCTCGCTGCACCAATGAGGAGAATTACCTGATGCAGAAATTCATCCGGGCGGTCATCGGCACCAACAATATAGACTGCTGTGCCAGAGTCTGTCACTCGCCTACGGCACTCGGCATGCAGCGCACCTTTGGCACAGGAGCCGCCACCAACTCGGTGAAGGACATCAAATACACCGACTGCATGCTGGTGATAGGTGCCAACCCCACCGATGGCCACCCCGTGACGGGCGCACGCATGAAGCAAGCGGCCATGAAGGGCACTACCCTCATTGTGATTGATCCGCGCAAAATCAAATTGGCCAAATACGCCCAGTACCATTTGCAGCTACGGCCCGGCACCAATGTGGCCATGCTGAACATGATGATGCACTTCATTGTAAAAGAAGGACTCGTAGACAGGCAGTTCGTTGATACGCGCACGGAGGGCTATACCGATTTTGAGCAAAAAATACTGGCGCTTGATGTAGATGAAATGGAGCGTGTGACGGGCGTAGATCGGGAGTTGGTGCGGAAAGCGGCCATTGCCTATGCCACGGCACCTAATGCCATGTCGTTTCACGGATTGGGTGTCACGGAGCATTCGCAGGGCACGTTCACGGTGATGCAAATAGCGGACTTGGCCATGCTCACAGGTAATATCGGGCGCAGAGGTGTGGGTGTGAATCCATTGCGCGGACAAAACAACGTGCAAGGCGCGGCAGACATGGGCTGCCAACCGCATCAAGGAGCCGGATACCTCGATGTGACCTTGACAGAAAACCACCACTTGTACGAGCAGTTTTATGGTGCCAAGTTGCCCGATTATGTGGGTAAGAAAATCCCTGAAATGTACGATGCAGCCATCAACGGAGACCTGAAAGCTATTTGGGTGATGGGGCAAGATTTGGTACAAACCGATCCCAACACCGACAAAGTAAAGCGCGCGTTGACTAACCTAGACATGCTGGTGGTGCAAGAGATTTTTATGACCGAAACAGCCAAACTTGCCGATGTGGTGCTGCCGGGCGCTTCGTTTTTGGAGAAATCAGGCACATTTACAAATGGTGAGCGGCGCATTCAGCGGGTGAACAAAGTGGTGGAGCCACTGGAAGGCACCAAGGCCGACGGACAGATAGTGGTGGATGTGATGAATCGCATGGGCTATGCCCAACCCGCCTATGATCCGAAAACCTTGCTGGAGGAGATTTCACAGATCGTTCCGTTTTTCAAGGGTGTTCGATGGGATGAACTCGGCAAAAACGGAAAACAGTGGCCTGTGCCCGAGGATGGATCGAGTACGGAGATCATTCACATACATGAATTCAAGCGCGGCAAAGGAAAATTGGCCTATTTCGATTGGAAAGAATCACGCGAAATCACCGAAAACAAGGATGAATTCCCCTACATCATCACCACTAACCGTGAGCTGGAGCACTACAACTGCGGCACCATGACGCGCCGCACAAACAATGTGAACATTCTCACCGAAGACGTGCTGCTGATCAACCCGAAAGACGCAGCGGACAATCACATCGAAGAGGGAGACATGGTATGCGTGACCTCCGCGCGCGGCAAGGTGGACATCAAAGCGCGCATATCCACTGAAGTAAAACCCGGCGTGATGAGCACCACGTTTCACTTCCCCGAAATAATGGTGAACCTCATCACCAGCGACGTGCATGACTCAGAAGCCAAATGCCCCGAATACAAAGTGGTGGCCGTGAAGATCAGGAAATCGAAGGGGGTGTATGCCGAAAAGTAAATTGGAGCGGGACTGTTGCTGTATTTAGGGGCTGTACTCCCGCTCTCGGCTATACTGCGTGTCGCCTCTATCGGGGCTGATTCACATGTTTTCGCGCTGTTCAGACGCCTGATGCTAAAACTATGAGTGCCGCTTTCCCAAATCTTTAGATTATCCAAACTTCAATTTAGACATTCTAAACAAATGTTTACTTTTGACTAATATAATGACATTTACTAAGTGACACCATTGGGAGAATATTTAATTCAAAAATCGGTTAAAAAAGCTGACGTATCTCGTAAAACCGGGATAAGCACATCTCGTTTGACAGAATTGACACGTAACGAAAAAACCAAACTAAAGGCAGAAGAAGCTTATCTGATTGCCCTTGCAATTGATGTTGAACCAGGAGAGATTTTAGAAAAGGTATTTGCAAATGTTAAACTGAAAAAAGTAAAGAATGAAAAACGCTAAACCGACATACATCGACTTGTTTGCCGGTTGTGGCGGACTATCACTTGGACTGTACAATGCAGGTTGGCAAGGTGTTTTTGCGATTGAAAAAAATCCTGACGCATTTAAGACTTTAAAACACAATCTAATTGAAACAGTAAGCCATTTTAATTGGCCTGATTGGTTGCCAGTAGAAAATCAAGAGATTGATACTATCATCAAGAACTATAAAGACGAACTAACATCCTTACAAGGAAAAATTGACTTAGTTGCTGGTGGTCCACCCTGTCAGGGCTTTTCGATGGCGGGCAGAAGAAATGAAGCTGATGACAGAAATAATCTAGTTAAATCCTACATCAAATTCATCAAGTTAATCAAACCAAAAATCATTTTTTTTGAAAACGTAAAAGGATTTACTCTTGAATTCAAAAAGAACCGTGAAAAAGGAAAGAAGTATTCTAATTACGTTGAAGGTGCATTAGACAGAGCGGGCTACTACGTAAAAGGACAGCTAGTGAACTTTGCAGATTATGGAATTCCGCAAAAACGAACAAGATTCATTTTAGTGGGCATTAAGAAAGATTTGAAGGGAGCATCGAAAGCAACAGCAAAAGAGTTTTTCGATGTAATTGAAAAAAATAAACTGTTATTTCTGAACAATAAGGGCATTAGCGTTGGAACGACAATTCAGGATGCAATTTCCGACCTGCTTAAATCAAATGGAACCACAAATTCTGAAACCAATGGTTTTCAAGCTGGAATCTATTCGATGGCAAAAAGTAAATATCAAAAACTTATGAGATTAGGCTGCAATGAGAAGGTTGCTGATAGTCATAGATTCCCAAATCATAGAGCTGAGATAAAATCGAAGTTTAAGGTGATACTGGAAAATTGCAGAAGAAACAAAGACATTGATATTGAAACAAGAAAAAAATTCAATATCAAAAAACATACTGTAATTCCATTAGACGCAAATGACAAAAGTCCGACTATTACAACTTTGCCTGACGACTATATTCATTATTCCGAACCACGCATTTTAACTGTTCGTGAATACGCAAGAATTCAAAGTTTTCCAGATTGGTATCAATTCAAAGGAAAATACACCACTGGTGGGAAAAGAAGAACACAAGAAGTTCCAAGATACTCTCAAATAGGCAATGCAATTCCTCCTTTGTTTGGCGAGCAAAGCGGCTTAATATTAAAATCACTTATCGGCAAATGAGTAAGGAGTATTTCAAAATAAGTTCAGGTTTGAAAAATCTTATTGGCAGTGAATTAATCACTGACAATTTTGTTGCTGTATTTGAATTAGTCAAGAACTCATTTGATGCCAAAGCATCAGAAGTGAAAATCATTTTTGAAAACATCTATTCCGATAATGCAAAAATCATTATCCAAGACAATGGAAAAGGAATGGATTATGACGACTTAATCAATAAATGGCTTTTTGTTGCTTATTCAGCAAAAAGAGACGGAACAGAAGACAGTAATAAGCAAATAAATTATTTTGCAGGTGCTAAAGGTGTTGGTCGCTTTTCTTGTGACCGATTGGGGCGATACTTAAACCTTGTAACAACTAAGGATAGGCCTAATGCTCAAATTGAAAATCTGTTTGTTGATTGGAAAAAATTTGAAGAAGACCAAAAAAAAGAATTTATAAAAATACCAGTTCACCATAATGTTTTGAGCAAAGCTCCTTACAATCTTAAAAAAGGAACAGTTCTTGAAATTTCAGGAATTAACCCTGAAGAATGGAACAGAGATAACCTCATCAGGCTTAAAGACAAACTATCAAAACTTGTAAGACCAGACCTCAATAAAAGTAAAAAGCAAAAGCCGTTTAAAATACTTCTTGAAGTTGAAGCAGAAAAACAAAACGACTTAAAGGAAATTGAAGCGAATCGAGAAAAAGGAGAAGGATTTGTTTATCGAAATACAGTCAATGGTGAAATTGAGAATTTCATCTTTGACGAATTAGACATTAGAACAACCAAAATAATTTCAGAAGTAAGTTCTGATGGGAAATATGTTTCAACAAAACTTATTGACAGAGAAAACTATATCTACGAAATCAAAGAGAGAAACAAATATGGTTTACTTGAAAATGCTTCAATTCAACTCTATTTTTTAAACCGAGCAGCCAAAAATATTTTCACTCGAAAGATGGGCATTGAAGCCATAAATTATGGAAACGTATTTGTTTACAAAAATGGGTTCAGAATTTTACCTTTTGGTGAGCCTAGAGTTGACATTTTAGGTATAGATGCAAGAGCACTTCAAGGTTTCAGCAGATATATTGGAACAAGAAATCTAATCGGTCAAATTGAAATCTTTGGTGACAACAAAGAATTGAGAGAAACAACGAGTAGAGATGGCGGTTTAGTTAAAACTAAAACGTATGGAGAGCTTGTGGATTACTTTTTTGAATCGCTCAGAAGATTAGAAAAGTATATAGTAGAAGTTACAGATTGGGGAGTTGATGATGACAATGTTGATAACCTTAACTCTAATGAAATAAAAGAGAAGCTTGTCAAGCTAATATCAAATATTGCTGACGATAAAGAACTGTTGGAACTTAAATATAATTCTGACATCATAAATCTTCTTAAAAATCAAGAAGAAAACAGTGCGAAAAAGCTAATCAAGAATTTCAAACGATTAGCAGCAGAATCAAACAACCCAACGCTTTTAAAAGATGCTAAAAGACTTGAAAAAACTTTGACATCTGCACTTGAAGCAAAAAAATCGGCAGAAAAAGAGCTTGAAACAACAGCCAAACAGAAGAAAGTTATTGAAGCAGAACTAGAGCAACAAATTTCAGAAACGCTTTTCGCAAAGGCGGATAGAGCTACAGAAAAAGATGATTTATTAAGTATTCAACATCATATTTACAGACACTCTGCTCAACATATTACAAAATATATTGACGACCTTGTTGAAGCTATCAATAAAGACAAATCAAAAGACGATTTGCTAAAACTAGTTAGCAAAATATCTTTTGAAAATAAAAAGGTAATTACACTTTCACGCTTCGTAACTAAGGCACAATTTGACACAACAGTAACTAAAATAAATGCTGACCTAATTAGCTTCGTAAATGAATATGTGGCAAATGTTTATCAAGAGTATAAACACTTGATGATGAACAACCAAACTATGACAATAAAAGCAGAGAAGCCAACAGGAATTACTTTTAATACTTCGTTCAGACCTATTGAAATGATTATCATTTTAGATAACCTTCTGAACAACTCGTTGAAAGCAAAAGCAAAAAATGTTTCTGTCAACTGGAAAAGTATCAATTCAAGTGAGATTGAATTACACATAAAAGATGATGGAATTGGAATTCCTGATAAGAACTTAGACAAAGTCTTTGATGCTAGATTTACCACAACAAACGGTTCTGGTCTTGGACTTTACCACACTAAAGAAGTTATTGAAAAATTACGTGGGAAAATCACTATAAATAATCAACTCAAACAAGGTGTCGAGTTCATCATAAAATTTAAGAAATGAAGTTACACTACAAAATCCTTTGGATTGATGACCAAATAGAAGACTATATTGATATGGGAATCAAAGATGAATTCGAATCCTATATTGAGTTGTTAGGCTTTATTCCGACAGTGGAATGTTTTGAAAATGGAACTGTTGCAGAGAAATCCATCAACACTAAGAAATATGATTTAATACTTTCTGATTATAACATTGAAGGAGCAAACGAACAAGGAGACGTTTTAATTCAAAAAATCAGAGATGGTGGGGTATTTACAGAAGTATTGTTTTATTCCGCTCAGCCTGAATTTGATACAATTGCAAAAAATCTTTATAGGGACCGTGTTTCATTTTTTAGTTTAATTGGGGACGAAAGTTTCAAAGGGTTTAAAGAGAAAGTATTTAAGCTGGTTGACCATACAGTTTCTAAGTTACAAGAACTTAATAGTATTCGGGGTTTAGTAATGTCTGAAACAAGCGAACTTGATAATAAAGTGGAAGAAATCTTGTTTAGTTTTCTGTCAAAAGGAACCGAAAATTCTAAAAAATTGAAGGCATACATTTGTGAATCAGTATTAGAATCAGCTGAAGGAAATTTGAAAAAAGCCGACAAGTTTTGTGAACAAGATATTTTCGACATTGTAAAAAGCAGACTTTTTGATGCTGATAAGAAGTCAAGAGCAATCAACAAATTGATTGAGATAATTGGGGCTAATGAAGAACAGTTTCAAAAGTTTTATGAAAGATACAAAGTTGATGTTTTGGATACTCGCAATGATTTAGCACACGCTAAAAGCGATACGATAGACGGAATTGATTACCTAATCATTACTCGTAAAGGAGAAGAAGAACCAGTAAAGTTTAATCAAGAAAGATGTATTCAAATTAGACAAAATCTCAGAAAGCATTCAACTTTGTTAAAAGAGATAAGGGAACTAATCATAAAGTAAGCCCTCAACTAGCGCAAGAATTAAATGCGAGTTTAGAACGCTTGCTTCAAGGCAAAAACCAACAAGCATCCCCAACCCACGATAAACGCCAGCCCTCCGATAGGCGTAATCGCTCCAAGCCATTTCATGCCCGTGAAGCAAAGTACGTAAAGTGATCCTGAGAAAATGACTAAGCCTACCATCATGGCGTAAGCCGAATAGGTGAGCCAGGCATGTGGAAACTGCAACATCAACAAGCCAATGGCCAATAATGCCAACGTGTGGTAAAATTGGTACTGCACAGCCGTTTGGAAGGTAGCTAATGTTCCTTCGGCTTCCAGTTTTGCCTTGAGTGCATGCGCGCCAAACGCACCTAATCCAACAGCCAACATACCGGAAAGGGAAGAGAAGATGAAGAGGAGTTTGGGCATCATGTATCAGATTCCTAATTCAATCTGGAAACGAATAAACCAGTTATCAGGCAACTCAGTGCCCTCCAAGACAGTAAAAAACTGATCGTATCCGCCATCTGCCTGCAATTTCACGCGGTGACCTTTTATATACCTGGTCACGCCCATACTGTATTGTCTTTGGCGATCCTCACGACCGTCCATGATGTCATTTGGCACTATCTCAGAATATCGAGCCGCTATTTCAAAGTTGTTTTTGAACAAATAACTGGTCTGTGCGGTGTAGCCGTTTCCCGTATAGACATAAGCAATATTACCCAACTCGTCTTCCGTCAAAGGATTCGGACTGGTTCTTTTCAGCCATTCAGAGGCGAAAGCGAATCCTCTGTACTTCAAGAGGAAGTCTGCCATAGTGGTATTGATGTCTCTGGGCTCATACAAAAAAGTACCCAGCTGACCACCCGATCGAAGTGCATTTTGATTGCTACTCACGGCCAAACCGATAGAAACTTTTGGCTTGGGCTCTCGCATAAGATCACCTTCAAAGTAATCTCCATTATTCATGAATTTTCCGAAAGGAAGAATCTCAATTCGTCCGGTCAATGCCAATCCATCTCCTGTCGTATTATAATTACGCCCTTCTCCGCTGGACGCAGCTCCTCGCAATACATAAAACACGGTTCCGATATGGTCGCTATAAAAAGCCTGAATGCCAAAGTCACGATCCACATTGAAAGTGCCGTTCACAATGGAACGATCGGGAAATTGGAGATCACCACTTGAATTGACCCGCTGACGGTTGCCCGGCAATTTAGTCTGACCCATACCGATGGTCAATTTGGGCGTAAGCGCATAAAAGATCATCGCATCTCTGATGATGTTTGGATAGCCCAACGCATCATAATCCATATCGGCTCTAGTAAATGAAAACTGGATCACATAAGTAAGTCTCGGGTCATACACGAACCCGTCCAATCGTAATCTGAGCCTACGTATGCGTGCCTCTGCATCTTCGACATTTAGCTGTTCTCCGCCCGTATTAAAAGCCACTCGATTCTGCATACGAAATCGGATATTGAGTAAAAACGAGCTATCCGGTGGAGCCATGCCAATACCCTTTCCAAAGGCAAAATAAGGCATTTCACGAGCGGCAATATGCTCCTGCGAGGAGGCCGTAAATGCGACAATTGTGAAAAGAGTAAGTAAGAAATACTTGATGGATTTCCTCATAGTGGTTGGGTACATGTCGCAAAGATAACCTACGAACCGAATGTTAAGGGAATGTTAAGAAAAGAGGGTTGATCGGAGCATTATACCAACAGGTTGATCTCCGATAGCTCCTGCCCGATACGATGAATACCCGCCAGAATTTTTTGAGATTGTTTGTCTGACGGCTTTTTGTGTCCCTTCACATATTGCGAAAGCAGCGTGGGATTCATTCCTATTGTTTCGGCTAACACTTTGGCGTTCAGCACGCGATAATGCTGAAAAAACTGCTTGAAATCGATCTCTAATTTGATGTTCTCATGTGACACGGTAAAGCCTAGCTCTTCAAAATACAATTCAGAAGCCTCTACCAAATTGGTTAGCAGTTCAGGTATTGTTTTACCGGTAGTGAATATAGGATACGACTCAGCATAGGCCGAAAATCCGGTAGCGGCATGCTCTACAATGCAAACAATTGATTTTTTCAATGCTTTCATAATCCCGCGTCTTTTAAAATCTTCTTCTCCAATCCTTTGCCCATTTCTTGACTGCCGTGGTTCGGGAAAATAATGATGCCGGGCTTGGATTCATGAATGAGCTCACATGCGATCCCTTTTGAGAAACAGGATACCATCCATCTCTTCTCAAAATTCGCAAGAGTTCGGAGCACTTCATGGAAAACAAAGGTAAATAATTATTTACTTTTTAGGCAGACCAATAAATGACTAATACATTAATGGCATTCCCTCTTTCTAGCTTGGCAGTTTACTTTTGGAAGCATGGCCAAAATACTATTTGCAAACAATATAACCCTCTGATGAACATTGGATTCCTTTCCATTAAAATCGCCAACGTAACAATGACTCCCATTTTGGGCTATCTCCAAGAAATAAGAGTCATTATAAACATACCCGATATCTGCATTGATGAAAGTACGATATGAAATCTGATCCAACGAATACCTTCCTTCATCCGATTTTGATTCCGAACAATCCATCAAAACTTCACTATCGATGATTTGCATAAAATCATTCCAGTAGAATTTACTCAATTGTAGCTTGAAAGTTGAGACTCTTTCGATTCTGCCAACTCCCACAGGATTGATCATTTTCACCTCGATATAAGTGGTGGAATCGTCCAACATCCAATTTTCAGGATATTTTTTGTAAATTCTATATGACTCTACGTTCCTATTACCCACAAAATGCAAGGGCAACACATTTAAATTTAACAAATTAGGTAACGTATGACGAGCGAAAACATACTGCCAATGCTCTTCTCTCGAAATTAAGGATGAAGAATCGAATCTAAAATGTCTATTTAATAACGAATCGGCATTTAAATTTTTAACATTTGGACATTCGCACTCTCCAATTTCAATTTGATCATTAATCAATTGTTGAGAATAAATTGAAAAAGGAACAATCATTAAGACCAAATGATAAGCCACTCTTTTCATCACACCCTCCCCTTCAAATAATCGGCCGTGTGGTTTCCTTTGATCTTCACCATCGCCTCAGGTGTGCCAGTGAAGCAGATGGTGCCTCCTCCATCGCCTCCTTCAGGTCCTAGGTCTATCACCCAATCGGCATTTTTGATGACCTCTGTATTGTGCTCGATGATCAGCACCGAATTGCCCTGATCGATTAGGCCATTCATGGCGTCTAGCAGTTTTTTGATGTCATGGAAATGAAGCCCAGTGGTGGGTTCGTCAAAGATGAACAGGATGTGCCCGTCTTTTCCTGCAGGTGAATTTTTGCCAAGGAAAGACGCAAGCTTCACACGCTGCGCCTCTCCGCCGGATAGCGTGTTGGACGATTGCCCCAACTTCACATAGCCAAGGCCCACATCCAGCAAGGGTTGCAGTTTGCTCTTGATCGGGTTTTGCTTGGCAAAAAATCCAATGGCTTCTTCTACCGACAGATCCAGCACCTCAGCAATGTTCAGGTTGTTGACTGTGACTTCCAGAATTTCCTTTTTGAACCGCTTGCCTTTGCACACTTCGCACGTCAGGTTCAGGTCGGCCATAAACTGCATCTCAATCTTCACCGTGCCTTCGCCTTCGCAGTTTTCACAACGTCCGCCATCGACATTGAAGGAGAAATGGGCAGGTTTGAATCCATTCTTTTTCGATAAGGTCTGGTCGGCATACAATTGTCGGATGCCGTCATAGGCCTTCACATACGTCACCGGATTGGAACGCGAACTTTTGCCAATGGGGTTTTGATCTACCATTTCTATCTGCGTCACCTTCTTGTAGTCGCCATCCAGCCCGTCAAACTTGCCGGTAGCTTCTCCGGTCACGCCCAGCATTTTACCCAAACTCGGATACAAAATCTTGCGGATAAGTGTCGATTTGCCCGAACCGCTCACGCCCGTCACCACGGTCATCACGCCCAGAGGAATTTCCACGGTCAGGTTTTTCAAATTGTGCTCACGCGCCCCTTTGATGATGATTTTTTGGTTGAATCCTCTGCGACGTGTGGGTGTTGGAATGGACTCCAACCCTTGCAAATACTTGGCGGTGTAGGAACGATCTTGCCCATTCATCTCCGACCGATGACCTTGAAAAACCAATTCGCCTCCATGAATGCCCGCATTCGGCCCGATATCAATGATTTGGTCGGCGGCCTCCATCACTTTTTCTTCATGCTCCACCACAATCACGGTATTGCCCAAGTCGCGCAGCGTTTTCAATACTTCAATCAGCCGATCCGTATCGCGTGGATGCAGCCCAATACTTGGTTCATCCAAAATGTACATGGAACCTACAAGCGCACTGCCCAGCGAAGTGGCTAGTTTGATGCGCTGAAACTCTCCACCGGAAAGCGTACTCGTCAGACGATTGAGTGTGAGGTAGCCCAACCCCACTTTTTGGAGGTATTGCAGGCGGTTTTGGATTTCCTTCAGAATGCGTCCGGCCACTTTTTCCTCATAGTGCGACAGACTCATTTCTTGCATAAATACCGATAGCTTATCTACGGGCATCAGAACCAGATCGGTGATGGATTTGCCTCCCACTTTTACATACGAGGCGTCTTTGCGCAGCTTCGTGCCTTTACAGTCGGGGCAGGTGGTTTTGCCTCGGTAGCGCGAGAGCATCACACGGTATTGGATCTTATGCGATTTCGCTTCCAAATGATCGAAGAAGGCATTCAGTCCTAGAAATTCTTTTTTGCCATCCCACAGTAGATTGTATTCCTTTTCCGTCAACTCCGAGATGGAGCGATGAATGGGAAAATCCCAATCCATGGCATGTTTGATGAGCGGCTGCACCCATTCGTACATGGTGTCGGTGCGCCAAGGCACTATGGCGCCTTCATACACCGACATGTTGCGGTCAGGAATCACCATGTCAGGGTCAATGCCCAACACACGCCCAAAACCCTCGCAGCGGCGGCAGGCTCCATACGGATTGTTGAAGGTGAAAAAATTGATCGTAGGCTCTTCGAACCGCATGCCGTCAGCCTCAAACAGGTCAGAGAAGGTGCGCGTTTCTCCTCCCAAAATGCGCACCGTGCATTTTCCTTCGCCCTCAAAAAAAGCCGTCTGCACCGAATCACTGAGACGGAATTGCGTTTCCTCGTCATGCTTCACCACGGTGCGGTCAATGAGCATTTCGGGCTGCTTGATCTTCGGGCTCTTTTCTAAAATATCATCGATGAAAAGCACTTCCTCGCCACTCATTAGACGGGTGTATCCTTTGCTTTTCAGCACGTTCAGTTCCTGCTCAAATGTGCGGTTGTCTTTCATTTTCAATTCGCACGAGATCAGCAGTTTGGTGCCTTCTGCATGGTTCATAATGAAATCCACCACATCCGTGACTGTATCCTTTTTTACCTCCACGCCACTAATGGGCGAAATGGTCTTGCCGATGCGGGCGAAGAGCAATTTGAGGTAATCATAAATCTCGGTGGTGGTGCCGATGGTAGAACGGGGATTGCGCGTGTTCACCCGCTGCTCGATAGAAATGGCCGGCGCAACTCCCTTGATGTAATCCACTTCGGGTTTTTCCATTCGACCCAAAAACTGACGGGCATAGGAGCTGAGGCTTTCCACATATTTGCGCTGGCCTTCGGCAAAAAGGGTGTCAAATGCCAGGGAAGATTTACCTGAACCTGAAAGCCCCGTGATCACGACCAGTTTATTGCGCGGAATGGCCACCGAAAGGTTCTTCAGGTTATTCACCCGAGCCCCCTTTATCACAATGAATTTGCGTGGGTCTATTTGGTCAAAATCCTCAGTCACTTTGGGGGGAATGGTTTTCGAATGGTACTAACACGGGTAATTGCGCCAAAGTTGTTGAGAAAAACGAAAAGTTGGAGAATTAAAATATCCTGCTATTTTTGGTGACCTCAAAAAGTAAAACGAATTATTTTAACCCCCTAACCCTCGCAATATGATTTAGACCTCTACGTTAACAAACAGGTGATTTACATGATGAAACAGTCTAACCTAGTAGATGGTCAATTGTTGACACTCTACATGAATGGAAACGAAGAGGCTTTCGAGGAATTGGTGAACCGTCATAAAGACAGGGTGTACACCACCGCTTATCTTATTGTCAAAGACCGATACAGAGCCGAAGATTTGATGCAGGAAACCTTCATAAAGGCCATCCGCACCATCAAGCAAGGCAAATACAATGAAGAGGGTAAATTTCTGCCTTGGTTGCTGCGCATAGCGCACAATCTAGCCATTGACAGCTTCCGCAAGGACAAGCGCTATCCCACGATCGTGATGGAGGACGGAGGGAATATCTTCAACAGCCTGGCCTTTGCCGAAGGGACATTCGAAGACAAACAAATCAAGGAGGATACCCACGACTTGCTGAAGCGATTGATCAAGGAACTGCCGGACAGTCAGCGTGAAGTGCTGATCATGCGGCATTACATGGACATGAGCTTTCAGGAAATAGCGGATGCCACAGATGTGAGCATCAATACAGCACTTGGTCGGATGCGCTATGCACTGATCAATCTGCGTAAGAAAATGCACCGGCATGGCCGGGTATTTCAGGACACTCCTCGGGGCGACTAAGGTCGTCCTGTGGGGTATCCACACTTAGACCAAAACAAAAATGGATCGAAACACAAGCGCGTATGATTAAAACGTTTACTAAAAATGACCTGCTCAGGTACCTTTACGATGAACTACCCACTCTGGAACGTGAAGAAATGATAAACGCCCAACTCACCGACGGTGAAGTGGAGCACGAGACCGAAGAGTTGGAAGATGTAAAGAAATTACTCGATGGTTTTGTGATGAAAGCCCCGCAAGAGGCGGTGGACAACATCCTTGCGTATTCGCGGAGTTTTAGGAGATAAGGTATAGATTTGAAAAAAAATACCTCATCCAATCGGGTGAGGTATTTCATTAAACTCATTTATTATTTATTTCGCTTCTCCCACAAAGGGATGCGCCGTTTCATTAGGCTTGATATCTTTTCAGGCTCAAAGCGATATAAAACAGCTAATGATGCTCTGGCAAAACGGGTTGGGAGAATCTGTTCACTACCTCCATGCTTAAGGCTTTTAGTTATTCTGCCTGACGCCTGCACATATTGACCTTGTAGTTCAAATCGTTTTGAAATCTGAAGGCATGCCGTACCCATCCAATATGCATTTATTGGTTTTACTACTCTTTGCATCTTGTAGACAATATCTTCCACCTCAGGAACATCATTGAATGTAGACCTAATGGGCTTAGAATGTATTGCCATACTCAACGCTGCACCACCGTAAAGCTCAACAGGACCCAAATGAACTCCTACTTGAAGTGGAATAAAAAAAGTGCTCGCTGCAACAACCGCTCCTTTACGAATCAAGCCAAAGGGCTCACGCACTCCTGCCACCCAAAAACTATGATAAATTCTATAGTAATCCATTCCAAGACGTAAATGCAGGAAATCCCTCACCTCAGGCTCAAAAACATAATGAATAGACAAATCAGGGTCTCCACCCGGATCGTTTCCTAGAAACACTGTATCGTTCACTTGTAACAAATAACTATTGTAACCCGTGGTTCCAATGCCAAGTCCAATTGAATGTGACTGGGCAAAAACCAAGGCGGGCATGGCATAAAGTACAAAGAGAAGTTTGGTCATTCTAGCTGTTCTCTTGGTTCACCCAAAAATTAACGAATTGAGTCCCGTACTTAGTGCCCACATCATCTGTGTTATTACAATACTCTACATATGCATCTCCAGCAGTTTGCCATTTTCCACCAAGTGTAAGTTGCACTTGGCCGTTAGCATATACTTCTACTACCTCAGTATTTAGAATTTCGACGGTTGTCTCCAAATTCATTGTTAAAGTTGCTGTCAACCATGGCTTATCTTTCTCCTTCCAATAATATTTCATTGTTTTTCCATAATTCTCCTTATCCCATGTGACAATAGGTGTTCTCATTTTATTCTCGTCTAAGACTAAATTCCCAAAGAAATTTCTGTGATACCAATCAGCCTTATTTGCCCCTTTAAGAGTATAACTGAAAGCTGGATTGCTTGAATTATTATTTTGTGCAAATACAATAAATGCATACATTTCTGGCTTTCCTTGAACCCACCTTTCCAAATCTCTCATCTGTTCCTTACTTACAAATTTTGCCTTCAAAAGTACATCTCTTCGGTTCTCTCCTGACTTATCATCTCTGTCACAAGCATATGTAGGTGATGGTGTTGTTCCTGTTCCACCTGTAGTCCCTGAATCATCGATTATGCATGAATTATATTGCATAATATCCCCATCATAATAATAGTTATAGGAATCAGTTGAATACATGGATGTAGGTTGCTCGCACAACGATCGTACATTCGATAATAAGTATGGATCTTTTATCTTTTCGTAAGCTAGTACTGACTCACTTTGACTAATGACAATAACCAGATCTTCAGGTTCTTCATTGACGCTTAGCAAAAATTGCTCACCTAATTCATTATATGCCGTCACATATTGGGTTGTTTCTTCATCAAAGTCAGAATTCAAAATAGCGACAAGAGGGGTGCTGGTTTCCGAATCCCAAGTTTCCGCTGATTCATCTTCCAACTGCGGCACGGAAATCTGCATCGTAGGATACACCATGGCCAAATCGGTCAACAATTGGTCATATTCGGATATGTCAGTTCTCGCATTTTCATCAGCGCCTAAAATGGCCTGCGCAAAGGGCATTTTTCCTCTACCATTTTCCATTTGGATTTCCTTGTCCTTTGCCATAGCGAAGAGGATATCGTAACCCCGTCAAACTGTAAAGATGCTTCTGATTTCACAAAATCGCGTATGGGTTTCTCCTTTAATGATGCCGCCAACAATTTACCGAACGTATGAGCAAGTTCATCTTGCACTTCGTTCTTTGCAAAAGGTGATTCTACTTCCGGTTCAGGAATGTCTTGTTGACATCCAATAAATAGCAACGCCATCGGCATTGCCAACATAACTTTTCTCCAAGTTTTCATTTGTTGATTGGGTTAGATGTGATTTGTTGGTTAATAATGCCATCAAACCTAAGGGGGGGGGGCTGAATTTTCCAAATTTTCTGAACGATTTATAAAAACTTTTTTCAGTTATGTGGGGTAGGTCTATTGTGAAAAACGCAATTGTCTAAATAAAATAGCCCATCAGTATCTGACAGGCCCTTTATTGCTCAATAAAGTAGGTTCAATTCCCCCCCCGTCCTATTCACTTCATCCAGGTTGATCTGGCTGCTGACTGCTACGGAAGCGCTCGTCTTTGCTGAACTTGTAGGTCAACTAAAAGCCCACACTTCGGCTCAGAAAATATTGATCAAATGAATTCACATTCGGCGCTAGGTCTGCCGCGCCCACAATCAGACGAGTCTTGAAAATATCCCGCGCATTGATGCTGGCATCCACTTTGTTTTTAAACAAACTCTTCTTGTAAGCTACGTCCACGCCCCAGTTTGGCTCCATTCGGTAGAGACCATACACAATGGCCGATCTGTAATCAAAGGTCACCTCTGCACGGGCCGTTTTGCCCAGTTTGTACGTACCCGCTGAGCGGATATTCCATGAGATTTCGAGTTGAAAATAATTACCTCAACCGGGTGGATGAGGTAGTTATTTATTCAGATGTCCTTTCAGGTTGTGCCAATTGAAAAAATAAACTGCCCTTACCATCAACAGGCCATAGCGCAATTGTGGCTCTTGTCTCCCTTTTTCCAATTTCAAAGGTGTGTTAATCACATTCGTTAACTGCCTTTCGTAGGTGATGTCAATTCCAAAATTTGATACCAGTCGAAGTGTGGTGCCAAAGCTATAATTAACACCGAATGGCATTAGGGAATTATACGCTAGTTTATCGTATTCCTCAACAGAGGGTTCGTCAGGAAAACGTCGGTCAATATCGGCCAATACTTCGATTGGTAGGCGGCCAATATTTGCTCTTATATTAACGGCTAATCCAACATTCAAACTAACCTTCTGTGTAAGCTTATATTGCAGTTGAACGGGAATGCGAAAGTCTGCAAAATCATGTCGTTCAAAGAACAATAACCATTCATTAGCCTGATCAATCATTTTAATGTCGACTAGTGTCTTTGTTACATTTATGCCTGTTCGAAGCGTCCATTGGTCGGATACCGGATACTTGAACATTAAAGCAGCATTCCAATAGAAACTATCCTGTTTATCTGCCTCAAATTTCAAAGTATCTTGATAAACAATCGAAACACTACGAGAGGTACCTAGCGTTTTTCCAACCATGAATTCATTACTCCATTGACCCTTCGAAAGAAGCGAAAAAACAAGCAAGCATGTCATTAACAAACCTTTATTCATTCTTTCCCCAACTGAAAATAGTAAACAAGCTTATTCATAAAATATCCGTACTGAAAATTGACAGAATACTTTCTGCCATTCCGCTCAAGGATACCTTCTCTCAATAAGTTACTCATAGAATGAACATAAGTAAATTCAATACCAAGACGCTTTACAGGCCTCAAGGTCAACCCATAGCGATACGTCAACATTACGGGACGAAATATATCCTTAATGGGTTCTAGGGCACTTACTTTTTCCTCTTCAGTCCAGTATTCATCCACAAACCGATCCACTGATTTCCTTGGTTCGTTTATTGCGAACCTGAAATTGGTTGACATTCCCCCGTGTAAAAACAACCACTTCTTGTAACGCCAATTGAACATTAGTGGAACGTGTACTTCCTTAGCCTCGTGCACTTGGAGAATGCCGATTAATGAACCTGAGAGCTCTACACTCGGCTTCCTTACTTCTGAGACATTCGCAATATGAACAATTTCCAATCCCGATTTAGCACTAATCCGATTGGTTACGTCCATCTCAACATAAATAAAAAGATCTATTGGAAAATTCTTCCAACTCAATGTATTCACCCCAATAAAATAATAGTGATCATCATCTGTTCGAACGAACTGATCTACACCATGACGTATTCCATTCCAAGGCTGGTAGCGAAATGGTTCTTGTCCCCGAATTATATAGCCGGCTTCTAAAGATATTTGACAATAAATAAACTGTGAAGCAAAAAAGAAGGTCGCCATTAGTAGAAGACGACCTCTATATATTAACCTACTAATTGAACTTATCATACCAAAGAAATCCGCTATCCTCGTACTTCAATTTTTTAAAACCAACAGGATTATCCGCCCATTCACATCCGGAATCAACTATGGTAACATCTACATCTGTAATGACGTCATCGCGATTTCCAATACGAACAGGGTTTAGGAGGGCTATTGATGGTGTTTGCTTATTAACAATGGTGCCATCCGTCTCTATGTAATGCGTACTCAAAGAAATCGATCTCTCAGCATAGCCTATTAATGGTTCATCTCTTTCGTACCACAAGTATTTAACATTTTCCCCTATATATCCATAAATCCAATCGAATAAATACTTTCCCTTTTCACCTCCGACATTCCACCATTCATCATCGATATCTTTTCTGTACTGGGGCTCCATATCGCCCGTATGTTTGATAAAGCGGTAGTCATATTTAGGAGCATACACTTCCAAATTTATTTCCGGTGCGCCCTGCCACCAGTCTTCAATTCCATTCCATTGCTTAATTTTCAATCGATGAACATATTCTTCATTTCCCATCTCCCTACATTGAGCTAAAGTTCCTGATGAGCTTCCTCCTGACCCACCTGTACCGCCACCGTCCATGCATATTTGAATATCTCTTGTCAAGTAGTAATTATAGTTTTCAGTCGAATAAAAAGCTTGCTGCTGTTCAACGCATTCAAATAGTGGATCCTCAATTGCAATTCTGGCACTGGCATTTACCGGAAACGCCTCAATTCTCTCACTGGGACTTATTACAATTACCAAATTAGATGGTTCAACTTTCGAAGAGAGTTCATACAAATTACCTGCCGAGTCATAGGCAGAAATTTCAGTAGTTACCGTCTCATCAAAGTCAGATTTGACTATTGCTACTAGAGGCAAATACTCATTGGTAGACCAATCTTCCGCAGAAATTCCCTCCAACTGCGGCACGGAAATCTGCATGGTTGGATACACCATGGCCAAATCGGTCAACAATTGGTCATATTCAGATATGTCGGTTCTTGCGTTTTCATCAGCGCTTAAAATGGCCTGCGCAAAAGACATTTTGCCTCTGCCATTCTCCATTTGGATTTCCTTGTCCTTTGCCATAGCGAAGAGGATATCATAATCACCGTCAAACTGTAAAGATGCCTCAGATTTCACAAAATCACGAATAGGCTTGTCTTTTAATGATGCTGCCAGCAATTTGCCAAATGAATGGGCAAGTTCATCCTGCACTTCATTCTTTACAAAATGTGACTCTATTTCCGGTTTAGGAATGTCTTCTTGTTGACATCCAATAAAAAGCAACGCAATGGGCATTGCCAATAAAATTCTACTCCAAGTTTTCATTTGTTGATTGGGTTAGGTGTGATTGTTATATTTAATTCCATCAAACCTAAGGGGGGGGGGCTGAATTTTCCAAATTTTCTGAACGAATTATAAAAACTTTTTTCAGTTATGTGGGGTAGGTCTATTGTGAAAAACGCAATTGTCTAAATAAAATAGCCCATCAGTATCTGACAGGCCCTTTATTGCTCAATAAAGTAGGTTCAATTCCCCCCCCGTCCTATTCACTTCATCCAGGTTGATCTGGCTGCTGACTGCTACGGAAGCGCTCGTCTTTGCTGAACTTGTAGGTCAACTAAAAGCCCACACTTCGGCTCAGAAAATATTGATCAAATGAATTCACATTCGGCGCTAGGTCTGCCGCGCCCACAATCAGACGAGTCTTGAAAATATCCCGCGCATTGATGCTGGCATCCACTTTGTTTTTAAACAAACTCTTCTTGTAAGCTACGTCCACGCCCCAGTTTGGCTCCATTCGGTAGAGACCATACACAATGGCCGATCTGTAATCAAAGGTCACCTCTGCACGGGCCGTTTTGCCCAGTTTGTACGTACCCGCTGAGCGGATATTCCATGAGATTTCGAGTTGAAAATAATTACCTCAACCGGGTGGATGAGGTAGTTATTTATTCAGATGTCCTTTCAGGTTGTGCCAATTGAAAAAATAAACTGCCCTTACCATCAACAGGCCATAGCGCAATTGTGGCTCTTGTCTCCCTTTTTCCAATTTCAAAGGTGTGTTAATCACATTCGTTAACTGCCTTTCGTAGGTGATGTCAATTCCAAAATTTGATACCAGTCGAAGTGTGGTGCCAAAGCTATAATTAACACCGAATGGCATTAGGGAATTATACGCTAGTTTATCGTATTCCTCAACAGAGGGTTCGTCAGGAAAACGTCGGTCAATATCGGCCAATACTTCGATTGGTAGGCGGCCAATATTTGCTCTTATATTAACGGCTAATCCAACATTCAAACTAACCTTCTTCGAAGGTGCTTCGATGAGAGTTTAAACAAATTACCTTCCGAATCATAGGCAGAAATTTCAGTCGTTAAGGACTCATCAAAGTCAGATTCAACTATCGCAACGAGGGGCATCTGCTCATTTGTCTGCCAGTCTTCGGCCTTCTACAGAACAATCATCTTATCGGCCTCCATGGTGATTTGCGGACGCAGAGCCATCACTTCTACTTCATTGAGCATTTCCACATCCTCCTCCACGGCTATGCCGGGAAAGGATTTGCTGGCTGATTGGGGACTCAATGAAAACCGCTCCGATTTGAAAGGTTTATAACCAATGGATGTGACCTTGCAGGCATAAGCGCCAAAAGGTGCGCTCAGCTTAAAATTGCCTTGTTCATCGGTCACCGTGCCAGTCACGGGTTTGCCGGCTTCATTCACGAGCGCTACTTTGGCGAATTGCAGTGGAGCTCCGACGGCATCTTTGATTTGGCCGGATACTTGGCCGTCTTGCTGGGCGAAAGTGAGGGCCGCATGGAGTAAAGTGCGCACGCCAGCACTCCGCGTAGTGGGTGTAGAAAAGTTCGTAACATGTGATTGAGTTTTTGGTTGGGCGGATGAACGATCACAACACGGGGCTCAGGTGCGTATTTTGGATGAATGGTCAAGAAAAAGGCCTTTTGGCGGTCAATTTTCAGTGTTTTGTGATGAGTGGCCGAAAATGCGTTTGATCAGAATGAAGAAAACTATCTTCGCCTCATGACCAAAAAAGAGCGATACGAGGCGTTTATTCAGTATTTTCTAGAGAACAACCCTGACGCAGAAACGGAGTTGCACTATTCAAATCCGTTTGAGCTTCTTGTTTCGGTGGTCCTTAGCGCCCAATGCACCGACAAGCGGGTGAACATGGTCACGCCGGAGCTTTTTGCCGATTTTCCGACTCCCGAGAAAATGAAGCAGAGCAACTTCGAAGAGCTTTTTCCCTACATCCGCAGCATCTCCTACCCCAATAACAAGACGAAACACCTGCTTGGCCTTAGCAAAATGCTGGTGGAAAATTACGGAGGGAAAATACCCGAAGACAGAGATGAACTGGTAAAACTGCCGGGCGTGGGGCGAAAGACGGCCAATGTGATTGCTTCGGTGCTTTTTAACCAACCCGCCATGGCGGTGGATACGCATGTGTTTCGGGTGTCCAAGCGGCTGGGGCTCGTAACGCAAACAGCGAAAACGCCGCTGGAAGTAGAAAAGCAATTGATCAAGCACATACCTGAGCAGCACGTGCATGTGGCTCATCATTGGCTCATCTTGCACGGACGATACACGTGCCTTGCCCGCAAGCCCAAATGCGACGAATGCAAGATCACACACCTATGTAAGTGGTGGGAGAAGAATGGAAAATGATTGTCATTGCCCATTCAGCCAATTTCCCTATCTTTCTCGTCTGCTAAACACACCTAAACAATACGCTTATGCTTATTCTCATTGCCGCTATTGGTATCCCCGTTTTGATTGTCATTTTCATGTACAACAGCCTCGTCAAAAGCAAAAACGACGTGGAAAATGCCTTTGGGGGCATGGATGTTCAACTTAAAATGCGCTATGATCTCATCCCAAATCTGGTGGCAACTGTGAAGCAGTATGCGGCCCATGAAAAAGACCTATTGGAAAACGTAACAGCTCTCCGTACGAAAGCCATGAGCGGAAACATTTCTAATGATGAGAAAGTGGCCTTAGACAATCAAATTTCCAAAAGCATTGGAGGCATCATGGTGGCTGTAGAAAACTACCCGGACTTGAAGGCGAGCGAAAACTTTGTGAACCTACAGCGCACACTCAATGAAGTGGAATCGCAAATTTCTGCCTCCCGAAGAGCCTATAACGCCGCTGTGACAGACTACAACAATGGTGTGGAAACATTCCCTAAAAACATGCTGGCAGGCATGATGGGCTATAAGCGCAAAGAGGTATTCTTTATAGCCGAGGCAGAGCGCCAAAATGTAAACGTGGCTAACCTCTTCAAGTAGCCTGACGCCCGATGAGAACGATTGAGGAGTTAGAAAAACTCTATACCACCACCCTCGAGGGGCGCCTTACGGGGCTTGAGGACATGCGAAAAAAAATCGTGAAGACCATCAATATCATTCTAGGAGTGGTCATTGGAACTATCGTGCTTATGGGCATTTTGGGCCTTCTCGGGTTCGGCATTATCGTTGTTATTTTTTTGGGAATTGTGCTGGGAATTGCCCTTACCCACGGCAAAATGAAACGTTACCGAGCCGCCTTCAAGTCGCAGGTGGTGGCTGAGGTCATTCATCTCATAGACGACTCTTGGACCTACGATAGCGAACGTCACATTCCTCTTAATGACTACCACACCTCCAAGCTATTCACCCATGGCGTAGATCGGCACAGCGGTGATGACTATGTGAAGGGCCGGATCGACAAAACGGATTTCGAATTCTCGGAACTGCATACCGAGTATAAAAAAGTGACAACTGACAGCAAGGGTCGTACTCAAACCAGTTGGCACACGATCTTCAAAGGGTTGTTCTTCCATGCCGACTTCAACAAGCACCTAAAAGGAGAGACCCTCGTGCTTCCCGATACGGCGCAGCGGCTTTTTGGCAAGTTTGGACAGTCCCTTCAAAAAATGAGTGGCCGTGGGGAGTTGGTAAAAATGGAGGATGTGGAATTCGAAAAACAGTATGTGGTGTATGGATCGGAACAGATAGAGCCGCGCTATATCCTCACGCCGGTGATGATGGAAAAAATGGTGCAGCTGCGCAAGCAATACGGCCATGAGTTGCACTTCTCCTTTGTGGGCACCCGCGTCTATTGCGCCGTGTCCATTACCAAAAACATGTTCGAGCCGCGCATCTTTAAGTCAGGTGCCAACTTTGAAGACATAAAGGAAATACATCACTACATCGCACTCATTGAGGTGCTTGTCCATGAAATGAATCTCAACACCCGCATTTGGACCAAGGAGTGATCCGCAGAAATCATACTAATTAGGACTCTCGATCATCCGGTGCGACTGAGCATAGGCGTGGAGCATTATGAAGATTTGATCAAGGATATTTCAAGGGCACTAGAGGCGGTGGCTGTGCCGATAGAAGAAACAGCGATGTTTTAGATTTTCTGTATTTTTAGGGTGTCAACTATCAAAATCATGGATGCACTAACTATAAACAAGGAAGAACTCAAGCAGTTGATAGACGCAGAAACGGATACAGTAATATTGGCTCAAGTCAATGAACTGCTTAGTAAGGAAAAATCTCTTCATCCGGTCTTGTTAAAATTCCTTGATCAATCAGCTAGTTCCAAAAACGCGATTCCACACACGACAGTGAAAGATTTCATCCGTAGAAAATGAAGCAATGCGGCTTGAATGGTCTTACGAAGCAATGCTTTCCTATTTAGAAGTTGAGTCCTTAGTTTTCAATCAATGGAGAGAAGATGTAGCTATTGACTTTGCTGATTTAGTCGATGAAAAATTGGCTCTTCTCCAGATTTATCCCAAGATGGGTGCATCAGTTCCTAACCGACCGTACCGAAAATTGGTCATTCATGCCAATGTCTCCATTTATTACTTGATTGCAAATGATGTTATAAGAATCCTTCTTTGCTGGGACAATCGAAGCGACACAAATGAGCTTCAAAAGCTCCTCAGACCTTGACCATCCTCTACATCCATCAGCTTTTCAAAACACCCGCCGAAGGTGGCGGCATCCGCTCGTGGTATTTGGCCAACGCGTTGGTGAAAGCCGGACATGCCGTGCAGATGATCAGCAGCCACAACGAGAAAGAAGGCTCAGAAATAATTGACGGCATTCAGGTGCATTACGTGCACATACCCTATGACAATTCGTTTGGGTTTATGCGCCGACTATGGGCGTACGGATGGTTTGTATTGAAAGCCCGACAGGTAGCAAAGAAAATTGGAACTGCCGATCTGGCCTATGTCATGACTACCCCGCTCACCACGGGTTTCATCGCCACGTGGATCAAGAGAAAATTGAACATTCCCTACTATTTTGAGGTGGGTGATCTGTGGCCTGATATACCCATTGAGATGGGTGTGATCAAGAACCCGGCTCTCAAAAAATGGCTCTTCAGCAAGGAGAAGGAATTTTATGATCAAGCCGAAAAAGTGATTGCCCTATCGCCGGACATAGCAGCTAATATCTGCACGAAAACGGCCACTCCGGTGGAAGTGATACCGAATATGGCCGACACGGCATTCTTCAAACCCACATTCCGAACCGAGGAAATCTCGCACGAAATGCCCTTGAAAATCCTCTACTGCGGCGCACACGGACGAGCCAATCACTTGGAGTTTTTGGTGGAAGCCGCGCGTGCCTCCCAATCACTACCCGTTCGGTTCACGCTGATGGGGGCCGGATCAGAAAAGGAGCGAATGACCCAATTGGCAACAGGTCTCACCAACATTACCTTTCTGTCTCATGGAAGCAAGGAAGATGTTCGCGAGCAAATGGCTAGTCACGATGCGCTGTACATTTCTTTCCAAAACCTGCCCATGCTGCACACGGGTTCGCCGAATAAGTTCTTTGATGCATTGGCGGCCGGCAAAATGGTCGTCAGCAATCTAGGAGGCTGGACAGCCAATTTGATCGAGGCACATGAACTTGGATTTGCCTATTCGGGCTCAAATCCGGAGGAATTTAGCCATGCAATTCAACCCTATTTTTCACTTGATAACTTGAGAAGCGCGCAAGAAAATGCCCATCGCCTGTCCGCAGATTATTCACTCGAATCACTCACCACGCAAGTCATCTCGAGTGTAGAAAATCGTTAGTTTTAAATAAATTCCTAGTGAAATGAAAAAACTGCTGGCCCTCTTGATGCTCTTACCCGTCGCGTTGGCAGCTCAATCGGATGGATCCGGTAAAATAAGCCCCGAAAAGCCCGACGGGCTTAAAGAAACGGCTCTATTCAAAGATGTTGGAAAAACAACGAGAAATTCAGACAACAAATTCAAAAATGGTACGACGCTCCGCATATTCGAATGGTTCGATTATAGGATGAACGAACTGCCGCATCGGTACCGACGGGACTTCTTAGCCGAATCACATTTTTATGATGAAGACCTGATCGGATTTTCAGAGGAAGCCGAGTTGAGCGATGCATATACCTATCATGTTCGACTGAACGGGAAGAAAATAGAGACAGAAGTCGCCGACGATTTGGTTTGGGTGTACGGAGAGGTGAAAGTGTATAATCCTTACGATGGCTTGCTTCAGTCTACCATCTACTTCGAAAACGGCCGCCCGACACGGATCAACATCAACCATTATTACGCTAACAATCAACTGCAGTTTGTACGAGAAATGCCAGTGAAGGCCCTGGTGAACCGCTGCGAAATGTGGGGGTGCTGGAAGCCTATTATCCGGATGGAACTGTTTTTGAAAATCCGATCACCGAAGATGGCACGGCCATTATCATACTCAATGATGCCTGAGAAGTGGAAGACGAATGCGCCTGCATAGGGCAGGACATTATGGAGTGGGGCCGGTCGTATCTCTATTCCTTCTTAGGTAAGTACACCATTCTGCTCGAGCGAATCTATCAAGATGAAGGACTGGAGTGTTGTTGGGAGTGATCAAATCCGTAAGGCAACAACTCCATGAAGTAATAGGCCTAAAATAATAAACCCAATAAAAAAGTTGATGAACCGAGACATTAGATTGTTTGAATGATCCGCATCATCATTGCTATCTACTATTTGACGAAAGGTTTTGATTTCACTACCTCCTACTGTGGGTTACTCGGAAATATAACCATCGTACAAAGGCTCCAACGGAACATAATAAATAGTTTAAAACACTACTCATTCTTCGGCTTATAACCTGACAGTTCAAAAATCTTGTGGTGATCTGCGTTTTCCATCAGTTCTACTATGGTCACCTCATTGTTGGCCATATAGCTTTCCACTATCTGCCAGCCCACCCAAGCACCTATGCGCCCCGGGCAGTCCTGACTGATCTCAAATACATTTGGTCGTTCGCTCAGAAACTTCCGCTTAATCGCATGGTCGGTGGTGTAGAGCAGTTTATTCTCCACAAAATTCGCCCAGATAATCTTCTGGTTCTCGGCAATGTCTATCATGTTCTGCGGGGTGTAGCCCATCATGATGGAGTCCGGCACGCACGGCAGCAAGCGGCTGTTGAGGTAATACGTCTTGCCAAAATCGATCATGTCGGAAAGGAGGGTATTGGTATTGCCGGCCTTCACATAATAGCCGGACAAAAACTGCATGATGATGGCAGGCAAATGCGCCTCATCGTAGCGCGACAAAATATAGGCAGGAATATCCTGCGGCGCGTACTTGGCATTGGGGCCTATGAAGTGATCCAAGCCTATGATGATGAGCGAATCGGACACAAAAAGGTCGTTGTAAAACACCGTCACGGCCGTCATCACACGGGGTGTTTGAGCCTCAGGATAGATAGCTTGCAAACGTCCCACAGCCTCCTCCAGTCCACGCTTCACGGCAGACATATCGGCAAAGGCTTCCATCGATTGTTGAAACACCGTATCTACCCCGGGCTGATTGATCAATCTAAACACGCTGGCCGCCAAAATAGAATCAGAAGGGTATTGGTCTTTATGCCAAAAATAAACTGCCAACTGGGGGTATTTCTTGAAATAGGCCAATACATCGTCGTTCGATTGGCTATTGAAGAGTTCTTGCTCGGTGCGGATTACCTCAATATCCACCGCCTTGGGCTGAGGAGCACCCTCGCGGCATTTTTGACCTCCACAAGAGGTGAGCAACAAAAGAATCATCATCGTTAGGCCAAGTGCACGCATACTCGCTATTTTTAAGCCCCAAAAGTACCACTTTACCTTTATGAGAAAAGTCCTTCTTGTTGCCGCCGGCTGTTTGTGCTCCTTTTTTGGTGTTTTGGGTCAGGATACAGATTATGCATTGGGGATCAAACTTGCCCCAACCATTAATTCGTCTCGTGTACTTTTAGACGATCCCAATGTACTGATAGATGGTGACGGATCTGCGATGAAATTCACTGTAGGGTTAGTTTTTGACAAGTTTTTGTCTGACTCTTACATCCTCAGTACCGGATTGATTTATATGCCCAAGCAAATCAATATTGGGATTTTGGCTGATCCTGCTGACCCTACGCTGAATGCGGCAGAATCGTACAAACTGCAATATTTACAAATTCCGGCCACCCTCAAATTATTCACCAACGAGGTAAAGCCCGACGCGCGCATCTTTTTCCAACTGGGCATGGCGCTGGAGGTAAAACTCTACGAAGAGGTGGAAATTGGTCTAGATCAGCAAGAGGTGATTGATGCATTTCAGCCCTTTAACATTCCCGTCATTTTGGGCACAGGGGTGGAGTATCGTGCGGGAGTGAATACCGTGCTTTTCGGCGGCATTTCGTATCAGCGCGGACTCACTAATGTGGTGAAAGACACCAACCGTGCCTTTGCCGATGAGCTCTCCATCAAAACGACTGTGTTGTCCATTGATCTGGGTGTCAAATTCTGAACGAAGGAATAAAAGGGTATCTTTGTGTGAACCTCCACACAATATGGCAACCAATTTATTTATAGATGAGCATCTCTTGAAAGAGGCCGTTGCTTTGGGAAGGCATAAGACAAAGCGATCTGCTGTAAATGATGCCCTTCAAGAATATGTCTTGAGACGCAAGCAACTTCAGATTAAGGAAATGTTTGGCACGGTCGATTATGATCCGGATTACGACTACAAATCCGAGAGAAACAGATAGATGAGCGTGCTGGTCGACACAAGCGTTTGGTCATTGGCTCTGAGGAGAAATACCTCACCTCCACTGGATTTGATAAAATTAATCGACAGCAACGAAGTAAATATTATTGGTCCCCTTCGTCAAGAGTTGCTTTCAGGAATCAAGGAAATGGCAACCTTCGAAAAATTGAAAATCTATCTTGATGCATTTCCGGATTTGCCGCTTTTCACCCAGCATTATGTGGAAGGTGCTCGAATCGGAAATCTCTGCCGAAAAGCAGGTGTTCAGGCATCATCCATTGATTTTCTGATTTGTGCAGTGGCGAGACTCGAAGGATTAAGTCTATATAGTCACGATAATGACTTCACCCATATCAGTACAGTTGTGCCCATCAAACGTTATCCTGCCAAGTAGAATGCTTTGGGACAAAAAAAGGGATTCAGCTTGGCCAAATCCCCTTTTGATTTCACTTCAACTATACCTAGGCAGCCGTCTCTGAGGTTGCACTAACGTTTGTAGCTCCTTGAATTTCGATCAACTCTCCATTGCCATCCAGCACGTTGTATTGTGTCACACCGAGTGATGTGTCCTCCTCCAAGTTGACCCAACGGTGATATTTGAAGTACCATTTCATCCGCTTGGAAATAAGTCCCTTGGTGAAATAGGCATACAAAAACGGATGCAAGGTCAGCGTCACCTTCTTTTGGTTTTGAGTGGTCAGCAAATGCTGGATGGTATTTTCCACTGCATCGCCTACTTGGATAGAAGCAGTAATCTTCCCTGTTCCTTCGCAAGACGGACACACCTCTCTTGTGGCAATGTTCATCTCCGGCCGCACCCGCTGACGGGTGATTTCCATCAAACCAAATTTAGACAAAGGCAAAATCGTGTGCTTGGACCGATCGTCTTTCATGACTTCTCGCATCCGGTCATAGATTTTCCGCTTGTTTTCAGCCCGACGCATGTCAATAAAGTCAATCGTGATGATGCCGCCCATATCTCGCAGGCGTAATTGCCGCGCGATTTCCTGAGCCGCCTCCATGTTTACATGCAAGGCGGTATCCTCCTGATTATCTTGACTGTTGGATTTGTTGCCACTGTTCACGTCGATCACGTGCATGGCCTCCGTATGTTCGATGATCAGATACCCACCACTCGGCACGGTCACCGACTTACCAAACGACATCTTGATCTGCTTTTCTACACCGAAGCTCTCGAAGATTTTCGCCTTACCCGAGTAGAGTTTCAAGATTTTTTCCTTGTCAGGAGCAATTTTCCGAATGAAGGTTTTGATTTCTTCAAACAAGGCCTTGTCATCTACACTGATACTGTCAAACGATTCGTTGAGCACGTCGCGCAAAATCGAATTGGCTCGTGTCATCTCGCCGATGATCTTGTCGCGCGGCTCGGCTTCCTTGAGTTTCTCAATGCCCTTCTCCCATATTTCTACGAGGTTGCGGAGGTCTTGATCAAGCTCGCGCACGTCTTTGCCTTGAGCAACGGTACGGATGATGACCCCAAAGTTTTCGGGTTTGATAGATGCGATCAGTCGAGTGAGGCGCTTGCGCTCATTCGAATCGGCTATTTTTTTAGATATACTCACCGCATTGGAAAACGGCACCAATATGATGTACCTGCCTGCCAATGACAACTCGCACGATAGTCTCGGACCTTTGGTGGAGATGGGCTCCTTCACCACTTGTACCAGCACCTTTTGATTTTTGCTGAATACTTGGCTCATTTTGCCCAATTTGTGAATGTCCGGCTCACTTTTAAACCCTGTCAATTTCGCGCTGGTATGTCTGCGCGACAGTACAGTTTTGATGTACTTGTTCAGGGATTGAACCTGTGGCCCCAAGTCATGGTAATGCAGAAATGCATCTTTTTCATAACCAAGATCTATAAAGGCTGCATTCAGTCCGGGCACTACTTTTTTAACAGTGCCCAAATAAATATCTCCGACGTTGAATGAATCACCACCTGTGTCTTCGTGGTATTCAACTAGTCTTTTGTCTTTTAATAAAGCAATCCGACATCCGCTGCGAGTTGAGTTAATGATTAGTTCATTACTCACGTTGGAATTTGTTTAGCGTGGATTACTTCTTCTTGTGACGATTCTTTCTAAGTCTCTTCTTTCTCTTGTGTGTAGAGATCTTATGTCTCTTTCTTTTCTTACCGCAAGGCATACTCTTAAATTTTAAACGTTTTTAATTTCTTTAATTTTTTAAATACTCTGTAGCCAAGGCCTTGATCGCCGGATTTACATCACTAGCAGCCAGGCTCTCCATGATTTGCTTTCCTTCGGGTTTCGCTTGCTCCATCAGGCTCATGCCCAAATAAAACAACACCTCCAAGTCGGCCGAGTCGGTGACGAGTAACTCCCGAAAGCGCTCCTCAGCTTTATCGAACTGGCCCGACTGGATCGAAAGAATGCCAAGGTTCTTGAGCGTCTCCGCATCACCCGGTTTTTCTTCCAATATTTCCCGTAGCATCTGGATTCCCTGCATGGGGTTTTCCGTTGCTACGAGCGTCATGGCCAATCTGTTTTTCAACGAACTATTGGTGGGATACTTCTCCATCAACTGCCTCAATGCCGAGCCCGCTTTCTCCCCGTACTCCTTAGCCTTAGCAGCATCCGGCGTGCGCTGAAATGCCCAAAAATAGAGGTCAGCTACCCGAAGTTCCCGCCCCACTAGGTCGGTGGATTTAATATAGTCCACAAACCACACAGCACTGTCCAACATCTGGAAATCCAGATACAGGCTGGCTAAAGAGTCGGCAAAGTTAAGTCTTTTTTGGATATCAGACTCTCCTACCCAACTTCTTCGTAATGTGTTGATAGTGAGACGGCTTTCTGCCGGTACATTAAAGTCATGTGAAGGGGCCGTTTCCATGCCCACTTTTTCATTTTCCACCACAACCCTGGGTAACTGAAACAGGACTATAACGAGTGCCAACGCACCCAAAACGAGCCAAAGCTGCGATTTCCTCATTACTTCAATTTGCTGCTCTTCACCTTCTCTATAAACATCTTGGAAGGTTTGAAACTGGGCACGTAATGCTCCTCTATCACGATGGCTGTGTTTTTAGAAATGTTGCGAGCCACCTTGCGCGCGCGTTTTTTGTTCACAAAACTCCCAAAGCCTCGCACATATATGCTATCTCCTTTTGCCATGGAGTTCTTCACTATGCTGAAGAAGGCCTCCACGGATGCTTGTACATCGGATCTATCAATTCCGGTCTTGTCAGAGATTTCGTTAATTATGTCTGCTTTGGTCACTGCGCGAATCTTTTTATGGTGAGTGCGTTTTTTTAGGGAGGCCAAATTTAGTTTTGCCTGCATTAATTCCAAACCAATTCGTCATTAATTCTCACCCATACACCGAAAGTTTAATTCGTTGGTACTCAGCCGCTAAACGTGACCTGCCTTGGCGCCAGACGCGCGATCCGTACATTGTTTGGGTGTCGGAGATCATCTTGCAACAAACGCGTGTGGAGCAAGGGTTGCCCTATTTCCACCGCTTTATTGCCGCATTCCCCACACTGCACCATTTAGCAAATGCTCGGGAGGATCGCGTATTGTCCGTTTGGCAAGGACTCGGGTACTACTCACGTGCGCGCAATATGCAGGCGGCCGCCAAGCAGGTGGTGACCGATTTTGGTGGAATTTTTCCCAAAAACTATGCGGACATCCTCCGTCTTAAAGGTGTGGGTCCTTACACAGCTGCTGCTATTGCATCCATTTGTTTCGATGAGCCTCGGCCAGTGGTAGACGGCAATGTGTTCAGGGCGGCTTCACGACTCTTCGGCATTCGAGCCGATATCATGAAAGTCGGCTCTAGAAACGCCTTTGTGCAGGCATTGGAACTCGTCATTGATCCGAAACAACCCGGCACGTTTAATCAGGCCATGATGGAACTGGGTTCGGCCATCTGTCAGCCCACACCCAAGTGCATCGAGTGTCCCGTACAAGCGTTTTGTTTTGCTTTTGAAAAACAGGAGACCGCAAACCTGCCCGTAAAAGGGAAGAAGCTCAAGGTGAAGGAGCGTCACATTCATTACCTGGTGCTGAGCGATGGTGCACGTGTGCTGATGCACAAGCGAGAAACAAAAGACATCTGGCGGGGCTTGTACGATTTTCCGACAATAGAATCTGCCGAAGTTGAGTCCCTCTGGCGCGAAAAAAGTGTGCACATTTCGAATACTTATATCCACTTGCTGTCTCATCAAAAACTCCATGTGACGTTTTACAGGGTGGTCGTGAATGGGGCAGATCTAAAGGAATTTGCAAGAACCTACCGCGCCAAATCGTATTCTATTAAACAAATACTAACTTTGCCCAAGCCAATTTTGGTGGCAAATTATATTGCGGATGTGTTTGTATCGGACAGGCATGTCGAAGATTTAATAAAATAATCATGGCAGGAGTTAATAAAGTAATCTTGATCGGAAACTTGGGTAAAGACCCTGAGGTTCGCTATTTGGAAAATGGAAAAGCTGTGGCAAATGTGACCCTTGCCACCACAGAGAAGTATAAGGATCGTGACGGCAATCAGGTTGAGAGCACCGAATGGCACGACCTGGAAATGTGGGATGGTTTGGCCAAAATTGCAGAACAGTACCTGCAGAAAGGCAAGAGCATCTACGTGGAAGGCAAAATCAAAACCGATAGCTGGCAAGACGAGCAAGGAAATAAAAAATACCGCACGCGCATTCGTGTGCAAAACATGACCATGCTGGGAAGCCCCGGCACGGGAGGCGGCTCTGGTTATTCAGAGAGCGCACCGCAGGAAATGGCCATGTCCTCCACTCCACCGGCTGCCAAACCCCAAGCAGCCCCTGTACAGGCGGATCCATCCTTTGATGATCTTCCTTTTTAGTAACGAAACCGCATTTGATTGGAAACGCTAGAAGATCCTTACCCCTGGGTACTACTTAATACACTCGCCTCCGTCCCCGTGACATTTTATGTTGTCAATGGACTACTTATTGCCAGCCTCCTTGTTGTTTCGGGTATTGTCTCTGGATCAGAGATCGCCTTTTTCTCATTGTCCAGAGAGCAGGTGGAGCAGTTAAACAAATCAGAAAAAGACATTGATCATAAGATTGTTGATCTCATCTCCAACCCGAGGAAATTGTTGGCCACTATTCTGATCATGAACAATCTGGTGAACATCTCCATTGTCACCATCTCTACCTATGCTACTTGGCAAGTTTTTGGAAGTACTGAGTCAGGGCTGATCATCGTTATGCTGACCGCTACCGTAACTGTGCTCATTGTATTTTTCGGCGAAATTTTGCCCAAAGTGTTCGCCTCTCAGAATAACATGACCTTCACCCATACATTTGGAGGATTCATTTATTTAGGGAATCAAGTGCTTACTCCCCTGTCGTGGTTGCTTCTTCTCACTGGCCGACGGCTGGAAAAACGCATCCAAAAACGTGGCTATAATCTGTCTGTGACAGATATCAACCAAGCATTGGAAATTACCACTGACACGCAGGTAACTCGTGAGCAAAAGGGCATTCTCAAAGGAATCGTCAACTTTGGAGCACTCACTGTGCGACAGGTGATGCGAACCCGCATGGACATTCAAGGGTTGGACATTGAATCTGATTTTCACCAACTCTTAGATGAAATCAACAAAACCGGGTATTCGCGCATTCCGGTGTATCGCGAGACCTTAGACAAAATCGAGGGCATGCTCTACACCAAAGACTTGCTGCCACACATCAATAAGGAAAAAGACTTTGACTGGCGTGTACTACTTCGACCGGCGTTTTTTGTGCCTGAAAGCAAGAAGATAGATGACTTGCTGAAAGATTTTCAGGAAAAGCGTGTGCATATCGCGCTCATCGTGGATGAATACGGCGGCACGGAGGGTCTGATCACAATGGAAGACGTGATCGAGGAAATTGTGGGGGAGATCAATGACGAATTTGATGACGATGGAGATATCAGCTACAACAAATTGGACGCTAACACCTACATGTTTGAAGGAAAAACGTCACTCAGTGATTTCTGTAAAATTGCCGGGTGCGATTTTCAGGATTTTGATGCGGTAAAAGGCGAGAGCGAGTCACTCGGAGGGTTGCTCCTTGAGATGAACCACAAACTGCCGGAAACGGGTGAAAAGATCGTGTATAAAAACTATCATTTCACAATAGCGGCTGTAGACCAAAAGCGAATCAAAAAAGTGCGCATTCATATTGCTTCAAAACAATTGGCTCATTGAAATACCTAATTGTCGTTTTGATTCTTGGATTGTTCTGCGCCTGCGAGCAGGATTTTTTTCCGAAACCTCGCGGCTACAATCGCATCGATCTGCCGGCACATGAATATGTGTCTTTACCGGATTCATTTCCTTACACATTTGAATACTCCAAGCATGTGCAAATCAAGCGGGACAGTTCTTGGATAGCCGAGCGCTATTGGATTCACCTGTACTACCCGACGATGGATGCCGACGTGCAGATTACTTACAAACCGATTCGAAATCTTGATTCATTGCTCATGGGCTACTACGCCGATGCATACAAGCTCACCTCACAACACAACATCAAAGCTTACTCTATAGAAGAATCCATTGTGGAATTACCCAATGGCAACTGGGCGTCTGTAACCGAACTGGAAGGCGAAGTGCCTTCACAGTACCAGTTTCATGTTTCGGACAGTTCGAAGCATTTTCTACGTGGGGCACTTTATTTCAAGACGGCCACTCAAAACGACAGCCTAAGACCTGTCATTGATTACATAAAACAAGATGTGTGGCATTTGCTGGAGACGCTGGAGTGGGAGTGATACACCAAATTGTCTAAATCCAACTCATTTATTGTGCCTTAATTGCTTAAATTCGTCAAACCGATGTTTGAGTACGACGTAAACAAAAGCAAATCCAACAAAGAGAAACACGGTATTGATTTTGAGGAAGCAAAGGAGCTATGGCTAGATGAAAAAGGAGCTGAAATCGATGCGCGATCTACCGTTGAAGAAAGAAAAATGCTTGTTGCGGAATTAGGTGGTAAGATTTGGACGGCAGTATTTACGAGAGTCGAAGAAAATGTAAGAATTATATCCGTTAGAAGAGCAAGGGACTATGAAAGAGAAATCTATAACAGCTGAAGAGTTCGATAAGAAATTTGATAATGGAGAAGATATGTTGGAATATCTCGATCTATCTTCAATTAAGAGGCCTAGACTAGTCGAGAAGCGAGTATCCATAGACATGCCCGTGTGGATGATTCAGGAGTTGGACAAGGAAGCTAAACGCTTAGGTGTGACGCGCAAAAGTGTTATCAGAGGATTAATTTCTGAGAAACTCAAGGAGAAATAACACTGAGTCTATTTGGTCTTCTTCTTAATCAAAAGCATAAACCACGAACAAATAAATTCCACGGTGAATTCACTTGATTTATTCCTTGGGGGTTTATGGATTATTATAAAAACAAAAACGAATAATATGATGGGCGGGTATTCCTGGATGAGGTCATACAAGTTCTTCATTTCTCCAACTGTTTAATATATTTTCTCTGCAATTCAAGCAACTCTGATTTAACTTTGTCAAGTTCTTCTGAGTCCTTTTTTGGCTCTTCGCCATAAACCAACCAATCAAGTGAGACTTTGATGTTGCACTTCTCTTCATAAAATGACACAAAATTCAACAGCGCATTCATTGAAAGAGATGTTTTTTTCTCCAATCCACTTATCATTGATCTAGTTTGTTTGAAGTGATTTGCAATGTCCTGTTGTTTAACCTGATTTGACACCCTTAGTTCTCTTAGGCGTCTAGCGGTTGCTTCCTGATTGTATTCTCGTTTCATGGTTAGAAATAGTTTTCTCAAAAATAATGAAATCCAAATATGTTAAAAATATTTTGACAATGATTATTTGGAGGTGTATTATCTTAGCCCCATGACCGGCTACTTTGCCCAAGGACTGGAATACATCAAAGGCGTGGGGCCTCAGCGAGCAGAATTGCTCAAAAAGGAAATGGGCATATTCACCATCGGTGACCTCATTCAGCACTATCCCTTTCGGTACGAAGACCGCACCCGTTTCTACAAAATCAAGGAAATCAAAGATGCCGAGGCGTATGTGCAGATCATCGGGCAAATAACCTCCATGGCGTTGGTGGGCGCTCCGCGCAAGCAGCGATTGGTCGCGCAATTTTCGGATGGTGAGTCTTCCATGGAGTTGGTCTGGTTCAAGGGTATCAAATGGATCCGGGAGCATTACAAAGCGGGTGTCCCGTATGTGCTCTTTGGCAAACCCACGCGCTTCGGCAGCAAATACAACATCGTGCATCCGGAAATGGACGTGCTCACTGAGGCGAACCAAGCCGGTGGGCGCCTTGTGCCGATCTACCACACCTCTGAAAAGCTGAAAAAACACATGATGGATGCGCGGTTTTTCAGTCGCACGCTGCAAGCCGTGCTGCCAAGTGCCATCCAGCAACTGCGCGAGACATTACCGCAAAATTTGCTCATGCGCTATCGGCTCATGGACAAAATCAACGCCATGGCACGCATCCATTTTCCGGAAAACCTAGCGCAACTGGAAGAAGCCCAACGCCGATTGAAATTTGAAGAACTCTTCTACATCCAACTCCAGATTCTGCAATTACGTGGCGAGCGAGCCGAAAGTCATCCGGGATTTGTCTTGGACCAAAGCCAGCTACTGACCGAATACTATGAAAAGCACTTGCCCTTTGAACTGACCAATGCCCAAAAGCGTGTGATCAAGGAAATCTATGCCGACATGCGTTCCGGCAAACAAATGAACCGGCTGGTACAAGGTGATGTAGGAAGCGGCAAAACAATGGTGGCCTTTCTGAGTATGCTTATCGCCATCGGTTCGGGTGCACAGTGTGCATTCATGGCTCCCACGGAAATTCTCGCCGAGCAACATTATAAAAACCTGCGCTCCTACTGCGACCTCATGGGTCTGCGGGTGGCACTGCTCACAGGCTCCTCCAAAACAGCCGAGCGAAAACTCATCCTGAATTATCTGCGTGAGGGTGACCTCCACTTGATTGTAGGCACGCATGCGTTGCTGGAAGACCGGGTGGCGTTCAAAAAGCTAGGTTTAGCCATTATCGACGAGCAACACCGCTTTGGTGTGGCGCAGCGGGCACGGCTGTGGCAAAAAAACGAATCCACTTATCCGCACATGCTCGTGATGACGGCCACACCCATCCCTCGCACATTGGCCATGACGCTCTACGGAGATTTGGATGTATCGGTCATTGATGAATTGCCGGCCGGACGAAAACCGATCCAAACGATGCACTACCGCGAGTCAGGTCGCTTGAAAATGTTTGGGCTTATTGAGCAAGAAATCAAGAAAGGGCGGCAAGTGTACATTGTTTATCCGCTCATAGAAGAATCAGAAAAGCTGGACTACAATCACCTGATGGATGGCTATGAGAGTATAAGCCGTCGGTATCCGCAAATGCCCATTTCGGTGGTGCATGGCCGCATGAAAGCCGAGGACAAGGAGTGGGAAATGCAGCGCTTTGTGAAAGGCGAAACGAAAATAATGGTGGCCACCACGGTGATAGAGGTGGGAGTGGATGTGCCCAATGCGTCGGTGATGGTGATCGAAAGTGCCGAGCGTTTTGGGCTGAGTCAATTGCATCAGTTGCGCGGACGTGTGGGGCGAGGCGCGGAGCAATCGTATTGCCTCCTCATGAGTGGGGACAAACTAAGCAATGAAGGCAAAACACGCTTGAAAACGATGGTGGAAACGACGGATGGATTCAAAATATCGGAAGTGGACTTGAACCTGCGCGGACCGGGCGATCTGATGGGCACCCAGCAAAGCGGCTTGGTGGATTTGTTGGTCTCCGACCTCACACGCGATGGAGAAATACTGAAACATGCCCGCATGGCTGCCCAAGACGTTCTGAAAAAAGACCTAAACCTGACCTTGCCGGAGCACGCGCCTATTCGTCAGCATATTCACTCGTTAGGGAAAAATGTCGTTAATTGGGGCAGGATTAGCTAATCATGAAAAACCCACATCTCCCGCTTCTCAAAAAGCAACTCAAAAAACTTGATGCGCCGGATTTCGATTTGGAAGCATGGAAAGTATCTTGTTTGCTTCAGTTCGAGCAGCTTTTTGGAAAATTTGACCCGAAGACCCAAGCCATTCGCGAACTGAAAATAGACTACACGAGCACAGCTCTTAGAGATGCGGGAGCCAACTATCAGCCGCTGGAAACGAGTAAAAAGAAAGGTCGGGAGATTCTGGAGTTAGCCATCGATCAATTGGAAATGCCCATGCTTCCTGAATCCGACCTCAAGAAACTGCTGGATGCGGGCGACAAAGACGCAATCATGGCGTATTTGAAAAAACAGAAAAAAGAAGATTTGGTCGACTTACTCGGTGCTTTGCTAATCCGGTAATTGCTTCAACCCAGAATTGTCATTAGAGAATTTAAGTTGGTGCGAATGGCCAGTTAAAATGC
>ERZ1066135.51-NODE-51-length-114689-cov-10.814715_pt1 | contig 114689 bp, 115 predicted proteins | sample MGYA00382782_ERZ1066135 | MGnify/ENA primary metagenome ERZ1066135 (study PRJEB33369, sample SAMEA5778365) | biofilm metagenome | biome: Industrial cooling water; feature: Water cooling tower basin; material: Biofilm | place: United Arab Emirates | collected... | reverse complement strand
GCTTCGTATCAACATTTGTAGTAGAAATCCGCCACTACGCCAAGCCTTTTCCGTTGGCGGTCAGCTAAAATGACACCCTACAAAAAATGAAGCAATCAAAAAATCATAATTTACTAAGCTTAACTTTTGGGTTAATTGCAATTTGTTTTGTTGCCTGTAATCAGAATACTCAAAGTAAGCAAGACACAACAACACAAATCGTAAGTCAAAAAACTTCTATTGTAAGCAAGGAAATCCCTATATGGACAACCTCTATTCCTGATTCAGGATTAGTAATTGGAACAGAAACATATAATGATGGGATGGTTAGAAATGTTTCTAACCCCACAATAAAAATATTTTCGCCGGCAAAAGGAAACAGTGGTGCAGCAGTACTTGTATTTCCGGGTGGAGGATACACAAAACTTGCAATTAATTTGGAGGGTTCTGAAATATGTGAATGGCTAGCCTCAATTGGCGTTACAGGTATATTATTGAAATATAGAGTTCCAGCATCAGGGCCTTATCATAACAAGGATTGTGACTGTGAGAAAGACCCAATAAAACCGCTTGCTTTACAGGACGCACAAAGAGCAATGAGTTTAGTACGCTTTAACGCAAAAGAATGGAATATTGACCCAAACAAAATTGGAGTCATGGGCTTTTCAGCCGGCGGACATTTGGTTGCTGATGTAAGTACCAATTATAGAAAACGAGTTTATTCAACTACAGACCACATAGACACAGTAAGCTGCCGACCGGATTTTGGTATTTCAATGTACCCAGGACATATGACTTTCCATACGAACAAGCCTTATCAATTAAATAAAACGCTTCCAGTTGACAGAAATACACCACCCATGTTTATTTTACAAGCAGGAAACGACAATATTGACACAATCCAACATTCATTGGTTTACTATATTGCTCTTAAAAAATCTGGAGTGCCTACAGAATATCACATTTATGCAGAAGGCGGGCATGCATTTGGCTTGAACGAATCGGCTCAAAAAGTTCCTAATTGGGACAAGTTACCAATTGCAGATTGGGAGAAATTAGTTGAACGGTGGTTAATGACAATAAAGATGACAACAAAATAACAAATACCGTAAAGCCGAACCGCTAACAAGTGGTTTGGCAATATTGGGGGTTGACGGAAAAGCAATGAGCAGGAGTAAATCTATATTCCTTTCGTCACCAGCTCGACAGAACGCTATTCGGCTTTTGTAATCAAATACAACATTAGTAACTATATTTAACATCAGTTCAGGCGTGACGAAACGCTATTGCCCCAACAATCGCCAAGCCTATTTCGTTCTGCCCTATTTTACAACCAGCGTTAATAACAAGCTTGAGGTAAAATTGGGAATTATCGGAAATTGGTTGCAGGCCACTTGCGGTTAGAAATGAAATACGCTCTACAGCATTAATCAGCAAGGAAAACTGAATGAGGTAGAATTGATATGGTATCATGATTTGAATGATAAGATATTGGCGATAATACGGTATTGTGTTTTAATGGTAATTTGTTTATAACAACTACTAATTTTACATATGTTGCGTGACGTCGTTGAATTTTTTTTTCCTGCGCCACTTCCGGAGGATGCTGAACATCAGCGCCGGGTTCGCTTAATCGTTTATACGGTCTTCATTACCACGTTGTTTGCTTTCTTTTATGTGATAACAAGCTGGATGGCTGATTTTTATATGGCTGCCTGGATTATGCTTGGCTGCACGTTAGGATTTGCGGTGATTCTATTGCTGATAAAGCTTGGATTGAACGTTTATTTAGGCGCAAATCTCTTTGGATTGTTTGGGGTTCTAAGCCTGGTTGGGTGTGCCTATTTTGGAGGCGGTCTTCATTCGCCTACATTACCCTGGTTGTCATCAACACCTATTGTAATCTTATTGCTCGTTGGAAAGAAGAGCGGCTATTTCTGGGTAGGCGTTTCAGCTTTGCTGGTACTTGTTTTTGCATTATTAAGTTTCTACGGATTTTCTTTTCCTAAACTGTATCCCGTATCAAAAGAGCCCCTTTTCTTTTTTTCCTGCTACTTTGGTTTGGTCCTTATAATTTTCGTTCTTTCTATTGTCTTTGAAAATATTCGCATACGTGCTCACAAAGAAATATCGAAGCAAAAAGAGACAGTGGAAGATGCGTTATTCCGACTTAAAACGGCACAAGCCCAATTAATTCACTCAGAAAAAATGGCTGCTTTAGGGGAACTAACTACAGGCATTGCTCATGAAATCAAAAACCCCCTAAACTTTGTCAACAATTTTTCGGGATTAAATGCAGAACTGGTTGCCGAACTGAAAGTAGAAGCCTCCGCCGGGAATTTAGACGAAGTGATTACTCTGGCAAACACCATTCAGCTAAATTCAGAGAAAATTGTACAGCACGGAAGCAGAGCGGACGCTATTGTAAAAAGCATGATACAGCATTCCCGTAAAAGCAGCGGCACAAATGAACCTACAGATATCAATGCATTGGTCGAAGAATGTTCCCGGTTAAGTTATCAAAATGTGAAAACAAAGAACAAATTTTTGGATATCATCTTACAAACGCATTTCGATCCTCAAGCAGGTAATATCAATATAATACGGCAAGATATCGGACGTGTTTTGCTCAATTTACTCGATAATGCTTTTTATGCAGTGCAGGATAAAAAGAAACAACATAATAATTCCTATGAGCCAATCCTACAGGTCTCAACAAAAAAAGCTACAGGTGTAGTAGAAATAAGAATAAAAGACAACGGCAATGGCATACCGGAAAAGATTAGAGGTAAAATCTTTCAGCCCTTTTTCACTACGAAACCTACGGGGCAGGGGACTGGCCTGGGATTGTCATTGAGCTACGACATTATCAAAGCACATAGAGGTGAAATAAAAGTAGAGAGTAGTGAAGGACAGGGAACTGAGTTTATTATTCAATTACCAATAAATGAAGGCTAAGCTTCTCTGCTGCTCTTGGCGCCCGTAATCCCTTATTCATCCCATTGTTGGCGGGACACTAACAAAAGCGGCGTAAGTTGAAACGATGGTGAAAGTTAATAATGCACTATCAACTATCACACTCAGAAAAACATTGATGCTCATGTTGGCATCTCAGCCAATATGCTATCCTGTCTTTTCTGTCAACAGCAGAACACCGCAAAAAATAAAACTTAAAACATCAGCTTACCGTAACTGACCGCTTGCCCAGTTAAGAGATGCAAAGGCCTGGTAGAATTTGGTTTTGAGCTCCAGTAGTTTTTGCAGGGCTTCCAGTGCTTTGTTTTCCCGTGTATTGAGGAGGAAGAGTGTGGTTTCGCCCAATGAAAATTTTAATTGCTCGGCATCAAACAACCGCACATAGTTTGCATAGGCATCTTCGTAAATACGTATCTGCTGCTGCAGATTCAATACTTCGTTGTAATGAAAGCGCACTTTATTTTCAAGATTGATTTGTGTAAAGCTGCGTTCATAATCCATGCTCTGCAGTTTTATTTTAGCAGCACGGTAAGCACCAAAGCCACTTCTGTTGGGCAGTGGAATGGCTACATTAAATCCAAACTTATAATTGTTTTCAAAAAAATTAAGATTAGGACTGTTAACAACGTTATAACCACGTTGCAGAAAATTGTACTTAAAATCTGCCTTGGGCAATATGCTTTGAAACTTTAAACGCCGCTCTACTTCCAGTGCCTGAATTTTATAATCAATCATCTGCAGTTTGGGATGATTGCTGGTGGTTTGTGTGAGCCATTCATTTAAATTGTCAATACTTACATTACCAAAACGCTGTTGTGCCCAGAGTGTATCAGGTATCACTCTATCGGTAATATAGACCGGTTGATTATTGGGCAACCACAAATAAGTAGAAAGCTCCAGTGATGATTTACGAAACTTCAACCATGCTTCTTCACGCATTTGCTGAAAGGCCTGCAACTGTGCCAATGCTTCCGTTGTATCTATGGCTGCACGGTCGCCCTGTTGATAAGCAATTTTCACCAGTTCATAACGGAATTCATTTATACGTATGGTGTTTTCAAGCACAAGAAAAATCTGATAAGTTCTGGCCCAGTCCCAATAAGTATAATACGCATCGAGTAACAAATCATTGATAACATTTCTCCGCTCCCACTGGCTCTGCTGTACAAACAGTTTTCCCTGTTGCAGTGCCGCACGGCGTTTGTCAAGTATCAAATCTCTGAGCAAGGGAATACTTACACCTGCATAAGAAGTGCGGCCTGTAGTTGTTTCGCTGTTTAAGAAGTCACCAAAATTATTTTCAGCACCGGCATACAACTCTACACCAAACCAGGTGGGCACTGCAAGTTCTGCATTGCTGTAGTTGAAATAATTTTTGCCGTCAAATGTTTTTTGATCATTCGTATAGTACAGCATGGGATCAAAAGCACCACGGATGGTTTGCAAATCAGCCCTTGCCATGTCAACCAATAATCCTCCCTGTTTGGCTACGGGGTGATGACTGCGTACAATAGCAAGAAACTCGTCTTCACGCATGATGCGTGTAGTATCCTGTGCATTGACTGATGATGCAAAGAAGATTATTGAAAAAATAAAGTTGATGATTATATCTTTCATTGAATGAATACTGACCCTGTTATGCTGCAATTACTTCTTGTGAATTGAATTACTGTTAATACTTGTGTTTGATTTCTTTTTTCTCTTTTGCATCTTTAGCTTCCTGCTGTTCTTTATAAAAATCAGGAGGAAAGCCGTTGATTTGCCGCCATAGTTCGTACCAGATAGGTACATCTTTAAGTAATGCAAAACTTACGGCACCTCCGCCAAATTTTAAATCTCTTGGCCAGGGACGATCTTTTTTATCTTCTGCCACCAGTACACGAAACATACCGTTATTACTCACATTACTTTCTATAGCAGCTACTTTACCACCAAATGTACCGTATGATGCCCGTGGCCATCCGCTGAATACAATGGCGGGAAAACCATCAAACATAAAACGCACTTTTTGCCCGGTACTTAGCAATTGTAAATCCATGGGCTTCACCCACATTTCTACAGCAAGCTGGTATTCTTTGGGCACAATCTCTACAATCATTTCGCCTTCTTTTACAATTTCATTAATACCTGCTTTGCGTGCTTTAATTACCTGTCCATCCTGTGGTGCCAGTACAAAATACTGTCCGCTGCGTATTTTATAATTATCAAATTGGTTTTGAAGCTTGGCTACCTTTCCCTGTCCGCTTGCAATTTGCGACTGGCTCTGAAACTGATCGCCCATTGCTTTGGCAATTTTCTCAGCATATTCCTGTACGGCACCGCTGCGTTCCAGTTGATAAATTAATAAGTCTTGTTTGCTGTTATTAAAATCATTTCTGGCACCAATGAGTTTTGCATTTACATTTTGGTGCAGCACTTTTCTGCGTTCAAATTCAGTAAGCGGTATAACACCCTGTTCAAACATTTTAGTAGCGCCTTCCAATTGACGGTCGGCAACCAGCATTTCATTTTCTGCCGCTGTCACCTTTATGCTATCGCTCTGTACTTTCCGTTTTGTCTGAATAATTTTATTATCAATGGAACTCAGTTTTAAATCCCGTTCATTATTAAGTGCTTCCATTTGCTGATCAGCTGTTTGCACTTTGCCTTTGTAGTAAGTAATGGTCATTTGCTCAGCACTCAGTTGCTGCTCCGTACGTTGTATAAGGTTAGGATCTAAATAATCATCTTTAATCTCTGCCAGTTGAATAATGGTATCGCCTTTGCGTACCAAATCCCCTTCTTTAACCCACCATTTTACAATACGCCCGGGAATAATATTATTCATCTGCTGCGGACGCTGCTCCGGTCTTAATGTAGTTATTGCACCCTCGCTGCGGATGTTCTGCGTCCATGGTATAAACAAAAGTATAAGTGCCGCAATAATAATACCCCAAAATACACGCTTTACACGGCTCGTTTTATTTTGACGATAGATGTGGTCAAACGCTTCTAAATGCTTGCCCACTTTTTCTTCAATATTGGGAGTTAATAATTCTGCCATAGTTTAAAAAGGTTTAAAGAACGTCTTTGGGTTTTCCCTGTTTTACAATGGTGCCTTCCTGCATTTGTACAACATAGCTGCATTGGTTAGCAAAAGATGCATCGTTGGTAATAATGATACAGGTAGTATCAGGTATTTGGTTCAACAGATAATTGCGGATGAGTTCTTTACTTGTAGCATCAAAACCGCTCCAGGGTTCTTCAAGCAGGAGTAAACGTGGATTAGCCACCAGTGCACGGAGCAGCAAAATTTTTCGGATAACGCCGCCGGGTAACCTGCGGCCTGTGGGCTCAATCAACGTATCAAAACCATCTTTAAGACCTGTAATAAATTCTTTCAATCCAATTTTTTCTGCCAGCTCAATAATATCAGCAGTTGTAATTTTTGAATTACCTAATGCAATGTTATCGTATAAGGTGCCCTGAAAAATATCCTGCTGACTGAAAAGAATACCTGTATGTGCACGTATGGAATCCGGATCATAGTTACCGATGGGGATGCCATCAATAGTAATGCTTCCTTCAAAGTTATGATAGGACCCTGTAAACAATCTGATAACAGTTGATTTGCCGGAACCCTCTGAACCCATAAATACGTTTTTTGAACCTGCAGTTAATTCAAAACTTACATTATTTAAAACTTTATCATTAGAGTTATAGCCAAATGAAAGATTATTCATTGCCAATGCAAAGCCCTTTTTACTTTCAGTAATCTTCAATGTACCTTCTTTCTCCAAAGGTTTATCCAGCACCTTGCCCAGTTTTTCCAGACTGGTTAACAAGTCATACACTTTATCCAGACTTTGAATAAATTTTTCAATAGATGCAAGTACCGTGAGGATAACAATTTCTGCGGCCACAAACTGCCCGATATTGATTTCATTCTGTACCAATAAAACACTACCTACAATAAGCATACCGCCTGTAATGAGTATTTTAAATACAATCAGACTCCAGTACTGAAGCATCAGTATTTTAAAATGACTGGTGCGGGCATCAAGATATTTTGCAACGATGACATCGGTTTTATCAACCGGCAAAAGAGATCCTTTTGAAAAGCGAAACGATTTGAGTACACGGGCAACTTCTTCAAGCCAGCTGGCTACTTCATATTTGTGCTCGCTCTCCTGTAAACTGGTTTTTAATCCACGTCCACCGGTAAGATAAAGAATGAGATACAACATGAACACTACCAGCAAACTAAAGATGATAAACACATTGGCATATAAAGAAAGTAATACAAGGCCAAATATGATTTGAATAGTAGCTGTGGGAATATCAAGCAGCAACTTGCTAAAACTTTTTTGCAGTGAAATAATATCAAAGAAACGATTCACCATTTCCGGCAAATAATAGCCATCTACCTTTTTCATATCCAGCTTGGGTATGCGCCATGCAAATTCAAATGAGTAGCGGGCAAAAATGCGCTGTTGAATTTTTTCTATAATCTTCATTTGGTTTACCTGCAGCAAACCGGTGAGAAAAACACCAATCACCACCATCACTATAAGCACCACCATAGATGTAGAAAGTGCACCAGCCAATACAAAGTTGATAATAGCCTGTATACCCAGTGGCACACTCAGCTGCAGCAAACCGGCGAGTATGGCATAAAAATAGATAGCCCCTATTTCTTTATTCTCCAGCTTCAATACTTGTGCCAGTCGTTTAAGGGGTGATTTTAAAATCCCGTCTGTTGATTGTTCTGCCATTTCTGATTGGTCGTTTTTGTTAAAGATAGCTACTCAATGGCTATCAAAACACATAAACAAAATGAATGCTTTATTGTTGAGCGCAATGAACAGCATTTTTCCATAAAAAGTTGATGATATGCAGCTTGTTAGGAAGGTTTTAACATTCACTTAATGCAAGGGGAATATTGATGGCCAATCCACCCTCTGCTGTTTCTTTATATTTATGACTCATATCAATGGCTGTATGCCACATGGTTTTTACTACGGCATCCAGTGATACTTTTGCAAAATCAGGTGTGCTTTGCAGTGCCAATTGACTGGCTGTAATGGCCTTTATAGCGCCCATTGTATTGCGTTCAATGCAGGGCACCTGCACCAAACCGGCAATAGGATCGCAGGTGAGCCCCAGGTGATGCTCCATGGCAATTTCAGCCGCCATGAGTACCTGTTTTTGTGTACCGCCCAAACATTCAGTTAATGCGGCGGCGGCCATTGCGCTGCTCACGCCTATCTCTGCCTGGCAACCGCCCATAGCAGCACTTATGGTAGAACCTTTTTTAAAGATGCTTCCAATTTCAGAAGCCGTTAATAAAAACTTTATGATTTGTTCTTCGTCATGCCCATTGCAAAAAGCCACATAGTATTGCAATACAGCAGGTATAACGCCCGCAGCTCCATTAGTGGGCGCCGTTACCACTCTGCCAAAAGATGCATTCTCTTCATTTACTGCCAATGCAAAACAACTTACCCAGTCCAGTGTGTATTGAAAATGTGCCCCGCCTTCACGAATGGCACTTACCCAGCTTTCATAATTGTTATAAATGCGGTTACCAATTAATTTTTTATTGAGTGCATGGGCCCGGCGTTTTACATTAAGTCCGCCGGGTAAATAACCCTTTGTATGACATCCTTTGTAAATACATTCTTTCATCACTCGCCAGATGTTGAGTACGCCGGCACGGGTATCTGTTTCACTGCGCCATGCATGTTCATTCTCCATTACAATTTCGCTGATGCTCATACCGGTTTTCATACACCAGTGCTGCAAATCATCAGCCGTATCTATGGGGAATGGAAGCTGCACCTGTTGTACTGATGATGAAGTTACTCCTCCGGTTATTGCATTATCCGCCCGGGCTTCTTTAATTACAAATCCGCCGCCAATGGAATAATAGGTTTCAGCAATGGAATCGCCATTATGAAAACTCGCTAAAAAAGTTACTGCATTGGGATGAAAGGGTAAACTTTCATTCATTAAAAACTCTATGTCTTCTTTGGGATTGAAAGCAATTTCATGACGGCCACCCAATATAAGTTCGTTCATACGGGCAATGTCATTCATTTTGGCATCAATGGAGTGTACATCAAAGCTCACAGGATCATCGCCGCTCAGACCTAATTGAATGGCTACATCTGTACCATGTCCTTTACCGGTTTTGGCTAATGATCCATAGAGTAACACCCGAACAGATTGTACCTGATGAAGTGGTTGATACGTTTCAAGCGATTGTACAAATTGCTGGGCCGCACGCCAGGGACCAAGTGTATGGCTGCTGGAAGGACCCACACCAATCTTAAACATGTCAAAAACTGAAATAGGTTCGTAGCTCAAGCAAACAATGTTTTTACAAATGTAAGTTGATTGTAAATGCATTCATTTATCAGCGCATGAAAAACAAAGATCCCCCGTATGAGCGGGGGATGCATTCAGTACTTTTTTTTAGTTATTGATAGTTAACACATCAATATCAAAAATCAATACACTGTTTCTTGGAATAACAACGTTACCGGTACGGGGGTCAATTACATCAGTACCGCCATAAGCCAATGAAGGCGGCACAAACAAACGGATCTTTCCACCTTCGCCCACCAAAGGAATTCCTCTTTTCCAGCCCTCAATTAAGTTATTGAGGGGAAATGTGGTTGTGCCTTGATCAAAAATAGTTCCGTTGGTTAATTTACCTACGTAACTGATGGAAATAAAACTGCAAAGCGTTGCTCTTTCAGATGAACCGGGATTGATAATGAGGTATTGCATACCGCTGTTTTCAAGCTCCACAGCTCCGGTAATGCTATTGGCGCTCAAATAATCCAGCACCATTTGTTTTTCATTGGCAGGAGCTACTGTTTTAGCAACTGTAAGACTGCAGGGTTGCTCTTTCTTTTTACATGCAGTAATTGTGAGAACAGAAGCAAGCAACAGGAAATAAATTTTCTTCATTTGATGGTATTGATAAATAAAAATTAAAAACTAAAATTATTGGATGGAAGAGATGGATATATCGTACACTAAAATGGAATTAGCAGGTATAATGGGATTAATTGCATTAGGATAAGGCGTACTGCCAAATCCAAGAGTGGGCGGAATGTATAAGATGATGTTACCACCATTACCTATTAAGTTTAAGCCTAATTGCAAACCGGGCATAAGAGCACCCATACGATCAGTATACACTGAACCGGAAGGTGTGGCATCAAAAATGGAATCATTGGTGAGTTTGCCGGTGTATTGCACTGAAACAGTATTGCAGGGCTCAGCTTTTGAACCGTTGCCTGTATTTGCAATGGTATAATACAATCCACTTGGGTGAAGGGTTGCATTAATACCTTTTGATGAGAGATAATTCTGCACACCTACCCGCTCTGCCTGCGGGGCTGTTAATGTGGGCAACACAAAGTTGCATTTTTTGGCATCCTTCACACACCCTGCTGTAAATAATGATACTACTATGATTGCAATCAATTTTTTCATTCCTTTTCATTTAGTTTGTTCTTCTTTCTTTTTTAGTGTGAGTAATTCCTGATAACGCTGCTCATTAATTTCCCACTTAAAACGCATCCGGAATATGCCATAAAAAACGGCTATACCAAAAATAGCCATCAGTATTACAGTAAACTGCGAACCGGAGATGTATGGCATCCGTTTATACCATCCCCTCAGTAAAAAACTGAGTAATACCGGCAACCCAAATACCAAACCCAGAGGCAAGCCCACCATCAGCTGCGTAAGCCATTTCTTTTCTTTTTCTCTGTTATGACTCCAGTATTCCAAAAACGCTGCATCAGCTTCACTCATTGGATTTATTTTGTCAAAAATACGAAAAGCACCCGTTTACGCATGTAAAGTCAATCATAAATTACAAATACAAACAATAATGTATTACTATAAAGTGTGCCGTTTTTTTTATATGTTTGGAAAAAATATCCGTGAAAGTACAAGACCTTTTAGGCGAGTTTTTATACCAGCACAAACAACTTATACTTCCTACCATCGGGTCATTCCATATGGATTCATCTGTAAATGTATATGAATCTAAAGATGGGGTTTTACCTGAAAATACAATTCAGTTTACGCAAAACAATCAGGCGGGTTTTGATGATGAACTGCTCCAGTTTCTGGTGCAGCAGAGTGGCAAAATGAAAGCCCTTGCCATGAGTGATTTGGATTCATACATCAGTAACGGCCATCAGCTTCTTAACATAGGTAAACCTTTCAATATTAAAGGAGTTGGTTCACTCACAAAAAAAGGTACCGCTTTCTTTTTTGAACAAGGTGCACCTATACTTGAAAAAACTGAGGCTTCAGGAGCTTATAATTTAAAAGACCGTACCCGTTATAAAGAAGAAGTGAAAGAATTAAATTTTGATTCGGAAGAGAAAAAGGGTAACGGAAAAAAGATAATGATTGTAACCGCATCAATTATTGCACTGGCTTTAATTGGCTGGGCAGTGTACCTGGCATTACCCGATAACGAAACAACTGCCAACGAGCAGGAATCTGTTGTACAGGATACTGCACAAATTATAAGTAGTGACACCGGCAGAGTTTCAACCATACCTGTTGCCCGGGACACAACCATACGTTTAGCTGCTGCAGTTACTGATTCATCTTTTCAATTGATATTATTCAGTTTTGCTGATAGTGCAAAAGCGAACAGAGAAATGGCAAAACAGTTAATCAAACGTAACAATATTGCTTTAATGCAGAAAGATTCGATTTATCAAATAGTGTTAACGGTTAAAAGACCGTTAACTGATACTGCAAAAGTTATGGACTCTCTCCGCTCTTTTTATTGGCTTAAACCCAAACTGGTAAAACTATAATATGCCACGGCCACGTGTTTTAATGCTTCTTTATTTCTTGGTATCAGTGGCTGATTTATGGCTAATTTATTCTCAACATGCTTATGCAAGATGGTTTACCAAACCGCTGCTTATGCCCTTGCTTTTGACTATTGTTTGGATGAGCAAATCAAACATTCCACTTTATAAATGGATGCTTGCCGGTCTTTCACTTTCATGGGCAGGTGATGTGTTGCTGCAGTTAAAAGGCATGTTTATTCCCGGGCTTGCCAGTTTTTTAGCAGCGCATATCTGGTATATCATTTATTTTATAAAGATCAATCCAGCTCAAACAGGTCTGTTGAAAAAGGAACCCCTGATTGGATTACCTGTACTGGTTTACATTCTCATTTTTCTGTGGCAACTATATCCTTTTTTAGATACTTTACGCATGCCTGTTACGGCTTATGCCATTACTATCGGCTGCATGCTGCTTATGAGTATTCATGCACAGCACAAAGTAAATAAAACAGCATCTGTCTTATTTTTTAACGGCGCCTTGCAGTTTGTTATTTCAGATTCATTACTGGCGGTGAACCTGTTTGCGTTTTCACATACCGTTTTAAGCATCTGCGTTATGGCTACCTTTGCCGGCGCTCAATACTTATTGGTAAAAGGAAGCCTGGCTGTACAAAATACCGCATCATGAGCAGGCAGTATGTTGAAGATAAAATCATTGAAGAAAGAAATGGCCATCAACAGCCATTACAGCAGGGCGATTATGAAGGATGTGCTTTTATACAATGTGATTTGTCAGAAAATGATCTTTCAGGTTTTCATTTTTACGATTGCAGATTTGAACAGTGTAACCTGAGCAATGCACAACTGCATCAAACACTGTTGCGCAACTGTACATTCATCAACTGCAAATTGCTCGGAGTACATTTTGAACAGTGTAATCCCTTTTTGTTTGAAGTAAAATTTGAACAGTGCGTGTTGCAATACGCTTCTTTCTATCAAATGAAGATGAAGAACACAGGTTTTATTCATTGCAACCTCATGGAAGCCGATTTTACTGAAGCCGATCTAAGCCATGCTTCGTTTGCTGAAAGTAATTTAGCACTCGCCACCTTTGACCAAACGAATTTGCAACATGCCGACTTCCGTACTGCCATGAACTACACCATTAACCCAACTGCTAACAATATTAAAAAAGCAAAATTCAGTTGGCCGGCCTTACTGGGTTTACTGGGCGGTATGGATATTGAAGTGGAATAGAATTTCCGTTGCTTGCAAAAACAGATTATCTTAACTTTTTAAAAACTAATCATCAGTAGTTATGAAACAGATTGTTTTACTGGCAGCATGTTTTCTTTTATTGCAGGTTTCCTTTTCACAATCAGCCAATGACTTTTACCGGAAAGCCGAAACAGCATTGACAGCTAAAGATTATACAGCAGCCGCATTGGCTTTTGCTGATGGTATACGTGCCGAAGGTGATGCTACGGGTATATTCCGTTACCGTTCTGCTGCCGCCGCATTTGCATTAGCTGAAAACAAAGACAGTGCGTTTTATTATCTGCAGCTCATGACCGTATCACCAAAACTTACAAGAGTAGTGGTTAAAAATGTAGAGAACGGTTATGAGTTCAACAATTTACAGAAGGATAAACGCTGGACTGCTTTGCTCACTAAACTTCAAAAGAAAGCAGAAAGCAATGGCTATGTACAGGAAGAACTGATTTATGGAAGAAAAGATGGCATGGCGCTCACCATGGTTCAGATAAAACCCAAAGTAAAACCAAACGGCAAAGCCATCATCTTTGTAATTAGTGGCGGCTGGATTTCCTTTTACAATGGCATAGAAATTAATACCTTCTGGATGACGGATATACTGGACAGAGGTTATACCATTTTTGCCGTTATGCATGGCTCCGGGCCACGCTACGCCATTCCTGATAATATTACAGATATGAAACGTGCTGTTCGCTATGTGCGGTATCATGCTGGAAAATTCAATATAGATCCAAACAAGATTGGCATCACCGGCAGTAGTGCAGGCGGACATTTAAGTTTAATGATTGCCTTAAGTGATGATGCCGTTAACACTCAAGCTGCAGATCCGGTAGATCGGGTATCAGCACGTGTACAAGTAGCAGCGGTTTTGTTTCCGCCCACTGATTTGCTCAATTGGGGTGGTGCCGGTTTAAACATGGTGAATGCAAAAGAACTGGTAAAACAAAGAGGCTCCTATGGCGCCATTGATTTTAAAGTGTGGAATGAGAAATTACGTATCTATGAAGAAGTGAGCGATACCGCACAACGTACTAAAATTGGTAAAGAAAGCTCGCCTGTTTATCATGTAAGCAGTGATGACCCACCTGTTTATATCATTCATGGCGATGCAGATGCTACGGTACCGCTGCAACAGTCAAAAGAAATGATCAATAAACTGAATGCCGCCGGTGTTAAAAATAAGTTGGTGATAAAAAAAGGCGGACGTCATACACCGGATGATATGCTGCCGGAATACAGGGAGTTTGTGAATTGGTTTGATGAGCATCTGAAATAATCAATCATCGTTAACGTTTAACTCAACTCATTATGAAATGGCTGGAGCGATACATCCTTCCCCTCTCTGTTTTAGCCGGCGGTGTGGGATCAGTACTCATGTTTCTTTTTTTATTCAACCAGCCTGTATTTTTTAATAAGCCCGTACATCCAGGCTTTAAAAACACAATCGAAGACTCATTCAACTATCTGCGTACTTATCCTAAAACCATTTATATGGTTTGGTTTGCCATAGCACGCATGGCATTTTATTGTATCATAATTATGCCACTGCTTTATTTTTTTATTAAAGAGTGGCAGCAGATTAAAAAGGGAACAAAATTCAAAACCACTTTCATTATTTTAACCTGCTTAGCACCGCTTCTGCTCATAAGAATTTATCTGAGTCTTGAATCCAATGAATCAGATACAATAAAAGATCTTGTATTTGCAAACAGCAGTAATTATTTACTTTTTGTTTCTGTTTTTGGAATCATCATCGGCTTGCTTACATCGTTTGGAATCATGATGATAGCAATCCGCTCGGCTCATAGTCATGATACAAAGGATTATGAGTCGCATATTTCCGGAATCAACCGTTTTTTATTATTGCTGGGCATTACAATTAGCTTTTCAACTGTTTGGCATTTACTGCTGCGCAATGCATATGTACAGGTAAATACCCATTCAAATTATACGCAACCTATTGAATGGATCTATGGCATTGCCCTTACAAATACCCTGCTCATTGCGTTGGTTTACTTACCGGCCCGTATTTATGTGGAGTACATGAAATATAAAAATATAGACTTGCTGCTTAACATGCAGCAATTGCAGCAGACGGGCTGGCAACTGATAGTAAATGAATTCAAAACAGCTATTCCCATTCTTTCGCCACTACTCACCACTATACTGGCCGCACTACTTGCATAACAAAAGAATGTTGATATCTGTAATTCATAAACGGATACTTATATGAGTAATAAAAATCAATCTGCTGAGAAACAATACGAGGAGCTTTTAACAATTTTAAACATACGTTTTGATAAACACATGAACCGTCATAACGCAATTCGTTGGGCGGATGTACAAAAGAAATTAGAAGCCCATCCTGAAAAACTTAAAGTGCTTGCTTCCATGGAAGCTACAGGTGGCGAACCTGATGTAGTGGGCATCAATCAAAAAACAGGTGCTTACATTTTTTATGATTGTGCTGCTGAAAGTCCGAAAGGGAGACGAAGCTGTTGTTATGATGATGAAGCCCTCGCCTCCCGAAAAGAAAACAAACCCCCATACAGTGCCGCAGGTCTGGCAAAAGAGATGGGCATTGAACTGCTAACAGAACAGCAGTACAGAGTATTACAGGAGTTGGGAGCATTTGATTTAAAAACATCAAGCTGGATAAAAACACCCGATGCTATAAGAAAGCTGGGCGGTGCATTATTTTGCGACAGAAGATATGATACTGTATTTGTGTATCACAATGGTGCAGAATCCTATTATGCAGCAAGAGGTTTTAGAGGATGGCTGAGTATGTAGCTACCGCTATTCAAGGCTCCTCATACAAATAAATAAAACACAGGAAAATTTGAAAGTTAAAATGTATTTAGCAACTCCTATTTTCATAAGCTAAAACCCATATAAAACATGCTTTGATTTCATAAAATTTATAAGTAGGTTTAGTGTCAAATCAAAGAAACAAAACTTATGGCTACCAACATCAACTATAAAACAATCATCAGCGCTGCGGTGGTTTTAATTATTGCAGCAGTTATCTTTTATCTATTTAATAAAAATGCACCGGAAAAAGAGGATGAACAGGTAGCAGTAACATGCAGTAATAAAACAGTTTATCGTTATAAAAATCCTGAACAATATTTTCCTTCTTTTACAAGAGAATATAATAATCAGGTTTCTGTTACCACTGATTTTTTAAAACAATTGAGCGATAGTGCGGCTTCATTTAACATCGATCTTTCAACACGTAATCAAATCATTCAGCTGCAACAGCAATTAAATCAGGACAACATTACTTTTTCAACAGGCCTCCGTTCTTATTTTATGATTCTGAATAACGACCCATGCAATGATGATATCCGTATGAAATATGCTCAGTATACTGAGGAAATGACAAGACGTATGCTTGACCTCAGGATGGTTTTTGCGCAGGCAGCACAGATTAAAGAAGCAGCTCAAACAGAAGTAAAAGATTCAGCACAATCTATTCCTCACAATCAAGATACGGTTTCAACTCAACATGATAATATTGTGATTAAAGAACCGGATACAGCAAAGATGAATAAATCAGTACATATTATTTCTGATGTAATACGCAGAACAAATATTGCTACCAAACGATTGCCTATAGCTGCAAGTCGCATTAATTCTATTTCTAATTAAACTGCGTTCATAAAAAGCTTCATTACAGGCACATCTATTCACGAAGTACAAATAAAAGAACCCCCGCCTGTTTATAAGGCGGGGGTTCTTTTAAAATACTGCATACGGATTGTCAAAATCATCATCATTTCTTCCAATCAATTTTTTAATAAATGTTTGCAGTTGCATAAGTAAGTACTTCATAACATTCATTTTTAAAAAGTGACAGAATAAGAAATTTAATATCTACCTGAGCGGAAGCCATTCGTTAAAAAAATCCCGTTAGTTTTCACAAACGGGATTTTTTTTATTTCGTACCTGCCTGCGACAGGCAGGATGTGTACTTGGTACTTTGTATTTCGCACTTTCTCAATAGCCCATGCCACCCATATCAGGTGCACCATGTGCATGAGGCTCTTCTTTTTTAGGCTTGTCTGCAATTACACATTCTGTGGTTAACAGCATACCTGCAATAGAAGCAGCATTTTCTAAAGCTACACGGCTCACTTTGGTTGGGTCAATTACACCGGCTTTAAAGAGGTTTTCGTATGTTTCAGTTCTTGCATTGAAACCGAAATCACCTTTACCTTCTTTAATTTTTTGTACCACTATAGAACCATCAATACCTGCATTGGCAGTGAGTGTACGGATGGGTTCTTCCAGTGCACGGCGCACAATCTGCATACCTGTTTGCTCATCTTCAATTTGTCCACGCACTTTTGCTTCCAGTGCATCAATAGCACGGATGAATGCTACACCACCACCGGGTACTATACCTTCTTCCACAGCAGCACGTGTTGCATGCAAAGCATCATCTACACGGTCTTTCTTTTCTTTCATTTCCACTTCAGTAGCAGCACCTACATAAAGAACAGCTACACCACCGCTTAACTTAGCTAAACGCTCCTGTAATTTTTCTTTATCGTAATCAGATGTTGTTACTTCAATCTGTGCTTTGATCTGATTGATGCGTGCAGTGATATCAGTTTTCTTTCCTTTACCACCTACAACAGTTGTGTTGTCTTTATCAATGGTTACAGAAGAAGCCTGACCCAAGTAAGTCAAATCAGCATTCTCCAGTTTGTAACCCTGCTCTTCGCTGATTACTGTACCTGCAGTAAGAATGGCGATATCCTGTAACATTTCTTTACGACGGTCACCAAAGCCGGGAGCTTTTACAGCAGCCACTTTCAATGTACCACGGAGTTTGTTTACTACCAGTGTTGCGAGTGCTTCACCTTCTAAATCTTCAGCTATGATCAACAGCGGACGGCCGCTTTGAGCCACTTTCTCCAGAATATGGAGAATGTCTTTCATTGCAGAAATCTTCTTGTCATAAATTAAGATGTAAGGGTTTTGCAATTCAGCTTCCATCTTTTCGCTGTTGGTAACGAAGTAAGGAGAGATATAACCACGGTCAAACTGCATACCTTCTACCACATCAACAGTTGTATCAGTACCTTTTGCTTCTTCAACAGTGATCACGCCTTCTTTACCTACTTTACCAAATGCTTCAGCAATCAATTTACCGATGGTTTCATCATTGTTGGCAGAGATAGTAGCTACCTGCTGAATTTTTTTGCTGTCGCTGCCTACAGTCTGGCTTTGACCTTTTAAGTTTTCAACTACCAGAGAAACGGCTTTGTCAATACCACGTTTCAAGTCCATAGGGTTAGCACCTGCAGCTACCATTTTCAATCCTTCGCTGATGATGCTTTGAGCCAGTACAGTAGCAGTAGTAGTACCATCACCTGCAATATCAGCAGTTTTAGAAGCTACTTCTTTAACCATTTGAGCGCCCATGTTTTCGATGGGATCTTCCAGCTCAATTTCTTTTGCTACGGTAACACCATCTTTGGTTACAGAAGGTGCTCCAAATTTTTTCTCTAACACTACATTACGTCCTTTAGGACCGAGTGTTACTTTCACAGCGTTGGCCAGTACATCTACACCACGCTTCATTTTATTTCTAGCTTCAATATCGAAGAAGATTTGCTTTGCCATAATAAAAACAATTTGATAATTTGATAATATGATAATTTACTAATGATAATAAAACCGGGCTGATACATTAGCACATCAGCTAATTAGCTAATTACACAATCGCTAATATGTCGCTCTCACGCATAATGAGCAGGTCATCACCTTCAATGCTTATTTCTGTACCGGCGTATTTACCATACAATACGGTATCGCCTACTTTCACCGTTACGGGTTCATCTTTTTTACCGGGGCCTGCAGCTACCACGGTTCCACGCTGTGGTTTTTCTTTAGCAGTGTCGGGGATAATGATTCCGCCGGCGGTTTTTTCTTCAGCCGGAGCAGGCTTCACAATTACCCTGTCATGTAAAGGGGTAACACTTACCTTCTTTGCCATAGTTATACTTTTTTTGGTTTATAAATGAAAAATTGATTGATCTGACACCGCCCTGTTTGAAAAGGCGGGCAGAGAAGGTAAGCGAATACAGTGCCGATGCGGCAGAATGGGAAAAAATTTCAGGAAAGGATAAAAAAGGGTGAGAATACGGCCCAAACTGTCAGTTTCAGTTTGTCAAATTTTCGGACATGGCAGGTACTACTGCTCCCTAAGCCAACTGAAAAAAGCCAAGAGGTCATTCTCCTTTCGGGCATTAAAGCTATTACGGCCAAACCAGTTTTGAATAGCGGCAGCAAGTGCAGGATAAGTACGGGTTATTTGCGTTTTAAATTCAGCAGGGTTTAGTTTTGTCCACAAACTGTCAGGCCCCTGAAAATAGTATTCATATAAAGGCACAAAACTCTGTTTACCAGCGGGGTTATTGTACTCATACTCGTATTCAATTTTGCGGCGATGGTATTTTACAAACGGTGCCTTACCATCACTGAGCAGTTGAAAATAAGCCACAAAGCGCTTGCCTCCGTGATCAAACCAACCGGGAATAAATTCTATAGCCGCCTCATCCGCTTCACCTTCAAATACAACGGCTTTAATACTGTTAGCATCAAGAACTTTATACTCAACTTTGCCGCTTTTATCTGTGCTTTTCCACAACATCATCTGATAGGAAATGAGATAAATCATTTCCTGATGGGGCGAATCAACACCGCTGCTGAGACGAATGGTTACCTTTTTCCAATCCTGGTTATAAAACGCCGATCCGTTAATATTATTAAGCGGGGCAAAACCGGCTTTTTCATAATAATTATAAATAACGCCATCTACATTAAACCGGTTATTGGTGTTTTGCCAATCGCCGGGTGCAAACCGAAACTGGATCAGGTTGGGATCAGATTTTGTAAGTGGATCTCCTTTTACAAGAATGCTTTGAGCAGAACTGCTGTAACTAAGACAACCAATCACCAAACCGAGAATCCAGTTGAAGTATTTCATTTATTGCAGTGTATTATAGTAGTTGATAGCAGCTATCCATCCTGATTCTGATTTAGCTGAAAGATTGTTTTGCTCCATGTAGGCACTTACAGCCTGCCATTTTGCACCCATCAGTTCTTCGAGATTTCTTTTATTGAGACCTACTGATTTGGCATTTCCATTAAATACAACGTAATAGGTATTCTGGTCTTCCAGAATTTTTCGATCAGCCATGTTATACCCGGTGGTTGTAACAATTGATTTTTTCTGATGGAGATAAAAGCCCATATTACCTTCTGCCAGCACCAATACATATTTCCGGGGCAGACTGCTGTTGACAGAGCTTGAACTTACAAAACGTGCAGCGGACCCATTCTTACCTCCTGAGTTAAGTACAAACTCACGAATTTCTTCAGAAAACGAAAATGAAGAATCGTTAATGAGAAATACGACATCATTATTGAGTACATCAAATTTCAAAGTCATATTTGTATAATGAATGCCGTTTTTTGTTTTAATGCTTCCCGGGCTCCATTTATTGGTAAAAAAGAGGTTACCCTCAACATTGGAGTTATTACCGTAATAAGGCCGGTTATTCATGGGATCAGAAATAACAGTAGAAACAACTGTTGAAGATGGGCCGGAAACTGAACCTATTTGGGCATTTGTACATAAGCTGCCAAAAAGCAGCGCACTGAAATAAACGAATACTTTCATACACTTTTTTTGAAGTAAAAATAATTGGGTTTATTGATGTTTAAAGACTCTTACTCTTAAAAAAACGTTGCAATTTATAGTTTTTACATAACCGTGTTCAATAAAATTAATATCCATCAACTTTAAACAGGTGGCAACTGTGTAAGTAATAATGGTGATTTTAATTTGTTTACATAAGTTTTGTTTTTGAATCTGAAGCGAATCATCGGTTCGGTTGTATTTATACCCGGAGGTTGTACATGGTCGTTCAAATGCTCAAACTGCAATTGAAACAGGAAATGATTATTCTTAACATGAATAGTTACAGGCAATCCCTTGTCATCAAAACCAGCTTCCACATTGCCTGCTGAGATGAGTTGTGGTACTATTTTATACTCCTTACCATTCATAAAGGCCGTTTCCCATTCCAGTTTATCTGTTGTAACCTCGGCATAAACAATAAAAATCGTATCAGGTTTTGTAAATCCCTCATTGTCGCCGGATGATGCTTTTATTATACCCTCTTGCCTTATAAATGAATAGCTGTGTACATTTTTAATGAGCGAATGCTGGGAGCGGCAACTGTTTATACAAACAGTTGCCGCCAGCAATACAAAATAACTTATAGTTTTAAAACGCATACAATTTTACTGTTTCACTATCTGCATCGTTTGCGTTTTTTTATCAGCATCTAAACGAAGTGTATAAACACCCGCTGGCAAAAACAGATTATCAAACGGAAGATTTACATTACCCGCAGCCGGACCTGCATCCCATCGTTTCAGCAACTTTCCACTGATGCTGTACAGAGAGGCTGTAATTTTTTTACGTGTATCGTTTTGAATAAGTAACTGTATCTGATTACTTATCGGATTCACGAGCAGTTTTGCAAAATTTTCCCGGTTTCGGCTAACATCATTCAAGGAAGTGGTGATGCCCTCTGTTAAGAACACTTTGGCCGATGGCACTGATGGTATGGAAGCCGTAAACAAAAAGTCAGAACCATAAGCTGTTTGTGTGGTTGCATACGTAACAGTGTTGGATGAATTAGCACCTGCCAGCGTTGCAGCTGTTGTTACAGTTATCAATAAGGTGGTGGGGGTTTTGCCAGCCAGCTCATCAGCCGTATAATACAATCCAAGTGCATAATTTGACCCCGGGTTAGAAGCTGTAGTTATATCAAATACTTTTTGTGAACGGTTACCTGTTAAAAAGGTTTGCCATGTATTACCCGCTTCACTTATAGTTGAGCTTACACAACCTAATGGATTAACTGCGCCGGTAATTCTGTTTAACACTCTTCCATTGCTGCTGTTTGTAATAAAGTAGTTACCATTATTGCGCACATCAATTACACGGTTGATGCCCTGTGTGGTTTCAACAGGATTACTGAACGAGAAGGGTGTAAAGTCATTTTCTCCAATATAAAAAGTGTAGCTGGTGCTTGTAACAGAAGGCACTGCATTGGTACCTCCGGCAATACTGTAAGTCATCGTAAATGATTCCGGACTTTCTACTTCTGCATCATCATACACACGTATTGTAATGGTACGGTCTATATCCTGTCCATTGGGAAATACAAGCTGCTTGGATGGTGATGCAAAATTTCCGTTTGTTGTAATATCAAAGTCCACACCTTCAGTAGCCGTGCCGGATACAATATTAATGGTTACGTTTGCATCACCCACCGGTGCAGCATCAATAAGAAAGCTCAATGTGTAATCTCGGTATCTGCGGCATCCATCTGTAGCGGCTGTAGCTTCTGTATTAACAGCGCTGTAATTGTAAGATGAACCAAAACGAACAAAAGGAGCTGAAGCGGCAAACTGACTTGTCCAGAAACCACGGCCATGTGTTGCGGCCAGTACAGTACCATCACTTACACGGTATTGCAGCATATTGGTTTTTACACTGGGGAAACTTCCATTTTGAACCCATACAGTAGCAGCACCATTCAGATTGGTTGTTTCAAAGATTCCCATTTCGGTAGCAAGGATAGCCTTGCTGTTATCTTCAGGAAAAAACATAGCCCAGCGCACAGGAATATCCGGAAGATTACCTTCTACATTTGTCCAGTTAGTACCACCGTTTGAACTAACCCAAACACTGGCAACACCGTAATTAGAATAAGTAGCAATTAAGTTATTATCAGTAGTACCGGTATTAACACAGGAAATAACACCTCCCGGCATACCGGAGCCACTGTTGATGTGTGTAAAGTTGGGCAAATCAAGATTTGCTTCGTCAACTCTTAATATACCACCACCACCGGTGCCCATAAATACACGGTTGGGCGTAAACGGAGAAACTTTAAAACTGCGTATGGTATTTACTGAAAATGATGAGGGCAAATTAATGGTGGTAAGATTTGCTGTTGTTTGCGCATCATCCCACCTCACAAATGTACCGGCATTACCACTGCAGTACATGCGGTTGTTGATATCATCATAATCAGTGGGATTAATGAATTGACCCACACCTGAAGATATTACGGAAGACCAGTTTACACCATTATTGGTACTTCTTCTGTAGTTACTTCTGGTTGTAGCAGAGAACTGAAACTGTGGTTCATTTTCATCAATATGGGTAAAACCACCATCGCCACCATGCACCTCAATACTTCCGGTTATAGGTCCTGTTGATGTAAGAGAATGCGCTCCGTTATCCTGCGTACCTCCCAGGTAGTAATTATTAAATGGATGCAGGGCACAGGAATAAAACTGAAGTGTACGCAATCCTACATTGCGGTCCACAAAACTGGCTCCATTGTTATTAGAATAAAATATACCGCCATCTGTTGAAAGTAATACCTGAGTTCCATTCCAGAATACCCCATGATGATCAGCATGTACATAATTTAATACTGTTCCCACCCATCGGGTGATTTGCGTCCATGTTTGTCCGCCATCTGTAGTTCCGTAAAAATTTAATCCACCTGCTATACAGTTATCGGGGTTGGCAGGGTCAGCGCCAATGGCCAGATTATACCAGGCTTGTCCGTTATTAATGGTGGGTTCTCCGGCCGGGCTGGGAGGCGTTGTGCCGGTAGTAAACCAGTTGGCACCTCCGTCAGTAGATTTATAGATTTGTGAAGTTCTTGCATTGGCATCTTCAGGCAGCGCATATAATGTATTGCCAACTACAGTTAATTCACAATTGGCGTTTAATGAAGGTATGGGTGTAACAGGTGCCGTCCAGGTAGCAGCAGTTACTGTAGCGGGGTTATCTGTGTAATAAGAGCCGGCAGCTGTAGTGCCACTTAAGGTTACATGCATCCTTCCGGTACTGCTTACTTTTATTTCTGTAATGCGGTTACTGTTTGCAGGATTAGTGGGCGTAATATTTGTCCAGCTGGTACCTCCGTTAGTTGAGCGTTGTAACCCCTGATTGTTTCCATTGGTGCCCACGTATACATTTCCTGCCGCATCACAAGCAATTTTGGAAATGTTCCAGAAGCTAATGGTATTGGTAAGTAAGTTCCAGGTATTACCACCATCAGTACTTTTCCAAATACCACCTCCCCGCACAGCATCTATGTTGTTATTGCGTTCACCTGTAGCGAAATAAAGATTATTTCTGTTTACCGGATCCTGGCAAATACTGGTAATAGCGAGATTTCCCAAAAAATCATTCACCAATATCCAGTTGGCAGGATTGGCTGTAATATCATTCGTTTTCCATAACCCACCACTCACACTGGCAGCCCATATAGTTTTATTAGTTGGATCATTTAAGTCAACGAGAAGACCTCTCATACGTCCGCTTACTGCAGGTATTCCCGGGCCGGGGCCACGAAAATTTCCATTGCTTGGTCCAATTGTATTATTATTGGGTCCACGTTCTACCCAGCTAAGGGCATTGATGCGTGCATAACGCCCCGCCTTACGCTCTGTATAAATTTTGTTGTACGCTTCTGCTAATTTGTATGTGGGACTAAAGCCGAGCTTAGGATCACGGGTCATTTCGGCATCCATTTCCATAGCTTCGGCTATCCCATCTTCACCTTCCGTTTCCTCTTCGCTTTCAATTGAAGCAAGCTCTTTTTTTTGTTCTGGCAAATGACATTGCACTAAAATAATTGTCGCACTTAAGAGAAAAAGTGCAAATATGAGTTTTCTCATAATCAGTAGGTTAATTAATTGAATATTCTAAAACGTAAAAGTAAGTCAAAGGTTCATTATATTTGCGCCTCGTTTAAACAGTTCTTTCAGAAATGATTAGCAGAAGAAATATCAGGATAAAGGTGATGCAAACGCTGTACAGCAGTACGGCCTCCGATGGCAGTCTGAGCAGGGAACAAGCCATTAAAGTCCTTGACAATCACTTAGACCAGGGCCGCCAGCTTTTTATCTTTCTCGCCCACTTATTAACTGAAACTGCACGGTATGCTGAAACAGACAGCCGGCAGCGTGCATCCAAACATTTACCCACAGCACAGGATTTAAATGTAAACACAAAACTTGCCGGCAATGAACTGTTGTGGCGTATACTGGAACTGCCCTCCTATCAATCAGCAGTAAAAGAATTAAAACCGGAACTGCAGTTGAATACAGATTGGGTTCGTAAGCTGTATACCGAACTTGCAGAAACAGAGATTTATAAAACCTATATCAGTAACGCTTTCAGGGATAAGAAAGAAGAAAAATCAATTCTTGAATTCATTTTTACTGATTTGATGCTGCCTAATGAAGAACTCACAGGTTACATAGAAGAATTGTATGTGCATTGGGATGATGACAGTGAAATGATGAACCTGCTCATGCTCAACTTTCTCAACAAACCGCACACGTATAATTTTCAGCATTTCATAAGCGAAGAAAAATTAAAATACGCCAAGGATCTCCTCTTATCTGTTATTGATAAAGAAGAGATGTGCAATGAGTACATCAAAGCAAAACTGCAAAACTGGGATCCGGAACGTACGGCCCTGCTGGATATGATACTGATGCGTATGGGCATTTGTGAATTTCTGTATTTTGAAACTATACCACCCAAGGTTACGATTAATGAATACATTGATCTGGCCAAAGAATACAGCACACCACAGAGCGGGCATTTTGTAAATGGTATTTTAGACAGCATTCATAAAGATTTTATCAGAGAAAATAAACTCCATAAAATTACTTTTAACAAACCAAAGTGAGGCCACAGGCTTTACTTTTGCAAAACAGAAAGCAATTATAATTATTATGAAGTACTTATTTATTTCTTTAAGCATTGCCACTCTTGTAACGGCTTGCGACAGTAACCCACCCAATCCCAAAGCCCCAACCTTAAGCAAGCAGGAACTACAGCAGCAAAGAGAAATGGAGCAACAACAAAAAGATGAAGCTGTGGGCGACAGCATCACATGGACGAGCATACAATGGACTGACTCTGTGCAGCAATTTGGTAAAATTACAGAGGGTGAAAAAGTGATGGTGAATTTTCATTTTAAAAATACAGGCACAAAGCCTTTAATCATTGCATCAGTACAGGCAAGCTGTGGTTGTACCGTTCCTTCCAAGCCGGAAGAACCAATTGCTCCCGGTGGTGAAGGCGTCATTAAAGCTGAATTTAACAGCGAAGGCCGCCCCGGCGCAGCCAATAAAACAATTACCGTGCGTTGCAATACTGCACAAAAAGAATACATACTCAAATTTGAAGGTGAAGTAATCGCAAAATCAAAATAACAAATACAAACTATGATGGATTTTATTTTATTAATGGGCGACCCTAAGAGCGGTGGCGGCAGTATTCAATTGATTTTTTTAGGTTTGATGATTGTGGTGTTCTGGTTTTTTATGATTCGTCCGCAGGCAAAAAAAGCAAAAGAACAAAAATCATTTATTGACAATTTGCAGAAAGGTGATAAAGTGGTAACCATTGCCGGCATTCACGGTACAATCAACAAAGTGAATGAAGACAATACCTTATCACTCGAAATCAATCCCGGCAGTTATATTAAAATTGAAAAGTCATCCATCAGCATGGATTGGACTACACAGTTGAATAAACCGGTGGCTGATAAGAAATAATACAAGCCGATAGTAGTTAGCCGGTAGCCGATAGTAGTGTGTACTTTACTCAAGACTAATGACTACCGGCTATCGGCTTTCATAAAGTATGCTTAAAATCGGACTCACAGGAGGCATTGGCAGCGGTAAAAGCACGGTTGCAAAAGTATTTGAAGTGCTGGGTATCCCCGTGTACTATGCTGATGATGCCGCCAAACGTTTGATGAATAAAGATGACCAACTGAAGCAACAACTGATAGCTGCATTTGGCAGTGAAACTTACGTCAATAACAAGTTGAACAGAGAATATCTTTCCTCCATCGTATTCAACAGTAAAGAACAATTAGAGCGGCTTAATGGCATGGTACATCCTGCTACCATCGCAGATGCTGAACAGTGGTTTGCACAGCAACATGCGGTTTATGTAATTAAAGAAGCAGCATTGTTGTTTGAGAGTGGCACTGCTGCAGGATTGGATTATGTAATAGGCGTTACCGCACCGGAAACATTACGCATAAAAAGAGTGATGGACCGTGACGGTGTAACAGCAGCAGCAGTAAAACACCGTATGCATAACCAGATTGAAGACCGCATCAAAATGCGGCTGTGCGATTTTATCATTTATAATAATGAACAGGAGTTGGTAATACCTCAAGTAATGGCTTTACATGAGCAGCTTGTTCATCTTTCGGCAAACAAACCTACATGAGTATTTTATTTTTTGTGATCATAGCAGCAGGGCTTCCTTTTTTAAGTGCGATGAGTTATAAAAACATCAAGGCATTAGAAGCAGAGGAAGCTGATTTACAACTGGCCAAAACGCCTATTTACCTGCAATCGATGCTGCTGCAGTTTGTATTGGTAGTATTGGCTTTTTTTGCAGCACGGGTTAATGAAACAGCGATAGTACTCACCAGTAAGTTTACCTTACTGTCAGTAGGTGCTGCAGCAGGTTTTCTGGCGATTGCATTAACCGTTGCCGGACTTTCTCAGAAATATGCAAAGCAAAAAGAAGAGAGCACACTCCATCATTTGTTACCCGATACGGCATTGGACAGAGTGCTGTGGATTGTGGCCTGCGTTGTAGCTGCTTTTTGTGAAGAGTATGTATACAGAGGTGTGCTCTTTCAAATGATGTTGCAGCTTACAGAGCATAGTTGGATTGTTGCAGCATTACTCAGCAGTATCATATTTGCATTTGGTCATGGTACACAGGGACAAAAAGCGATTTTACAAATCATTCCTTTTGCATTGGGTTTTCATGCACTGGTGTATGTAAGCGATGGATTGCTGTTACCCATGATTGTACATTTTTTATACAATGTACTGGTGGAGTTGTTATTTGGGAGGAAGATTAAGGAGAACACAGAGTGAAAAAAAGCTAAACAATAATAATTCTGTTAATACGCAAAAATCACATTATATACTTATAAAAAACTGTGATTCTGCTGTTACTAACAGAATCACAGTTTGACAATTTTTTACTGTTGAGGAGTATTTACTTTACATAATACAGATACGCCGCAATCTGTACAATAATACTCAACAGCAACATATTGTTCACAACAGGTCCAGCCAGCACACCCACCTCATGAATGGATATCTGGCGTTTGTCTTCTACTGCCAACAATTGTTTTTTGTTCATTTTTTGATAGGCTTCTGCCTAAACTTTCAAATTCTTTCATTAGCATGATTTAAAAAATAAAATAATAATTGCTTCTCGGTTTAGCCCGTGAACGCAGTAGCGGATGCCCAACACCTGCATTTGCAACTGCAAGTATAGCCTTGTGGGCTTTCTCTCAAAGGCTATTATGAGAGAAAATATATTATTTAAGTTAAAATGTATACTAGCTATCGACAGAATGTTCTTCTTATGCCAAACAAGTCAAGACTTGGCTCATTTGTACACCTGCTCATACCACACTAATTTTCCATCGGCACGCATCCCCTGAACTACTAACTTAAAAGCCTTACATAAATCGTTATTATAAAATTGAAAAGCAAACTTTTTAATATCTCCACCTGTTAAAACAACCGGGTTCCAATAAAGTGTTTTACGAATGTCAATCCAGCTACTATCAAAAGATTCGATTTCATAATCGGGGTTGAAAAACTGTGGTGTATAAGTATATCCTTTAAAACCAAAGCTTTTCTTTTCAGTTACAGGTATAACTGATTTCTTTTGTTCAACAGCATAATTACGTTTTGTATAAACAGCAATAGCACCGCCCGAGCCAAAAAACTCTGATGGCTTCATATTACCTGCACTTTCATTTGCTGAGGGATTGGTTACAACGCCTGCTTTAGCTTCAAATTCAGTTACCACCCTCAATCCAAAAAAAACAGGCCGGAATACTTTTACATAAGCAATCTGATCAATAGGAATATTTAATAAGCTGGAGGTAAAAACATATTGCTCATCAACATAAACTAATGTTGGCTGGGCTCTCCATGAAATCTGGAGATCTGCACCTGCTAAAGAACCAAGTGAGATTTGTAATCCAGGAACTTTGCCACGCAAGTAAGATACAATATCAACATATGAATTAAAAAAAGGATCATTCATAATATCAAAACGAAAAGCACGGTCGTTTCGGAACTGGCCGGTTGTATAAGTTTCATCAAGTATATCTTCTCTGGTTTTTTTTCTGCCGGTAACGACAATTTCGTTTAGTACTCTATAGCGAGATTTTTGTAATAGATTATTTTGTTCTTTATAACTTATTAACTGTTTTTTGATTTGTGTATTTGAAAGAAGGACTTTATTATACCCGGGATATTTAAAGGATGGTATTTCTTTATCAAATGTAAATGGAGGTTCAATTTCAATTTCAAATGTTCGTTTAGGTTTACTGTCAAAGTAGAACGAAAGTTTGGCTGAATCAAAAAAAATAAGATTGTCCATTACAAAATTTCCATTCTCTAAAATATCTACTGGCAGTAACTGCACAATTGAATCACCTGCCGTAAATAACAAATTGAGTTTACCGGCCTTTGTTAATTCCTCATTCGTTAATCCTGTTACTTTACCTTTCAATTGAATAAACTTACCTTCTTGCAAAACGGCTTCCTGCTCAGTTAAGGAAGTATTAGACCAGGCATTTTTCCATTGATTCGTTAGCATTAGCAAATCAATATATGTGTCAGTATCTATTACTCTTTTAGTAAAGTAATTTTCAGTATCGTTAACTGTTTTAGGAAACTCAGCATTTAATAAAAAACGTTCAAGAATATTTGAGGAAAACAAACTGTCTTCAGGCAAATCAGCATCATATACTGCTATGCTCATATTTGTGAATTCTTCATCAGGCATACTCAATTCAATAGTATTGAGCTGCCGTTTCTCAAATCCCATTGGAGTTTTAGAAATTAATATATTAGATATCTGATTGCGCAATAAATGATATACACACCGTTGCGCAACAATATTTTTCTTTTCATCCAGCAGCATAAAATTAATGACTCCTGCCGGCAGGCTATCTGACAGTATAACACCAGTGGAAACCGTGCTGCGTTTTAAATCAATTGCAGCTTCAAACAATGCCGTCCCCGTTGAATAAACCAACAGGTAATAGTTTGTTTTATCTGGAACAAGATAAGGATTACTCACAACTCTGAATTTATAATCACCTTTTTCAGTCTTAGCAATTGCAATTGTAGCAGTAGATTTAGGAGCAGGTAACACAGTTGTATATTTTAGTTGTTGGTTAACCCACCACTCTGCTGTTAATTCTTCATTACTTGCTTTTAAAATAAAACTTCCTAAACCATCATACTGCGTTTTAAAATCTGCAAGGGTATCACCTTGATTATTTTTGATATATCCAGTTACAGAAACAGGCTGTCCATTTTCATCAACAGCCTTAAAAGCCAATAAACATTCTGTATTAGCAATAAGATTACCTCCTTGCGGAAAAAATTCTATTGAAGGTTTTTTGTTATTTTCTTTTACTGGAACTATTACATCAGACGGATCGGCAATTACAGGCAAGAAATGCTGATATACTCCACTTTTAATGTTTGTAGCCATAAAGGGAGTATAAGCCCTCACGGCAATCAGGCAAGCAGGTATGCTATCAGGTAAAACAAAAAAACCTTGGGCAGAATAATACAAAACCGGAAGGATGTTTCGTTTTATCACTTTACCATTTGCATCAAACAACTCTACAAACAAGGTAGTGCTTGCTCCAGAAGGAAAAACCCCCTGCCGTATATAGGCTTTAAACCAAATAGTATCACCCGGCGTGTAAACGGCACGATCAAAGTGTATAAAAATACTTTCGGATGGTATTGTATTATTAATTGTTTTTATTTCGTGCTCAAGAAATTGCGCTGTAGCAACCTCTGTTGATAAAATAAAAAGAAACAGGATGAGATGCTTAATCATTACTTTATTGAACGTGTTTTATATTATACCTCCAGATATATATTTAGATAGCTTATGTAAATGTGTGCACTCAAATTCAAATCTCCAAAATTTTTGAGCTTGTAAAATACAACCTATTGAAAAAATTAAGAAGGGAGTAAAACTTATCTACTCATCATTTCATACATCTTCCCTGTAAACCGTTCCAGCAATCTTCGTTCCTTAGTTACAACTTCTGCAGAAGCCAGCAAATTATTTCTGAATTGTAATTTGTATTGATGATTCGTAATCAAATCTTTTGGCAAGTCCACTCTTATTAGAAAACTATCATTTCGGTTGGGAAGATTAGAGATATAGGTTACTTTACCTTTCAAATACCCAAACTGCTCACTGGGATAGCCCTGCACTCTGATGATAACATTCTGACCGATTGCTATTTTACCAATTCCGTTTTGCCCGGCAGTGAGTAACCCAAAATAATTACTTTTACCGGGTTGCACATAAAACAACTCAGAACCTGCACTTACTAATTGATTTTCGGTAATGAAGGAAGTGTAAAATAATTTACCAGATTGAGGGGCTGTTACAATAAACCGCAATAGCCAGTCGTATGTTTTGCTCTTTAAGCTGAACAATGCCGATTGAAATTTTAACCTTTGATCCATCACGTATTTTTGAAGCTCCAGCAACTCCTTTTGTTTGTTGTGCGATGCAATATTGCTGTTAATTAACTGAGCCGTCATTTGCTCTAAACCTTGTTCTTTTATCAGCATCCTTCCTTTTTCCTGATTCAGCTCAAGAGGTGCAATTACTTTTTCTTTTGCTAAACCATCTTTGGCATTATAATCAACACTCTGTACGTCAAATTCTTTTTTGAGCAACTCATTTTGCTTGGCAAGATTGGCTTTTAACTGCTGTTGGTAAGTAATGTCTTTCAGCAGTGTTTGTTTCTTCTGAACATAATAACCACTTTGCAATAATTGCATAGTTTCCTTTAACTGCAATCGAAATGTTTCATAGTCGGGCTGTAGCTCTCCAAGATTATTCAAAACGGGAATCGGATAATTTAACAGCACTTCAATGCTTTCGTTACTTACAGGATGCTCAACTTGATGTATCCAGTTTTTAAGTTGCAGCACTTCGTTATGTGCACCTGTGCTTTGCAGATATGCCAATGCTTCTCCTTCTTTTACTTCCGCTTCGTTTTTGACCAATAATTTCACCAGATTACCTTCTGTTTTTGCGACTACAGATTTAGGGCCGTCAACAGCCGAAATACGCAAACTACCCTTTACCATATCAGGATACTTGATTAACCATGAACCAAAAAGGATTCCAATCAAAATTAGAAAGAAAAATAAATTACCTCTCCGTATAATCCAATGTGGACGATAGCTGATGATTTCCTGAACCTCCGCACTGATTAAAGAAGCCTCCTCCCGACCTCCTCCCAAGGAGGAGGCTATCTGCGCCTCTGCCTCGCTTTGCGAAGTGCTATATAGATTATTATCTGTTCGATTATTCATAAAAAAGTTGTGAGTATTTTATTATTCTCTGAAACAAGCTGGCTTTGTGCCGCTGAGAAGTCTTCCGCCAATTGGCGGAGAGATTTAGAGGGGCTTTAAGCTCCGAGTTCCAGTTGATTTTTTACAAGCGTGTAGTATTCGCCTTTTAGATTTACTAATTCCTGATGTGTTCCCCGTTCACTAATCACACCTTTATTTAATACCACTATTTGATCAGCATGCTTTACGGTACTTAAACGGTGTGCTACAATCACAACCGTTCTTCCTTTAAAAAAGGAGTTGAGATTTTCAATAATCACACTTTCATTGTTGGCATCTAAACTGTTAGTAGCTTCATCAAAGAAGATAAAATCCGGGTCACGATAAACAGAGCGTGCTATGAGTATCCGTTGCTTTTGTCCCATGCTTATACCTGTTCCCTCTGCTCCAATTTTAGTATTAAAGCCAAGTGGTAAACTTTCAATAAACTCTTTACAGTTTGCAACATGTACGGAATGCCATAAACGACTCATGTCAATTTTTTCTGCACCCACAGCAATATTTCGTGCAATCGTATCAGAAAAAATAAAACTCTCCTGCATCACTACACCGCAATGCGCTCTCCATGTTTTATGGCTAATGTGCATGAGTGGTGTATTGCCCAATTTGATTTCACCTTTTTGCGGTTCATAAAATTTCAACAACAATTTGAGCAGGGTTGTTTTGCCACTTCCGCTGGTGCCCACAATAGCAGTTGTTTTTCCTTTAGGTATTTGAAGATTGATGTTTTGTAATACAGGTTCATTACCGGCACCGGGATAGGTGAAAGAAAGAGAATGAAGAGATAGCCCCTCCCGGCCTCCCCCGAGAGGAGGAGTTTCTTCCGCAATACCCCTGCTTTTCAAAGTCACAGTGTTACTTTCAACATTATAAATTTTGGAAGATGAACAGTTATCATACTTTTCAACAAGCAAGCCTTGTGCGGCAGCGAAGCCATCCACTCGGGGGAGGGTTTGGGAGGGGCCTCCACCCACCAACTGCCTTTGAAAAGCAAACGGCAATTCTCTCAATAATTGTTTGTATGCAGGTTCTTCATCTTCAAGTGTATGAATTTCATTAAGCCTGTCCATACTGATTTTTGCGTTTTGCCAGCTTTGTACAAAGCCAATCATTTGCTCCACAGGGCTGTTGAGCTGACCAATAATGTATTGCACCGCCAGCATACTACCCAGTGTCATTTGTCCGTCAATCACGGCTTTGGCTGAAAGAAAGGTGATGATAATATTTTTCCCTTCATTAATAAAAAATGCTCCTGCCTGCTGCCACTGGTTAAGGGATAAGCCTTTCATTGAGAATTTGAACAGTTTGGCCTGCAGCCGCTCCCAGTTCCAGCGCATAGGTTGCTCTGCGCCGCTGAGCTTTATTTCCTGCATGCCCTGTATGAGTTGAATCGTAGCACTTTGCTCTTGTGCCGCAACTTCAAAACGTTTATAATCTAGTTCCTTCCTTTTTTTAAGAAAAAGAATAACCCATAAAGCATACAAAATACTTGCTGTTACAAATACTATAAAGATGTAGGTATTATAAACAGCCAGCACTACAGAAAAAATGAGCAGGTTTACTAATGAAAACAACACATTGAGTGAGGAGCCGGTGAGAAAAGTCTCAATACGGCTGTGATCATTCATACGCTGCAGCACATCGCCTGTTTTCTTACTGTCAAAAAAAGAAACGGGCAGTTTCATGAGTTTGATGAGAAAATCAGTGAGGATTGAAATATTAATTCGGGTACTGATGTGGAGTAATATCCAACTGCGTACAAACTCAACTACTAAGCGACCGGCAAATAAAGCTATTTGTGCTAGCAGTACGATATAAACAAAATGAATATTGCCAGTGTTTACACCCACATCTACTACGCTTTGTGTTAAAAAGGGAAGAATCAATTGCAATATGCTTGCAACGCCCAAGCCTAAAAATAACTGTACAATTAATTTTTTATATGGTGTTATGTAACTGAAGATGGTATTGAACCCGAGTTTTGCTTTTCCGTCATTATCGGCAATTTGTTCTTCTTCATAGCTGTAAAAAGCTGGTGTGGGCTCTAAAAGTAAAGCGATCCCTTCTTCTTTACCCTCAGTTTTATTACTTATCCAGTGTTGCAAAAATTCATCTTTGGTGTAAGTGATAATGCCTTTGGCTGGGTCAGCTACAGTAAATTTTTTTCCTTTTGTTTTTTGAGGAATCGCTACTACAAAATGATTTTGATCCCAGTGGAGGATTGCGGGCAGTAAAGCATCTTTATACAATTCCTCATATGCTATACGCACAGAACTTGTACGAAAACCAATACTTTCTGCTGCTTCACTGATACCCAAAAGATTTACGCCTTCTTTGCCTATTTGTGTTTTATCTCTTAGAGTTTGTATGGAGATGTTTTTCTTATAATGCTTGCACACCATGGCGAGACAGGTGGGGCCGCAGTCCATGGAATCATTCTGCCTTTGCAAAAAAAAATATGATTTTCGCATACCTCTATACTAAATTCAAATTATTTTAATAAGCAAAACGAATTTTACAGAGCAGATTTAATATACATTTCTAATTGCAATAAATCAAAATCTTTAACTTCAAAAATATTATAGACTATATACCCTTCCTTATTAACAAGCAAATAAAAAGGTATTGCCCTTAAATTAAACTGTTTTACAATTTTACTTTGAGACCAAGTATATCCTTCATAAGTATTTAACCATCGCAAATCATTATTCTTGATTAAATTCTTCCATTTTACAATATTTGAGTCAATGCTAACATATAATATCTCAAATCCATAATTATTATACTTTGCATATAACTCTTTCAAATGTTTAAAATTATCAATACATGGCTTACACCATGTTGCACCAAAAGCCAATAAATATATTCTACCATACATTACTCGGTTTGTAATTGACACCTCAGTAGTATCCTTAATTTCAATAACTGGAATTCTCTGTCCAATTTGAATACTTTTTGTTTTTAACAAATTATCAAACAACTCGACCCCAAGATTTGAATTCTTAAGTTCAATATCAAAATTCTCATATACTTTAAATAACTTACTAATATCCACAGATAATTGAAGACTGGCTTTATACAAGTGAATTAAGCTATAGTAAGAATCAGAATACTGCTGCAGTATATTAAGTTCTGAATCAAATAGTTGTTCTTTTTTATTGACGTCAAGAACAATAATATGTTTATACTCTTTCGAAGGCTTACCATAAGATTGGTAGTAAAAGTTAACTGTGCTATCAATTGCTTTTTTTACTTTGGCTGATTTTGTCTGGTTCACTACAGCGTTTGAAAATTTATTTTTATATAATTTCGAATTAACTTGGGGAGGTAAAAATCTTATAAGATTTATTCCGCTATCGAGTACAAACTGAAATAAGCAATTAGTATTCCGTATAAAAAGAGAAGCATCTTCACACGGCTTATTAATTTCACCGGTAAAAAAGAATCTCCCATTCTGAATTACCATTCTTTTTTTTATTGAATACTTATTCTCAGAGTACGAATCACTAATAACTAGTTCTAATGTTTGTCCATTTAAATATGCAGGAACAGTGCCACTGAGTTTAAAGGGGTACCCCGCAAAAGAAAAAATAGGCTGAAAACCAAACAAAAAAACAAATAATATCCTCATGTTATTACTATAAATTATAAAATACTGGTTGTCAACAGTGTTGACAACCAGTAAAGTTTAACCATTTTGACAGGCAGCCCAAACAACGCTTGAACGATCAGCTCGACACACACAGTCATGGTTGCTGTTTTTTACACATGTTCCAGTCACATTACCAGTTCCTGACTCATAATATGTACAACTACTTCCTTCAGAGCAAAAAGTTCCGCTACCTCCACCGCCACAGTCCAAACATTCATCACCACCTTTAATTTTTTTTGATTGTTCTCTGCTTAACGCAGTTCCTAAGTTTTGAAACTTTTTCATTTCTTTAAGTTTTAAGACAAGTAAAAATGTTTTGCTTCTCGTTTTAGCCCGTGAACGCAGTAGCGGCCGCACCATAGTATTATTTGCAACTAATACCAATAGCCTTTGGTGCATTTCTCTCAAAGGCTATGGTGAGAGAAAATATTTTATATCATTTACTGTATAACTTTCTGGCAGTTGATATCCATTTAGAAAGAAAGTAGGTGTAACCAAAATTTTCATTTCATCACACCATTCGTTCATCTCTTTTATTTTTTGATCCTGTTTTTTTAATTCGCCATTCATAGGATACTTGGCAGCAAAAACTTCGTAATACTTATCTTCAGGTAAATACCAATCATCAAGCGCCTTCTCAGTTAATTCTGAGTTTTGCTTTTCAGCAATTGCCAACATATGTTTTACAGGTTTGCTACCTGGGTCAGATTCCTCTGCGGTAGCTGTAAATAATATCTGCACTTTTAAATCATCATTAGCATGCAACAATTCATGTATTTCAGGGTGTGCTTTGGAGCAGGGTCCGCAGTAAGGGTTGCATACTTTTATAATGGTATTGGCAGCATTCGGGTTACCCAATATTATACCCAAACCTTCTGCACTCACTGTTACTTTCTTTTGCTTTGCCAGCAGGGCTTCAAAAATGCGGGGGTCTTTTTTCATACGAAAGAAACGGTTTTTATATTCCATTCCTTCCTTTGCCTTCAACAAATAAGGTTTTAGAAAAAACCAAAGAATTACAGGAGCTAAAAAGCAAGCCGTAAAAATACTGTAAGCCGTAAATGCAGTTGGTAATGATTGATGCATGCCTGTATTTAAAAACAAAACGGCTTCTGTTAGGAGCAATGCCTGTACAGCGAGGCAAAGCGGGCACCATTGTTTGGCAATGCGCCATTGGTAGTAAATGGAGAAAAGGGTGTAAGGGAGCGCCAATAGATTCAACCATGCAAGTAATTGGGCAGGCCCTTCCTTCGTCAGGGTAACAGCAAGTAACCCACCAGCAAAATAAAAGAACCCAATTTCACTCCAGCTGAGTACCCCAAACAGTTTGGCCGCCTTAGATTGTAAGATGGCATTGCAATTAGTGGCTTTACTGCCGCTGCATACTTTTTGCAAAAAAGGATTGGTTTTATCTATTTCATACCAAAGCAGTAAGCCGGTAATAATTACACCTGCTAGTTTCAGCAGCGTGAGCAATGCAAAACCAACTGTAAAATCTACAACCGAGCTGATGAACAAGACTAACAATAGAACGGTGGCGCTTATTAAAAACGGCATACGCCATTGCAGCACCCTTTCCTTTTTTAAATTGGTTTCAAAATCCTTTTCACCGGATTGTTCTGTTTTTTCTGCCAGTAAACTTACCCCGCTCCAGTCTTTTTCAAAATCCAGGCGGCTCATTGTTTTAATTCTGCTGAAAGATTGTGCTGCAGTATAATAAATACTGTTATCAGAAACTTTTGTTACAGTAATAAACCCATTTATTTTACCCCTCAGGTGTGCAATAAAAGGCACAGGTATTTCTTTTAATTTTTCTTTATCTACCTGCAGCACCATATTATCTACCTTATACTCCTGCAATACATCATGCACAGCAGCAATGCTGGGATAATCAGGGTTTTGTAAAAGGGAATCTTCTACTTTGTGTTTGGTAAAGTTTATTGAGAGGGATTGCAGTAATTGTTGTGTTACTGCGATAGAATTTTGTTGGCTTGCAATGTTTATCATAAAAAAGATTGTTGCAATGAAATTGAAGGTTCTGTTTCAATTTTCCAAAATTTGATTGGTTGTATTTTACAACCAGGTTTTAAAATACCCCGTAAAAACACCCCTTTTATAACTTAAGGTTATAAACTACACGCTTTGTGGCTGTACTTATTTCTTTTGCTTTAACTTTAACGCACTATCAATGTAACACCAGTATGAAATTTACAGGAGAACACTTACAGTTATTATGTTCCATAAAAAAAAGCAAACAACAAACAATGGCTAAAAAGCTGTTGCTTTCGCAGCAAATGGTTTCCAAACTTTTTAGAAAGGATGAAATCCCACAGGACAAGTTTGCATTATATGTTCAGGCATTGGATTTAACCATGGAACAGGCAATCGATATTATTCAGAAGTTTACCCCCCCCCCCCCCGCAAAATGAAGTTTAAGTAATTGATAATTGGATAATGGATAGATGATAATGAGAAGTCTTCTTACTTCTTATCTCTCACCACCCCACCTTCTCTCCCCATTTGCCCAAACTAAAATATTTATTGAGCGGCAGGTTTATACCTAACTGATTATATGCGGTAGAATTCTGAAAATAACTTCTTGCATAACGCAGCTGCAGCTTGGGCAAAATAGCACCAATGCCTAATGAAAAACCAGTTAACCCGTTGGGCACATTGGTGATGCGCAATTCACTGCGGCGAAGAAAATTATAACCCACAGTTACTTCCACCCGCTCACCAATTAACAACTGTGTAGAAAAAACAAAATGCTGAAACAGCTTATCAAACGTAAATTTATTAGAAGAAGGATTTCGAAATCCGTTTTCGTTGTTAAAGACTGTATCGCTATACAAAATATCAAACTGGTGCAGGTGATGCGCTGTTAATGAAAAACGGATGGGCGCTTTTTCTAATTGTTTAAAAATGCCAAATACCACATCAAATGGCAACTCCTCCGGCACAGCAGCATTATAGCGTTGTAACTGTGTACCCATATTCATGGCTACTAATCCTATCTGCAACAATTTTGCTGAATCTTTGTAGAGGATACCTACATCTGCAGCTATGGCATTGGAACGGGCAATACCATAATTACTCGAAATATATTTGGCATTGATGCCATACTTCCATTTCTCAAGATAATTTCTGCTGGCACTCACCTGCAATACAAAATCACGTGGCCGCACATTTCCCAGCATATTTCCGGAAGCATCTGTTTGCGTTACACTTCCGTAATTAAAATACAAAACGCTTGCTGCAAAATTTGTTTTTAATTTTTCATTACGGAAAGCCAGCATCCAGTGATAATTTTTTACACCATCATACAAGCTGTTAAAATTAGCTACCATCTGTGAATGCATGGCCGGATCTAATTGTGCCGGGTTTTGAAAAGCAAGCGACAAATCATTTGTTTGATGCGCCACATTGATGCCACCGAGTGCGGCTAACTGCGGCGAAGCAGGAAATCGCAGAAAATTATACGTATTACTGCCACCCAGCGTTTGCGCATGGCTTTGTACAGCAAGTGCCCAGCAAATGATAAAAGTAATACCGTATTTCATACACTTTACAAGGCCGTAAATTACTGATTAATGTGTTTGCAGCCTCAACAAATCAACAAATATGGTGTGGTTTAACTCTTGACTTTCAATCAGCACATTCTATCTGGAATAGTTCACTTTTGTTGAAGGTGTCAGACATCCGCATAAAACGTATCTGGAACGTAAACTTATAATGCGGATGTGCAGACACCAGTAAATTACTGATTCATGTGTTTGCAACTATCACCAATCAGAAACCACTGTACGAATGCATGTATGAACTATCTTCGTTACAAATACTTCTATGCGCTATTTTCTGATTGGCTTTATGGGCAGTGGTAAAACACACTGGGCCAATGAATGGCACAAGGCCTTTCACATTCCTGTTTTTGATCTTGACCATGAAATTGAAAAAGCGCAAAACAAAACCATAGCTGCCATTTTTAAAGAAGCGGGTGAAGATGCTTTTCGGAAGATAGAACGCAATATGCTGCATCATTTTTTTAAACAGGATAATTTTATATTAAGTTGTGGTGGCGGCACGCCCTGTTTTTTTAATAACATCGACCACATGAATGCGCATGGTGTAACCATCTATTTAAAAAGTACACCTCAGCAACTTGCCCGGCGTTTACAAACTGAAAAAGAAACCCGACCCTTGATAAAAGATGTGGAAGATGCCTTGCTGGAAGAATTTATAGAACAAAAACTGAGTACAAGAGTTGAATGTTACAGTAAAGCCATGTACCACCTGCCTGCACAGTTTATCAGTAATGAAAATTTTGAACGTATAAAATACCGTCATGAAAAATAAAACGCTTCACATTGCTTTTGTATCAGGAGCATTGGCTGTAGCACTTGGAGCATTTGGGGCACACGCACTTCGCACTGTGCTTGATGCACAAGAGTTACAAACTTACAATACAGGTGTGCAGTATCATTTCTACCATACACTTGCGCTGGCTATTTCAGGAATTTTGCAATTGCATTTTTCCAACCGCTTTTTAAACTATGCTGCTTATTTTTTTATAACAGGTTTAATTTTATTCAGCGGTTCCTTATACCTCATGAGTTTTTTAAAAGCTGCTGGTGCTGAAGGTGTCAACTGGCTGGGAGCCATTACACCGTTTGGCGGCGCCTGTTTTATTGCAGGATGGGGATGCCTGTTTTTTGCAGCACGGCTTATCAGGAAATAAGCGGCAGCTCAAATGATACGGTGGTGCCATTTTGTGAAGTGATTGAAAAACTTCCGCCAATATTTGTCATACGGCGTTGCATATTTTTCAAACCATTACCATACTCATTTAATTTTTGTGCATCAATACCTTTACCATTATCACTCACTGCTATGTGGAGCATCTCCTTATTGCAGGTAAATTGCAAATGCACATGAGTTGCTCCTGAATGTTTGATGATATTATTCAATGACTCTTTTAACACCAAAAACAGATTACGCCGTTTGTTACCGCTCAATTCATGATCCGGTATTGAATCGGGCACAGAAATATCATAATTGATTTTAAAATTATCCAGGTATTCAGATGCATTGGAGCGCATATAAGCTATTGTACTGCTGAGCGTATCGTTACCGGGGTTCATACTCCAGATGATACCATTCATTTTACTCATCAAATCATTGGCATTATTGCTGATGCGGGCAATTTCTTCAACCGGTTGTTCTTTTGTTTTTTGAAGGGCAATTTCACTCAGTAATCTGATGGCCGTAACGCCGCTGCCCAGTTCATCATGCATATCAGCACTTATACGTGTGCGTTCATCCTGCTGGGCTTTGAGTACAGCAATTTGCTTTTCATACTCCTGCCGCTCAGCTTCCTGTTTCATCAATGCTTCCATTTTGGTTTTTTCAATCAGCTCCGCTTTGTTTTTATATACTAAACCCAACAGAAAAAAAACAAGTTCTAAAAAAATACCAATTTCAAAATAAAACAATGACTGTCTGAACAATCCTGTAGATGGTATGAACGATGCAAAACGAATTACAATAATGGCCTGCGAAATACCTGCAAATATCAAGTTGGCAATATTACCTGCTACTAAATAATTCATGAGTTTATTACGGTAAGTAAGTCCGATAACCACGTACACTATACCCAGAAAAATCATAAAAAACTTACTCATATTTTCTGCACCATTAAGCCAAACAAAACTTTTGCCGGTAAAAAACAACCAGGTAAATAACAGCAGGAAAAAAACAAGCAGAATTTCTGAAGCAATAAATATCCTGTTTAAAACAGGATACTCACGGGGTGTATTTAAAAACATGCGTGTAAAGCCAATGTAAAACACATAACCAATCATTTGCAATGCATAATCCAGATATTCTTCATTAAGGAAATTAAATGCAGCGGACGAATTATGATACATGGCTTTTAAAAACAGCATCAACGCCACACAAAGCGCATAAATGGAATAATATAGAAATTCACGTTTGTGATTTTGTAAAAATGTAAAGAAGGAAAACAGCAACATCATCAATAACACACCTGAAATAATATAAGTAACCAAATGCAACCCGAACCAATGTGTGTGCAGATAGTTAACATGGTATTTGTAAAATCTTTTTTCAATTAAAAAGGGCCGTAATTGTGCTACACCTGTTTTTGCAAAATTGGCACGGATTAACAGTTGAACTTCCTTTAGCGAATCAAGATGCAGTAAGCTATAAGCCAGTTCGCCATCACCCGGTAATTCATAAGGTAACTGCTTCCATGCTTCATCACTATTATTACGGATATAGAGTTGTATATTTTTTGAATACGTGCTTGCGGTTAAAAAATAAGACTTTGTTTCAGGTAAATCATTATAAACCCATAGGAGCATGTAGATATTACCATCAATCAAATACTTTTTTGATATCTCACCATTTTTAATTTCGTGCAGATGCCTGAACATTCGACTGGTAAGCTGATTTGGTTCTTTGGTTCTGAACGTATCAACATATACATGAATGAATTTACCAAGGGCTTGTGCATTTTCAACTTTAGAAAGTCTTAGGGTACTATAAGCAGTATCTTCGTGGGCAAAAGCCACAGCAGAGGAAATAAGAGCAAGTAAAATCAACAGATACTTTTGCATGCCAGTTAGTTATCCGGCAAAAGATATAAAAAATTACCGTAAGCGGATAGTTTTATCCTGAATTTTGGTAAAGTGGTTTCTTTATCTTTGTTTCTACAGCAGAGTAAGCGCATGAAGGAAAAAAGAAAAACCAAAAAAGACGATCAACTCCGTAAGGAACAGGAAGAAACAGTAAGTGTAAAACAACTGGTGAAAGATGAGCGTACGCATAAAATCACCGGTTCTGTTTTTATACTTATTTCATTACTGCTTTTTATTTCATTTACCTCCTATTTATTTACCTGGAAAGAAGATCAGGATAAGGTTTTAAAAGATGCCGGAGCTTACTTAATGAGCGATGATGATGCCGCTGCTAATCTGCTGGGCAGGGCCGGTGCATGGTTTTCGCATTTATTTTTTTATGAATCGTTTGGAGCAGCTTCTTATCTTTTCTGCAGTTTATTTTTTGTAATAGGCGTTAACTTTCTTTTTGGCAAAAAGCTTTTTTCCGTATCCCGAAATTTAAGATATGTAATTGCAGGTTTAATCATATTGCCTGTAACATTTGCTTTCTTTTTTCATTCACGGGGATTTCCCTGGGGCGGGGCTATGGGTAAATACACATCAAACTGGCTCAGGGGGTTTATGGGCAGCACAGGCACAGGTTTTTTATTAGGAGCTGCAGCGTTGAGCTATATCATCTGGCGCTTTAATCCCGTGTTTCAACTGCCAGCAAAAAAAGCTAAGGAGCCTGTACCAACTCCTGAAATAACAGAAGAACCTTTGCAGGAAATTTCAGAAGAAAATAGAACATCAGGTGCCAAAGCATACAATCAATTAAAAAAAGAAAGTACCATTCCGCTTACAGTAACACCTGTTGAAGAAAACAAAGTGCATGAGTTTGTGCTTTCAGAAAAAGAACCTGCTGAAGAACTTAAACCAACACCTGCAACTGTTGAATCAATCACACCATCAGAACTACCTGCTCAGGAACCGGAAGAAATGATGGCTCCGCCGGAACCCAAAAAGAAGGCTGCAGTAACTGAGCCTTTAGCACTGGAAATAAAAACATCGCCGGATACCGCATCAGAAGAAGTAACAGAAAAATCTGTTGTTGAAAATCTTCCACCATATGATCCGTTTCTGGATTTGAAAGATTATAAATTTCCAACGCTTAATTTATTGGAAAATCACGGCAGTGAAAAAATTGTGCAGGATGCCAATGAACTGGAAAATTATAAAAATCAAATCATCGGCACACTTCGAAATTACGATATTGAAATTCAAAAAATTTCAGCAACAGTAGGCCCTACTGTTACTTTATATGAAATAGTACCTGCTGCAGGTGTACGTATCTCGAGAATTAAAAACCTGGAAGATGATGTAGCCTTAAGTCTTGCCGCATTGGGCATTCGCATTATTGCACCCATTCCGGGCAAGGGCACCATTGGGATTGAAGTGCCTAATGTAAAGAAGACGGTAGTGAGTATGAAAACACTTTTGTCTTCAGAAAAATTTCAGCACAACAACTTTGCTTTGCCCATTGCTATTGGCAAACGAATAGATAATGAAAATTTTATTGTGGACCTTGCCAGTATGCCACACTTGCTCATGGCAGGTGCAACCGGTCAGGGTAAGTCAGTAGGGCTCAATGCAATTCTTGTTTCGCTTTTGTACAAGAAACACCCATCGCAACTCAAACTTGTACTTGTAGATCCTAAGAAAGTAGAACTGAGTTTATACCGTCATATAGAAACACATTTTCTGGCCAAACTACCGGGTGAAGAAGAAGCCATTATTACTGATACCAAAAAAGTAATCAATACACTTAATGCGCTGTGTATTGAAATGGATAACCGTTATGATTTGCTTAAAGAAGCCGGCTGTCGTAACATCCGTGAATACAATGAAAAATTTGTTGCCAGAAAATTAAACCCGCAAAAAGGTCATCAATACCTGCCGTTTATTGTGTTGGTAGTAGATGAATTTGCAGATTTGATTATGACGGCCGGTAAGGAAATTGAAATGCCCATTGCCCGTTTGGCACAATTAGCACGTGCGGTAGGCATTCACCTCATCATTGCTACACAACGCCCCTCGGTAAACATTATTACCGGTACCATTAAAGCCAATTTTCCTGCACGTATTGCCTTTAAAGTTTCCTCCAAAGTAGACAGCCGCACCATTCTGGATACCGGCGGAGCAGAACAATTGATTGGTAAAGGTGATATGCTCATCAGTTATAATGGTGAGCTGGTTCGTTTGCAATGTGCATTTGTGGATACGCCTGAAGTGGATGAAGTGGTTTCATTCATTAGTAAACAACGTGGATACTCTCAGCCTTTCCTGTTGCCTGAGTATGTGGATGAAAAAGAATTGGAAGGAAAAGATTTTGATTTGAGCGACCGTGATCCGTTGTTTGAAGATGCAGCAAGGCTTATTGTTCAAAACCAGGTAGGTTCCACTTCACTATTGCAACGAAGAATGAAACTGGGCTACAACCGTGCAGGACGGTTAATGGATCAACTGGAAGCTGCCGGTGTTGTGGGTGGCAGCCAGGGCAGTAAAGCCAGAGATGTACTCATAAAAACTGAAGCCGAGCTTGATCAGCATCTGCAAATGATGGGTTAAGCGTTAAAAACTTGCCAACAAACCTGCATCATTCATTTAACTGTGCAACACTTATCTTTGCGGCCGCATCTGAAAAACAAAATTCAGACTTAAAATTCCGGAGATGAAACAAGTACAATCCATTTTTACCATCCTTTTCTTAATGATTGCTGCGGGCACATTTGCTCAAAACAAACAATTGGGCACCAGTGACCCCAATGCCAAAAAAATTCTTGACGCTGTAAGCGCTAAATTCAAAACATATAAAGGTGTACAGGCTGCCTTCAGTTTTACAACAGAAGATGCAAAAGGCAAAGTACAGGGTATTAAAAAAGGAACACTTTTTATGAAAGGAACCAAATACCGTGTTACATTAGTGGGTGGGCAGGATATTTTTTGTGATGGTGTAAACATCTGGACTTATGATAAAACAGCCAATGAGGTTTCTGTTTCAAAGTTTGATCCCAGCCAAAATACCATTACGCCTCAAAAATTATTTACCAGTTTTTATGACAAAGACTTTTTATACAAACTGAATGGCGAAAAAAAACAAGGCAGCATCACAGTTCAGGAAATTGAATTAACTCCTTATGATAAATCAAAGCCTTTCTTTAAAGTGTATGTGTGGGTAAATAAAGCCACGCAAACCATTTACAGTGTGAAAGTGATGGAGAAAAGCGGTAACAGGTATACTTACACCGTAAACTCACTTAACGGCAAAGCCAATCTTACAGATGCACAGTTTGTATTTGATAAAAAGAAATATCCCGGTGTGGAAGTGATTGACTTGAGATAAATTTTCTTAAGCTAATCAGAAAAGGCCGCAACTAATATTGCGGCCTTTTCTGTAATAAACGATAGATTATCTGATAAGTATAAAACTTCCTTTTGTAAATACAGTTTTGCCATTTCTGGTATAGCGGCAGTGATATACAAAAGTATCCGGATTTTGGGGTTGACCTTTAAATTCACCATTCCATCCCTTCCTGAAATCTGAGGTTTCAAAAACCTGCTGCCCCCACCTGTTATAAATCATGAGCGAATAATCTCTTAAATTAAAGGCGTTGAGAATTTTGAATAAATCATTTAAACCATCACCGTTTGGTGTAAACGCATTGGGAAACAGAACAATACAATCAACCTGCTTTATGTTTATTGCATCAGTTGCTGTACCGCAGGCATTACCTACAGTAACGGTGTAAGTGCCGCCCTGTGTTACCCTGTAGGTACTGCTTGTTGAATTATTCTGCCATAAATAAGTTGAAAAAGTTCCCGGCGATAATTGAATACTGTCTCCTATACACAGATCCCTGTCTGGCCCAAGATTAGGCACGGGAGGAACATCAACATTCAAAATAAGTGTGCGGATGCTGTCACAACCATTTGCTGCCACTAATGTATCACTGTATGTGCCGGCAACTGTATATCCAAGAAATGACTGACCTCTGCAAATTGTTTGTCTTAACGTGGCTCTTCCCCTGGGTAAAACGGTAAGGTTTAATGTTCTTATACTATCACAACCATTAGCAGCTCGCAGTGTGTCATTAAATACGCCTGTTCTTGTATATCCAAAAACAGATTGACCTTCACATATAGTTTGTGTAGTAGTGGATCTTGATTTGGCTAAAACTGTAAGATTGAGGGTTCGGATGCTGTCGCAACCAAGAGCAGTTTTTAAATTATCAACATAAGTTCCGCTTACAGTGTAACCATCATAGTTATCACCTTCGCAAATAGTTGTTGTAACTGTAGAAGTTTTAACACCTCCAATGCCAATTACGATAGAGTCACGCTGGCTGCCACAACCCGGCAATGAAACAGTTACATAATATTTACCTGCATTTAAAACAGTTGCGTTGTTTATAACCGGGTTTTGCGAGTTGCTGGTAAAACCATTTGGACCCGTCCAGTTATAAGTGGCGGTAAGTAAAGTATCTGCAAATAATTCAATGCGTCCTCCATCACATATTAGTGGTGTGGGTGTTTTTGCATTTGCATAATTATTGTTGAAACTGCTGAAAAAACCATAAGCGGTACCTTCTCTGTCATTACCTGCCAACACACCAACATGGAAAAAAGTACGGGAGTTTGTAATAGTTACAGGCGAATCCAGCGGTATATTGATGTTGAGCGATACACTAGCTGAAAGCCATTGATTGGATGTACCGGGCACTGGAGTAAAATCTGCACTCTTGATTACATTCGATTGTCCGTTAACCTTAAAAAAACCTTCGCCGCCGCTTTTTACAAACGTATTCAGGTAAATGGAGCGGCTTGTACCCTTTGCAAATGTTGTAGATAAACTGCCGGTGCAATTTATAGGTGGAAGAATGGCAGAACCATACTCACATCCAATACCTGAAACCTGATACACATAAACCGGGCTGGAAGATTGTATGTAGGTAGAAGCATTTGTAATATCAGCCACAAAAGTTTGCCCGGAATTAATGGTAGCCACAAGCACTCCATCCTTTCTTATGGTTGTACCATTTGCAGTAGCCAGTATAAATAATTTTTCAAGTGAGCCAAATAAATAGCCTTTGGTTGCGATATATTCAGTACCCAGAGTGTTTACAGGTATTGTTTGATCACCAATCAAATCAGCGCAGGGCTGACCCGGGTTCGATAAAAAATCATCTGCCAGCAGTATAGCCACAGGCTTTGCAGCGTTAACGGTGGAACCTTCAAGATGTTGATTGGCAGCATTAGATGCTGCCACTGCTGAATAAGACTGACCTCTGTTTAATGTAATAGTAAAGGGTACTCCAGCCGGACGGCCTACAATGGCTTTTGATGGAGTAATAGTAACAGTAGTATTATCTTCAGAAGCTACTATTGTAAATGATGAAAAGGCAGGAGGATTTACAGTGGTGCTGTTTGACCCTGTGTTTTGTGAGGATATAAAAAACTGATTGCCCAAAGCATTTCTGCCTTTCAACACAAAAAATTCAGGATTCAAACCATTATTGTTTACCTCATAGTATGCTGAAATCTGAGCGGTGGAGCTTATGCGGATGCCTCTGCCCTGTACAGCATTGGCTGAACATTCAATTGATGATAACCACGGTGTTAGATTAACAGTAGCGCTTGAGTTGGCAGACAAACTAATTGTTTGCATGGGAAGGCCACCGCCCGCAGGCTGAGAAATGGTAACTGTACTGGATTCATTAAACGATGTAATTCTGAGGTAAACAGGTACATCTCTGCCCCCTGCTGATGTTATATCCGGTGCTGCAAACCAAAACTCAGTATCAATTTGTGCGTTAGCTTGAATAATTGAAAGAAAAAAACAGGTTACTAATAAGCAGGCGTATCGGGTCCGGATCATGAGTTTCATTTTGGCTGGTACAGAATTTTGTTTTTTTTTAATAACCGGCAGTTTTACCTGCAACTGGTACATAGGATTTGAGCTTTTAAAATATAACCAAACGCCACGTTTTCACTCAATTAGCTTAATGCAGTAACGGAAAACATATCTTGTTCGTATATGCTACATGAGAACATGTATTGAAAATGAGGGAAACCTAAATTAATGACAGCAGGCTGATTTTTGATTTCAAAAAAAACAATAAAAAAAGCCGCAACGTGGATTGTTGCGGCAGTTCATTCCGGTTCCCATAATTTATGCATTTGCCATATCAGGAATGGCTTCTGCTTTATAAGCGCCTGCATCCAGTTTGGCTTTTGTTTCGGTAAAAGCTTTGAGGGTTTCATCAATATCTTCATCGGAATGTGCAGCAGATGGAATCAAGCGGTAAATGATATGCCCTTTGGGAATAACAGGGTATACCACAATGGAACAGAAGATGTTATAGTTCTCTCTTAAATCCATCACCATTGCTGTGGCTTCTTCTACCCCACCTTTCATATACACAGGAGTTACAGGACTATCTGTTTTACCAATATCAAAACCTCTTTCTTTCAAACCGCTTTGTAATTTCAATGCATTTGCCCAAAGTTTATCTTTAAGCTCCGGCATGGTTCGCAGCATTTCCAAACGCTTAAGATTTCCTATAACAATCGGCATTGGTAAACTCTTGGCAAATATCTGAGAGCGGATGTTATAACGGATATAATCAATAATCACCCGTGGACCTGCCAGGAATGCACCAATGGAGGCCATTGACTTGGCAAATGTGCTGAAATACAAATCAATTTCATCCTGACAGCCCTGCTCTTCACCTGCACCTGCACCTGTTTTGCCCAACGTACCAAAGCCATGCGCATCATCTACCAAAATGCGGAAATCATATTTTTTCTTGAGCTCACAAATTTCTTTCAACTTTCCCTGATCGCCTGCCATGCCAAATACACCTTCTGTAATTACCAGAATACCACCGCTCCTTTGTTTTTCAATCAACGCTGTGGCCCGTTGCAGTTGCTTTTCACAATCGTCCACATCATTATGCTTAAACACATAACGATGACCTGGGTGCAAACGTAGACCATCAATGATACAAGCATGACTTTCCGCATCATATACAATCACATCATGACGGCCGCAAATAGCATCAATGGCACTCATGATGCCCTGATAGCCGAAGTTCATCAAAATGGCATCTTCTTTCATTTCAAACTCGGCCAGTTCTTTTTCCAGTTGCTCATGATGATTGGAATTGCCACTCATCATACGTGCACCCATAGGATAAGCCAAGCCATATTCTTTAGCTGCATCAGCATCTACCTTGCGTATTTCGGGATGATTGGCCAAACCCAGATAGTTGTTGAGGCTCCACACAATTTTTTCTTTGCCACGAAACATCATTCGGCTGCTGATGTCGCCTTCCAGTTTGGGAAATGCAAAATAGCCATGCGCTCTTTCTCTGTGCTGACCGATAGGGCCATAATTCTTTACTAATTTTTCAAAAATATCTGCCATATATGAAGGAATTGTTACCTGTTAAAAAGTGCGGCAAAGGTAAGGTTTTCAGGCAAAGGAAAGGCTTGAGATACAAGCAGTTTTTACACAGAAATAACTGCTGTTACAGGCTTTGAAACGGTATCTTTGAACCCCGGAAATCAACACATATGAAACAATTCTCAGCACTACTCATCAGTTTTATTTGTTTTTCAGCAGCCGCACAACGAACAGTAACATCAAAACCCAAACAGCAGGAAACAGAATGACCTAAATTGGTAGTGGGTATTATGGTGGATCAGATGCGTTGGGATTTTCTGTATCGCTATTACAATCGCTATTTGCCTAATGGGGGTTTCAAACGTATGCTCAATAACGGTTTTACCTGCGACAATACGTTTATCCCTTACGCCCCCACTGTTACTGCCTGCGGACATTCCTGTGTGTACACCGGAAGTGTTCCTGCCATTAATGGAATTACTGGAAATTTCTGGTGGGATTATGAAAAAAACAGAAACGTTTATTGCAGTGAAGACAAAACGGTAAAAACAGTGGGCAGTACAGGTAATGCCGGTGAAATGAGTCCAAGAAATATGCTTACTACTACTATTGGTGATGAATTAAGATTAGCTACCAACTTCAGAAGTAAAGTAATAGGTGTAGCCATTAAAGATCGTGGTGGTATTTTACCCGCCGGTCATAGTGCCAATGCAGCCTATTGGTATGAAAGTAAAAGTGGTGACTGGATAACATCAACATACTATATGAATGAGTTGCCGCAATGGGTAAAAGATTTTAATGCAAAAAAGCAAGTGGATGTGTTTTATAATACGGGATGGAATACCATGTATCCCATTAACTCGTATGTGCAAAGCAGTAAAGATGAGAATGAGTTTGAAAGCAAACCCTTTGGTGCAGAACAAAAATCATTTCCATATGATTTAAAGCGTTTTATTGGTAAAAATTATGGCATTGTTTCATATACTCCTTTTGGTAATACCTTAACTGCAATGATGGCAAAAGAAGCAGTGCTTCATGAAGCGATGGGAAAAGATTCCATTACTGATTTTTTAGCAGTTAGTTTTTCAAGTCCTGATTATGTGGGCCATGCGTTTGGCCCCAACAGCATTGAAGTTGAAGATACCTATCTGCGTTTGGATAAAGAGTTGGGTGAACTCTTTGATTTTTTAGATAAAACCGTGGGTAAGGGTCAATACCTGAGTTTTATTACTGCCGATCATGGTGTAGCGCATGTACCCGGTTATATGAATGAACATAACTTACCCGGCGGTGCAGTAGATGATAACAAACTGGTGAGCGACTTAAACAAAATACTTGCTGAAAAATATAAACACAACAATTTAGTGTTGAGTGCTTATAATTATCAGATAAGCTTAAATCACACTATCATTGATACGGCTGATTTGGACAAAGAAGATATCATTGAAGATGTAATAAAATTTGCTTCAAAAATTCAGGGAGTTGATCGTGTATTTGCCATTGATGAACTGATGGAACAACCGATGAATGCTGTTGTAAAAGACCGTTTAGCCAATGGCTGGCATCCCAAACGCAGTGGCGATGTGCAACTACTGTTTGCACCGGGCTGGATTGATGGTGGTAAAACAGGCACTACGCATGGGTTATGGAATCCGTATGACAGTCATATTCCTTTAGTATGGTATGGTTGGAATATTAAACAAGGCCGCAGTACAGAAGAAGTGTATATGACGGATATAGCTGCAACGCTTGCAGCCCTGCTTCGTATACAAATGCCCAATGGATGTGTGGGCAAGCCTATACAATCAGTTTTAAAATAAATACAAACAGGAAAATAGTTGCAGATAGTTGATAGCATTCAATTGCAGCATCCCTCTTTTTTTGGACAAGGACGGGAGGGTAAGGTGCTGAAATAATAGCAGCCTGCCCCCTGTGGCATTAATCTTGACCCATTATAGAATTCATTCAGAAAGCCCCTGAAAAAGGGGCTTATCTGTCAAATTGACGAAGTATGAGTAAACCGAATTTGTTTTTGAGAACTCCGGATGAAGATCTTGACTTTTTGCCCATTATTCCATTAAATGAAGCAGAAGCACAAAATGATGAAGACCTGAGCAAACTTGATTCTATTGCACTGTTACCCTTAAGAAATACTGTATTGTTTCCGGGCGTGGTGTTACCCATCACCGTAGGTCGTGATAAAAGCATTCAGGCGGTGAATGAAGCGTATAAAGACAGTAAGCTCATTGGTGTAGTGGCGCAGAAAGACAGTAATGTAGAAGACCCCGGTGTAAATGATCTGGAGGATATTGGCACCATTGCCAAAATTGTAAAGCTCATTAAAATGCCCGATGGCGGTACTACTGTGATTATACAGGGTATGAAGCGTTTTAAAATCAATTCCATTGTATCTGAAGATCCATTCTTTAAAGCCATGATTGAAGTGTTACTGGAGGCGCAAACACCTGATGATGAAAATTTCAGGGCGCAGGCGGTTTCCATTAAAGATCTGGCTTCACAAATCATTCAGTTATCACCAAATATTCCCAGCGAAGCCGCTATCATCCTAAAAAATATTGAGAACCCTTCCTTCCTCATTCATTTTGTAAGTAATAACCTTAATGCATCCATTGTTGAAAAACAACAGTTGCTGGAAACACAAAACATCAGTCATCGAGCTGAGTTACTGCTCACATTGCTGCAAAAAGAATTGCAGTTTGCCGAATTAAAAAACCAGGTAACCAATAAAACTAGAACAGAGCTGGATAAACAGCAGCGGGAGTATTTTCTGCATCAGCAAATGAAAAGCATCAAAGAAGAACTGGGTGGTGATGCTAATGATTTGGAATTGCAGGAAATGAAGAAGAAAGCAGAAACAAAAAAGTGGAGTAAAGAAGCTGCAGAATTGTTTAAGAAAGGAATTGAAAAACTGGAGCGTATGCATCCCTCCACCCCTGATTATTCTGTAGCGTACAACCACCTTGATTTGTTACTGGATTTACCTTGGGGAGATTATACTAATGACAACTATGATTTAAAGAAAGCCCGCAAAGTGCTGGATCATGATCATTACGGCATTCACAAAGTAAAAGAACGTATTCTTGAATACTTAGCAGTGTTGAAATTGAAAGGCGATATGAAGAGTCCCATTCTTTGTTTGCTGGGCCCTCCCGGAATCGGTAAAACAAGTTTAGGTAAAAGTATTGCTGCTGCACTGGGCAGAAAGTATGTACGCATAAGCCTTGGTGGCCTGCATGATGAGAGTGAAATACGTGGTCATCGAAAAACCTATATCGGTGCTATGCCCGGCCGGATTTTACAATCACTCCGTAAAGTAAAATCATCCAACCCTGTAATGATTTTGGATGAAATTGATAAGATCGGAAATGATTTTCGTGGCGATCCTTCCAGTGCTTTACTGGAACTGCTGGACCCAGAACAGAATCATACATTTTATGACAACTATCTGGAACTGGAATATGACTTAAGCAAAGTATTGTTCATAGCCACAGCAAACAGTTTATCTTCTATACAACCTGCATTGCGTGATCGTTTGGAAATTATTGATCTCAGCGGTTATGCCGTTGAAGAAAAAATCGAGATTGCTAAAAACTATCTCGTGCCCAAGCAAAAAGAGGCACATGGGTTGAGTAAAATGAATTTTAAGATAAGTGACACTGTGCTTCGTAAAATTGCAGAAGACTATACAAGAGAAAGTGGTGTGCGGGAGCTGGATCGTATGCTGGCATCCATCATGCGCTCACAAGCAAAAGAATTTGCGTTGCATAATAAACTTAAGCCCACCATCACCAACAATGATGTAGAAAAAATATTGGGCAAACCACGCTACAGCAATGAGTTATACAAAACGGCAAATATGCCTGGTGTAGCTGTGGGTCTTGCCTGGACGGCTGTAGGCGGCGATATTTTATTTATTGAAACCAACTTAACTGAGGGCAAAGGCGAACTGCGTTTAACCGGCAACCTGGGCAATGTAATGAAGGAAAGCGCTACTACAGCACTCAGCTATTTACAGGCCAATGCAAAGAAAGCAGGCATTGAACCCGAAGCATTTCAAAAACACAATATTCACCTCCATGTGCCGGAAGGTGCTGTACCAAAAGATGGACCCAGTGCAGGTATCACCATGCTTACAGCCATGGCAAGCGCCTACACAAGCCGTAAAGTAAAGCCCTTTTTAGCTATGACGGGGGAAATAACATTGCGTGGCCAGGTTTTACCTGTAGGAGGTATAAAAGAAAAAATACTGGCTGCAAAACGTGCCGGTATTAAAGAAGTAATTCTTTGCAGACAAAATGAAAAGGATGTACAGGAAATCAATTCAACCTATATTAAAGGCATGAAATTTCATTATATAAAAACCATGCAGGAGGTTTTAGAATTGGCATTACATTAATGATTCAAACCCTTTTATACAACTACAGGCTATATTTTTAAAAAAAGTAAGTTTTTTTAAAACAAAGTTTTTATTTCGCTGTTAAATCAACTAACTAACTAAGTGAAAATAAATTTTTCATGTTGGTTGTTTTAAGGGTTAAAGAGCTTCCCCCGTTTCCACGGGGGAAATTTTTTTTATTGCACATGAACTGAAATTATAACATACAAATAAAAAAACCTCCCGGTTGGGAGGTTTTAAGTAGAGCTATCTCTTAAAATTAACTTCCTGCGTTTTCATTAGCGGCATCACTGTCTAATTTCTTTTTCAAATCAGCCAGTACACCTAAATCACCCAGGGTTGTTTTTTCAACTTTGCTTTGTACATCCTTCACCGCTTTTTTAGTACGTACAGCTTCTGCAGATTTTTCTTTACGCTCTGCGTCTTTCTCTTCTGCTTTCACTTGTTCCCAAATACGGGTATGGCTCAATACAACACGCTTTTCGTTACGGTCAAATTCTATTACCATAAACTGTGCAGTTTCATCAGCCACAACAGTTTTACCATCTTCTTTATTTAAATGACGTGCAGGAGCAAAACCTTCAATACCATAAGGCAATTGAACCAGTGCACCCTTATCATCTTTCTTAATTACATGACCTTCATGAATGCTGCCAATAGCAAAGCTTTGCTCCAGCGCATTCCAGGGATCTTCTTCTAATTGCTTATGTCCAAGTTGGAGTTTGCGGTTTTCTTTATCAATGCTCAGGATCATTACATCAATTTCCTGGCCCACTTTTGTGTATTCACCGGGATGGTTGAAACGCTTGGTCCAGCTAAGATCACTTATGTGGATCATACCTCCAATACCTGCTTTCAATTCTACAAACACACCATAAGGAGTAATGTTTTTCACTAAACCTTTGTGCTTGCTTTCTACAGGGAATGTTTCTTCAATTGTGCTCCATGGATCCTGGCTCATCTGTTTGATGGAAAGACTCATCTTACGTGCATCCTTATCCAGCGTTACTATTTTAGCTTCATGCTCGTCATTCATCTTGAAGAATTCCTTCGCATTGATAGGCGTATTTGCCCAGCTGATTTCACTTACGTGAACCAAGCCTTCTACACCCGGCATAATTTCCAGGAATGCACCATAATCTTCAATGTTTACCACTTTACCTTTTACTGTTTTGCCTTCAACAATGGATTCGCTCAATGTATCCCAAGGATGCGGCGTTAATTGTTTTAAGCCAAGGCTGATGCGTTTTTTATCATCATCAAAATCAAGAACTACTACGTTCAGCTTTTGATCCATCTTCAATACTTCTGAAGGATGGTTGATGCGGCCCCAACTGATGTCTGTGATGTACAACAAGCCATCAACACCACCCAGATCAAGGAATGCACCAAAGTCTGTGATATTCTTGATTGTACCTTCCAGTACCTGGCCTTTTTCCAGCTTGCCCATAATAACGGCACGCTGTGCTTCAATATCACTTTCAATAAGTGCTTTATGACTTACTACAGCATTCTTGATATTTTCGTTGATCTTCACCACTTTAAACTCCATGGTTTTTCCAACAAACTGATCGTAATCTGTAACAGGCTTCACATCAATCTGTGAACCGGGTAAGAATGTTTCCATTCCAAACACATCCACAATCAATCCACCTTTTGTTTTGCTGGTAACAAGACCTGTAACAATTTCACCTGTTTTATGCACTTCCATAATACGCTCCCACGCACGTGTAATACGGGCAAGTTTGCGGCTGAGGTGCAGGTGACCTTCACGGTCTTCTTTTTCAACCACCATTACTTCAACAGTGTCGCCAATTTTGAGACCCTGTAAGTCACGGAATTCATTTAAAGAAACCAGACCATCACTTTTGAAACCGATGTTTACAACCACATCTGTTTTTGTAAGCGCTACTACCTGGCCTTCTACCATTTCGCCATCATTTACCTGCTTGAATGTACCATCGTAAACAGTGTCAAACTTAGCGTACTCTTCTTTGCTGTAGATTACAACATTACGTTTGTCAACGCTCCAGTCGAAATCATCATGAGCAGTTTGAGCAAATACAGGTGCATTTGTTGTCGCTGTAGATACTTCAGCAGCCTCTTCGGCTACCGCAGCATTCTCCTGTGCATCAGCGTTTTGATTAACAATTTGATTTTCTGACATAAAATGACCCCAAGATTTTTTTATGTTCGGGGGCGGCAAAGGTAGGGGTAAAAGACAGGCGGGCAAAGGATTTGAGGGTTTATTTTAGGCCCTATAGCAGACATTTTTCATTGGGAAAGATAACCAGTTAGGCTGTGGCCTTAAAAAAGCAGATTTTGTAGTGATTTTGAGGGAAATGGCTACAAAAATTTGAGTATTTGCGGCGGCAGGTTATATTCGTTTTACGGTTACAGCAACAGTAAACAACCGTTTACAATGGATATACCTCAGGAAAATCTGCTTACTGATTTTGAAGAACCCAACTATCAATATGTTGGTTTCTGGCCAAGATTTGGAGCCCGGCTCATTGACAGCATCATATTACGTATACTCGGCTATGTGCTTAGTTTTATTAGTGCCGGTACCGGTTCGATTTTAATTTTTACAACCACATCACTCATTCCCTTCCTGTATCACCCATTTATGGAATACCGTTTTGGAGCTTCGATAGGTAAAATGGCGCTGCGGATAAATGTAGTAACCTATGAGTTTCAAAAACCCGGCATCACAAATGTGATTTTGAGAAATATTATGTACGGCGGTCTTGAACTTATAAGCATACTGTTTTCACTGTTTTATTTTTACAGATTTCGTGAAGCAGACGACAGCAGAAGTATTGGCAGTCTCTTTACATCAGTTTCTGATGGAGTAAACTGGTGGGTTATTTATGCCTTTACAATCTTAGCACTTGTGATAGTTGAAATCATTTGTTTGGTTACAGATGAAAAGCACAGGGCATTGCATGACCGCATAGGCAAAACCTATGTGGTGCGAAATACCTATTAAATAATTCCTTCAAGCGGGGTTCGTCTGTTCCACCGTACAAAACCAATAACACCAACAATCAAACACAGAATACCTGTAACCAGTGCACTATAACTTACTGTATCATTAGCTGATGCCTGTCCTTTGTAAATACCAAACAGTGCCCAGGCAGTTACCAAAGCAAATGCAAGTTCGCCTCTTATATACGCAAAAAATGCAGTAAGTAAAAAGGCAATTACAATCATTGCACAACTCCATATCCATGCTGCTATTCCAAAACCATCCCACTCTATACGCACCAGCAATGCCGTGCTATTGGCAATAGTAGCTACACATATCCATGACAGATACACCACAAAAGGAATGTATAAACTGTACGTATAAACCCCGGTGATTACAGAACGATGCAACTGCATTTTTTGATAAATACCGATCAACGTTCTTAAAAACCACAACATAATTATGAGTGAAAGCATTACCTGTAAATAATGCCATGCAAAAATCCAAGCGGCATTGAGTACACAGGTAACCAAAAACAAAGGCGCAATTGCTTTTACATGAACATACAGCGGATCTTTGTCATCACCTTTCCATAATATGTTTGCTGAAACAAGAACATAAATGAGCAGCAGCAGATAAATAACACTCCAGATACTGAATGTAAAACCTGCCGGCACAAACAGGTTAGGAAACATAGCACTTACCTCACCTGTATTGTAACCGTTAATAGGTAGAATATTAGCCAACGCATTGGCTGTTATCATTACTGCAAATAAAAGCAGCTGCAGTACTGCAAGTAATTTCCTGTTCATACAATTGTTATTTCCACAGTGTGTAACTGCGTGCTGTTAAAGGTAAACTGAAAATAGTAAGCAAACCCCATTGCCAGCCTGCTGTGCATAAAATAACACTAAAGATGAGTAATAAATAAAATGGATACAAAAAAGCAAAAACTGAAAACAGCACACTGTCGTAATGAATGGTTTCTTTGATTTGTTTTGCACCATAATGAATGGGAAGTACCAAGGGTAAATGAACAATGAAACCAAGCAGTGCAGGCAACGTCAATAACGATTGAAATGAATTTGAGTTTTTGGGCACAGGAATGTTTGCTAACTGTAACAGTTGTCTTTCTGTTTCTTTGTTGATGTTTTGCATTGTCAATCCATCTTCATCTGATATTGCCATCAAATCTTTACCGAAAGGTGTACCAAAGCTGATATCTACTTCTTTGGGAAAGGTTGTAAAGGAGTTGAAGCGAATCCACACGGGCAGCAGTTGTACATCCGTTCCATCTTTCCAGCTCTGTACCAGCAATCTTGGTGCGCCTTTTTTTAAAGGTGTTTGTAACGTAGTTTGATGTGTACAAAATCCTTCCACAAAAATGAGTACATGCTCACCCCGTTTTAAAATATCCAGACAAAGATTGAATGTAACATCGTTATTACTCAAATTTTCTTTACCATCACGAATCCTGTAAATGGGAATCATGTTTACAGAACGCATGATGGCAATGGCCCATTTGTTTTTAAACACATCGCTCCGTGTTAAAAAATGTACACGCTTTTTCATTTGTGAACCAATGAGTATTGCATCTAAAAACGAGTTGGGATGATGACAACCTAATACCAGTGGCGTTTCAGTTTTAGTTACTGCTTTGTTGTAAATGCTGAATCGCTTACACGTAAGCCAGATGGTAAAATGCGTGAGGACTTTTACAAGTAAATACATAGAAGTTGAGGTATGTAAAATAAACAAAATCAATTAACTTTCTATTCTAAATCAATTTTCATGAAGCAGTTACTATTTATATCTTACTTCCTGATTCTTACCTCATGCCTTTTCAGCCAAACGAAATTCCTCATTCCATATCCTTCCAAATTTGGCAATAAGCCGCTGGATGGCAGATTGTTATTACTCATCAGCACCAATAACAAAGCTGAACCACGCTTTCAAATAAGTGATGGGCCGCAAACTCAACAAGTATTCGGCATTAACGTTGACAACTGGAAACCCGGCGAAGTAAAAACCATTGATGCCAAAGCATTCGGTTATCCTGTTGAAAATATGAAGCAACTCAAGAACGGAACTTACTACGTACAGGTGCTTTTGCATAAATATGAAACCTTCAAACGCAAAGATGGGCACACAGTGAAGTTGCCAATGGACAGAGGTGAAGGGCAACACTGGAACTTAGCGCCGGGCAATTTGTATAACCAACCTTTACAATTAAGTTTTAATAATGCAGGAACCAATGCACACACCATCAACCTTGATTCAGAAATACCACCCATTAAAGAACCTGAGGACACGAAGTACATCAAGCATATTAAAATTCAAAGTAAGTTACTAACGGAGTTCTGGGGACGACCCATGTACATCGGCGCACATGTGCTACTACCTGAAGGCTGGGATACACATCCCAATGTAAAATATCCATTGGCTATTATGCATGGACATTTCCCGGATGATTTTGGCGGTTTCAGAACCACACCTCCTGATCCTGATTTGAAGCCGGATTATATTGCACGCTTCAACCTAACAGGTTATAACAAAATAGTACAGCAGGAAGAATATGATTTTTACAAACTCTGGACAGGTCCTAACTTTCCAAGAGTGATTGCCATTGAAATACAACATCCCACACCTTATTATGACGACAGCTATGCAGTGAACAGCGCCAACAACGGTCCTTATGGTGATGCCATTACCTATGAACTCATTCCTGAAATTGAAAAACGATTCCGTGGTATTGGTGCCGGATGGGCGAGATTTATGTATGGAGGCAGCACTGGTGGATGGGAAGTATTGGCAGCACAACTATTTTATCCTGATGAATACAACGGTTGTTACAGTGCATGTCCTGACCCAATAGATTTTCGTGCATATATGGTGGTTGATATTTATAAAGATAAAAATGCGTATTACCAGGAAGGCCCTTTCCGCAAAACATTACGTCCCGGACATCGAAATTATTTAGGTCATGTGGATGCTTATTTGAGAGATATGAATCTTCGGGAATTGGCACTCGGCACCAACAGCCGCAGTGGTGATCAGTTTGATGTATGGGAATCAGTGTTTTCTCCCTGCGGAGCTGATGGTTACCCCAAACCGATCTGGAATAAGTACACAGGTGAAATTGACTCAATGGTTGCCCGTTACTGGAGAGACAATTTTGATTTGAGTTATATCCTGCAGCGTGACTGGCAAAAGCTGGGCCCTAAACTCAAAGGAAAAATAAGAGTGTATTGCGGAGATATGGACAATTACTATTTGAACAATGCGGTGTATTTGTTTGAAGAGCGATTGAAGCAGTTAACTAATCCCACTCCTGATGCCTTTGTTGACTATGGTGACAGAGCCGAGCATTGCTGGAATGGTAATCATACACAGCCGAATTATATCAGCCGCTTGCGTTATCATCGTATGTTCATTAGTAAGTGGGCAGAAGAGGTAAAAACAAGAAGCCCGCAGGGAGTTGATTTGGAGGGGTGGAGGTATTGAGATACTTAGGCATAATTTAAAGTGTTGAAAGAAGTATAATAACGATTCAAAAGTTTTTTTGTTTTTGAAAATACCTAATTAGCTTTAGTATAAACACACTAAAATGACCTATGCCGCTAACATAATCTCTACAATTCGTAAGGTTTCGAAAAGAGACAATAGCCCACCACTAAAATCAGAGTCAAAAAGATAGATGTAACGGCAAAACCTAAAATTTTCAATATGAAAAATCTAATATTTTTACTGCTAATAATTACGGCCTGCTTATCATGCAAAAAGAAAAAACTTCCACCAGCTGGGGAAGATTATCTTTTGATTAAGGGTTTTAATTTTTACGTTGTTGATTCTCTTACAAATAAAAACCTCGTCGGAAAAAACGGGGAAAAATACCATCCCGATTCAATTAAGATATATCAGCTTGACGGAGACAGAACAACAGGCACAATGAGTTTAGATAGTTTGAAAAACTACAGGGGAGGTATTATTTATTTAGGACTTTTGATTCCCAACCAAGACTATATAAAACCTCTTTTATATGAAACAAAGGTCTATGTTTATTTAAACTATTTAGATACCGATACTTTTTTTATAAGCAAGCAACCGCAAACGGGCTTTTCATATTACCTAAACAATAGGTTCCTTATTACAACTCCTCCTGTTAACCAGAATTTTCAACTGTTTTATTTAAAAAAATAAGTTATGAAAAAGATTCTAATATTCATTGGATTTATAATGACAATTACAATTTCAAAATTTAGCTATTCCCAAGTACAAAGTACCAGCTGCGAAACACCAATTATTGATTCTGCTACTTTATTTAATTTACCGTGGTTTGGAAACAATCAATTTTTATTAAATCTTGTAGATTCAGTTGAAGGCACATCTGGAGGCGCTGGTGCAAGGGTAATACCTCAAAGACTTAGGATACCAGTAACTGCTTGGGTATACCACTTAAATAATACGACAGATAACATTACTGATAATGTAGTTGAGCAATACATTAATTCAGTCAATACATTTATGGCTGCTACTAATTCAAGGATAAGGTTATACCTACGATGCACAGTTAATCACATTACCAATACACTGTATTATAATGGCGTAAATGGCAGTAACTACAACACAATGTTTAATTCATTTTATACGCCAAGAACATTGAATATACATTTCACAAACAATACAGGAGATGGTTTTGCGAGAGGAAGATTTCCTTGGGAGTCCAATCCTTACGCATGTTATATTCCAACTTTTTTTACAATTAGTGGCAACAACTTAATTAACCCTCTTGCTAACGTATTAACACATGAGATGGGTCATGCGTTGGGCTTATTACACACACATCAGGGAAGAAATAAAAATAATAATGGAGACTGTGGCGATTGTTATCAAGAGTCTGTAAGCAGAACAAGACAGCAAGGAGCATTTTGTATTAGCACAGCAGGCAAGAAAAAATGTGAAATAAATGGCGATGCTTTATGTGATACAGATGCAGATCCTGTTTTAAGAGCTGACGTTAGTGGGACATCTCAGGTTTTTGTTGCACCCGACTGCTCAGAATTCATAAGAACAGGCCCATACCAGAATGACAATTGGGGTTCACAATGGCTTCCCAATGGTAACAACAATGCAATTCGGAACATTATGTCTTACAGCTTTGCAAATTGAAGATCGGAAATTACACCGATGCAAAGAGGTGTTCAATATTATTTCACTTTAGGGTCAGTTCTATTTCCAAACTTTCAGTCATTTTACTTGAATGACAACGTAGATAACTTCGAAAATGATAATTTTTTTCAGAACGCAGGTAATATTGGGTTAAATGAAATTCAATTACGCTCCCTTCATCTTGTGCCAGATCAAAACAGTAATTATTCGGGTTGTGATATTGACTGGATAAATTTTATAGCTCCATGTACGGGAACATTTAGCTTTGAAACTTATGCGGTTACTGGTCGTACGACAGTAGATACTAGAATAACTGTTTTTAATAATAATCTTCAACAAATAGCTGAAAACGATAACATATCAGGTTCAAATAACTATTCACGAGTATCTTTAACATTAACAGGAGGCGAGCTTTATAGGGTTCGTATCAATAATATGAGCACATCAAATGCAGGCTTTTATAATCTTATAGTTGGTGCAAATCTCCAAATCAGCGGCCCAGACTTATTATGTGGCAGTTCACAAACGTACTCTATTGCATCCCCTGGCACCTCCGTTACTTGGACTTCAAGTAATATGAATATTGCTACCATTAACCCCTCAACTGGTTTAGCTACGCCAGTTCAAGGGGCATCAGGCACAGTTACCTTTACTGCAAGTGTTACAATCTGCGGCCAAACGTTTACACAAACCAAACAGGTTACAGTTGCGCAATCTGGTTTTGTAACAGGTTATTATACCATGAGTGTAGGCGCAACTCAAAGACCATTAGTAGATGCATTATATCGCTCTGTCATGGTGGGAAGGGGTCAAACAGTGGGTATCAATTTCGTCGTTACAAGTTCTACAAATGTATCGGCCCGTTTATGGACACATGATAATGTTACAAGTACAGGCGTAAATTTTTCAACAAGTATTACTGCACCTCAGCAAGGATATTCATCAGTAACAAAAACAATTTATTTGGATTTAACTACGCCTTGTGGTGTGGTAAGAAACAGCTATACATTCAATGTCATGTCTTCGGGCTGGTCTATGCGTGTATTGCCCAACCCTGCAAATAATGTTTTATCAGTAAGTCTTGATAATCCTTTATTAACTGCAAACCGCAGCAGCACTCAACCAAGTGCAAAGACCGCATCTGCTCAAACGAGGTTATCACTCATAGATGCAAACAGTAATTTACAATTAAGAACATGGTTGTTTAAAGAAGCTGAACAAAGAAATTATCAATTAAATCTTTCAGGCATTAAACCAGGTACTTACCTTCTGAGATTGGAAAGAGACGGTGAAACCGTTATTTCAAAAGTGATTATTCAGTAAATTAAACAATGTACATTCAAAAAAGGAGCAGGTTAAAACTGCTCCTTTTTTAATTCACCAGCTCCCTCACCGCCTTCACCAACCTGTCCAAATCTTTTGTAGATGTGTACACATGCGGTGTTACCCTTGTGCCATGAATATTTTCCCAATCAATCGCCACTGTGTGAATCTTATATTTGGAATGAAGCGTGGAAGCAAACTCAGCAGGCTTCATTCCTTCAATGGCAATATTGGCGAGTGCACAATAGAGATGTTTTGTTTTGGGTTGCAAAAAGGATACACGTTTTAAATCGCTCACACGGCTTGTCCAGTAGTCCGTTAAATACCGCAACCGCTCTTCTTTGCGTTTACTGCCCATTACATTGTGAAAATCAACGGCATTGCCAATAGCCATTTCACTGGCAAAGGAACGGGTACCGAGTGTTTCAAACTTGCGGATATCTTCTCCATCCGGTTTGTCATTGCTGAGCAGGGCCCAGATGTTTTTGATCTTTTCTTTTTTGATCCACAGCAGTCCGCTGCCAAACGGTGCACACAACCACTTGTGCAGTGAAGTGGCAAAATAATCACAACCCAACTCAGGAATTTTAAAATCTGTATGTGCAAAGGAATGTGCCCCGTCTCCTATCACTTCTATTCCACGTTTGTGTGCTTCATCCGCAATTTTTTTGATGGGAAGAAATTGTCCCGTCCAGTTAATGAGATGGGTTACATGTACAATTTTTGTTTTGGAAGTAAATGCATTCACGAATTGCTGTACGATGGCATCTTCATTTTCTTCAGGCAAATTCAAATTGAGCCACACTAATTTTATTCCATCCCGTTTCTCCCGTTGCTTCCATGCATTAATCATGTTGGGATAATCCTGTTTGGTTAATACAATTTCATCACCTGCTTTTAAATTCAATCCGAAGATGACAGTGTTTAATCCTTCTGTTGCATTGCGGTTGATGGCGAGTTCTTCAGGGCTGCAACCGGCAAGCTCGGCTAACTTTCCACGAAGTCCTTCTCTTCCTTCATCCAATGTACGCCACATATAATAACTCGGCGCTTCATTGCTGAACTGATAAAAACGGATATGTGCATCCTGTACCACTTTTGGTTGCGGGCTCACGCCACCGTTGTTAAGGTTTAATAAATTGGGCGATACAGTAAACTGTTCTTTGATCCATCCCCAGAAATCTTCATCCTGCATGGCATCTACATCATTCAACAATTGAAACTGCTGAAAGCGATGTTCTGCTTCATGGGCAAACGCTTTGTTGGCAATAGGGAAAAATGTAAATGCACCTGTTGCAGCAGTAAGTTGTGTTAAGAATTTTCTGCGGGAAGTCATGGTAGTTGGGTTTCACTAAAGATAAGAAGATAGAAACACAGATGGAAATGATGCAAGGGAAAGAATCGCAGATTTAAATGACTGAACTGATGAGAACAGATAAATCCATCAGAGTCCGTCATGTCGACGAAGGAGACATCTCTAGACCATAAAGCTGTAAATAAAAAATCATAATACTAAAACTCAAACACGTCTATTGCTTAGATATGCCTCGTACCTCGGCATGACGGTGCAGTTAGGTTTACAAAAAGTAAGAGATTGATTCACCTCAGACGAGGTAGTCAGACTTGGCGTTTGCAATTGCACTCGCTGCCACAAACCCACTCGTCCATGCATGTTGAAAATTGAAACCACCGGTTACACCATCCACATCCATGATTTCTCCGGCAAAAAATAAGCCGCTGTGTAATTTACTTTGCATGGTATTGGGATCAATTTCTTTTAATGACACACCACCTGCGGTAACAAACTCTTCTTTAAACGTTGTTTTACCTGCAACCTGTAATTCCTGATTGATTAAAAGCTGAATGAGTTTGTTTTGAGACTTTGCAGGTAAATCGGCCCAGCGCAAGTCTTCATTGATATCAGATGTATGTAGTAAATAGTACCACAAACGATTGGGCAGTTGAAACAAATTGGTATTGCTGATTTTTTTTGAAGCGTTATTGGCTCTTGTATCTTGTATTTTGGTTCTTGTATTTTCTTCCTTTACATCACCCAACCAATTAACAGAAACCCTAAATTGATAATTCAATTGCTGCAACTCTCTGGCACCCCATGCAGAAAGTTTCAGCACACAAGGTCCGCTCAATCCCCAATGCGTAATTAACAATGGTCCGCTGTTCTTTAATTTGGTTTGTTGAATTTTTACTGTTGCTTCGGCAACACTCACCCCCATCAATTCATTCAATGGATGTTTGGGAATATTAAACGTAAATAAAGAAGGTACCGGTTCAATAATGGTATGCCCTGTATCTTTCAACCAATCAAACTGGCTCAACTTTGTAAAACCTCCACTTGCCACACAAACAAAATCGCATTCAATAATTTCATTTGATAATACAACCTGCCATTTACCTTCCGCCTTATGCCTTACACCTTTTACCTCACGATTCATCAATATCTCTACGCTATAACGATTGGCTTCCCGCAACAAACAATCAATAATTGTTTGCGATGAGTCTGTAACAGGGAACATTCTTCCGTCAGCTTCAGATTTCAATTTCACACCACGGCTCTCAAACCATTCAATGGTATCTGTTGTAAAGAACTGATGAAAAGCCTTGCGTACAAAATGTTCCCCACGTGGATAATGCAGGCTCATGTCTTTGATATCAAAACAGGCATGGGTTACATTGCAGCGACCACCACCGCTTACTTTTACTTTAGAAAGAAGTTTATTTGATTTCTCCAGAAGTACCACTTTCAACTGCGGATTCATTCTTGCTGCATTCACTGCACAAAAAAAACCGGCGGCGCCTCCGCCAATTACAACTAACGTTTTTGAATCATTCATTAAATCAAACAATTAACCATTTCAAAGACTTCACTCCTTTTCTCTTTTGATCTCTTAGCCACTACCTCATCATCATCAACGCTGCAAATACTTCAATTCCATTTCTGAAATTGAGCAAACGGATATTTTCATTCTCAGCATGCTGATTGTTATCATGATTGGCAATGGGTACTGTAATGGTTGTTGCTTTCAGATATTTATCGAACAGAAATAAGGGCAAGCTACCGCCGAGTGTGGGCATGAGTACTACTTGCTCATCAGTAGTAGATTGTACAGCTGCAATCACTTTTTGTGCTATGGGCAAATCCATTTTTGTTTTTTGTGCATTATAGCCACTGCTCAAAACTACTTTGGCAATCTTGGGATACTTGCTTCGTTCCTCATCCGTTGGTTCCCGGTCAATCACATAATAGCCCTGTGCTTTAATATGTGCTACAACCAATTGCTGTTGCTTTTGAAAATCATTACCGGCTACTAATCGTAAATCCAGCACACAGGTTGCTGATGTAGTAATTACATTGCTTGCATTTTTTCCAACACTACCACTTTGCATTCCATTGATGTTTAGCGTGGGCAGATTAATCGCTTCTGCCAGACTCATCCCTTTCATCTCCTGTTCTGAAAATCCTAATTCATTTTTCATTTGTACATCTACTGGTGGTACTGCTGCCAGAGCTTTCTTTTCTCCTTCAGTCAGGGGAATCACATCATCATAAAATCCTTTAATCGTAACCCTGCCGTTATCATCTTTCATAGAAGCTAATAACTTAGACAGCATCATAGCCGGATTGGGCGCCCAGTTTCCATAATGACCGCTGTGCAAGGGACGTTTACTTCCATAAACAGTTACATCCACATGTGCATCACCACGCACACCAAACACTACCTGTTTTAATCCGCTTTGATGTACAGGACCATCACAGATGATCCACAAATCACTTTTGAGTAAAGAAGAATAATTCTGTAATATCTCATGCAAAAAATCACTTCCTTTTTCTTCTTCACCTTCAAAGAAAAATTTGATATTGACGGTTGGCTTCAACCCGGTTTTCATTAATGCATCATAGGCATTAATAATAGCCATCACTCCAGCTTTATCATCACTGGCTCCTCTTGCATAAATTCTGTTTTGTAAATCATAAGGTTGAGTGGTTGGAAAATTGATAATGGTTCCGCCTTTCTCCAAGGATTCGCTGGTGAGTACAGGTGTAAATGGTGATAGACCTTTTGCCCATTGCGAAGGAATCACCGGTTGCCCGTCGTAATGTGCATAAAAGATGATCGTTTGCGTAGCACCTGGCACCATCACTTCACCATACACAGCAGGAACAGATTTGTTATTGGTGGGAAATAATAGTTGTACGTTCTGAATACCACGTTTGGTCATGGCATTCATAATAAAATCTGCATTGCGGCGAATGTTAACTGAATCGCCAACAATATTGGGAATAGCTAAGAGCGAAACAAATTCGTTGATAATAGCATGTTGATTGTTTTCAAAATGCTTTCTTACTTTGAGCAATTGCGGCGTTTGCGCCCATAAAAAATGAGTGCAGCAAAAAGCAACACTCATCAATATGATCTTTTTATTCATACAGCATAGTTAAGGCTGTAAGTTACAAAAGCATCAGTAATAAGAAGCATCCAAATGGGGATTGGCTTTTTCAGCCGCTTCAATGGCTGCAAACGAAGAGAGGATGTCTGCTTTGCCACGCTTTACACATACGTTATGTTCATAATGTGCACTGGGCTTTCCATCCTGTGTTAAGATAGTCCATCCATCTTCAGCATGATATACTTCTTTCACTCCCAGATTGATCATGGGTTCAATGGCAATAACAGTTCCTTCTTTTAATTTAGGGCCATTGCCCCGCTTTCCATAGTTGGGTACTTGTGGCTCTTCATGCAATTTACGGCCCACACCATGACCTACCAGTTCACGCACCACACCATAACCGTGTTGTTTTTCAGTATACTCCTGAATGGCATAAGCTATATCACCCACACGGTTGCCATGTACAGCTTTTTCAATTCCTTTATACAATGATTCTTTAGTAATGCGTAATAATTTTTTTACTTCATCTGTCGTTGTGCCAATGATGAAGGTATAAGCACTGTCACCATGATAGCCGTTCAAAAATGCGCCTGCATCTACTGAAACAATATCACCTTCTTTCAATGGCACATTGGTAGGAAAGCCATGCACTACTGCATCATTCACACTGATGCAGCTTGCATACGGATAACTGTTCTGGTAATTTTTGAAAGATGGCAACGCACCATGATCCAAAATATATTGTTCCAGCATGGCATCAACCTGCATGGTAGTAATGCCGGGCTTGAGCATTTTAGCTGCTTCCGCAATCGCATCATTCACCAGCAATGCACTTTTGCGGATGAGTTCTATTTCTAATGGTGAACGTAAATGAATCATAACATTTCTTCTCCGCTCTTTTATATGTCGGCCGATGCAACCGTCTGACCGATTAAAGAGCTATTAAAAAAACCCCGACTGTTTTGCCGGGGTTTCAGTATCGTTTATTATTTTATATTGATGTAGTTGATGCAGTCTGGCGCCCCTGTATTCTTCCGCCTTTCATTAAGCCATCATATTGACGCATCAATAAGTGTGTTTCAATTTGCTGTAATGTATCCAGAATTACACCTACCATAATCAGTAATGAGGTACCACCAAAGAAGGTAGAGAAACCGCTGGTTACATTGAGATTCTTTGCAATGCCCGGCAATATACCAACAAATGCAAGGAAGATAGCACCCGGTAATGTAATCTTATCCATTACACTGCCAATATAATCAGCTGTAGGCTGACCGGGTTTTACACCGGGGATAAACCCGTTATTCTGCTTGAGGTTATCAGCAATCTGTTTTGGATTGAAGATTAACGCTGTGTATAAGAACGTAAAACCAATTACCAAAATTGAATAAATCACCATGTACCAGATATTACCATGATCACTTAAAGTAGCTGCAATACCTTTTGTAGCATCAAAGCCAACCAGTAAAGTAGGAAGGAACATGATAGCCTGTGCAAAGATGATAGGCATTACACCGGAGCTGTTTACTTTAATAGGTAAAAACTGACGTGCACCACCAAACTGACGATTACCCACAATCTGTTTTGCATAATTGATGGCAATCTTTCTTACACCCTGTACCAGCACAATCAATCCCATAATGATAGCAATGAGTACAGCAATCTCAATCATGAATATTAAAAGACCGCCACCGCCACGGTTCATTTTGGAATCAAATTCAGCAGCTACAGATGCAGGGAAGCGGGCAAGGATACCAATCATGATGATGAGTGAAGTACCGTTGCCTAATCCTTTATCAGTAATACGCTCACCTAACCACATTACAAACAAAGTACCTGCAGTTAAGATGATGGTAGTTAAAGCCCAGAATGTTGTTGCAGAAAGCCCTTGTGAAATAGCATTACCTGCTACGTTTGGATCACGCAGGTAGGTTACATAGGCACTTGCCTGGAATAAGGTAACCACAACTGTGAGATACCTTGTCCACTGGTTAATTTTCTTACGACCGCTGTCTCCTTCTTTTTGCATTTTCTGCAATTGGGGAACAAGAATCGTCATCAACTGCATGAAAATGGACGCAGAGATGTAAGGCATGATACCTAATGCAAAAATGGATGCACTTGAAAAGGCACCACCCGCAAATGAATCAAAAATACCAAGCAATCCGCCTTTGGCTTTTTCACCTAACTGTGTTAAACCATTAGGATCTACGCCCGGCAGTACAATATGAGAACCGATACGATATACCAATAACAACAAAAGAGTATAAATGATTTTATCCTTTAACTCTTCGATGCTCCAGATATTCTTAAGGGTTTGAATTAGTTTCTTCACTGGAAAATTTCTTTTTTAATTTTTACCCGAAACAAAAAAACGACCCTGCTCTCGCATGGGTCGGGCAAATATCGTGAAAATTACTTAACAGTTTCTACGTTGCCACCCGCTCCTTCAATAGCTGTTTTTGCTTTGGCACTTACAGCGTTTACTTTGAATGTGAGTTTGGTTTTGATTTCACCGTTTCCTAATACTTTTACTTTATCAGTACGGCTGATCAATCCATTCGTGTATAAATTTTCAAGAGAGAATTCGCTGAAACCGTATTTCTCAGCAATCGTTTCAATTTGACCCAGGTTGAATACTTTGTACTCAACACGATCAGGGTTCTTAAATCCACGCTTGGGTACACGACGCTGGATAGGCATCTGTCCACCTTCGTGTGCAATCTTACGTTTGAAACTTGCATGGCTCTGTGCACCTTTGTTACCTCTTGTAGAAGTACCACCTTTACCGGATGCTTCACCACGACCTAAACGTTTTTCTTTTTTTACTGAACCTTTTGCAGGTTTTAATGTGTGCAGTTTCATCTTTTATCTGATTTTGAACTTACGGGGAATCACCCCTCGCATTTAAAAATTATGACCTATGAGGTAAGAAGTAAGATGATGCACTAAGTTCAATTTGTACTTCGTACATCTTACTTCGTACTTCGTTAAGCTACTTCTTCTACTTTGAGCAAATGATTCACTTTTGAAATCATGCCCAGCACCTGTGGTGTAGCTTCTACTTCTTTAGAAGAATTGGTTTTATTTAAACCCAAAGCCTGCAGCGTGAGCTTTTGACGCTCAGGTCTGTCAATCGGGCTTTTTACCAAAGTAATTTTTACTTTTTTCATATTCAGTCTTTTTTTGACTGTCGACTGTCGACTGACGACTGACGACTGTATTCAATTATCCGTTAAATACTTTTTTCAAACCAAGGTTTCTTGTTCTTGATACATTCAAAGGCTCACGCAGCATGGCTAACGCTTTGAACGTTGCTCTCACTACATTGTGGGGATTGGCAGAACCAAGTGATTTTGCAAGAACGTCTGTTACTCCGGCACTTTCCAGTACGGCACGCATACTGCCTCCTGCAATTACACCTGTACCATGAGCAGCAGGCTTAATCAATACCTTAGAAGCACCTTCCTTAGCGAGTTGATCATGAGGAATGGTACCCTTCATTACCGGAACTTTAATCAGGTTCTTCTTTGCATCTTCAATTCCTTTGGCAATAGCTTGCTGTACTTCTTTGGCTTTTCCTAAACCATGACCTACCACACCATTTGAATTTCCTACCACTACAACAGCAGAGAAACTGAAAGCACGGCCACCTTTAGTTGTTTTTACAACACGGTTAATGGCAACTACTTTTTCTTTCAGTTCCAAATCACCGGCTTTTACTTTGTTTGTAATAACTTTCGACATTTATAATGTATTAAATGTTTACAATTTTAAATTAGAACTTCAATCCGGCTTCACGTGCACCTTCTGCTACAGCTTTCACACGGCCATGGTATAAGTTACCGCCACGATCAAATACTACTGATTCCAAACCCAGCGAAGTAGCTTTCTGTGCAATAGCAGCACCTACTAATTTGCTCTTTTCAATCTTGGTACCTTTTTGGGCTTTGATGTCTTTATCTGCAGAAGAAGCTGAAGCAATGGTAGCTCCGTTAACATCATCAATCAACTGAACATAAATGTCAGCATTGCTGCGAAACACACTCAAACGTGGTCTTGCAGATGTTCCTGCTACTTTTTTGCGGATGCTGTGACGGATTTTCTGCCTCCGTACTAATTTACTTCCTGTTTTCATCTTTCTTTATTTAGTTCTCCCGATACTGCCGGGAAAAATTTGAAAATTTATTCCTTAACTCCCCTTCAGGGGATGGAGGCTTTATTTACCTGCAGCCTTACCTGCCTTACGACGGATAAATTCACCGGCATACTTCACACCCTTTCCTTTGTATGGTTCAGGCTTACGTAAGCTGCGGAGCTTGGCTGCAACTGCACCCAGTAATTGCTTGTCAATACCTTCCAGCATAATTGTAGGGTTTTGACCTTTTTCCTGTGCTGTTGCCACTTTAAGTTCTTTAGGAACTTCAAAAATGATATTGTGGGAATAACCTAATGCTAAATCTAAAAGGTTACCTGTATTGGCTGCTTTATAACCCACACCCACCAGTTCAAGTTTGCGTGTATAGCCTTCAGTAACACCTTTTACCATGTTGCTCACCAATGAGCGGTACAAACCATGCAGTGCACGGTGACGGCCCTGGTCTGTGGGTCGGCCAAATGTTACTTCACCATCCTTAACCTCTACTGTAATATCACGGTCTACTTCCTGTTTCAATTCACCTTTAGGACCTTTGACAGTAATAGAGTTGTCTTTACCCAATGTAACAGTTACACCTTGTGGAATTGTTACCGGTTTTTTACCTATACGAGACATAATTAATTTTTAATTTGTTATGATTGATTTGAAAATTAGCGTCACGTTTTCAGTTACCGTATAGAAAACTTTATATTGTCGTGTTGCTTTATGTTTAATGACAATGTTGAATCAATTTTCAAATATTAAAATTGCCAAATCAACTTAATAAACGTAACAAAGAACTTCGCCACCTACATTACCGGCTTTGGCCTGCTTATCAGTCATTACACCTTTTGATGTACTTACAATAGCAATACCCAAACCATTCTTTACACGACGGAACTCACCGGGCTTGGCATACTGACGTAAACCGGGGCGGCTGATTCTTTCCATTGATTGAATGGCAGGTTGACGGGTTTGTGGATCATACTTCAAAGCGATTTTAATTACGCCTTGTGTGTTATCATCTTCAAACTTGTATTTTAAGATATAACCTTGCTCATACAGAATTTCTGTGATGCGCTTTTTTAAATTGCTTGCAGGAATTTCTACAATGCGGTGTCCCGCCATTTGAGCGTTTCGTACACGTGTGAGGAAATCTGCAATAGGATCTGTTACCATGTTTAATTCATTAATTGAATGATGTTCAATATTGTTTACTGCATGTGCATCATATTCAAAACCTGCACATATTCATCTCAAAAGAGAGATTTTACCAGCTTGCTTTTTTAACGCCGGGTATTTGTCCGTTCAATGCCATATCACGGAAAATAACACGTGATATACCAAAATAACGCATGTAACCCTTAGGGCGACCGGTTAACTGACAACGGTTCTTTAAACGTACAGGTGATGCATTCTTTGGAAGTTGATCCAAACCGGCATAATCACCTGCAGCTTTTAAAGCAGCACGCTTTTCAGCATACTGAGCTGCCAATTTTTCTCTTTTCTTTTGACGGGCTTTTACTGATGTTTTAGCCATTTTATTTTATTTAAGTTCCAAATTTCAAATCACAAGTTCCAATTGGTTCTTGGTATTTGGTTCTTGTTATTTTTTACTTAGTCTTTTTTAGCGTTTTTGAAAGGCATTCCCATTTCCTTGAGTAACTCATACGCTTCTTCGTTAGTAGAAGCTGTGGTTACAAACGTAATGTCAAGACCTGTAATCTTGTTTACCTTATCAATATCGATTTCAGGGAAAATGATTTGCTCTGTAACACCCATCGTATAGTTACCACGACCATCAAAGCTTTTATCATTAACACCTTTAAAGTCACGTACACGTGGAAGCGCACTTGAAATTAAACGGTCTAAGAATTCATACATATTAGTACCACGCAATGTTACACGTGCACCAATAGGCATGTTTTTACGCAACTTAAAGTTTGAAATGTCTTTCTTACTCATTGTTGCAACCGCTTTTTGCCCTGTAATAGTTGTCAATTCATCCAGAGCGATATCAATCAGCTTTTTATCATTAACCGCACCGTTTACACCACGGTTCAGACAAATTTTTTCAAGCTTAGGTACCTGCATGATGCTTTTATAACCAAAGCGCTTCATCAAAGCAGGAACAACATCTGCTTTGTATTTGGTAGCCAAACGGGGAGTATATTTTGTTGTGCTCATTTTATATCTTGTTTACACTTATTCTTAATTACTTAATCGCCTGTCCGCTCTTTTTTGATACACGAACCAGCTTACCGTTTTCACGAGTGCGTTGTATTTTGGTCGCCTGTTTACCATCCCACATCATTACATTACTGATGTGAATGGGAGCTTCCTTTTTTACAATACCACCCTTTGTGTTTTGAGCACTTGGCTTGGTATGTTTAGTTACAACGTTTACACCTTCAACCAGTACACGGCTTTTATCAGGAAATACTTCCAGTACTGTACGTGGTTTCTTCACATCCTTATCATCACCGGCAATTACAACTACTGAATCGCCTTTTTTGATGTTGAACTTTGGTTGAAATCTTGTCTTCATTTTTTATTAATCTTTGAGCTGTCAGCAAATAGCTTCGAGCAATTAGAAACTTTCATTTATATGGGCTCATAGCTCAAAGCTAAAAGCTCACTGCTGTTTTTACAGCACCTCAGGCGCCAATGAAATAATCTTCATGTAGCCTTTATCACGCAGTTCTCTAGCCACAGGGCCGAAAATACGTGTACCACGGGGTTCATCACTTGCGTTAAGAATAACAACTGCGTTGTCATCAAAACGGATGTAGGAACCATCCTTACGGCGTAATTTATTTTTTGTACGTACAATTACTGCTTTAGCAACGGTACCTTTTTTGATACCACCGCCGGGCAATGCATCTTTTACAGTAACAACAATCTTGTCACCAATTTTTGCATAATCCTGGCCGCTGTTGCCCAATACTTTAATGCAGAGTACTTCTTTAGCACCACTGTTATCGGCTACGTTTAACCTGCTTTCTTGCTGAATCATCTTAAACTATTTTAGATTTCAGATTTTTGATTTCAGATTTGGGAGCAGTGCATCCAATCTGCAATCTGCAATCGCCAATCTGCAATTACTTATTTCGCTTTCTCTACCACTTCCACCAGTCTCCAGCGTTTTGTTTTGCTCAGAGGACGGCTTTCCATGATCTTCACCGTATCACCTACTCCACACTCATTCTTTTCATCATGCGCATGGAACTTGGTTGTTTTCTTTACAAACTTTCCGTAGATGGGGTGTTTTACTTTACGCTCCACAGCTACTGTAATGGTTTTATCCATTTTGCTGCTGGTAACAACACCTGTCTTCGTTTTACGTAAATTTCTTTCTAACATTACTTTAGTTTTTTAAGCTTTCGCTGAATCTGTCAGCTGTATTAAGCAACTGCCTGTTTTTGTTTCAACACGGTTTTTAAACGGGCAATATCTTTTCTCAAACCACGGATGCTCATGGGATTCTCCAATGGAGAAATAGCATGTGCAAACTCCAGCTTTTTGAGACGGAGCTCATCTTCTTTAATACGTGCCGAAAGATCGGTTACGTTAAAATCTTGGATGCTCTTTAAAAAATCACTTGTCTTTGCCATGATAATCAGTTTATCTGTTGTACTAGTTTATTATGCCACTAAATCTCTGCGCACAATGAATTTTGTTTTGATGGGAAGCTTCTGAGCTGCAAGTGCCATTGCTTCTTTTGCTACTGTTTCAGGTACACCATCTGCTTCAAACAAAATACGTCCCGGCTCAATAATAGCAGCCCATCCTTCGGGGTTACCTTTACCTTTACCCATACGCACCTCTGCAGGCTTGCGTGTAACTACTTTATCAGGAAACACTCTAATCCATACATTACCTTCACGCTTCATAGCACGTGTCATGGCCTGGCGTGCACTTTCAATCTGACGATTGGTTAACCATACCGGTTCTAAAGCTTTTAAAGCATAAGAACCAAATGATATGCTGGTGCCACGCTTGGCTACTTCACGAATACGGCCTTTCTGCGATTTTCTGTGTTTCGTTCTTTTTGGCTGTAACATTGTTGTTTATATTTCTTGTTACTGTTTGTTGTTTTCTTTTCTTACTTCGTACCCCTTACCTCGTACTTCGTATTTGTTTATTGTCCTTTTCTTTCACCACGACGCTGGCCACCACCACCGCCTCTGCGGTCATCTCTTCTTTCACCACCACGTCTGTCGTCTCTGCGTTCTTCTCTTCTTTCAGTACCACCTTCTTTACCGCCACCAATGAAGTTGGGGTTGAGGTCACGCTTGCTCAACACTTCACCTTTACAAATCCATACTTTGATACCTATTTTACCATAAACGGTTAATGCAAACACATTAGCATAATCAATATCCATACGGAAAGTATGCAATGGCGTACGACCTTGCTTGATTTCTTCAGTACGTGCAATTTCAGCACCGCCTAAACGACCGCTCACTTTCACTTTAATACCTTCGGCACCCATGCGGAGAGCTGAGGCAATAGCCATTTTCACAGCACGCTTGTAGTTGATGCGGTTTTCAATTTGACGGGCAATAGTATCTGCCACAATGTTCGCATCAATTTCAGGACGACGGATTTCCAGAATGTTAATCTGAACATCTTCGTTGCTGGTAAGTTTCTTCAACTCTTCTTTGATACGATCAACTTCACCGCCGCCTTTACCAATGATGATACCGGGCTTTGAAGTATGAATGGTAACAATCAATTTATTGAGTGTGCGCTCAATAACAATTTTAGAAATACCACCTTTATTGATACGGGCATTGAGATAGGTTCTGATTTTGTTATCCTCAATCAGCTTGCCGGCAAAATCTTTCTTATTGCCGTACCAGTTACTGTCCCAGCCACGGATGATACCTAACCTGTTACCAATTGGATTTGCTTTCTGACCCATAGAATGGTTTAAATATTATTACAAATTAATTTTTCTTATCTACTATAATTGTTACATGGTTGCTGCGCTTGCGAACACGGTACGCACGGCCCTGAGGTGCAGGACGTAAACGCTTAATGGTTCTGGCACCATCCACGAAAATTGTTTTTACAACCAAGTCGTTTTCTTCCACACCTGCATTTTTCTGTTTCCAGTTGCTGATGGCGCTTAATAATAATTTACCCAAAGGTGTAGATGAATGTTGCGGATGAAACTCCAGTAAAGCCAATGCTTTTTCAACATCCAAACCACGGATCTCATCAGCCAGCAAACGCATTCTGCGTGGCGATGTGGGATAATTTCTGAGTTTTGCTACTGCTTCCATTTTTTTATCGTTTCATGTTTCACGTTTCATGATTTGAAGGTTAAGTAAAAAACTTTTAAACCTTTCAACCTTTAAACGTTAAACGTTTTATGCAATCTTCTTGCTTGAGTGTCCTTTAAAGTTTCTTGTAGGGGCAAATTCACCGAGTTTGTGACCCACCATGAATTCAGTTACATACACAGGAATGAATTTGTTTCCGTTGTGCACTGCAAATGTGTGACCTACAAAGTCAGGAGTAATTGTAGAGCGGCGGCTCCACGTTTTAATTACACCTTTCTTGCTTTTACCTTCATTGATAGCAAGCACCTTGTTTTCAAGATGAGCTGCTACATAAGGACCTTTTTTAATCGAACGAGCCATGTTATATTTTCGATTTTAGATTTTCGATTTCAGATTTTACTTCGCTAATTTTTTACCATCCTTACGCTGAATGATGAGCTTGTTTGAACCTTTATGCTTGGAGCGTGTTTTTTCGCCTTTTGCATATTTACCGGTTCTGCTGCGTGGGTGACCACCACTGCTGCGGCCTTCACCACCACCCATTGGGTGATCTACAGGGTTCATAGCTACACCACGATTACGTGGGCGAATACCTTTCCAGCGGTTTACACCTGCTTTACCTGCTGTTTCCAGGTTGTGATCGCTGTTGCTTACTACACCTACAGTAGCATAACAATTGATTAATACTTTACGTAGTTCACCGCTTGGCATTTTCAATACAGCGTACTTCTCTTCTTTGTTTGTAAGCTGTGCACTTGTACCTGCACTGCGTACCAACTTACCACCCTGGCCGGGCTGCATTTCAATGTTATGAATCATAGTACCCAAAGGCATGTTCTTCATTTGAAGTGCATTACCCAATTCAGGAGCTACATCATCACCCGCTACGATAGTTGCACCTACCTGTAAACCTTGTGGTGCAAGGATGTAACGCTTTTCACCATCAGCATAGTTTAACAGTGCGATGAATGCTGTACGGTTAGGATCATATTCAATAGAAGCCACCTTTGCAGGTACGGCTTTCTTATTACGTTTAAAATCAATTACACGGTATTTCTTTTTGTTACCGCCACCGATGTAACGCATAGACCTGCGGCCCTGTGCATTACGACCCCCTGTGCTCTTTACATTTTCAAGCAAAGATTTTTCAGGAGTGTCTGTTGTAATTTCCGCATACGCATTACCAATTCTCCATCTGGTACCTGCTGTAACCGGTTTGTATTTCTTTAATGCCATTTTAAACTCTTTTTATCGTTTGCAATATTTGCGGTCTTGCTGACCATTCATTGTTTTATTAAACTGTTCCGTACAAATCAATTGTTTCTCCGGAAGCTACAGTTACATACGCCTTTTTGTAAGCAGGCTTACTACCCTGTACATAACCTGCTTTGGTCATGCGGTTTTTAGCTTTGCGGGGCACAACAATAGTGTGTACATCATCCACTTTTACATTGTAGAAGTCTTCTACAGCTTTCTTGATTTCCAGTTTATTTGCCTGGCGACCCACACGAAAAGCGTATGTGTTCTTTTTCTCTGTTAAACGATTGCTTTTTTCAGAAACAATCGGCTTGATTAATATTTCACTCTGTCTCATCAGGACGTTGTTTTAATTGTCTTTAATTAAGCGGCTACTTCTTCTTCGTTGAAAAGTTTCGCAACATTCTCAGTGAATACCAGTACATCGCTGTTTACAATGTCGTAAGTATTGATATCAGCCAATTGTGCACCTACTACAGAAGGCAGATTACGAAGGCTGATGTACAAATTGTCGTTGTACTCAGGCAATACAAATAATGCTTTCTTACCGTTGATGTTTAAATTGCTGAGAACACTTACAAGTTCTTTAGTTTTGGGAGTTTCCATATTGAAATCTTCCACCACCACGATAGCGTTTTCTTTTGCTTTGTAAGTAAGAGCGCTCATCTTGGCCAAATCCTTCACCTTACGGTTCAACTTGATATCATAAGCATGAGGCTTAGGACCAAAGATAGTACCACCACCCTTGTATAAAGGGTTACGGATATTACCCTTACGAGAGCCACCGGTACCTTTTTGACGGTGCAGCTTGCGGCTGGCACCCTTTACTTCGGCACGGGTTTTTACTTTATGTGTACCCTGGCGTTGTGCACCACGGTATTGCTTTACAGCGAGGTAAATAACATGGTCGTTTGGTTCAATACCAAAAATCTCTTCGGGTAATTCCACCGTGCGGCCTGTTGCTTTTCCTGATTTATTTAATACTTCTACTTGCATGACTTCTGAATTAATTGGTGATTACTTCTGGATATAAACGATTGAACCGTTATGACCCGGTACGGAACCGCTCACAAGGATGTAATTCTTTTCGGGGAAAATTTTCAACACTTTCAAACCCTTTACTTTCACTCTTTCTGCACCCATACGGCCGGCCATACGCATACCTTTCATTACACGTGAAGCATCAGATGAGTTACCGAGTGAACCGGGGGCACGCTGACGGTCATGCTGACCGTGTGTAGCATCACCCACACCACTAAAACCATGGCGCTTAACAACACCCTGGAAACCTTTACCTTTTGTAGTACCTACCACATCTACTTTCTCGCCTTCAGCGAAAATGTCGGCTGTAACGGTTTCACCAATATTTTTTTCTGTGAAATAATTGCGGAATTCTCTAACTATTTTCTTGGGAGAAGTGTTTGCTTTAGCGAAGTGATTTTTTGCTGCTGCAGTTGTATTTTTCTCTTTCTTTTCGCCAAAAGCTAATTGCAATGCGCTGTAACCATCAGCGTCTTGTGTTTTAACCTGCGTAACTACACAGGGACCAGCTTCAATAATGGTGCAGCTTTGCTGCTTGCCATCGGGGCTGAAGATACTGGTCATTCCGATTTTCTTACCAATAATACCTTTCATTTGTTTACAGTTTATGCCCTGTAAGGTTGTAGAGACAGAACCCGATGAAAGTCGGAATCTTCAATCCCCGTTTACCACCAACCTTTTCCTTTGTTTCGCACTGTGCGAATCGGAAGTACTGATGGTAAACTAACCACGAAGGGCTAGTTTATATGTTACCTCAACTTACGCTGAGAAAATTTTTGATATCAGAGCTCTTTTTTCTTCCTGAATACAGAAAAATTGAGAGGTGACAGTTATTTATAAGAACTTAAAACGGGAAGTCGACGGGCGACAGCACGTCATGCTTTAATTTCTACATCCACACCACTTGGTAAGTCAAGCTTACTCAAAGCATCTACCGTGCGGCTGCTGCTTGTATAGATATCCAGCAAGCGCTTGTGTGTACAAAGCTGGAACTGCTCACGGCTCTTCTTATTTACGTGGGGTGAACGTAACACGGTGAAAATTCTTTTGCGGGTGGGCAAAGGAATAGGACCAGTTACCACTGCACCTGTACTGCGTACGGTTTTCACGATTTTTTCAGCCGATTTATCGACCAGGTTATGGTCGTAAGACTGCAATTTGATTCTGATACGTTGAGCCATAAGATCTATCCCAAAGATTTATTTGGGAGCGCAAAGGTATGGGTTAGAGGTATTCGGGCAAAAAGATTGAGGAAGTTTTTTAGAAAAATCTCCTACTTTTTTCAAAAAAGACTTTTTCCTGGCCTGTAAGAGTGCAAATTTTGGTAAAAGAGGTTCACATTATATACCGGTAACAATCATTAAAAAGAAAATCTTCACATCCATTTGATAATCTGCGGTACTGCTTTTTCCTACTTTTGAGGCAAAAGAAAAACTGAATGAAAATTTGGAACCTTGTTGCCGCCTCTGCATTGCTGGCCGGCCTTAGCTCCTGTAATAATAATACACCGGATAAACCTGCTGAACCCCTGGCCACCCTGCCAGCACCACAGCAGATGACTTATACCTTATTAAATGTATATCCGCATGACACCAGCTCCTATACACAGGGGCTCCAATACCTGAACGGGTTCTTATACGAAGGCTCAGGTAACCCACGCAGAGAAAACAACCGTTCCAAACTTAGAAAGGTTGAAATTAAAACTGGCAAAGTGCTGAAGGAAACATTTATAAAAGGTGAGCTGTTTGGTGAGGGTATTACCATAATGGGAGATAAAGTTTACCAGATAACATGGGAAGATAAAAAATGCTTTGTCTATAATCTTGCTGATTTTAAACTCATCAAAGAATTCACCTACAACACTGATGGCTGGGGTTTAACCAATGACGGCAAGTATTTAATTATGAGCGACGGCTCTGATAAAATCTATTTCCGTGACCCCAATACATTTCAGGAAGTAACACACATCAGCGTGCAGGATAATACGGGGCTTCGTAATAACATTAATGAACTTGAATATATCAATGGCTTTATTTATGCCAATGTGTATATGACGGAAGAAGTGCTGAAGATTGATCCAGGTAACGGACATGTTATGGGTAAAATTAATTTCAGTGAATTAAAGAATGGTTATCCTGAATTATCACAGCCCCCATCTGATTACTTTAACGGCATAGCATGGGACAGTACAGGTAACCGCATTTTTGTTACTGGCAAATACTGGAGTAAGCTGTTTGAGGTGCGGTTGAATTAAGAAATCGTTATTTGAATGAACATCTCGTTTGACTCCATCTTTTGTATTGTTTTTGGAATGGTAAGTTTAATTGCAGGAATTGCAAAATATAAAAGACCTCTATGGGGTTCTATCAAAACTTCACCACCAAAGGCAGAGGCTATATATCTTATAAACATTGGACTGGGGCTTATCAGTATACTAATCGGAATCTATTTGCTGAGAAAATGACTTTTATAAAACAGAGGTATTAACAAATTGCTTTGAACTATTTTTTTCTAATTCTGTTGAAAAGAAAAAATGTTTTATGACTTGTCCTAATTGCGGTGAAACTCTTTTAATGACCGAGCGACTGAAGGTTGAGATTGATTACTGTCCAAAATGCCGTGGCGTGTGGCTGGATAAGGGAGAACTGGACAAACTGCTTGATATTGCGGCAAAAGAAACTGAAAAAACAGAACCCAACTTTCAACAACCACCTTCTTATAAGCAGGAGCATTATAAAGATGATTATCATAAACATCACAAGGAAGGTTACTATCCTAAAAAGAAGAAATCATTCTTGAGTGATTTTTTGGATTTTGATTAATTAGACCTTAAATTTTTGATTCTTAAACAGTGACTTATTACAATTTAAGGCTGAAATGAAACGATGTAAAAAAAATCAAGCCCATTGCCACAAGGAAGCACCTATGAAACCAATCATTTTATTCTTTTTTTCTTCCGGAAGAACTGTTTTGTTAAACAGCTTTGCAATCTGGTAAACTTCAGTTTTTGCAAATGAATAAGCATATTTATCATTGATGAGCTGCTCTGTAAATGCTGCAAATTTTTCAGGTTGAGGAGGAGATCCGAGAGAAGGCATCAACTCAGCCAAAAATAAATTCCAACGTTCATTTTTTACATCTTCCATTAAATCACACGCATCATCAATTAAGCAATAACAGTTACCCATGAGTTCTCCCAGTTTGCAAACAGATGCCAACTGATGCTTTGTCTTCTTTGTATATGTACCTGCATATAAAGCCATTACTTTAAACGGTTCTACAGATTTGAGATACAATAATTTTTTTATTTCTGCTTTACCGGTTGTAGGTTCGTAACGTTTGTCAGCCAACAGGTATTCGGCTTCAAACATACTACGCATTACCGGAGCTACTAATTCGAAGGAATTGTTTTTTAATTGTGTAAGTACAGATGCAGCCAGTGTATTCAATAATTCTTCAACAGCGTTAAGGGGTTTATGATAAACTTTATCATGTGAAAAAAGAACTTGAAACGCATCCAGATTTTGCAAGGCCTCTTTTTGTTTCAATTCATCACATACATAATCAAAAAGACTGATACCCAGGTTAAATCTCCCGCACCAGCAGGCTACATGTTTTGTATGTTCACCGGGTAGTTGCAGCCAATCACAAAGTAACTCACCTATTACTTTTCCAAAACCATAAACAGAACGCAACTGGTGGTATGGAATACCTGTTGCATCTGCATGTTCTTCATCAACAAATGGTATTGCATTAAAAGAATGTACACGGGCATCAATGTAAGCTGCTGTATAATGTTGCGGATGGGGCAAACCTGCCTGCATCCATTCGTTAAAAAACACAGTAAAAAAATGCTGCTGCCACTTCATCAATGTAAATTAAAAATTATTACTTCTTATAATGTAAGTAATGTATGTAATGCATAACAACTTATAGCTGTTGTAAACAGGCCGTTTTTATCTTCAACGTAAGAGTTCCCGCCTCCTGAATTTCTGTTCCAGTCTGTAACCGTGTCGGGGTTATGTATGTAAGGTAATGGTATCCTTAACAAATCATCTCCCTGCCAACATCCATTTTCTTTTTGTTTATCAAGCAATGCGTCTGTACATTTCATGAAATGCAAATCAGCAACATCTGTGGAAAGATGCGTAAACAGTTCTAAAGCCAGTGCAGTTTCAAATGAATTGTATTCATTGACGGTATCCAGTGAAAAAAAACCACTTTCCGATTGATTATTTAATAAAGTTTGACGAAGCAACTGACCGTAGCTGCCGGAAACTGACTTCTTAATACGTTTAAACACACGAAGTAAAATTACAAGAGTATAAAATTTACTTCGCCACCAATAAGCAGGCAACAAACCTTCTTTTGACTGTGATTGAAAAAGTTCTTCTGCTACTTGCCCAATAAGTTTATGGTGTGCATCTGCAAGTAAAGCGGCCGCTGTAACATCACTATGCGGCGAGGTCCATCCGGCAACAACAGAAATATCAGGCACACCTATAAAAGTATGTATTCCCGAACCGGTATGATAGGTTGAGAAACCATTGTTTTCAAAATGCTTCCATAGGAATACTTTTGATTCATTTTGCATTGCTGAAGTAAAACCGTTGTAACCCTCCAGGGCCATCAAACACCAGGATGTGGAATCAGCATCAGGTGGCACTAAATGACTATAAGACCATCCACCTGAATTATGGCGTGATGCTAACAGAAAACGTTGTGCTTTGGTTAACCATTCTTCATTAACGGAAAATAATTTTAGATGTGCAGTAATAAAGCCTGTAACCCAAATATCTGATTGACCAGCTAAAGTGGGAAAGCCCTGCCAATAACCGTTTTGCTGAAGTGATAAAAGGTATTGCTTTCCTTTTTCAATAGCAGATAATACGTTTGCCCGATTCAAATGTAAAATTGAAGAATTAATTTAACCTGAACATTTATAATGATGCTGATAAATTTAATTATTTATTTGCTTTGTTACAGGATTTTTATATATTACACAAGTAATCGCATATCCTTCGCTTTCGGAAAACATAATTTTCAGCAATATCCTTCATCTTTCCGAATGAACAACATCGTCTTAATTGTCTCAATAGAAAATGTGGAAAGAAAAATGTTGCCTTTTTTCATTTCTATTAATTCAAATTAATTTAGAATAATTCAGAAATCCACATTTTATAACCAAAAAACAAAAACCAATGGGTGATATTATCATTACAATTACAGGCAGCAATCCAAGCACAGGTGCATTAACATTATCAGATCAGGGAACAACCAACGCACATCAGGGCGACCAGGTAACCTGGATCATTGGACCCGGTTCAGGTGTGGCTTCGATTGACAGCATTGTTGAAAAGGCCGGTTCAGCAGATGTATTCAGTCCCGATCCTGTTAAACTGCCAGGTGGCACCACCAATTGGCAAGGCACCATTAACCCCAATGTTCCGATTGGAACAGAAGAGGCCTACTCTATTGTATGGACCGTTGCCAATTCCGGTTGGTTAAACAATGGCGGCGGGGCACAAAAAACGTTTGACCCAATAATCAGAGTTCAACCAAAACAATAACTAATGCTGTTAAAAAGAAAAGCCTGTTGCTTTGTAATGGGCTTTTTTTATTTTATTTCCGGTCATCTTTGTGCACAAGATCAGGGAATAGCTGATAGTTTACTCAGAATTTATAAGTCAGATACACTGCAGGGACGAGCAAAATTACAACTGCTGAGCGATCTTTCCTTTAATGAGATTAAAGACTATAAACAAGGACTGGTTTATGCAGAAGAATTAATAACGCTGTCTATTGAAAAGGGGGATAACTATTATCTTTCACAAGGATATTTTCAAAAGGGAAGTACGCAAAGATTATTAGGAGAACTGGATGAGGCCATTACTTCATTTTTCAAATGCGCTGAAATAGCGAAAAAGGATAACTTCATTACTTATGAAGGAAGTTCTTATGGCGCAATTGCAGACATTTATGCAGTTTCAAAAAACTATAAAAACGCCATGCATTATTATCATAAAGCAATTGGCACCCTCAGAAAATCAAACGATTCTGTTGCACTGGCATCTTACATATTAAATGCCGGCGATGCGCTTCTCAACAATAAAAAATACGATTCTGCTTTCCTGTATTTTAAAGAGTCGAAACAATTATTTGAGAAACTTAACTACCGGATGGGAGTTGGTTACAGCCTTGGCAACATCGGTATGGTGTATGCGAATACCGGTAATAAGCAACAGGCAGAAAAAAATATAAACGCTGCCATTAAAATACTGGAAGATGCACAGGACTATTACCCCATCTGTGTGTACCTCATTTCTATGTGCGACATCTATCTTGAAAAAGGCGACCGGAAAACAGCACTCGATTATGCACTACGTAGTCTTCAACTTGCACTTAATTATGATTTAAAAGCACAGATAAGCGATGCTAATCTTAAACTTTCAGAACTCTATGAGCAGGAAGGCAATCAGAAATTATCGCTGATGTATTATAAAAATCATATTGCTTTCAGAGATAGTGTTAACAATATTGCCTCCGTTCAAAAGATTGCTGATTTGCGTACAGACTATGAAGTATCGCAAAAGCAAATTGAAGTGGATTTGCTCAACCAGCAAAAACGTAATCAGCGGATCATTCTTGTTTCCATGTATATCATTTTTGGGTTAACAGTTATCATCCTTGGAACATTATACTGGTATTACAGAACCATCTCAAGAGAAAAGAAAAGATCCGAAAGCCTATTGCTTAATATACTGCCCGAAGAAACGGCAAAAGAGCTCAAAATTAACGGCAGTGTAGAAGCCGTACAGTTTGACGAGGTAACCGTATTATTTACCGATTTCGTATCATTTTCAAAGTATGCCGAACATATAAAACCAAATCAGTTAGTTAAGAGCATTGATTTTTATTTCAGAAAATTTGATGAAATAACAACCAAGTTTGGTTTAGAGAAAATTAAAACTATTGGTGACTCCTATATGTGCGCCTGCGGCTTGCCTGCACCTGACCCTTCACATGCTAAACATGTAATTCTTGCAGCTAAAGAAATGATTGCCTTTGTTAATGAATCACTTTATGCAAATGATGGGCTTAATCATTTTGAAGTAAGGATAGGTGTGCATACAGGACCAGTAATTGCCGGCATTGTGGGTATAAAAAAATGGCAATATGATATTTGGGGCGATACAGTAAATATTGCTTCAAGGATGGAATCAAAATCTGAACCCGGCCGTATTAATATTTCAGAAACAACTTACAGTATTATCAACCATCAATTTCAATGTGAATTCAGAGGTGAAATTGAAGTAAAAAACCGGGGGTCGCTCAAGATGTATTTTGTTGTATAAGTTGATAAATTCTTCAATACATATACGCCCCGCTTATCTCTCCTTTTTCAAACTCTACATAAATATGCTCTTCCAATGTAGTGGCCACGCTCATACCTACATAATCAATATTTACGGGAAAGGTTTTATGCGTACGTTCTACCAGAGCCAGCGTTTGAATTTTACGTGGATGATATTGGAGAAAAGGACGAAGGGCATAGAGCATGGTTTTACCACTGTTGCTTACATCATCAATTAAAATGATTGTTTGGTTGGTATAATCAGCTTGTAAGCTTACTATAACTTCAGAGGGATTTTTTTTATCCAAAGTAATTTCCAGCAGCTTCACATACAAGTTGCTCATGCTCTTCAACTCATTCATGAGCAAATTAGCCACGGCCATGCCGCTCTGCGTAATAGCACCAAAATAAACCAGTTGTGTATCATAATTGCGTTCAGCAATTTCATATGCCAACCGTTTGATTTTGCGTGAAGCGGTTTCCTTATTCAAGATGTATTTCTTTTCTACGTTCATGATTTAAAGATAGGGAAAAGGTGAAAGGTGTAAGGCTTAGGGTGTAAGGAATACAAATTACATTCTGCCATTAGGCTCTTGCCTTTTGCCTCATACCTAACGCCTTTCGCCTTCGCCCTAAAGCCTACACCTTCCACCTTAAACCTTCTACCCTACACCCTACACCTTTCCTCCTTATCTTAGCACTACAAATTCGATTGTATGCAGATAGTTCAGCAGGTTTTATTTGCCATATGTTTAGGTTTTTCTGTATGGTTTTTCAGCAAAAAAGCAAAAGAGATTCGCCGCAATATCCTGTTAGGGCTTGATGAAGACTTAACAGATAACAAACCGCAACGCTGGAAAAATATGCTGCTGCTGGCCTTTGGTCAGAAAAAGATGTTTAAAAATCCGCTGGTAGCTGTACTGCATTTGTTCATCTACGTGGGTTTTGTCATCATTAACATTGAAGTACTTGAAATTGTGCTGGATGGTTTACTGGGTACACACCGTTTATTTCTTTCACCGCTGGGAAGCTTTTATACCTTTCTCATTAACTGCTTTGAACTGCTGGCGCTTTCTGTTTTCATTGGTTGTGTTATTTTTCTTGCAAGAAGAAATGCGTTGAAGATAAAACGGTTTCGCAGTAATGATTTAAACGGCTGGCCACGCAGTGATGCCAATTTTATTCTCATCACCGAAATTGTTTTGATGAGTTTGTTTTTACTTATGAATGCTGCCGACCGTGCGTTGCAACTTAACAGCAGTGAACATTATCATGATGCAGGGCATTTCGTAATCAGTGGAAACATTGCACCAATGCTGCAGGGATTAAGCGAATCAACATTGATTGCTATTGAACGTACTGCATGGTGGCTACATATTCTCGGCATTCTTGCCTTCTTAAACTATTTACCATGGAGTAAGCACCTTCATATTTTATTAGCATTCCCTAATGCATGGTATGCACGGCTTACAAACACAGGTGAAATGAGCAATATGCAATCTGTACAAAATGAAGTAAAGTACATGATGCAACCCGAACTTGCCCCAACAGACGCCTTACCTCCTTCCAAATTCGGCGCAAAAGATGTGATGGACCTGAGCTGGAAAAGCCTGTTAGATGCCTACAGCTGTACAGAGTGTGGAAGATGTTCTTCAGCATGCCCGGCAAATTCTACCGGCAAATTATTAAGCCCACGTGCAATTATGATGAAAACTAGAGACCGCCTTGAAGAGGTGGGTAAGAACATAAACGCAAATGGGTCATTTATTGATGACGGAAAAAAGTTAATCAACGATTATATTACTATTGAAGAATTACGTGCCTGCACCACCTGTAATGCCTGTGTGGAAGAATGCCCTGTGAGCATTAACCCGCTTTCCATAATTCTGGAACTCCGCCGCTCCTTAATTATGGAGGACAGTAATGCACCCGGTGAATGGAATGCAATGTTCAGCAATGTAGAAAATAATTTTGCACCCTGGAAATTCAGCCCGGATGAAAGAGATAAATGGGTGGAAGAGTTGCAAAACAGTTAATGAATGTTTTCTTCCAGCCCTCCTGTAACTTCTTCAGGATGCTCCAGCTGGTGTACCGCATCCTTTTTAATACGTATACGAATAATTTGAATAATGGCTGTTATTAAAAACACAGAACCAATAACATAATTCATAATCGTATTGGTTGCATTCAATTTACTGGCCAGTAACCTGCCACCAAAAATAAAAAAGCAATTTCCGGTTAAAGTTCCCAGCCCTATTCCAATAATATAAGTGTTGTAATTCCAGAAACCGGGCTTTAAAATATTACGAGTAAACAATACAGTACTCCATCCAAACCAAAATGGAATTTGTACCGGGTTAATGGCACTCATGGTAAAACCAAGCAAACCCCGATGCATAGTATTACTTAATACAATATTTTTTTCACCTTCAGGGTGTATAGCTGCCCAAAAGCTTCCTATAGCCAGTAACAGCACAATAAGTACAGTTAACCATTCCAAAGCTTTTAATAACTTTTCCTGCTTACGTACCCAATCCATAGCTACAAGTGAGAGACGCACATAAATAATTTCGGCAGTGAGTGAACCTGCTGCAAACCATAATGCAGGTGAAATACCATCCGTAATTCCTATTTGCATGGCAGCAACATTCAATGTACCCAGTGGTAATGAACCAAGGAAGCTGATGATAAACCCCCACATAAGAATTTTGGCTACAGGTGGCATAAAACAAATATAAAGTCAATTTACAAAACCATGTACAACAGGTAAAAGACTTTACAAATGCGTAAAAGAAGATTATATTTTTTCGCCAAAATCGTTGAGTTTTTTTACAAGTTCCGCATTGGCCTTAAACATAGCAGTGCCCTCTTTGAGGCTCATATAAGGTGTTCCTTTTCTGTAATTTGCTTTGCTTACACGATAAAGAAAGGTCCAGTGCTTTATAATTTCTTTCCAGGCAAAAAAGATGGAATGCCTGGGGTCGTACATATGCGTGGGGTCAGCACCGGCACCATTCAATTCAATGATGTGAAAATTTTTTCCTTGTGCTAAATCACTCCAATCATTATACATTACATCTAACCTGCCGTAATAAAACCCGTTGATTTGTTTGCACACTGCATCAATATTTTTTATGAGCAGGGCATCAGCTTTATACGTCCAGTCTAAAAACTTAGAACCCCTTGCATGATTACCATAGGGTACCAAAATCATTTCTTCATCTCTTGCCAATACGTTTAATAATCCTTCTCCATAAATCTGTGTGAGTTGATTCATTTGGAGTAAATATCTCGGTTCTTTACAAACCAACTGATACAGAGAGGAAATACCATCCCCTTTCACTTTCATGGGTTCTTTTGCAACGATGCCGGTTATAGTTCCTGTTTTCGCATCTGGCATTCTATAATAAAAAATGCCCACCTCGTGTTTGTAAGGAGATAATTGCTGTACTAAAAAATCAACTGTACATAGCTGTGCATATTGCAACAGCTCGCCTGTGTTCATTATCTTCTTAACGCCTTTACCCTGCATACCTATGTCAGGTTTGGCTATAAGTGGAAATGTAATTTGATGCTGATCCAGCAGTGATTGCATTGTGTGCATATCACTACCCTGTTTTACTAAAAAAAAGGGAGGATAATATTGCCTGGGAATAAGCGGATAAATTTCATGTTTGTTTTCCATGAGCAGCCCGCCATTTTTAATTGAAGGATTAGATGCTGAAAAAAAATATTTGAACCCGCTCCGTATGCAATACCAGATAAATACTATATAGACAGGGCCATAAATAATGTGATAACTCCAGTACTCCCAATGAAACAGCCGTATAAAGAAAGGATAACGGTTAAAAATATTACTCCGCTTCATTCGTAAATACAGGTTGCGGTTGATGGGTAAAGAGTTCCTTAGATGTTTCTCCGTTTTTTAAGTCAAAGTATTGAAAGTGTGATTCCGTTTTATAACGGTGCAGCAGGGAAATACTCACAGTAAACATTTCATCATTACGGTTCATGAGTACATCATTGGTTTTATCACCATCGCCGGCAAAATGATGGAAGTTAAGGATATGATTGGCATCAACTGTTCCATTATTTTTTATAAATGCATCAAACCATTCTTTTCTTCTGGCTACTACTTCACCTGAATATAAAGTGGCAGATGACCAGATACGTGATTTTGTGGAATCACATTCAGTAATCACTTTTTCATCCCCATCCCATACAGCCTCAAATAAAAAATTTTGCTGAACTATTACCAGTGTAAATGGCTCAATTTTTTGGAGGTTAATCTGTTCAAATGCAGCAATGGGTTGCGGGTGGTCAAAGATGTCCAGAAATATTAAGCCTCTGCTCTTTCTGTATGATGGCGCAGGATGATGATTCACAAAACCTCCATTAAGCAGCACCATGGCATTACCGTTTTGATGCAGGGCCATCCATGTGCCGCCGGCAGTTCCGTCTTTTGGGAATAAAATTTGTCCACTCGCAAAAGAGTACCACCGGGGTACTTCCGCCTTTAAACGAATCTTTTTTTCATCTCTGTTACTTGTGAGATAAAATCCAGTGGATGATGGTATGTAGGTAACGGTGCACATGTTTAATGCTGTCTGTGTCTTACTGTGGACGAAGCTACTCCAAAGGATTCATGCACTGCTGTTTTATTCAGTTCTTTGAGTCCCACTTTAATCAAAGCCATGTGATGAATTGTATGCTCAAGGTTATATGCAAGCTCCCTGTAGTAATTAGTATGTACATTTAATTCTTCGGCTGCTGCATCGCCATACACAGCCCGTAAACGCATATCCTTATTTGGGCGTTCACTCCTCAGAGCAATATCTGCCAGTATTTTTTGTGACAACTCTTTATTTGTTTGAATGTCTTTATCTCTTTTTCTTTGGTCATAGCAAACAATTCCTTCATCATAACCATTCAACAAACATTGATACATTTCAATGATATGCCTTGTATGTTCGCCAATGGTGGCATTGCTTAAATGTTCAGAGGGTCTTACATATTCCTCATCTGAAATACTGTTGAGTGCTACGTTTAACTGTGCAAATGAATCTTTAATGGAACTGAATAATGACATGAACGTAATGTTGTGGTTAAAATTAAAGTTTTTTGGCAAATACATTGAGTTTAATTTCCACATCATTGGAAACGGTACTACGGCCGCCCACGCCAAAATCCCGGCGCTTAATTTTAAACGTTCCTGTAAAACGTAATCCGTTGTTTTCAGCAACTGCTTTAAACGGAAACGAAATATCCTTTGAAACTCCTTTTAATGTGAGCGTGGCAAAAAGCACGTAATAACCGGGAGTAACAGATTTGGCAATTTTAGTAGATGTAATTTTTATTTGTGCATGAGCAGCCACATCAAAATAATCTTTGCCACGTAAATGCTTATCCCTTGTATTATTACCTGTGTTTACGGTAGGTGCATCAATGGTAACATCAAAGGAAGAAGCAGATAAATTACCCTCGTCAAAAACTATCTTGCCCTTTAATCCTTTAAAGCTGCCATCCACATCAAAGCCTAAGTTTTCAATTACAAACTTTACGGCTGCGGCATCATCCACAGGTAAATAGCTTTGTGCAAAAACTGCATTGGCCAGTAATAAAAACGGAATGATAAATGATCGCATCATAATTAGCTTTTTTATTTTAATTCTGCCGCACCAAACAGTACACTGAACCGCTGGCACCAAATAACTGCAAATTTGTATTGAGAAAAATCGGGCATACCGCTGATGTCGTACACCTGTTGGCCATTGGTTGATTTCAAATTTCCCAGACTTATGAATGTGGTAGCTCCCGTAGTAGTAGCAAGATACACCCGTAAATCAGGACCATTACTGCTGCTGAAATTTCTGAACACAAGTCTTTTCTGGTTGTTATCGTTAACCACTTCCACAGTTCCGTTTACGGTATAATTATTTGCACCTGAAAAAGTTCCTTTTACCACTACTGTGGCATTGGGGTTAACCATATCATTTAATGACATATCTGAAGAACCCTTTTTGGAACATGCAGCAAATAAAACAATCATCAAAGCTGAATAAAGAAATATTTTCATATGTATATTTTTATTGTAAATAATAGAACATATATATAACCAGAAGGTTTAACATGCATCAGTTACTGAAAAACTCACAACCGGTTAATATAAACGCCGGCTTTTGAATGGTTATTTCATAAAAATTGATATAGATTATTTTGAAAGATTATAAGAAACACCGAATAAAACCGCAGAAACTTTATTTCGAAAGCGATCATTAGCTTCGGGAAAACGCTGAACTTCTGTTGCAGTGGTATACTCAGTAAACAGAAATTGGTATCCCAGCCTTGCAGCCCACTTTTTATTCCATTGGTAACGCACAAAGAGTTCTGAGTTGAGTGAACCTTTATCATTATCACTAATCAAGAGAAGGTTAAAGCCCGTAGGTTTTGCACTAACCGTTTGTCCAGCATTATTAGTAATAAACCGTCCGTTTTTTTCTCCGCCAAAAGAAAATCCGATGGCATCAATGTTAAAGCCTGCATACCACCTGGGAGTAATATTATACCCCAGATTGATGGTGATATTGAGCATGTTTAACTGCGGTTTACTTACCAGTAATGAATCAATATTAGCTTCGATATTTTCAAGAAAAAGTACCTGAGGGCCTGTTTCCCCCGACGTAAGTTTGGCTGGCGCCGTAAGAAAATATTGATTGCTTCCAAAATATGAGGTGAACCGTACCCCTGTTCCGATTTCAATTTTTTTCTTCTTTCCAAGTTTCCAGTTATAAAGATAATTAACAGCTCCGGAACCTTGTGAAGAGCCAGCAGAGCCTGTAAGTTCAATACGCTGATCTGTAGATTTCTGTTGTGCAGTAGCAACGATTGTAAGACTTAGAAATAATAAAAGCAAAATAAATTTTGGCATAACATTAGTGTTTAGGTTGTTGAATTATTAGTTTTAAAAAGTAATAGAATCTGCTCTTTATTAAACCATATAAGAACAAGCGAAGCAACAAAAACAATCAGGGCATAAATAAACAATTGCCCGCCATCATTTTTAACAACAAGACCAAGGGATGTAACATGAAAGAAAATAGCTCCGCTCATTACACCGGCAGCAATAACAGCACCCCACACGGTTGTTTTTGGCCAAAGCAATAAAACTGCTGCTATTAACTCTGCAGTTCCCGTTGCAATACGTCCCCAGGGTTCCATACCAACCGTAGTAAAAATATACACGGATTCTTCACTCGCAGAAAACTTAAAAAACAGTGACTGCACCATAATAAGCGCAGCAAGAATGCGTAAAAACCAGAGTAACACTTGTTGAAATTTCATATCAGTTGGTTTTGATTAAATATTAGTTGCTTTTAACAGTGGGCCATTTTGCATCGGCAGAATCAATAAATGCAGCACGGTTTGCATCCCACAACTCTTTTACCTTTAAATTATAATTGAAATAAAGCTTGTTGTTGATAATAGTCCATGTATCAGACTGGGTGGGGGCTTTGTATCCACGTGAGGTACCATAAGCACACCAGCCGCCATATTGCGGTTCATAGTTTTGCGGGTGAGCAGCAAATAAATCTCTATTCTGCTGTGTACTGAATAACCACTTTACGCCTTTCCAGTTCAGAAAAATAGAATCACTACCCTTTACTGTTTTTTCATTAAAAAATTCCACCACATCATAACTATTTAAAGCAATGCCTTTGGGTGCATAAATTTCTGTTTTCTGTGCCTTTGATTGGTGCAACAACAGCAACAATAAAGCTGATAAAATTACTCTCATTGTATTACTTAATTTGATAATTGCTATCACTTATTCAGACGATATTATTCTGTATAAAATTTTTTCCAATTCACATCAGCCTTTGCCTTAAGTGCAGCCTCTTCTTTATTCCACTTAGGCAAGGTATTATTCAGGTATTTGTTGTAAAACAAATAAAGTTTACCGTTTACAATCTTAAATGTTTCAGGGTCAAAGTCCACTTTTTCTCCGGTAGCACCCATGGCATAAGCACACCAGCCACCATATTGGGGTTCATAGTTAACCGGATTTTTCTTGAATGTTTCTTTATTTTCTTCAGTAGAAAAATAATACTTCACACCTTTATGCACTACTGCAAAGGCAGGCTTTCCTTTTACAGCTTTATTTTGAGTAAAGTATGCCACTGCATCATAGCCTTTTACTGCCACACCATTGTTGAGGTTAAATTGTTTTGTCCGTTGCTGTTCTTGTGCAAAACTGCTGAGGAAAATAAATTGCATGAGCACAAAAAATAACTGCTTCATAATATTATTATTTGATGAAGCAAAGCTACCGTTACATAATCCGCAAGCCTGTCAGCTATATGACACCGGCCATCTTTTGAAGAATTTTAACAGATGTAATTTTTATGATTTGTCTTGTTACTTCCACTAAACCTTCAGCTTCCATTTCATTGAGCATGGTGGTGATTGTTTGGCGGCTGCTGGCAATAAGTTGCGCTATATCTTCATGAGTAAGATAATTATGAACAATATACATATCGCCATCACTGGTAGTTCCATCCTGCTGAGCCAGCATAATTAAAAAATTAAGGAGTCTAGTACGAACATCTTTATGAAGCAGATTTACCAATCTGTTTTGGAGGCGATGTAATTTTTGCCCCACCTGCTTACTGAAATGAAAAGCAAGTTCAGGTTTTTTCTTAAGCAGCATTTCAAAGTCCTCAATATTGAATGCACAAAGCGAAACGTCACTTTTATATGCCTGTGCAAACTCGCCGTTTAAATTATTTCTTTCCAGTGTAAACTGTCCAAACACCTCCCCTTCTTTAATAATTTCCTTGATCACCTCTTTGCCATCATTATCAATATGGCCAATCTTAATAGTACCTCCTTTTAAAAAATATAGTTTATTGTGGTTATGGCTGTCAAAATATACATATTCACCTTTACCTGCTTCAATAAAATGATGTACTAAGTTGAGTTCCTCGTATTCCTCATCGGAAATATGAGACCACAGGTTATAGTTCCTTATCAGAAAAAATTTTTCGTCGCCGTTCATGTTACCAGTTTCATTGGAAGTTAATCAAATTTCTCTAACATTTTAAAATGTTGTTGTGAAGCTTTTATAAAATAATACCCTTTTATAAAACTCCAGTAAGGAAATCCGTTCCGGTTATTGTATTTACTTATTTCATAGAGGGCTTTCCAGTGCTTCAGAATTTCCCGGTAAGCCTCCAGAAGACTCATATTACAATCGTATATGTGATTGGGTTCTGCACCGCTCCCATTGTATTCCAGTATCATAAAATTCTTACCCGCTTTCAGATCTTCAAGGCTTGTGGTTTTTATATCATAACGCCCGTAATAAAAATGTTTGGAATAGTAACTCAACGCATCGAATACACGGTGTAAAGGCTCATCTATCTCGTCTTTGAGGTTGGTAAACTGTGCTCCACGATTATGATTACCGGCATAAGACAAATAAAAAATGTGGTTCTTTTCTATTACTCTGTCAAACCTATGGCCATGTCTGTGCTGCATTTCCTTGTGCCGATGTTTGGCACGTGGGTGATTCAGTATTAATTGTTCAAGTGTTGAACTGCCATCGCCCACAACATGTAATAATTCTTTTAATATAAATCCACTCACTGTTCCCTTGTCAGAAGCGGGGTGGCGGTAATAAAATACGCTCACTTCCACAGGCATTTCAATTAAATCCTGTATTATATATTCTACAGGTATGCGATCATGATACTTTTTTAATTGCTCTTCACTGTCAATCTTCCGGAATAAAATACCTTTCATACCCACGTCGGGCTTAACAATGAACGGATATTGAAAACCCGCTTCAGCAATTCTGTATTTTACTTCTTCAAATGTAAGATTGTGCTGTACATAAATGGTACGTGGCACCGTATGCGGGGGCAGTTGATCATACATCTCTTTTTTACCTTCACCTTCAAATCCACCAAAAGCAATGGTAGGATTGGAAGGTGTGAAAAACCATATAGCCCTGCTCCGGATAATGTAACCAACCCAAAAAAAACTCAACGGGAAATACAATACGGCAAATGGCCATAGCTCCCAGTTTGTTAATCGTTCAAAAAATTTCCTCACCATGTGTATCAAAGATAAACGCTGTGTGAATAAGTAAAACAACTCTCAGTTTTTTAATTCATTTGCCATAGTTTTGAAACAAATTCGTTAATGATGCGTGTTCCTTCAATGGCTGAGATTGCTTCAACTGGTGAAACAATTGATGTATTATTTTGGGTAGGCTGTGCCGGCAGTTTTGACCAGCGTGCACAAAAAATTACCAAAGCATTTGCTACTATTTTGGAGAAAGCAGGAATTAAATTTGCCATCCTTGGTAAAGAAGAAATGTGCACCGGCGACCCCGCCCGCAGAGCCGGAAATGAATTTTTGTTTCAAATGATGGCTTACAATAATATTCAGGTACTAAATAACTATAAGATCAAAAAAATTGTAACCACATGCCCGCATTGTTTTAATACGTTAAAGAATGAGTATCCTGCACTTGGCGGTAGTTATGAAGTTATCCATCACACTACACTGTTACAGGAATTGATTGATGAAGGCAAAGTAAAAATGAAAGAAGGCGGCAGCTTTAAAGGAAAAAAAATTACCTATCACGATAGCTGTTACCTGGGCCGGGCCAATAATATTTATGAAGCACCCAGAAAAGTATTAGAAGCACTGGATGCTGAATTGGTAGAAATGAAACGTTGCCGCACTAATGGACTTTGTTGCGGCGCAGGTGGTGCACAAATGTTTAAAGAAGAAGAAAAAGGAAGCACCCGTGTTAACTGGGAGCGTACCAATGAAGCGGTATCAACAGGCGCAAGTATTGTTGCCGCTGCCTGCCCTTTTTGCAATACCATGATGACTGATGGTGTGAAGGTGGCAGAAAAGGAAGAAAGTATGCAGGTGCTTGACATAGCCGAAATTGTAGCAGCCGCATTATAAACCCCTAACAAAAACAATGAAGCAATTGCTAAAACGACTTAACTGGAAAAACCTCCTGCAAAGAACATTGCTTTTTTTCTTTGTATTTCTTATCATCAGGATTTTAGTAGATGTTGTGGAGCATGATTTTTCATTTAACCGTATTGTTCAGCAAAGCATGGTACGTTATTTTTTGTTTGCACTTATATTGGGAATGCTGGACAGTGAAACCTGGTTTGGAAAAAATCAACAAAATGGTAAAGAACAATCACCTGTTGTATTTAAGAATTTTTATGCTGCATTAATCCATTATGCCGGTGTAGCCTTCTTTATTTCGATTTTATGCGGGCTTATTTTAACCGTATTTTTTTTTATGAGGTGGACGATCAGCAAAGCATCAGGCAATAAAACAGTAAGTTTTTTTCCTGATTTTGGCACTTATGTTATAGTGATAATGGCTATCGGCTTTTGTTTTGCCGGTTATGACGCCTGGAAAAATTACAGGAAGGGTAAGAAATAAATACGATTTCAACTCCTCATATTGATGCCTATCTTTGCTTCATGAATCTGTCTTTCAAACATTTACTCCCCTCAGATTTTGCTTCTGAATCCCGTGTATGGATTTACCAAAGCAACCGGTTGTTTTCAATGGCTGAAGCTTTGCAAATTGAAGACCTGTTGAACCACTTTTTGGCAAACTGGAAAAGCCATGGCACACCTGTAAAAGGATTCGGCACCCTTTTTTTTGGTCAGTTCATCATATTAATGGCTGATGAAAATGCCACCGGTGTAAGCGGTTGCAGTACAGACAGCAGCGTGCGGCTTATTAAAGAAATTGAACAACTATATAAGGTATCAATGTTTGACAGACAAAACCTTGCATTTGTAATAAAAGACAAAGTTGAGGTACTTCCCTTGAACCAACTGCCCTACGCATTTGAAAACGGTTTTGTAACATCAGATACATTATATTATAATAACACCGCAGAAACTAAACTTGACCTGGAAAACAACTGGATAATTCCAATAAAGGATAGCTGGCTGGCGAGGAAACTGAAAATCGCCCATACACCCTCTTCCTGAAACCATTCTTTGCTTTAACTGTTTAAAGTATGGTAATACGTATGCCCAAATCTGAAATGAACCTGAGATTTACAAAACGTAATTGAGTGGTGTTTGCTGTTAACTTTTCATTGAGGCCTTTCATCCTCTTTAAGCTCCTTTCCCCCCATAAAACAAAGTACTTTTATAATTCAGTTGTAACATAAATCATACTGTTGCGTCTTATTTCATGAAAGTTCTTTGATGATAAATAAAAGGCTAAGACAGGTTGAACTGTCAAAAAATACACAATTTTCAAAATTTATTGAAAATTAATTTTCTGATAACTTACCCTGTCGTATCTTTGCATCGCAATTCAAAAAGGTGCCCTCAACACCTAATCTAAGACCCGGTTGAATTAACCCCGCCTTAGTCAGTTTACTTCGACGAAATCCCTGATAAACTGCAGAAAAGGGCTTCTAAAGCAAACGATTCGATACCAAAACAAAGGCTTGATGCCGGTAAAAAACAAATATTACCACTCATCAAGCTATAGAGCCAAACAAGGTATTATGTATTGCAAAGTACCTGCTCTTGATAGTATCTTTGTAATGTAAATGCGATTAAAACCCCGAAAGGGATAACATAAAAAACTAAAAACATCAAAACGATGACAACAAATTTCAAAGTGAATTCCGAAACTAACGGAACACTCAAAATGAAAAAAAGAAACATGCTCCGCAGTTTATTTGCTGCTTTTATAATGAGCCTGGTTTCAATGGTAGCAATGAGTTTTACCGTAAATGACACTACCCGTGCAACTGATAGTGCTATAAAAAATGTATTTACAAAAGCAGTAGTTGATGATAATGGTAACTTAAGCTTGTTTACACCTTCAAACAGTGCCAGCATACGCAAAGCTGATTTAGTAATGGACGCTAATTTCAGAACAACAGAAATGAACTTTCGTACAATGGCTGTAGCCTTCAGCAAAATGGTTGCAAATGAAGCTGTGGAAGCAGATGCGAAAATGAGCGAATTGTTATACATCAACACTATGATGGCGACTTTTAACAGCTCTGTAGCTGCAGATGTTGAGAGTGCGGATTCTGCAATGGATATTATGATTAATGATGAGGCTGAACTTAAAACTAAATCTGCTGCTTTCAAAACAAGCATTACTGCCCAGGTAAATCAAGCTGATGAAGCAATGGATGTAATGATAAACGTAAGCACATTACCTGCTGTAAAGCCAGTAATTGGAAATGAAGCTGATGTAATGATGGATGCACTTTTCCTCAACATCAAAAAAATTACTCCGGCAATATCTGCTGATGCTGATAGTAAAATGGATAAACTCATCAACAAACAATAATTTTTCTCATACATATACAGTTGGTTTAGGTTACGGGGTTGATTTCCATCAACCCTTTTTCTTTTGTTAATAATCTCCAAAAAGGATAAGTGGTTTAGTCGGTTTACGAATTTGCTCGTAATTTAGCCTCTTCAAATTTTGATTATGAAAAAAATTGTAACCGTTTTATTGAGTATTTCAGGTTTCCTTTCAGCCTTTAGCCAGGAAACCATAAATGAAGGCATTATTGAAATGAAAGTGCACTTAACGTTTCCTGAGAGTGACCAACCCCCGGCTCCGGAAGCAGGCGGCAACTCTTTCAGAATAGGTGACCTCGATATAAAATCGAAAATGTTTTTTAAAAACGGCAATATGAAAATGGAAAATGATGCCGGCATGGGTAAAAATCTCACATACTATAACGCCGAAACAAAAACTACCACCACCCTCATGGAAATGATGGGAAAAAAGATGGGATTCTATTCAAACGAAGAAGAAATGAAGAAGTTGATGGCAGGGGCTGATAGTTCTAATAAACCTAAAGTTCAGGCATTTAAGCCAGAGGTTTTTATTGAATACTTAAGCGACTCGAAAGTAATAGCAGGTATCACCTGTTATAAAGCCATTATTCGCTACAAAAATTCCAAAGGAGAGGAAAAGCAACAGGAGCTTTGGTACACACCCACCTTTAAAATGGGAGAGGGATTAAAAATGAGTTCATTTATGCGTACTGATGTGCCCGGCTTAAATAAACTAAAAGGATTTCCGATGGAAATGGAAACTGTACAACCAAATGGCATGAAGATGCACTATACAGTTACAAAAATTGACAAAGAAGCTAAGGTTGATGATAAAACGTTTATCATTCCTTCAGGCTACGATATAAAACCACAAAGCGAAATGATGCGGGGAGGTAATATGCAGTTTCGTATAGGTGGCTCCCGTGATTAATCATTTTAGTATTTCAATTTTAAAAGCCTCTTCTACAGAGGCTTTTCTTTTTGATACCCTAGTTATCTGTATAAATGTTAAAGTAGTTTTAAGGCTAACAATTGTTTGAACCAATATAATAATTTACTGTTGATCACGCATAAAACATTCTTTATGAAAATAAATCAACTTTCTTTACTCATTGCCGTAAGTCTATTTGTTTTTTCATCATGCACTGTTGTTCGCCAGGGCGAAGTAGGTGTAAAACGTAAAGTAGGAAAGCTGGAACCTACCGTTTATCAACCCGGTGCAGTGGGGTTCAATCCATTTACCACTACCGTACTAAAAGTATCTGTACAAACTGAAAATGTAGAAGTTACTCTTGACCTGCCTTCAAAAGAGGGCTTAACCATTCGCAGCCAGATTTCTATTCTCTATCACATTGAACCCAATCAGGTTCCCTCCATTCTGCAAAACATTGGTATGGGTTATGAAAACACCGTGATTCTTTCAGTATTTCGCTCAGCCGCGGCTGATGTAACAGCTAGATACATGGCTAAGGAAATGCACACCAGTCAACGTGCTGTAATTGAGCAGGAAATAAAAGAAACAATGGCTAAACTTTTACAGCCACGTGGCTTCATAGTAGAGGCAGTTTTGCTTAAAAGTATTCAACTGCCTGCAGGATTAACCAGTGCCATTCAATCAAAGATGGAAGCAGAACAACAGGCCCAGCAAATGGAATTTATTTTGCAACGTGAACGGCAGGAAGCGGAGCGTAAGAAAATTGAAGCTGAAGGTTTGCGTGATGCACAAAAAATAATTTCGGAAGGACTGAATGAGTTTTTTATCAAATGGAAAAGTCTTGAAGTATTTAAAGAATTATCAAAATCACCCGGTTCAAAAGTAATTATTACTGATGGTAAAACACCCTTATTAATTGACCCCAGTGATACAAAAAAATAAGCGATCTTTTTTTCATGTTGGTTGTTTTAAGATCAGCCCTGCTTTTCCAGGCAGGGCATTTTTATATAAGAAGTTACCGTTTCAGCAATTATCAACGGTATAAACTTCTTTCATCCTATTTTTGCCGGTAACAGCATTTATGGCTATCCAGCAACAAATACAACAGGCAGCAATTGAAGCTTTGGACCAATTGTACAATAAAACGGTTACGGCCAAAGATTTTCAAATCAACAAAACAAAACCGGAATTTAAAGGTGATTATACTATTGTATTATTTTCCCTGCTAAAACCGTTGGGCAAAAGCCCGGATGCCCTGGGTAATGAATTAGGATCTCATCTGGTTCAAAATAATCCGCAACTCTTTTCATCGTTCAATGTTATTAAAGGATTTTTAAATCTTGTTGTTGCAGATGCTTATTATCTGTCTGTACTCACACGCAATTACAATGATGAATGCTTTGGCACCGCCCCGCTCCAGCACAAAAAGGTGATGGTGGAGTATTCAAGCCCAAATACAAACAAGCCATTACACTTAGGCCATTTACGGAATAATTTTTTAGGGTGGAGTATTGCTGAAATTTATAAAGCCAATGGCTATGATATTGTAAAAAGCTGCATTGTAAACGATCGTGGTATTCATATCTGTAAAAGCATGATTGCATGGCAACTGTTTGCCAACGGTGCTACCCCTCAGAGTACAAAAACGAAGGGCGACCATTTTGTGGGTGATTACTATGTGAAGTTTAATGATGAATATAAAAGACAAGTGGAAGAATTGATAGCGGGCGGAATGGAAAAGACACTTGCTGAAAAAGAAGCGCCCATCATGAAAGCAACACAACAAATGCTGCTTGACTGGGAAGCGGGCAAACCGGAAGTAATGCAACTATGGAAAGAAATGAACAGTTGGGTATACGCTGGTTTTGATGTTACTTACAAACGCATCGGTTCTGATTTTGATAAAGTATATTATGAAAGCGATACGTATTTGCTTGGTAAAAAAACTGTAGAAGAGGGTTTACAAAAAAATGTATTTGTACAAAAAGAAGATAACAGTGTGTGGATTGATTTAACCAATGACGGACTGGATGAAAAAATTGTACAGCGTAAAGATGGCACTTCTGTTTACATCACACAGGATATTGGACTGGCACAATTGAAATATGAAGATTTTAAAATTGATGAAAGCATTTATGTAATTGGCGATGAGCAGAACTATCACATGAAAGTATTGCAGCTCATTTGCAGGAAATTAGGATTACCGTATGCTGATAGTATTTATCACCTGAGTTATGGTATGGTGGAACTGCCCACCGGCAAGATGAAAAGCAGGGAAGGAACCGTTGTGGATGCTGATGATTTATTAGATGAAATGGAACGTGTAGCCCAACAAAAAACAGAAGAACTGGGCAAGGTTAAAGATTTTACAGAAGAAGAATTAAAAGAATTATACAAGACACTCAGCCTGGGTGCACTCAAATATTATCTGGTGCGTGTTGACCCTAAAAAGAAAATGATTTTTAATCCTGAAGAGAGCATTGACTTTCATGGACACACGGGACCTTTTATTCAATACACACATGCCAGAATCAAATCGATTTTGAGAAAAGAAAAAGCTGCTAACCATCAACTAATAGCAACAGATTTACTGCCGCTTGAAAAAGAATTACTGATTGAGCTGGAAAGTTTCCCTGCAACCATTGAACAGGCCTGTAAAGAACATGACCCATCACACATTGCAAACTACGTTTATAATTTAGCCAAAACGTATAACTCATTTTATACTGAACACTCAGTTATAAATGCTGAGAGCGCAGAGAAAAAACAGCTTCGTTTACTGATTTGTGAATTTACTGCCGGCATAATTGCAAGAAGCATGTATTTACTGGGAATTAAGGTACCTGAACGTATGTAATGGATAAAACACAACACCTTATAATACAAAGTGTGGCCTTGTAGTCTAATCAATATTTAACCTCACGCCCACTACTGCTCTCCTGCCCATCATGGGTGCATAGTTATAAGATGGGTCAAACGTATAACCATTGGGATTGTTTAGTGCGTCATTCACTGTTCTGTCAAAAGGGTCAAAAGGACGCATGATGGGGTCACGGGGTAAAAAATTGAAAACATTTTGAACGCCAACCATCAACTCCCATTGTTGTAGTATCCTTTTTGTGAACTGAAGATTAATTAAACAATACAAGGGTGAATACTCAGGGCGGTAATCAGCAGGCAATACAGGCAAACGCATAGGGCCCTGTGTCCTGCCTGTTATATCAACGGTTAGCCGTAACGGTTTTACAGTATAACCAATACCATAATTCGCTGTAAAGTTGGGTGCAAAAACCTGTTGTTCTTTTTCTTTGCTTTCATTTACAAAATGCACATTCATAAATGTTACACCGGCGTTGATGCGCAATCCTTTACTGTTATTATAATCAAGAGCTGAGGAAATACCTTTTGAAATAGCATAACCTTTTAAGTTATCATAGATAATCAAATTGGCATCTGTAAAATAATCTGCAATAATTCTGTTAGTGAAATAAGTATAGAAACCATTTACATCTATTGATAACAAGCCCTTTGCAATATGATAATGCGACGACCAGTTAAGATTGGTATTCCAGCTACGCTCCGGTCTTAATTCGTTTCGGATAATAACACGTCGTGCACCGGTAAGAGCAGCATGATCTTCAGTAAATAAGTTCACAACACGAAAACCATTGCCACCGGATAAACGCAGTGTGTGATTTTCTGCTGCTTTATACTTCACACTTAAGCGGGGCGCAGCAACAGCACCCTGCAGATTATTATACTCATATCGTAACCCGGTGAGGATGGTAAATGTTTCATTGAACTTCCATTCATCCTGCACAAACATTCCGATATTGGTATTTACCGAGGGACGATTGCTTCCATTGTCATTTTCAGTTGCAGGAGTTTGATCATCATACCAATTTAATCGAAACGGTACACCAATCATTAAATGGTGATTGTTAAGTACTTTATCCCAACGCAGTTGTGCAAATCCTACTTGTTGTTTAGCCAGATAAAACATATTGCCATAATAAGAATCCTGGTGATGATAATTGTATGAATATTCAGCCAGCAATGTTTCAGACCCAATTTTTAACCCATAATTCCCCAGCAATTCCAAACGGTTGGTATAAATACTTTCGCCATATACTTCGTCACCACCACGTTTGTGTTTGTTCCATTGCAGTTCACCACCCCAGCGGTCTTCATATACATAACGCCACGCAAGAGTAGCGGGTAAATTACTACTGCGTTTAAAATTCCATTTATTAAATAAAGAAATTCTGTTTTGCAAACTCGCATCTGTGAAGTTATCATTGTTTACATCCCATTTAGCATTGAATGCAAAATGGTTAATACCTAAAAGTGTATTTGCAGTTTTAAATGACAGATTTGCTGTTATGTCAGAATTTAACTCACCATACGTGGAGGCAGTATGGGCAAAGCCCACTTGATTTTTTGATGCAGGATCTTTAGTAATGATATTAATTAACCCGGCTACTGCCTCATTGCCATACAAAGTAGAAGCAGGCCCTTTTACCACTTCTACACGCTTGATAACAGAATTGGGAATACCCATAAAACCATATACTGATGACAGCGAACTTACAATAGGCATACCATCAATCAACACCATGGTATAAGGGCCATCAAGTCCATTAATTTGAATAGCGCCGGTATTGCATACGTTACAGGTAATTTGCGGCTGCACACCATTAACCATACTCAAGGCATCAAACAGATTATTTGTAGCCGTGCGTTTAAAAAATCGTGCAGGATAACTTTCTACAGGTATGGGGCTTGCACTTTTTGTAATGCTGCGTAAAGTACCACTCACTACAATTTCCTGCATTTGTTTATCTGAAGGCTCCAGACGTATTTCAATAAAATTCCTGGCAGCGCTGATACTTGTAATTGCTGCTTTATAACTGATAGCAGAAATTTCTATTGTAACAGAATCTGAAGTTGCATGTATATGAAACTGACCCCGCTCATCTGTAACTGTGCTTGCTGTAGTGTTCAACTTTACTGTTGCACCAGCAACTGCTTCTTCAGTAAATCTGTTCACCACTCGCCCTTTGATAACACGATGCTGCGCCTGCACACCAAACGAAAGTGCCAGTAGCATACTCATTATTACCACAACATGGTTCATTTATTTTAGACTTGTCTAAATTTTTATTTAGACAAATATAGAAAATATTTGAGCAGGGCAATAATTATTTTTGAGGGAATATACCACGCAGCCACAAAGCAACCAGCAGCGCAACGATAGCGGCCGGAACAAAAACATAAAGTGGTGAGCCATATACCCACACAATACCGGCTACCGTACTGGCTGTTAATGCAGCTACACTTTGAAGTCCGGTATAAAAACCGATGGCTGATGCATTTTCGGCAGCAGGCGCCAAAGTACTAATCCAGGCTTTGGCCACACCTTCAGTAGCAGCAGCATACAATCCGTAACCTGCAAAAAACAGTATAAACAAAGGCATTGAATGTGCGAATGCAAAACCGGTATAGGCAATTGCATAAAAAAATAATCCGCTTATAAAAACTGTTTTCTTACCAACTTTGTCTGCCAATTTCCCCAGTGGATAAGCAGCTAATGCGTAAACAAGATTATAGAAAATATATGTACCGATGACTGCAATATCTGCTATACCTGCTTCTTTCATTTTCAGCAGCAGAAATACATCGGAACTGTTAATGACTGCAAATAAAATAAGTGCAGTAATTAACTTTTTATACAGAATTGGGGATTGCTTCCAGTAAGTAAATGTTTCATGAAAAGCAGGAACTGCTTTTTTTATGACAGTTGATTTGCGCTCCCTGAGTAATAAGGTAGTGAGTACAGCCAGTATACCGGGAATAAATGCAAGTAGAAACAGGGCTTTATAATTACCCGGATAAAAATAAAGAAACAACAATGCAATCAATGGACCAAGTACAGCACCAAACGTGTCCATCATACGGTGAAAACCAAAAACCGAGGCTTTATTTGATTCAGTACTTTCTGCATTAAGCATGGCATCACGTGGTGCCGTGCGCATGCCTTTACCGGTACGGTCAATAAATCGTGATGTAAAAATCCACCACCACTGTGTACTTACTGCCAGCATTGGCTTTGACAATGCACTCAGCAAATAACCCAATTGCACAAAAGGTAATCGTTTGTTGACAGCATCGCTCCAGCGGCCAAAATAACTTTTACCCAATCCCGCAACAGCTTCAGTACAACCTTCCAATACACCAATAAAAACGATGGAATAACCAACCGTTTTTAAATACACCGGCATCACGGGATACAACATTTCACCTGCCATGTCAGTAAACAGGCTAACCAGTGATATAAACCAAACAGTTCTTGAAATAAAATGCTTAGGCATGTATGGTAAAGCTACAACAAGCCTTTAGTATTACCTGCAGCAATTCTTTTTTTGAAACAACGAAAGAAAAAATAATAAAACCTTTTTCATTACTTAAATGCATTTAAGAAATAATACTCCAAACTTAAGAACACAGAGCGGTCTGCCATACGATGTGCAGTACCTTGTAATTGAAAACGGCCACCCATATTCACTCTTGCTTTACTGTTAAATATGAATTGTAAAGAAGGAGCAATATCCAAAAAACCAACATCGATATCAGTATTCTTCTGACCCAGAAATTCGCAATACAAATTAAGATTGGTTTGCTTGATGCTTTTATAACTGAAAGGAAACAGCAGGTAACCCATGGAAAGATTATACTGAACCGCTTCATTACTAAAGCCCCTGAAAAATTCAATTTTATTTATCCGCTCCAGTTGACGTACATACGATACACCACCTGATACGGCAAACTTATTCACCAGTTGTGTGCCCACAATACCTATTTGAAAGCCGCTGTTATCACCATCCAGATTTAATTCCTGATACACTAAAGGATTATTACTCCATGACCCCTGTGCATAAACTGCTGCACGGAAATGCTGATGCGGTGCATCATTACTGTAAAACCGGTACTTGGTATAAAGTCTTGCACTTTCAAAACTCATATTATTTTGAAAAAACATATTGGACAAACTCAAACCACCTGCCACCATTAAATTTTTTGTGAGGCCCGCCTGCACTTCAGGCGATATACGAAACTCCCGTTGATTGTTATGATAAGAAACCATGCTCTTACCGCTAAGCTTTGCAACAATGGCTTTTCCGGGAATATTAGAGGCCGGCTGTGTAAATACATACAATTCCTGTGCATGCAAAAAACTGCATGCAAAAAAAAGGATAATAACAGATAATAAACGAAGCATAAAAAGTAAGGTACGCCTGAGCGTACCTTTAATTTAGATAGTTACAATAAATACACGTGCCGCCGCATCCACACCAATGTTTTTACCTGCAGCACCTGCTTTTTCAGTTTTTAAAATTTCACTTTTGCTCAGAGCAGAAAACTTTTTCGCATCTTTCAAGGGTATAAAAAATTTATTGATTATTTGTATGCGCTGTTCTCCATTGAGCACCTGCTCTTTTATACCCACAAAATGAAATACCTGACCTCCCAATTGAACCAGTGCATCATTTTTTATACTGGCATCCCTGAAATCTGCTACTACTGTGAGCATACCCACACTAAAACCTGCACTCTCCACTTTTTTACGAATCACATCAAAATCAATCGTAGCACCTTCTTTAAATTTCAAATCGTAGCTTGTATTTTTTAAATCTACGTCTACCGCTTCAATAAAAGGAATTGTTTTGAGTGATTTAGTAATAGAGTTGCTGCACATGGCACAGGTGAGGCCTAATGCCTGTAACCTTGCACTCTTAAACTGTGCACTGGCACTGAATGTAACCAAAGCGAAAAGAAATCCGAATATCAATTTCATTGTTTCTTTTGTTTGAATTTTTTAGTAGAAGTTGCGGCGGCTTGGCCGCCGCAACTATGGTTGTCTTAATGATGACTGCATGTGCCTTTATCATCTTTGCAGCAATCCTTTTTTGCAGTAGCATCTGTTTTGCAGCAGTTACCGTCTTTTTCACATTTCATATCACCGCAGCAACCATCTTTTTTTGCACACTTACCATTTGCACAGCAATCAGATTTGCCTTCCATTTTTTTGAAGCATTCTTTACCACCCATACATTTTCCATCTTTCATGCAGCAGGCAGCAACTTCTTTTGAACCCTTATCGCCTTTATCAGTTTTTACATCAGTTGCTGCCATTTTGCGATCATACTTGCAGCAATCATGCAAACCATCATAGGCAGCATCAGGCGCTGTGTATTTTACATTATCATAACCGGCATTGGCAATACCTTTCTGAATTTTATCATCATTGGTTTTATTAGCTGCATACTTTACTGTAAGCAATTTGCTTTCAATATCCCAATTAGCATAGGTAGCGCCACTTGTTTTAGCTGCACCTTCAATGGTTGTTTTACACATACCACAGTTGCCCCATACTTTAAAAGTGGAAGTTTTAACTGCAGGTTTTTTGGCAGTTGCTTTTACCTGTGCGTTGCTCATGCCAGCAACTAAAAAAAGGCATGCAACTAAAATTTGTAATGTTTTCATTATAATAATTTTTATTTTTTGAATTTACTTTTTTGATAAGAGCTGTTGTATTTGCATCATTATTTGTTGCGTCACACTCTTAAAGTTACGTTTCTTTTTTCACCATAACTTTACAATTAGCTATTGAGTAAACATTGTAATAAGGGTGTGCTGTGCAACGGGCTTTTCCTTTTTAGGGTAACAGGAAGGAGTCTAAATTCTGAAAACATTAATTGCCATATACACTTTATTAAGTGTGGGCAAGGGGGGAGAAAAATAATCTAAAACCGGTGTAATGCAATTACCTTGCTCCATTTCATTAAAAGAAACCGGAGTAACTGGCACCTGCATCGCTACACTGTGAAGAAGTTCGGGAAGTTTTGTGTTTTGCTGGCTATCGGTAAGTTTTATGAACTGTGTCTCATCGCCGCAGCAATGGTTTTCAGTTTTGTTCATACCGCATTTCCCACATTCACCATCGCTATGGTCTTTTTCATTTCCAAAGCTTACGGAGGAAATTTTACCCATACAATAATGAATATTCATAGCCAGTCCGCTGCTCACGGAGAGGTAAAACGTTGCCAAAACCAGTATGAATAATTTCTTAAACACCGTACAAAGGTAAGTTCTGCAGGGGTAACAAACAATACCCAAACAGCTGATCTTAGTTAACAAAACCCCAATAGATACCAAAACGAATAAATAAACCGGGCATAGGAAAGGCAGGTGCGGCTAAATTGTTATTAAAAAAGCCAAAACCGGGGCTCACCTGCACCGTATTCAGGTTTTCAGCACGTACAAACCAGTACATACTGCGTATGCGGAAATGAAGAAAAGCCGCTACATCAGGAAGGTTGCGGATGGTGGTATCGTTTTGTAAATAAAATTGACCCAGCACAGGCGAATAGCCATCCGCCTTAAATGCTGTATGATACCTTACTTCAACACCCGTACTTAAGTTGAGATTTTTAAAAAAACGTCCTTCATATGCAATTCTGTTTCTGGTAAATACCAAAGGCAGATTTACAGGTGCATTTGGTGTGGCCTGCTGCAAATACACCTCAGCATACCAGTTCCATTTTTTATTCAACCGAAATTTCTTTTGCGCATTTACCTGAAGCACATTAAACAAGGTACTCTCCTGCTCAGCCTGTGTTAAATTTTTAAAATAAATATAATTGCCTGCCAAAAAATAGTTGGCACCCACACTCAATTGCTGCTGCGGTAAATCATATTGAGCGCCGGCTACGATGGTATTCTCTTTATTAAAATCAGTATTGCCAATGTTGAACTTTTTAAAATTGCTTCGATCATCATGAATAAAAGAAGGTGTGCGGCTCACGTTGGCAAAGTTGAGTGTAAGAAATCCCAATTTATTTCCAATTTGCCGGCGTAAAGAAGCGTTTACCTGATAATCACCAATGTATGGGCCGGCAGAAAAAAATGTTCCTGCCAGTTCCATATCCCATTTTTTATTACGGGTGCGGTTTCTGTATTCTCCTTTCAGATACAAATTGCTGAAGCGGGCCGTATTTACACCAAAGTCTGCATTTAAATTTTGAACTCCCGCCGCTACCTTTAAAAACTGCTGTTGATTTTGTATATCAGGAAAGGAATATAAAGCCAGCTCATTATCCATCATTTGCCAAAAATCCCGGATACCAAATGTTGATGGCAAGTTAGCCACGCCATATAGTTTTCGGTACACTACAGAATCAACATTTACATCAAGATAATCAAATCGATAGCGGTTGTACTGAAAGGTGTGCTGAAACCGTAAACGGGGATAAAATAAATAAGTAATGCTTGAATCAGTAACCACTGAATCTTTTTTCCCAACGTCATAATGCTGCCTTAGTAACCAGGTAGTTACATCATATCTGTTTCCTGTGTTAATGGTATTACCAAACAATGCCTGTGTACCTGATGCACTGCCACCCAAGTTAGTAGGAATATTTAACCTGTTTCCAAATGCCGGTAAACTATCCAGGAAACGTTCACTTCTGATGCCGCCATTTTCATAAGCAGCCGTTTTACTTGCTGATATGATGAAGAAAGCAGTATATCTTTTCTTTGGTGAAATATACCAGGTATTGAACAAGTAATTATTGTGATTATTCAATTGATTGCGAAACACACCCGGTGCATTGATCAAATTATAGCGAAAAGAAAAATTCCAGTTATACCGTATGTTTTGCGTGTGCAATACTGTTATGTTTTGCTCCTGCCTGCTGCCCAGCACATAAGCCAGTTGTGTGAAAGGCCGTGTGGTGTTATAAAATTTTACATCCTTAATTTTTTGGATATAAGGATCGTACGCATGCATACCGTGGTCCCAGCCGGCCTGCATATTTGGACTAAAAAGTAAAGAACGTGAAGCGCTGCCTGTGTTACCCAGAAATATATTTGTCCATGGCAGGTACCAGCGTTTAAAAAAATCATTTACACTGGAATCCATAAAATAATAGCGGGCTGTATCCAAATAACGAAAGGCTATAGTGGCTGAATCTTCCAAACCTGTTCTGTGTAATAAAGAATCTTTAAATGGGCCGCTACTGCTTCCTCCCCCACCACCAAAACGCCCGAAGCCACCTCCACCCCCACCTGAACGACCGAAACCTCCCTGCATATTTTGCATAAGATTACCGCCGCCGGGTCTTTGTGAAAAAACCACAACACAAAAAAGCAGTATGGTAACAGTGAAAAGTAAACGCTTCATGTTTCGTTTGAATGCTTAAAACACGGTCTTTAAAATTAAGTCGGTCGGTATATGATACCGACCGGCATAACACGGTGTAAAATTAAAAGAATTAGCTATTGAGCCATGCAAGAGCTTCTTAAAGTTGTTCTACTAAATGTTTTACAATAGCAGTCATCTTGGGTTCTGCAGCCTCTGCTGCTTCCAGCACTTCTTCATGTGTAATGGTATTTTCTTCTTCACGGATTCCGATATCAGTAATCACACTCATGGCAAAAACAGGGATATTCATATGGCGTGCCACAATCACTTCGGGCACAGTGCTCATGCCTACCGCATCTGCTCCCAGCACATGTATCATTTTATACTCAGCACGTGTTTCAAAGGTGGGACCTGTTACACTTAAATATACTCCCTGCTGCACCGGAATGTTTAAGGATGCTGCAATAGCTTTTGCTTTTTTAATGAGCTCTTTATTATAAGGCTCACTCATATCAGGAAAGCGTGTACCAAATGTATTTTCATTTTTCCCTATCAGCGGGTTCACACTAAATTGACTGATGTGATCAGTAATAATCATTAAATCGCCCACTTTGAATGATGCATTTACACCACCTGCTGCATTACTTAATATCAAAGTATCAATTCCTAAATATTTCATTACTCTGATAGGATAAACTACATCCTGAATACTGTATCCCTCGTAAAAATGAAAACGGCCTGCCATTACCACTACATTTTTGTTTCCCAATTTTCCAAAAACCAATTTGCCTTTGTGCCCTTCAACAGTTGATACCGGAAAATGCGGAATATCATTATAGCTGATTTCTTTTTCAATGTGAAGCTCATCAGTAAAGTGGCCAAGCCCGCTGCCAAGCACTACACCTACCTGCGATGCATCTTTGTAATGATTGCGAATGAACGCTACCGTTTCATTTATCTTATGTAAAACACTGCTCATAAAAATGATTAAGAGGGCAAATATAAAGTTTTTGAACTGCTGTGGAGAAAAGATGAGCAGGAAGAAAACAGAAGTTCAACAGATGGGCAAAAAGTTCAATAGCGGTAGTTGCGCACATGTGAGTGACACAACGTACGCTCAATAGAAGCACCAACCTCTGCTACCAAAAACCCTTCTTTTTCAAAGCAGCTTCTTCCTTATCTTCGCCGAAATTTTTTTCATATGAACCTCCACGAGTATCAAGCCAAAGAATTGCTGAAAAAATACAATGTGCCGGTGCAGGAAGGTATTGCCTGCAGCACAGTGCATGAAGCAGAAGAAGCCTACCGACAAATTAAAGGGCAAACCGGCAACAGTTTTGCAGTGATAAAAGCGCAAATACATGCAGGCGGCCGTGGTAAGGGTGCTATTAAAGAAACCGGTGTGAATGGTGTGAAGGC